>VFQN01007694.1_pt1 | contig 11431 bp, 9 predicted proteins | sample 3512371 | NCBI WGS metagenome assembly VFQN01 (sample SAMN10412370, study PRJNA504923) | tailings metagenome | isolation source: Replicate 2 from Balatoc abandoned mine | place: Philippines: Itogon, Benguet | collected 2017-08-28
GATCGTGCCCGGCCTCGTCCTCGGCGCGCTAACCTTCGGCCATCTGCCCGCCGTCTTCATCCCGGCCGGGCCGATGACGTCCGGCCTGCCCAACGACGAGAAGGCACGCGTGCGCCAGCTCTATGCCGAGGGCAAGGTCGGCCGCGCTGAGCTCCTCGAGGCGGAATCGAAGTCCTACCACGGCCCAGGCACCTGCACCTTCTACGGCACGGCGAATTCGAACCAGATGCTGATGGAGATCATGGGCTTGCACACGCCGGGCGCCTCCTTCGTCAATCCCGGCACGCCGCTGCGCGACGCGCTCACCAAGGAAGCGACCAGGCGCGCGCTCGCCATCACCCATCTCGGCAATGCCTACACGCCCGTCGGCCGCATGATCGACGAGCGTTCCTTCGTCAACGGCGTCGTCGGCCTGCACGCGACCGGCGGCTCGACCAACCACACCATCCATCTGATCGCGATGGCGCAGGCGGCGGGCATCCGCCTCACCTGGCAGGACATCTCCGACCTGTCCGACATCGTGCCGCTCCTGGCCCGCGTCTATCCGAACGGTCTGGCCGACGTGAACCATTTCCACGCCGCGGGCGGCATGGGCTTCCTGATCCGCGAGCTTCTGTCCGGTGGCTACCTGCACGACGACGTGCAGACCGTGTGGGGCGAAGGGCTGGCGGCCTATGCGGTCGAGGCGAAGCTCGGCGCGGACGGAACGGTGGTGCGCGAGCCCGCGCCCGAAAAGAGCGGCGACGAGAAGGTGCTGGCGACCGCGGCGAAGCCGTTCCAGGCCACCGGCGGGCTCAAGGTGCTCAAGGGCAATATCGGCCTCGCCATCGCCAAGACCTCGGCCGTCAAGCCGGAGCGGCGGCGCGTCGAGGCGCCGGCCATCGTCTTCCACAGCCAGGAGGAGATGAACGCGGCTTTCAAGGCGGGCGAGCTTGAAAAGGACTTCGTCGCCGTGCTGCGCTTCCAGGGACCGAAGGCGAACGGCATGCCGGAGCTGCACAAGCTCACCACCGTGCTCGGCGTGCTGCAGGATCGCGGCTTTAAGGTCGCGCTTGTGACCGACGGGCGCATGTCCGGCGCCTCCGGCAAGGTGCCCTCCGCAATCCACGTGACGCCCGAGGCGCTGGACGGCGGCGTGATCGGCAAGATCCGCGACGGCGACCTGATCCGGCTCGACGGCGAGGAAGGCACGCTCGAAGTGTTCCTGTCGGCGGAGGAGATCGCCACGCGAACCTGTGTGACGGCCGACCTCACGGCCAACGGCTACGGCATGGGACGCGAGCTGTTCGGCGCGTTCCGGGCCATGGTGGGCCAGGCTGAGGCGGGCGCGAGCGTCTTCGCCTGATCAGGCCCTGAGGCGGGCTTCCTCAGCCGCGTAGACGAAGATGCGCCGGGCAATGTGGACCGAGGCCTTGCCGTCGGCCGCGTCCGCGCAGGCACGATCGGCCGCGTAATACCACTTGCCGTGCGTCTCCGGCCACCCTTCCCGCAGAAGATCGCGAGCCTGCGCGAGAGTCCTGATCTCGGCAAGACCGCTCTTTCCGGTCTTCAACAGCACCGGCTCGTGAAACGTCTGGTCGATCTGCATGCCATCACCCCCTCGGCGGTCGTTGCGGCAACGGTCCGGGCCGGCCAAGGTTCCACGCGCCGGCGGGATTCTTTTCATCTTGCCAAACGATCGCTTGCGCGGGACTGACTTCAAGCGAAACGCGGAGGTATCGCAATGGAACTGGGACTGAAGGGCAAGGGCGTCGTGGTCACCGGCGGCTCGAAGGGCATCGGCTTCGCCTGCGCAAGAGCATTCCTGGACGAAGGCGCGCGCGTCGGCATCGTGTCGCGTTCGCGCGAGAACATCGAGCAGGCCCGCGCCGCCCTGCCCGGCGTCCACGGCATCGCGGCCGACCTGAGCGACGCCGGCGCCGCGGCCGGCGCGATCGCAGCGATGACGGCGCATCTCGGCGCGATCGACGTTCTGGTGAACAGCGCAGGCGCGGCCAAGCGCACCCCGCCGGACGAGCTCTCGCCGCAGGCCTACCGCGCCGCGATGGATGCGAAATATTTCTCCTACGTCAACGCGATCGACCCCGTGGTGAAGGCGATGGCCGAACGCGGATCGGGCGTGATCGTCAATGTCATCGGCAATGGCGGCAAGGTGGCCTCGCGGGTTCACATTCCGGGCGGCGCGGCCAATGCGGCGCTGATGCTGGTGACCGCCGGCCTCGCCACGGCCTACGCCCCGCGCGGCGTGCGTGTGGTGGCGATCAATCCCGGCGGCACGGAAACGGGACGCGTGGCCGAGGGGCTGGCCGCCGAGGCACGGCTCTCTGGCATCGACGTCGAGGAAGCCCGCCGCGCCAGCGTCGCCCGCATCCCGCTCGGCCGCATGGCAAGCCCGGAAGAGATCGCCAACGCGGTACTGTTCCTCGCCTCGGACAAGGCGAGCTACATCACCGGCGTGTCGATCAGCATGGACGGCGCGGCGAACCCGGTGGTGGTGTGAGCCTCTATTGGAGGCTTGTTCCCGTGCCCAAACAGGCGTCAGTAGGTCGTGCGCCGCTCCTCTGAGGGCGGGCGGCCGAACTGCAGCCGGTAGGACTGCGCGAAATAGGAGTGCGAGGTGAAGCCGGTGGCGATCGCCACGTCGAGGATCGGCATGTTGGTCTGGCGCAGCAGCTCGCGGGCGCGCTCCAGCCGGAGCCGCATGTAATAGCGGCCCGGCGTCATGTTGAGGTGGCGCAAAAACAGCCGCTCCACCTGGCGCACCGACAGGCCGGCCGCCTTGGCGAGATCCACCGCCGACAACGGCTCGTCGAGATTGTCCGCCATCCGCTCGACGATCTTGCGCAGCTTGTCCGACTTGCCGGTCAGGTCGCGTTCCGGCCCAACGCGCTGGCGGTCGCCAGCCGAGCGGATGCGCTCGTGCTGGAACTGGTTGGCGACCTCGTTGGCAATCCCCGCCCCGAAATCCGCGCGGACGATCTCCAGAAATAGGTCGATCGAGGTCGTGCCGCCGGCACAGGTGTAGCGCTTGCGGTCGATCTCGAAGACATTGCCGGTGCAGTCGATGTCGGGGAAACGTTCGCGGAAGCCGGCGCGGTTCTCCCAGTGAATCGTGCAGCGGTGGCCGTCGAGCTGCCCTGCCTCGGCAAGCGTGTACGAGCCTGCCGACAGTGCGCCGAGTGCGGCGCCGCGGCGGCCGAGGCTGCGCAGGCCCGAGAGCACCCTGGACTTGCCGGGAAACTCGAAGGTCAGGCCGGCGCAGACAAACAGGATGTCCGCCGCCGGCAGGTCGGCGATCGCATAGTCGATCTTGAGCGGCAGCCCGTTCGAGGCGACGACAGCCTCGCCGTCGGCCGACACCGTCTTCCAGGAATAGAAATCCCTGCCCAGCATCCGATTGGCCGAGCGCAGCGTGTCGATCGCCGCCACCAGCGAGAACATCGGAAACTTGTCCACCAGCAGGAAGGCGAGTTGCCGGCCGGAAGCAGAGGGTTCGGGCATGACGGCGTTCTACAGGATGCCGAGAGGGGCGGGAAGGAGGGGGAGTAGGGGAGTAGGGGAGTAGGGGAGTAGGGGAAGGCAACTCAGATCGGCTTTCGTTGCAAGCCTGTTCTCACCTGTTGCCCTACTCCTCTAAAACTTCGGCCTATCCACCCCCGCCGACCTGCAGGCCGAGACGAGCGTGTTGGCCATGAGCATGGCGATTGTCATCGGGCCGACACCACCCGGTACCGGGGTGATCGCGCCAGCGCGCTCTGAGGCGCCCATGAACTCGACATCGCCGACAAGGCGGTTGTTCCGGCCGGATTCAGGCGGGGCGGGGATTCGGTTGATACCAACGTCGATGACGGTCGCGCCCTCCTTCACCCAGTCGCCCTTGACCATCTCCGGCCGGCCGACGGCGGCGACGAGGATGTCGGCGGTGCGGCAGAGCTCCGGCAGGTCCTTCGTCCGCGAATGGGCGATGGGGACCGGGGCGTTGGCGGCGAGCAGCAGGGTCGCCATCGGCTTGCCGACGATGTTGGAGCGGCCGACGACGACGGCGTTGAGGCCGGACAGGTCGCGGCCGTGGATGCGCTCGATGAGCAGCATCGAACCGGCCGGCGTGCAGGGCACGAAGGCCGTGTCGAGGACACCTGCGCCGAGCTTGCCGACATTGATGAAATGGAACCCGTCGACGTCCTTGTCGGGAGTGATCGCCTGGATCACCTTGCCGGAATCGATATGCGCGGGCAGCGGAAGCTGGACCAGGATGCCGTGGATGGCGGCATCGGCGTTGAGCGCGTCGATGAGCGCCAAAAGCTCGGCCTCGGGCGTATCCTCCGCCAGCGTGTGCTGCACGGAGTGGAAGCCGCATTCACGCGCCTTGCGCGACTTGGAGGCGACGTAGACCTGGCTGGCGGGGTCCTCGCCGACGATGACCACTGCGAGACCCGGCTTGACGCCCGTCCCCGCGACCAGCTCGGCAGTGGCCTTCGCCACCTTCGCAGCGACCTCCTCGCCCGCCTTCTTGCCGTCGATGATCTCAGCCATGATGCACCCTCCTGCTTCGGCAGGCGCGGTCATGGCACGAAATGGCGGCGAGTCCTACCTGTCAAAGCGGCGTACTATGCCGCATTCCTGTTTCACATACGGCCGCGCGCGCGGTTGGTGGCGAGCTCACGCACGGCGGTGCGGAATTCGCGCAGGCTTTCGCGGATGTCGTCGATCGAGCTCGCATCCGCCTGCGCTTGCTGGAAGGTCTGGGGCTGCGGTGGCTGCGTCATCTCCTGCGGCGGCTGCCAGCCGGCGGGTGGCGCGAACTGCGGCTGCGCCGGCCAGGGCTGCGGCGCCTGCATGTTGAGCGGCATCTGCGGCTGCGGATAGACCGGTTGGGCATGGCCCGGCTGCTCGGGCCAGGGCGCCCAATGCTGCGCCGGCGTCGGCTGCGGCGGATAGGCAGGCGCCTGCGGGCGCGCGGCAAGCCAGGCCTGGTAGGCGGCCTGCTGCTGGGCCGCATAGGCCGCCTGAGGATCGTACCAGCCCGGCGGCTGCGCCGGTTGCGGCATCGGTTGCCCCGGATAGCCCGCCTGAGCCGGAGCATACGGATAGGCCTCGGGATGCGGCGGGGCGCTTCTCCTGGCTTCGGCCGCGGCGGCTGCCGGAGCCGGTTCGGCCGCGCGACTCGCGGCTGCGGTGGCTGCCTCGGATGTCTCGCGCCGCGCGGCGGAGTGCATGATCCTGTCGATCTCGTCGTCGCTCTCGTCGCGCGGGCGGGCAGGCGCGGGGCGCGGCGCCGGGCGGAGGGGACTTCCGCCTCCGCCGGAGCGCAGGCTGTCGATGGCGCCGCGGGCGCCGCCGATGCCGATGCCGGCCATGAAGCCGAGAATCGTGGAGGCGATCACCGTCATGGTGCGCGACGGCCCAAGCGGCTCGAGCGGCGGTTGGGCTACCGAGATGACGCTCATGTTCGCAGTGTTCATGCCGCGCTGCTCGTTGGTCTCGCGGGCGCGCAGCAGGAAGGATTCGTAGACGGCGCGCTTGGCGGCCGCTTCGCGCTCCAGCTCCCGCACGGTGACCAGGTCCTCGCTGACCTGCGCCTGGCGTGCCTTGAGCTGGGCGAGGCGGCTGGCGAGGTCCTGCTCGAGCTGCACGGCGCGCTTGAGGTCGACCTGGATCGAGGAGCTGATGCGCCGCAGTTCCGAGGCGAGCGAATCGCGCGCGCCGGCGAGCTGGGCCTCGGCAGCCAGACGCTCGGGATGGCGCGGCCCGAGCCGGACCGACAGGCGCTCGACCTCCTGCTTGGCCGTCGCATATTGCGTGCGCAGCTCCGCCATTACCGGCGAGCTGATCTGCTCGGGCAGGCTGCCGCCCACCACCGCATCGGGATTGAGGTCGCGGATCGAGCTGGCACGCGCGTTGAGCTCGATCGTGCGGGCGCGGGCGATGGTCAGCTGGTCGTTGAGTTTGACCATCTCGTCGTCCGAGATCAGCCGGCCCTGCGCGTCGACGAGATCCCGCTCGGCCTTGTAGGCTTCCACCTTGCGCTCGGCCTCGTCGAGGCCCTTCTGCAGCTCGGCAAGGCGCGAGGACAGTTCGTCGGAGGCGCGGCCCGCCGTGTCGGACTGGATGTCGCCGTAGGACTGCAGGAAGGTCTCGGTCAGCGTATTGGCGATCAGCGCCGACTTCTCGGCGCTCTGCGTGACGGCGGAGATCGAAACCACGAAGGTCTTGCCGCCGCGCTCGACGTCGAGACTCTTGGCGAGGCCCTGGATCGCCAGCGCACGGCGCAGGTCGCCCTCGCCCCTCTCGCTGCGCGAGAAGATCGATCTCAGCTCCGAGACAAGCGCGCCCAGGCCGAAGCTCTTCTCGTCGCCGTTGAACTCGGGATCGGCGGCGAGGTTCAGCTTGTCCACGACCTTGGCCAGGACGTTGCCGGAGGTGAGCACCTTCACCTGGTTCTCGACGATCGCCAGCGTGGCGTCGGACGGCAGGCCGCCCTCAGTCACGTTGCGGTCGGTGATCTTGATGTCGCGCGGGTCGACGAGGAGCTCGGCGACGGATTCGAACTTCTTCGGCGTCGACAGCGCGATCATGATGCCGAGTGCGGCACCCGCCACGGTCGTCGTCAGGATGATCCAGCGCGAGCGGACGATGCCGTTCCAGATCTTCAGCGGGTCGATCAGCGGCCGCCACAGTTCCCCGGCGGGAGCCGGCGCGGCGGCGGACGGCGGCGGCGCGGCCGCTTCGGGTGGCCGGGGCGCCGGAGCCGGCGCGACGGGTGCCGCCCGCGCGGCGGCGGGGCGGGGCGCTTCCTCCTCGATGGTTTCCGGCAGCGCGGCGAGCGCCTCGAGCAGACGGTTGGAGCGCGCCTCCCGGCGCGCGCGCGCGATGCGGTGCCGCTCGGCGGGAGAGGTTTCGGCAGCGTCATAGCCGGCCGACGCCGGGCCGCCTGCCGCGGGTCTAGACGGAGTCTGCCCGAACGAAAGCAGAGAACGCGGGGGTCTTCCCTGGTCTCGATGGTCCGGGTTGATCATTCGCCCCTAGCGCCTTTTCGGGTCGTGCCTGCCGACTGGAGGGTTCCCAATCGTTAAGACACGCTAAAGAACCATGGGAAACAAATGGTTAATTTCTGTGGCAGGATGTGTGGCGCAGGACACATTTTTCACGTGTTCCGCAGCGCCTGTTCCACCTCGGCGAGTGGCAATGCTGAACGACACGTTAAACTTTCCCCGCTAGGGTTGCGGCGTGTCCAGCGTCACGCCGAGCGGCGAAACAATCGAACGGAAACCGGCCTCCATGATTTCCGCGGTGCTGCGTGGACGGATCGGCGTCCTGCGCGACTATGCGAGCGCGATCAGCGGCTCGGCCGGACGGCTGATCTTCTCGCTGATCTACTTCATCGCGCTGGCCAACACGCTCACGATCGCCGAATTCGGGCTGTTCGCAACCGCGTCCGCGGCCGGCGTGATGCTGTCGCGCATCCTGGCCTTCGGCTACATCACCGCGCTCTACCGCACCGCCACCGTGCGCCCTGCCCTCATCGGCGTGTTCACGGCCGGGTTCATCTTCATGGCGCTGATTTCATTGCCGGTTCTCGGGCTCGCGAGCTTCGCCGCGCACGCGCTGTTCTTCGGCAACGAGATGGCGCTTCCGGTCTTCCTGACCGTGATCGTGGCCGAGGCGCTGCTCTGGCGGCCGGTCGAGGCGGTGGTGATCGTCAACAACGGCATGGGCCGCTTCGGCCGCGCGTCGGTTCTCGTCATCCTGGGCACGGTGCTCAGGGCTGTCGCGGCGAGCGCCTTCGCGTTCATGCCGGTGCGCGACCTGCCGACGTGGAGCCTGTTCTATCTCGCGGCCAACGCCGTCTCGCTTTTGATCGCGGCCGGCTTCTTCTATCCGCGCTGCCGGCTGAGGCTCAGGCCGAGGGTCTATCTGCGCCGCCTGCCGGATTCGCTCTACGTGGCGGGGGCCGAGATCCTGTTCTACCTGCAGATGGAGATGGACAAGCTGCTGGTCCTGGCGCTCGGCGGGGCGCAGCTGGCCGGCATCTACGCGATGATCATGCGGCTGGTCGACCTGACGGCGATCCCGATACGCACCTTCACCATGATGCTGGTGCAGCGGATGATGCGCACGCCCGAGCTGCTGGCGAAGACCATCCGGCGGGCGGGGCTGGAAGCCGCGGTGTTCGTCACCTCGACCGCGGCGCTCGCCGTGCTGGCGGTGATCCTGCACTATTTCCCGACCCTGCTCGGCAGGAATGTGGCGGAGGCCGCGCCGCTGGTGGGCCTGGCGCTGTTCGTCCCTGGCTTACGCAATCTCGTCGAATACCAGGCTGAGCTGCTCTTCGCCCGCGGCCAGACCCTGCTGCGCGCGATCAACCTCGCGCTGCTCGCGGGCTTGAAAGCGGTGCTCCTGGCGGTGGTGCTGGTGCAGTCGCTTGAGGTCAGCCAGCTCGTGATCGTGCTGAACGCGGTCTTCGCGCTGCTCTACATCGCCTCGGCGCTGCTCACCTACAGCGCGATGCGCCTGCCTGCAAAGACGGTCTGATCAGGCCTCGATGAGCCGGCGGATGCGGCCGATGTCCGTGCCGATGAAGGACTGCATGCCGATCGCCACCTGGTCCGGGCTCATGGCGGCGACGAACTCGCGGAACGTCTCGTCCGACAAGGCGGGGCCGCTCCAATGGACGCGGCAGAGCTCGTTCGAGGCGTGGAAGTGCCCCTGCCCTTCCAGCACCTCGTCCGCATAGCGGCCGTAGATCATGCATTCGGAGAAGTGCCGGCTCGAGGCGATGCCGGCCACCCAGTGACGGCCGGTCACCTCCTCGATGCGCCGGCACATCGTCACCGTGGCGTCGCGCCGCCAGGCGATGACGGTCGCGATGTAGTCGTCCAGGGGCGTCGCGGAGAGGCCGAGAACCTTGCCCGCATTGGCCGCCCACAGCCGCTGGTCGTCGAGGCCGTCGCGGGTCAGCTCGCCGTCGCGGCGGAAGAGGCGCAGGTCGCCTCCGTCCCAGAAGGAGCGGCAATCGAAGGGGCGCAGGAAAGCGACATCGGAATCGCAATAGACCAGCGCCTCCTCGCCGACATGATGCGCGATCGCGATGCGACGCAGCTGCTGCACGTGCCAGCCGCGCAGCGGCATCGTGCGCGGGGAGAGCCAGATCCGCTTGCGGAAGCGGGAGAGCGGATCGGGAAAGGACCGGAGCCACGAGGGCAGCAGGTCGCGCTCGTCCACCACCGTCCGCTTCGGCCCCTCGAGCTGCCGGAAGAGCGCTACATCCTCCGAGGCGACGAGAATATAATGATGCGAATGGCCGGTGACGTAGCGGTCCACCGTCTCGCACAGCAGCCGGCAGCGCTCGAGGTCGGGCTTGTAGCTTGCCGTGACGAGCGCGTTCGTGCGGCGAAGCACGTCATGCATCGCGCACGCGCTCCGTGCCGGCGCGGTAGCCGCCGAATTTCTGCGCCAGCACGCGTGCCAGGAAGAGCGGGTTGCCGACTACGTAGCGCCGCCACAGCCGGCCGGGCTCGATCCAGAGGCGGTAGATCCATTCGAGCCTGAGGCGCCGCACCCAGAGCGGCGCGCGCGGCACGCGGCCGGAGAGGAAATCGAGCAGCGCACCGACGGCGATCGGCATCGTGCAATGGATGGACGTCAGGTTGCGCTCGATCCACAGCTCCTGCCGCGGCACGCCCATGGCGACGAGCAGGATGTCCGGCCGATAGTCGGCGATCTCGGCGATGATGTCCGGCTCCTGCTCCTTGGTGAAAAAGCCGTCGTGGATGACGCGATATTCGTGCTGTGGCGCAAGGGCGGACAACTGCTCGGCCGCACCGCCGGCGTTCTCCTGCGTCGCTCCGAGCAGCGCCACCTTCAACGGCGAGGATATCGATGTAATCAGTGCCGGCACGAAATCGGTGCCGTTGAGGTTCGCCGGGAACGGCCGGCCATGCAGCCATTTCGCCGCGATGTCCACGCCCACGCCATCGGGAAGGACGAGAAACCGGTCGAGCGCGCGGGCGAACTCGCCGTCGACGCAGGCGACGTTCGCATTGTGGGCGTTGAGAAAGCCGACCGGCATGAAGAAGCGGCTGCGCAGATATCCGCCGAGGATGTCGAGCGCCTCCTGCCAGCCGATGGCGACCACAGGCAAGCCGAGGATCTCCATCGACGGCAGGCGGGGCTGGGGCGGCGACGACGGATGGAGATTCATGCCGCGGCCTCATGTCCGGCGTCGGAGATGCGGGCAAGGCCCCGCGCGATCTCGCGGTCGAGCGCGGCGCGCTGCGCGGCATGGAACGCGCGGCCGTCGGCGTCCGGCCTGGGATCGCGCGCCGCCTCGACCAGCGCCCGGGCGAACTCCACCGGATCGTCCGCTATCGTGCAGTTGTCCGGCACGTTGGCGACGCCGCGCAGCGAGCGGGTCGTGGCGACCGAAGGAAGGCCGAGTTCGAACGTCTCGATCGTCTTCAACTGGACGCCTGTGCCGGCGCGGCTGGCGAGCGGGATCACGCGGGCGGAACGGACGAATTCGGTCGCGTCCGGCACGAAACCGACGAATTTCACGCCGGGATGTGCGCTTGCCAGATCGGACGGCGTCTTGCCGGCGATGCGGACGGAAAAATCGGCCGGAAGGCGAGGTACCACCTCGCCGAGGAACCATTCGAGGCCGATGCGGTTCGGCTGCCAGGTCCAGGTGCCGATCAGGGCCGCGTCGCAGGTCGTCTCGCGCGGACCGGGCGGCGAAGGCGGATCGAGACGGGTCACGAGCGGCAGCGCGGACGAGCGGTCGTCGTGATCGATGCCGAGAAGCGGGCGGTCGTCCTCGGCCAGGGTCCAGACGAAGTCGGCGCGGTCGCACAGCCGGCGCTCGATGCCGCGCAGGAGGGCGGCCTCGCGCGTGTAGAGCACCTTCTGCATCAGCCCGCGCGCGGCAGCCGCGTTCTCTTCGGCCGAACGGTATTCGACATTGTGCGCGACGAAGATCGACGGCCGGTCGCGGAACACCTCCTCGAAGGCGCCGGCGAACTGGGCGGCATTGAGCACATAACCGTCGTAGGGCCCGATCGAGGCAAGCGCCGCGCGGACCTGGTCGGGCGTCGCCGCGCGCAGCTTTACCGAAGAGAACGTGAGGCCCGTCGACATCGCCTTGAGCAGCCAGCTCGCTTTCTGCAGTCCCGAGGCATTATCCGTTCGGACATCGACCTCGCCAAGGACAATCGTATGCTCGGGATCGGACGGCGTCGCGCCCGGCCAGATAAACCCGAGCACCGTGACCTTGACGCCCGCCCGCCGCAGGGCATCGACAATGGCGGCATTGGCGATCTCATAGCCGGTCGTGGCGCTTCCGGCGGGAACGATGGAGGTGGCGAATACGAGATGCATTGCGGCTTCCTGTTGCCACGAGGCGTTAGCACGAGCGCATCTCGGAGGGGTTAAGCCG
>VFQN01007695.1_pt1 | contig 11430 bp, 10 predicted proteins | sample 3512371 | NCBI WGS metagenome assembly VFQN01 (sample SAMN10412370, study PRJNA504923) | tailings metagenome | isolation source: Replicate 2 from Balatoc abandoned mine | place: Philippines: Itogon, Benguet | collected 2017-08-28
ATTTCGTTATCGATGACCACTTCATCATCAGGTAACTCAAGGATGGGTTCACGATTGGCCTGACGGTTAACTACCGTGATTTCTACATTGTCGTGACTGGACTCGACCACTCTGTCCTTAAGCACAAAAGGCAGGATAATCAACATCAGGACCACCAGGGTAATCGCCCCTACCAACCGCCTGCGAGCGGTTTTTTTGAGCAACAGTTCATTGTCGGTCACAGCATCTCTAGCCATAATGTTTTGAAGTTCTCACTCAGGTCAATGCGCAAACAGGACAGCCTTTACAAGGCCCACTGATCAGGCGTTAATTCCAGTATCGCGGCCACCGTAAAGAATGAACCGAACACAATAATTTTATCATTTTTTGCAGCCTTTTTATAAGCGGACTGTAATGCAGCGGCCAAATCAGCATACGGGTAAATATGTTGGGGAGAAACATATGGGGTTAAACAAGTTTGCAGGAAGTCTATGCTGGCGGCGCGAGGATGCTGTATAGGTGCAACATGCCACTCATGGATCACATCATGCAAAATATCTACCACGCTGGCGATATCTTTGTCAGACAGCATGGAAAACACGGCAATCACTTTTCCACCTTCTACGCTGAGGCGCTGCAAATTATCGCGCAAGGCACGGGCAGCATGGGGGTTATGCGCCACATCCAGAATCACATCAGGTGAGCGGTGCCAATACTGGAACCTGCCGGTCACCTCTGTCCCAGTCAGCGCCTGTAATAGCTGCGCTTCTGCCACGGGCAATCTTTCATGGAGTGAGCGCACGGCAAACATCACATTGGCGGCATTGTTCCATTGATATCGGCCAAACAGACTTAAGCTGCCGATATCCAGTTGACCCTGCGCATCACGATAGTGAGCTTTTTGCGTATCACTGACATCAATCTGGTAATCAATTCCAAAGCGATTCAATGTCACCCCCAGTGAGCTGGCATACAGTAACAAAGAGGCGGGAGGATTGGCATCACCGCAAATGGCTATCTGCTGCTGGCGATAGATGCCTGCTTTTTCATGACCGATCAATTCACGCGTATCGCCAAGGAACTCCATATGATCTAGGTCGACATTGGTCACGATGGCACAATCCGCATCGACGATATTTACCGCATCCAGACGTCCACCCAAACCAACTTCGAGCACTACGACATCGAGAGGTGCTTGTTCAAAGGCCCACAACGCGGCCAAGGTGCCCATTTCAAAATAAGTCAGCGTAATATCAGCACGCGCTTGCTCTACCGCGGCAAACGCGTCACATAATTGCCCATCGGCGATTTCTTCGCCATTGAAGCGCACGCGCTCCTGATAATGCAGCAGATGCGGGGAGGTGTAACAGCCAACGCGGTACCCGGACAAAGTGTAAATACGCTCAAGCATGGCACAGGTCGATCCTTTACCATTGGTCCCCCCGACAGTAATGACGGTAAAGGGGAATTTCAATTGCAAGCGGTTTGCGACAGTTTGTACACGGCCCAAACCCATTTCAATGGATTTGGGATGTAGCGATTCGATGTAACCGAGCCAGTCTTCAACGGTTTTTGGCAGCTCGGGTATCACAGGTGGCATCAGGCAGCTTTGGTCAGATTCAACAAGCTGGACAATAACTGACTCAGTTTTGCACGCATTTCACGGCGGTCTATGATCATATCAATGGCGCCGTGCGTCAGCAGGAACTCTGCGCGCTGGAAACCTTCCGGCAAGGTCTCGCGAACAGTCTGCTCAATCACGCGCGGCCCGGCAAAACCAATCAGCGCATTCGGCTCAGCCACAATCACATCGCCAAGCATGGCAAAGCTGGCGGACACACCTCCCATGGTCGGGTCAGTCAGGACGGAGACATAAGGCAGTCCGGCCTCAGATAACTTGGTCAAAGCCGCACTGGTTTTAGCCATTTGCATCAATGACAAAAGCCCCTCCTGCATACGCGCACCGCCACTGGCAGAAATACAGATAAATGCACATTTGTTATCGATCGCCGCCTGCACGCCACGCACAAAACGCTCACCGACCACAGATCCCATGGAGCCACCCATGAACTTGAATTCAAACACCGCGGCGACCACGGGCACGCTTTCTATCGTACCGCGCATGACAATCAGTGCATCTTTTTCTTTTACATCACGCTGTGCAGCTTTCATACGCTCAGCATAAGTTTTACTATCTTTGAACTTCAACGCATCCACTGGCGTGACATCGGCCCCAATCTCAACACGCCCTTCTGCATCAAGCAGCACATTGAGACGATCACGCGCCCCCAGCCGATGATGGTGTCCACATTGAGGACACACTTCCAGGTTGGCATCCAGATCTGTCCGGTAAAGTACTGTTTGGCAAGCATCGCATTTATGCCACAGCCCCTCAGGCACATTGCGCTTCTGTACGGAGCCAACGGCGCGTTTAATCTTTTGTGGAATCTTGTCTAACCAACTCATAATCTCTCCTGCTTAAATATTGCGATGAGGTATAGCTTCGCTCTTGGCGGCTTATACGGAATCAATCGCAGTACGCAATTCCTTCATTAATGCCTGCACATTACTGATCAGATTATTTGCATCCGACCCCTCAATCGCCAGCACCATACGGCTACCAACCACCACCGCGTCAGCTATCGCAGCCACTTCACGGGCAGTCGCAGCATCTTTAACACCAAAACCAACCCCGATTGGCAGCGTGGTTTGCTTGCGAATCTCTGCGACACGCTTTTTAACTTCAGTAATATCCAGGTTTGCAGCACCCGTCACGCCCTTGAGGGAAACATAGTAAAGAAAGCCCGTCGCCTGCTTCACAATCAACTCTGTACGCGATGGTTCTGTCGTAGGCGACAACAGGAAAATACTATCCATCCCCGCATCGGCAAGCTCGCGATTAAATGCTTCGCACTCTTCTGGTGGATAATCCACCGTCAGTACGCCATCGACACCTGCCTCTTTAGCCAATGCGACGAATTTCGCACTCCCCATGGCTTCAATGGGGTTGGCATAGCCCATCAGCACAATCGGCGTCGCTTGATTGGTTTCACGAAAGGTTTTCACCATTTCAAGTACCTTACGCAGCCCCATTTTGTGCACCAGGGCGCGCTCGCTGGCGCGCTGGATAACAGGACCGTCGGCCATCGGGTCAGAAAACGGGACGCCAAGCTCAATCATGTCTGCCCCGGAACTTACCAACGTATGCATCAGCGTGACTGTTTGGTCAGGATGCGGATCACCTGCTGTGATATACGGGATCAGCGCCTTTTTACCTTGCGCTTTGAGTGCGGAAAATACAGATTGAATGCGTGACATAAGAATATTTTTTAATGAACTCAAATAATGACGTGTTTTGCTATCCTGCCGAACGATGAACTCACCCCTCAGATCGGCAGGCGCAAAAGTGTCACAGTGTAATGTTAGCCAGGCGTGCCACCGTATTAATGTCTTTGTCACCACGGCCAGACAGGTTCACCAGAACGACCTGGTCTGGGGACATGGTTTTTGCCATTTTCTCGGCATGTGCCAGTGCATGACTGGTTTCCATGGCAGGAATAATGCCTTCAGTACGGCACAGATTATGAAAGGCCGCCATGGCCTCATCGTCGGTAATGGCCACATATTCAGCACGCTTGATATCTTTTAACCAGGCATGCTCAGGGCCTACACCGGGATAATCGAGACCTGCAGAAATCGAATGCGTCTCGATGATATTGCCATCCTCGTCCTGCATCAGGTAAGTACGGTTACCATGCAACACACCAATCGGGCTATTTGCGGTCAGTGGCGCCGCATGCTGGCCGGTGTGCAGACCATGTCCGCCAGCCTCTACACCTATCAGGCGTACACCTTCCACATCAATGTAAGGATAGAAAATGCCCATGGCATTGGAACCACCGCCAACACAGGCCACCACGGCATCTGGCTGTCGGCCTATCATTTCCTGCATTTGCTCTTTGGCTTCAATACCAATGACAGCCTGGAAATCACGCACCATCATCGGGTAGGGATGAGGGCCTGCCACGGTACCGATAATGTAGAAAGTATTGGAGATATTGGTGACCCAGTCACGCATGGCTTCATTCAATGCGTCTTTCAGGGTTTTGGAACCACTTTCGACGGGGACTACCGTGGCCCCCAGCAGCTTCATGCGGAAGACGTTCGGTGCCTGGCGTTTGACATCTTCGGCACCCATATAGACAACACATTCCAAGCCTAAACGCGCAGCAATCGTGGCCGTTGCCACGCCATGCTGTCCGGCACCGGTTTCGGCGATGACGCGAGGCTTGCCCATGCGCTTGGCCAGTAAGGCCTGGCCGATTGTATTATTGATTTTATGCGCACCGGTGTGGTTTAAATCTTCGCGCTTAAGATAAATTTGCGCGCCACCCACCTTTTCGGAAAGACGCTTGGCATGGTAAATCGGGCTGGGGCGACCAACAAAATGCTTGAGGTCGTAAGCAAATTCAGCCAGGAACTCAGGATCATGACGATATTTTTCATACATCACGCGCAGTTCTTCCAAAGCCTCTACCAAGGTTTCTGCAACAAAAACGCCACCAAAAGGTCCAAAATGGCCGCGCTCATCAGGCATGTCATAGACTTTCATGCTTTACTCCGTCTCTCGTTTGTTACTCTAACCACCCATTACGTGCAGCATCACACTGCAACACCTGCTGCATGAATGCAGCTATTTTTTGTGCGGATTTAATTCCCTTTTCTGCTTCGACACCACCGCTGACATCCAAAGCATAAGGATGTACCTGATGCATGGCCTGGTTCACATTGTCAGGATTCAAACCACCCGCCAGAACCAGCGGCTTTTGCATGCCAGCAGGAATCACCGACCAGTCAAAGGCCTCGCCTGTTCCACCTACCGCTTTTTCTGAATAGGTATCCAGCAATAATGCAGTCGCCGATGCAAAATCAAGCTCGCATTGTATCAAATTTACCCCTGGTTTGACGCGGATTGCTTTGTAATATGGCAGATTAAATTGCGCGCAATAGTCCGCAGATTCATCCCCGTGAAACTGCAAACAATCCAGGCCTGCGGTCACAATCGCCTCACGCACTTCGCTGGCTGAAGCATTCACAAACAAACCGACTTTGCTGACGAATGGTGGCAACATCGCCGTGATCGCCTGCACCTGAGTGGGCAGGACAGCACGCGGGCTAGGGGCATAAAACACAAATCCTAACGCATCTGCGCCTGCACTAATCGCTTCTAATGCATCCTGCTCACGTGTGATACCACAAATTTTAACTCTGGTTCTTGTCATCAAATGTCCTAATTTCCCTCATCCCAGCGCGCCTCACAATGAGGCAATTGCCAGCCGGCATCATAATCGACACCAGTGAAATACAAACCATCGGGCATGAATGTGGGGGGGGAAAGCCGCCTGTCCTTATGCTCAAGCAACTCAGCAAACCCTTTCACACTCAGCTTGCCCTGTCCAACATATATCAACGCGCCCACCATATTGCGAATCTGGTGCTGCAAAAACGCATTTGCCCGAAAACTGAAAATGAAGTACTTGCCGTGCCGGATAACCTCCGCCCGCTGCATAGTACGTACCGGACTGCTTGCCTGGCACTCGCTGGCCCGAAAAGCACTGAAATCATGTTCACCTACCAGTAACTGCATGGCTTGCTGCATCACGACAGTATTAAGCGGTCTATGATACCAACCTACACGGCCGTGCTGGCTAGCGGGGGCAACTGGATGGTTAAACAATATATATTGATAGCTGCGGGCGCGGGCACTAAACCGGGCATGGAAATCATCCGCCACCTCATTTGCCCACAATACCCGTACCCATGCGGGCAAATGGGCATTTGTGCCGCGTATCCAGGCGCTTAAGGGTCTGACCACAGAAGTTTCAAAATGTGCCACTTGCATCAATGCATGTACGCCAGTATCGGTCCGTCCGGCAGCATGTAATCGCACAGGCTCGCCCCCCACCTGCGCTATCGCCCTTTCCAGGGCATCCTGAACACCTGCGGCATTCGGCTGGCTTTGCCACCCTTGAAAATAGGCGCCGTGATATTCAATGCCAATCGCAATTTTCATGGCGCCTAGTATAAGTGCTGCATGCAATAACACCTAATGCAACAGTTAAAAAAACAAGGCCGGAAATCCCGGCCTTGTTTTACGCAATTTTAGAGAGCAACTCGTTGGCGCGCTGTCGCTGACGCTCGCCGCCTTCGGCCAGTACCTCCTCAATCAACTCCTTGGCACCGATGGCATCTTCCATATCTATGTATGCCTGGATCAAGTCCAGCTTAGTATTCACTTCTTCCGGCTCATCTTCCGGCGTATCTAAACTTGTAGCAGTGGTATCTGCGACATCGAGAGAAATCTCGGGGAATGCAACTTCGTCTGAAGTCGTTGCAGGTGTCGCGACTTCGTTTAAAGACTCGACTGGAGATGTCAGATTGATCTCATCAATATCCAATACGTCATCATCAGACGCCTGTTTCGTTGTATCGTTTGGACCACCCAGCTCTAGTGACAACTCTGGTAAAGACTCAAAAACAGCATCTTCAGTCGAGAGCGCTTGTTCTCCACTGCCCATTTGTAATGGCTTGTTGGTGCCCGTTTCAGCCACACTGATATCATCCTCGAGGTTTAATGAAGGCAAGTCCAGTGACTTAGGTGTTAACGCCGCATCAGCATCCATGGATACATCGTCATTCAAAGCGGTTTGGACAGAAGGCTCAACTTCAAAACGAAGAGGCTCTTCAGCTTCCGGCTCTGCTGCAACTTCAGCCGCTGATGATGCTAGCTCGCGCTGTGCCTCATCAGGCCGTGTATCCGCAAAATCAATCGATGGCTCAACCTGGAATGCATTCGTGGTCTCAGTTTCAGGTTGCAAACCAGGGACTTCATTCGTCTCATTTTGTGCGGTGACACTCTCCTTGCGTTCATCAGAGACTTGTTCCTCAGATGCGCTGGCAGCAGCGACGGCTTGCGAAGCCTCATCAAACTCCAGTGCTGGCGCCTCAAAGTTGAAGTTATATCCCTCTTCTTCAGCTTGCGCTTCATCGGCTGCAATCACAGCAGGCTGTACTAATTGTGCACTAGCGTCTTCTGCTGACGTACCATACAGCGGATTCTCCGGGTCCACTTTCTGGCCCATGGCGGTCACTTTGGACCAGGTAGCATCTGCCGGGCCTACTTTGGCATAAACCTCACTGGCCAATGATTCAAAAGCGACTTTATTGCCAGTCGCCTGATAAATCTCAAGCAATTTCAACTTGAGCTCCTCACGCTCCGGATCTTTCTGGATCGCATCCTTAAGGATTTCCTCGGCCTGCGCGTCGCGGCCATAGGCCATGTATACCTCCGCTTCCGCAATCGGGTCTACATCATGCGAATCTATCATGCCACCGACGCCACTTTGCGAGAAGTCAGTCAGGAAGGAAGTATCCCCGGAAGCAGCAGCCTGTGTATCACCAAATACGGTGTTATTTTGCATCTCGGTTGCTGGCGATGTCACAATCACGTCTTCAAACGTATCAATCTGTTTTTTACGACGTATCCTGATCAAGGCCCAGACACACAGCAATATGGGCAATGCGATCAAAGCCCAGGGCAATACCGGGCTTATGTTTTTCAGACGCTCCAGCAACACATGCATAAATGAAGGCGGTTGACCAGCCTCCTCCGCAAAGGGTGCCGTTACTGGTAGCTCAGGCTGGGCTGGCTGCTGCTCAGCAGCAAGCTTATCCTGTGCTTCTGGAGCTGGTGTCGTTTGAGCTTGCTCCGCAGGTTTTTCCTGTGTTGCAGGCTCTGTTTTTACCCCAGTTTGGGATTCGGTCGCCTGCGCAGCATTTTTCTCAGCTTGCGCCATGGCGTTATTTTTCATTTCCATGAGCTTCTTCATGTCTGCAACTTGCTTCTCTAGCGCCGCAGCACGCGATTGCTCTTCTTTAATGGCATTTTCCTTGGCAATCGCCTCTTCCTGCGCGGCGGTTGCTTTGCTAGCTGCCTTATCTGCCTGTGAGGTCGATTTTTCATCTCCCGCAGACAACTTCAATACATCTTTGCCAGCGTTGGCTTGCGAGGCTGGCTTGTCAGCTGCACTGCCGATCTTGCCAGCCGATTGCTGGGCATTCCCCCCCATGTTGCTTGGCTCAGACTCTTTGACCACTTTAGCCAATGTGTTTTTGTAAGCTAGCCAATTCGTCGTGTGCTCCGCGACCAGGCTCCTGGCTTGCGGTCGGCTGATACTGTCCAGAGTGGCCTGGTCGGGCATCCGAATAATCTTCCCAACTTTTAGGCGGTTCATGTTCTTGCCATCAAATGCCTGTTGGTTGGATTGATATAGAGCAGCCAGCATTTGCTCGGTGCTGATATTGTCAGGTTTCATCTGCCGGGCAATTGTATATAAGGTATCGCCACGTTCTGTGGTCACTGAATCCGAGGGTGTCTCAGTGGTTTCAGTTGTTTCAGGGGTTTCTTTAGGTATGGCCTTTGGCTTGACTGACTTTGCCGACTTTTTCGGCTCAATTGCAGCAGGCTCGCTTGGCGCCGTTTCAGTGGCAGGCTTAGTAGCAGGTTGAATTGAACTGGGGGTTGGTGCTTGCTGGCTGGTAATTGGCAAGCCAGCCGATTCGGAAACATAATTGGAGTTAAAGCCTGGAGGATCAAGCAAAAGCGTATACTCTTTGACCAGACGACCTGTCGGCCAATCGACCTGGATCAACATGTCAAGAAAAGCTTCGGTAATCGGCTGCGTACTGCTTAATTTGAGTACAGGCTGACCTTTGGTGTTATTGCCAACTTCAATCTTGATAAATGGGTAAGAAGCCGGTTTTTCCAGCATCTGGTCCTGATAGACCTGTTCACTGGCTAACGCTGCCTGAATACTATTCAGTTCATTAGGCGTCACCGCCAATAGCTCAATTTCCGCATTCAGCGGTTCCCCAAGTTTTGAGCTGGAAATCATGGTTCCTAAACCGGCTGCGTGCACCGAAAAGGCTGTACTCAAACTCAAGGCAAAGGCTATTTTTTTTAATTGAAATTTACTCACCGATTAACCCTTAGTAATTCATGGCGTTTGTCAAAATAGCATCATTCACACAGCCACGCAAGCGCACCCAGGCGGCTTGAGAGCAATAAATACATGGATTTGAGGCTACAATAACCATTAAACAGGATTGCACCAAAAGCAAAAGCCCGAAAAGACCATGATTTTATTGATAAATCATAGCTTTACGGGCTGCTACTTAAACAATTACTTAAGATTCGACCAGAATCCTCAACATTCTGCGCAAAGGTTCGGCAGCGCCCCATAACAACTGGTCACCTACGGTAAATGCCGACAGGTATTCACCACCCATCGCCAGTTTGCGTAAACGCCCTACTGGCGTCGCCAGAGTGCCGGTAATCGCTGCCGGGGTGAGTTCCCGCATACTGACCTCACGCTCATTTGGAATGACTTTAGCCCAGTCGTTCGCTTCAGCCAGCATCTGATTGATTTCATCCAGCGGCACATCCTTGCGCAGCTTGATAGTCAACGCTTGTGAATGGCAACGCATGGCGCCGATACGTACACACAGACCGTCAATCACAATCGGGTTCGCTTCACGGCCCAAAATCTTGTTAGTCTCCACACCGCCCTTCCATTCTTCTTTACTTTGACCATTCCCTAAGTCCTTGTCGATCCATGGGATCAGACTGCCCGCCAATGGCACACCAAAGTTAGATTTAGGCAACTCTTCGCTACGGATGGTATCCGCCACTGTTTTATCGATCTGCAAAATGGCAGAAGCTGGATCCGCCAGCAAATCAGCCACGGAGGCATTCACTACGCCCATCTGGCTAATCAGTTCACGCATATTCTGTGCGCCTGCGCCTGAAGCCGCCTGGTAGGTCATGGAAGTGGCCCACTCGACCAGGTCAGCCTTAAACAGGCCATTCAGCGCCATCAACATAAGTGAGACGGTACAGTTGCCGCCGATCCAGTTTTTGCCGCCATTGGACAATGCATCTTTAATCACATGCATGTTCACCGGGTCTAAAATGATCACGGAGTCTTTTTCCATGCGTAAGGTAGAGGCCGCGTCAATCCAGTGGCCGCTCCAGCCGGTTGCGCGCAATTGTGGGAAGACGTCACTCGTGTAATCGCCACCCTGGCAGGTCACAATCACGTCCATCTGACGCAAGGCATCAATATTCTTGGCATCTTTCAGCGCAGGCGAATCCTTGCCTACCTTAGGCGCAGCCCCACCTGTTTGTGAGGTCGTGAAAAATTGTGGCTCGATATCCGCAAAATCGTTTTCCTGCATCATGCGCTGCATTAGCACGGATCCAACCATGCCACGCCAGCCTACAAACCCTACTTTTAACATAGTGACTCGATATTTCAGCCGGACAACCCGGCATTACAGTGATTATTTGGAAGATTTTTGAACAGCTTCACCCGCCTGCTCGATATCCTTGCCCATGCCATTGATCGTATTGCAACCAGCCAATACCAACACAGCCAACACCAATGTCATCCATTTTGTCATCTATTTTCTCCCAAGTATTAATCTCTAAAGTTACCAAATTTTAAAGGGAAATCGGTGATATTCTTTTTCACAAACGCAATCGCCTCTTGCAATACGTCACGTTTGGCACCGTTTACCCGCACGGTATCCCCCTGAATCGTCGCTTGCACTTTCATGCCACTATCTTTAATCAGTTTAGTGATCTTTTTTGCCAGGTCACTATCGATCCCGTCACGCACACGCAAATCCTGCTTGACCTTGTTACCAGAGACCTTCTGCACATCTTTGTGTTCCAGCCGCTTGGAGGATTCCGGCTCTTTTTTCTCCATGGCTGGTAACAAAATGTCTTTTACCTGGTCAAGCTGAAAGTCATTATCCCCAAACAGGGTAATCACTTTGTCTTTTTCGTTGAACTCAACCTTGGCCGACGTGCCTTTGAAATCATAACGATTGGTGATCTGCTTCACAGACGCATCTATCGAGTTTTTCAAATTAACCATATCGACTTCAGACGTAATATCAAAGCTTGGCATATTTAATCCTCACAAGCGATGACAGGACAAGGCGTGAGCGCGCAGACAGTACACTCAGTACGGCAAGCGCTCACAACGCAGTCCTGTCGAGCATTCACAATTATTCGAAGTGGCAGACGTAGTCTACGGTCTCGATCACTTCTATATCAAAACTGGAGTTACCTGGCACCGTGAACTTCTCACCGCCTTTATAAGTAGTCCAGTTCTCTTCGCCTTTTTGACGAACCTTGCACACACCGTCATTAATTTCCATCAACTCAGGTGAGCCGGTATTAAAAGTCAGCGTGCTTGGGAAAATCACACCCACGGTACAGCGCGTGCCATTCGGGAACAACACGGTGTGGCTGACACATTTGCCATCAAAATAGACGTTGGCTTTCTTTTTTACACTGACGTTATCAAATTGCGCCATTTTTAA
>VFQN01007696.1_pt1 | contig 11428 bp, 7 predicted proteins | sample 3512371 | NCBI WGS metagenome assembly VFQN01 (sample SAMN10412370, study PRJNA504923) | tailings metagenome | isolation source: Replicate 2 from Balatoc abandoned mine | place: Philippines: Itogon, Benguet | collected 2017-08-28
TCTCAGTCATTTTCTTACGAAGAATCAATAAAAAGAACAAAGTTTAAACAGCTTCCTTGTGAAACTGGCTTTTTACCCTTGTCGCTAACTGCCAATGACAAATCTGGCGGTATTTATTCAAACCCATTACTGTCTTCTGAAGTAGGTACCGCAGAACTTGTTTTGGGGGGTAAACAAGGCAATCCATGCGCTTGGAGGTATTCGTAGCCGGTTTGGTAACCTTGCACGATAAGCCTGACGATGTCGTCGGAGTTGAATTTGAGCATATCGAGGTGCAGCGGCTCATGGGGCCGAATCACCGTCAAGTTGAGTTGGCGGCCTTTCAATCCTTCTTTTTCGACGTAGGCCTGCGCCCAAGCGATGTCACTATTCACGATTTGGTTGACGTTGATGTCTTTGACACGGTCGAGGAGTTTGAATAAATTGCGATAATTGACGGGTTCGTTGTAGATATGCTCGGCATGGCAAGCCACACACACGATTTCGGTGGCTCCGTCTTCGAGGGCCGCTTTGAGGGGGGCTACTACGCGCATACCGCCATCGAGGTAGGCAGATTTGCGTTGACCTGCAATCGTGACGGCAGGCATGAGAGTAGGCAACGAACTACTCGCAATCACGTATTCTACAAAATGCTCATCTTGAGGGCTAGCATATACCATCTTGCCACTGATGACATCTACTGCACCGACTTTGATTTTGATGGGGCTATTTCGTAAAATAAATGGATCAATATTGCTGCGCACTAGGTTGTGGAGGGGAGTGGTATCAAGCAATCCATCAAAACGACTCATTAGGGTATCGACACCCAAGCTAAAGCGCGAACGCATCAAAGCAATGTCTTCGGGCTTGGTGATGTTTTTGACCCAAAATTCAATCAATTGACGGCTAATGGTGGGCCAGTCGATTTTCTTAGATTCTATTGACTTTTTACTGGCCTCATTGACCATGTAACTCGCGTTCAGACTTCCTACTGAAACGCCATATACCATTTCAGGCTCAAAGCCTTTTTCTAAAATTGCCTGAATTACTCCTACTTGAAAAGCTCCTTTGAGGGAGCCACCTCCTAATACTAATGCCTTCATATTGTTGTACTGTTGATGTGAACGAGCGGCGAAATTTATCAAATTCGATGAATAAATGGCGTCCGCCCGAAACAAATTATTGAAGTTTGGTGTAATGTTAACAGATTTTGTACCAAATTTGGCGTTTGGCTGACAACAAACCCAAAAAAGATTTAAATACAATAATTTGCTCCTCAGGTGACGGTAACCCTCCAAGAGGGTTTATTGTAAGCTACCAACGAAATGATGCCCCTCTCATTAAAAGACATACAAGCCCCTATTGCTTCTGAAATGGAAGCCTTTGAGCGAAAATTTCGGCAGTTTATGAAAAGCGAAGTAATGCTGCTCGACCAAATCATGAACTACATCGTACGTAGAAAAGGTAAGCAACTGCGACCGATGTTTGTGTTTTTGACGGCGGGGGTGAGCGGCACCATTGGTGAAAGTACCTACCGAGGGGCTGCCCTGATTGAATTGTTACATACGGCTACGCTTGTGCACGATGATGTGGTGGATGAGTCCAACTATCGGCGCGGATTTTTCTCGGTCAATGCCCTCTGGAAAAACAAAATTGCGGTATTGGTAGGGGATTATCTTCTGTCGAGGGGTTTGTTGCTTTCGGTTGATAATCAAGATTTTACGCTTTTGCAAATTGTCTCTAATGCAGTGCGTGAAATGAGCGAAGGAGAGCTGCTTCAGTTGGCTAAAGCGCGGCGTTTGGATATTACGGAGGAGGTATATTTTGAAATCATTCGTCAAAAAACAGCCTCTTTGATTGCTTCTTGTTGTGGGGTAGGGGCGAGTTCGGCGGGTGCTTCTAGCGATTTGGTAGAAAAAATGCGCCAATTTGGGGAAAAAGTAGGGCTTGCATTTCAAATCAAAGATGACTTATTTGATTTTGGCGAAGCCGAAGTAGGCAAGCCTTTGGGGATCGATATCAAAGAAAAGAAAATGACTCTTCCGTTGATTTATGCTTTGAAACAAACGACATGGAGCAATCGGCGACATATCATCAACCTCATCAAAAATCACAGCGATAAGCCTCAAAAAGTAGCTGAGGTGATTAAGTTTGTGCGAGAATCGGGAGGGATTCAGTATGCCACTCAGCAGATGCAGAAGCTAGTGGAAGAGGCCCGTACCATTCTACATTCTTTCCCCGAGTCTATGTACCGAACATCCTTGGAAGGTCTGGTGCAATATACGATTGATAGAAATAAATAGAATCGAATATTGTAGAGACGTAACATGTTACGTCTTTGATTGTCGGATATTGTCATAAAGACGTAATGTGTCGAATATTGTAGAGACGTAACATGTTACGTCTCTGATTGTCGGATATTGTAGAAACGAGAGACGTAATATGTTACGTCTATACGACCAATTTGTTACGTAAAAATGCCATCACCAACATTCCAATTCCCGAAATCCCCAAACCGAGCGATTCGCGGGCTAGTTCGATATTGATACTACGCATTTGCATTTCACCCCAAAACACGCCTTCGTATTGCGGGGGCCACTGCTGATAAGCTGCAAAAAAATAGGCCAAGGCCATAATCACAAATACATAACTACGCGGTGCTTTGGCAAAGAAAATACTCAAACAAGCTGCTACTGCAATCCCATAAATAGGCATCCATATTTCGGGGTCGGGGTCGGTATATTTCACTACCACAAAATAGGTAAACAAAAGGGCGAAAAAGAGAGAAACTATTTTTGTCAGATTCATGATGCTTGAGGAAATAACAGATTTTTGGGTATTATGTTTGTGGTTAGAAGGAGATACAAAGGTAGGATGAACAAAAGTCCAAAACAAAAAGCCTTATCTCAAAATGGAAGAGATAAGGCTTTTAATGTGGGTAAGCGTTCGAAAATTATTTTGATAAAGAAGTCAAAGTGGGTTTATCAAGTTTGAGGGCAGTAGCTTTGGTAAGAGAAGCTGACTGGTTTTCAACTTTGATTTCGACAGGTGCTTTGGTAGCATGGTTGTGACCACCTTTTACGGCAATGTATGGCGCGATTACCAACGATACGATCGACATCAATTTAATCAAGATGTTCATCGAAGGACCTGAAGTATCTTTGAAAGGGTCACCTACGGTATCTCCTGTCACGGATGCTTTGTGTGGCTCTGACTTTTTATAATACATCTGCCCGTCGATATTTACCCCTTTTTCAAATGATTTTTTTGCGTTGTCCCAAGCACCACCTGCATTTGACTGAAAAATTCCCATCAATACACCTGATACAGTTACGCCTGCAAGTACTCCACCCAATACTTCAGGTCCCATAGTAAAGCCTACTAACACGGGTACAATCAGTGCAATAGCACCAGGCAAAATCATTTGCTTGATAGATGCCTCCGTAGAAATAGCCACGCATTTTTCGTATTCAGGCTCTGCTTTATATTCCATAATACCCGGAATCTCACGGAACTGACGGCGTACTTCGTTTACCATTTCCATGGCCGCTTTTCCTACGGCTGAAATACACAATGCGCTGAAAATGAATGGAATCATGCCGCCTACAAACAAGCCCGCCAAAACGTCAGCTTTATAAATATCAATTTGAGTAATGCCCGCAATTCCTACAAAAGCAGCAAACAAGGCCAACGAAGTCAAGGCTGCCGACGCAATCGCAAATCCTTTACCAGTGGCAGCGGTAGTGTTACCTACGGCATCCAAATTGTCGGTACGGCCACGTACTTCGGAAGGCAATTGTGACATTTCGGCGATACCACCCGCGTTGTCGGCAATTGGGCCGAAAGCATCAATCGCCAATTGCATCGCCGTAGTGGCCATCATACCCGCCGCTGCAATAGAAACGCCATATAATCCAGCAAATTTGTAAGAAAGAATAATACCCGCAGCCAAAGTAATGATAGGTAATACGGTCGACTCCATCCCTACAGCCAACCCACCGATGATATTGGTAGCGTGTCCGGTACCTGATTTTTCGATGATAGAAAGCACCGGCCGCTTGCCCATGGCAGTATAGTATTCGGTGATATAAGACATCAATGCCCCTACTACCAAACCTACTACAATGGCTAAGAAAACTCCATTGGAAGTAAACGCAAAGCCACGGAGGTTGAGGGTTTCAGGCAAAATATTTTTTACCAAAAAATAAGACGCTATAAAAGTAATGATGATAGAAGCCCAGTTTCCGATATTCAAGGCATTTTGTACGGATGAAGTTTCGCTTTTGATACGTACAAAGAAGGTAGAAACCAGCGAAGCCAACAAACCAACACCTGCAATCAGCATGGGAAGTAGTACAGGAGAAAAACCGCCGTAGTTGTCGGTTACGTCAATTTCTTGACCCAATACCATCGTTGCCAAAATGGTGGCTACGTACGAGCCAAACAAGTCGGCACCCATCCCAGCTACGTCGCCTACGTTGTCGCCTACGTTGTCGGCGATAGTGGCAGGATTGCGGACGTCGTCTTCAGGAATACCTGCTTCTACTTTACCCACAAGGTCGGCTCCCACGTCGGCAGCTTTGGTGTAGATACCACCACCTACGCGCGCAAAAAGTGCGATGGACTCGGCTCCCAACGAAAATCCAGCCAAGACTTCGATGGCTGTTTTCATTTCGTCAGAAGTGAGGGGCTGGCCCGCAGCAAAAAGATTATAAAATAAAATGAACAAGCCACCCAAACCTAAAACGGCCAAGCCAGCTACGCCCATGCCCATTACGGAGCCACCCGTAAATGATACTTCTAAAGCTTTGGAAAGAGACGTCCGTGCCGCTTGTGCCGTGCGGACATTGGCTTTGGTAGCGACTTTCATGCCAATATATCCAGCCGTAGCCGACAGCAACGCCCCTATCAAAAAGGCAACGGCAATGAGAGGTGAGGAGTGGATGGGGTTTTCGGGGGTTCCTTCTTGGGTTCCCAAATACCCTAAAACAAGGGCGGTTGGAATGGCAAAATAGGCCAAGATTTTCCATTCAGCCTTCAAAAATGCGATGGCACCATCGGCAATATAGCCCGAAAGTTTCTGCATGTTGGCATCACCAGCAGGCTGGCTCGAAACCCAGTTGAAGCGCCAAGCGGTGTACAAAAGCCCAATAGCCCCAAAAGCCGGGACAAGGTAAACGATACTATTCATGCGAAGAGTTAAAAAGTTTAGTTGAATATTTATACAATAAAGTCGGGCAAATATAGCAGAACGTCCCACATTTCCACAATCCTAATCTTAGTTAATTACTGATTTTGTGTCGCTATTGTGCAATTTTTATGGTAACAAGCTGATTTCTGAACCATACAGAGCAGCTATATTGCCTTACCATTCTACGCGAAAAGAGATGCTACACTTACACCTGTAAAGCGGTTTTTCTAAAATTTATGGTTCTTGATGGAGAGATAAAGCAAAAAGGGCGTTTTATTGGAATTTGAAATTTCAAACCTTTGCTTTATTTTGGCAGAAAAACTCCTTAATCTGCTATGTCCTAAGCCTTACTCATCGTAACTATAAACCAGAACATTCTTACCTATAAAAAAACCAAAATGAAATTTTATGAACCTCTCAAGAGTAATATTCTGGGATACAGATTTTGATAGCATTGATTATCAAAAAAACGCTCGCTATGTCATTGAGCGGGTAGCAATGTACGGTAAGGTGAGCGATTGGCGGGCTATTCAATCGTATTATGGGATGGATAAAATCAGAGAAGAAGTATTACAATCTCGACATTTAGATGTCAAGACACTGAGTTTTTTAAGTTGTGTTTTAGATATCCCCAAAGAACAATTCAGATGTTACACTATGAAACAGTCCATACCCACACACTTGGACTTTTAAGAAAACTGATGCTATTGCCCCAATTGCAAGGTTTTGCTTTAGCGGGCGGTACGTCGTTGGCTTTACAAATTGGGCATCGAGTTTCGGTTGATTTAGATTTCTTTGGGAATCAGCCTTTTGATATGGAGGAGCTACTCGAACTACTGCGTGAAATTGCTCATGTAGAACCACTCAAAATGAGTAAAAACATCTTAATTCTTGATATGGAAGGTGTAAAAGTGGACTTTGTGAATTATCGTTATCCATTGCTCAAAAGTGTTATAGTAAAAGATGACTTACGACTGTTGAGTTTGGAAGATATTGCGGCAATGAAACTGGCGGCGATTGCTGGTAGAGGTCGAAAACGAGATTTTACAGACCTCTATTTTTTATTAAAACATTTTACTTTGGCCGATATAATCTCCTTTTATAATCAAAAATATAATGATGGTTCAGAAATGATGATTGTCAGAAGTTTGTCCTATTTTGATGATGCTGATACAGATGAAGATTTGAAATTATTAAAAAAAGTAGACTGGAATGAAATAAAGACCCTGATTTTAAGAAAAATAAAGACACACTATCATTGACCCGATGATGCAATCAGAAGCTAGATGTCACGTAAGCTTCAAAATTGTGCGTTTATAACGCATCACAATCTAATCCAAGATACAGAATTTAACGTAGTTGATATGCAATTTTCCCACCTCCACTGCCACCGAATCGTCGGTCCGAACCCAATACTCCCTGCTTGACGGCGCGGCTGATAGTTGAGGCACTTTTTTGATCACAAAAACATTGACTGATATCCCAAAATGCAATTTTCCCACCTCCACTGCCACACCCAATACTCGCTACTCGATGGGGCGGCTGATATTAAGAAGCTGTTTAAAAAGGCCAAAGCCGACGAAATGCCCGCCATCGCTATTACCGACCACGGCAATATGTTTGGCGTATTTGAGTTTGTGGCCGAAGGACACAAAACGGGTATTAAACCTATCGTAGGTTGTGAGTTTTATTTGGTCGAAGACCGTCACAAAAAACAGTTTACGAAAGAGCAAAAAGACGTCCGCCGTCACCAGTTGCTGCTGGCCAAAAACGCCGAAGGCTACCGAAATTTGGCCAAACTATGTTCACTGGGATTCATTGAAGGAATGTATGGCAAATACCCACGTATTGATAAAGAACTGCTCGTAAAATATCATAAAGGACTCATCGCCACTACTTGTTGCATTGGGGCAAGTGTGCCGCAAGCTATCATCAAAAAAGGCGAAGAAGCGGGGCGACAAGAGTTTAAGTGGTGGCTCGATTTGTTTGGCGATGACTATTATGTCGAAATCCAGCGGCACGGTATCCGCGACCAAATCATTGCAAACGAAGCATTGCTCAAATATGCCAAAGAGTTCAATGTCAAGGTGATATGCTCCAACGATAGCCATTATGTAGAGCAAGACGACGCCAATGCGCACGATATTTTGCTGTGTGTCAATACGGGTGATAAACAATCCACCCCCACCAATAAGGATTTTGACGACGAAAACCCAATGCCAAAAGGCACACGTTTTGCGTTTTTCAACGATGAATTTTATTTCAAAACCAAAAACGAAATGCTTAAAACGTTTAGCGACCTCCCCGAATCGCTGGACAATACCCAAGAAATCGTTGATAAAGTGGAGCTTTTAAAACTCAATCGGGATATTTTATTGCCCAACTTCCCGATTCCTGAGGAGTTTAAAAAGCACAGTATTTCGCAAATGATTGAGTTCAACGGTAAAATGAAAGAACTCACCGCTGATGTGCTCAATCAATGGGAATACCTCAAACATTGGACGTTTGAAGGCGCACGCCAGAAATACAAAGAAATTACGCCAGAGGTAGAAGACCGCCTCAACTTTGAGTTGAACACCATCAAAAACATGGGTTTTCCGGGTTACTTCCTCATCGTGGCCGATTTTATCCAAGCCGGGCGCGACATGGGCGTACTCATTGGCCCTGGGCGGGGCTCGGCGGCAGGTAGCGCGGTAGCGTATGCCATCGGAATCACCAACATTGACCCCATTAAGTACGACCTGCTTTTTGAGCGTTTCTTGAATCCCGACCGTATCTCCATGCCCGATATTGATACGGACTTCGACGACGAAGGCCGCCAAAAAGTGATTGATTATGTGGTTCAGAAATACGGTAAAAATCAAGTGGCCCAAATCATTACCTACGGTACTATGGCGGCCAAATCGTCGATTAAGGACGTAGCACGGGTGATGGATTTACCACTACAAGAAGCCAATGCCGTGGTAAAACTTGTACCCGATAAGCCTACTTATGGCATGAATTTGGACAAGGTTTTCAAAGTGCCTCTCGAAAAAATGGCGGAAGTTGTGACGCCCGATGAGGTAGAAAATTTGAAGAAATTGCGTGAAATGCTGAAAGGCAACGACCTGACAGCCAAAGTCCTGAAAGAAGCTCAAAAGCTAGAAGGGACTGTTCGGAACGTGGGTATTCACGCGGCAGGAATCATCATTGCTCCTTCCGATTTGACGGATTTAATCCCCGTCAGTACCTCCAAAGAATCGGAATTGTTGATTACCCAATACGAAGGAAAAATCATTGAAGATGCGGGGGTCATTAAGATGGACTTCTTGGGGTTAAGAAACTTGACCATCATCAAGGAAGCCCTTCGGATGATTGAGGCCAACCACGGGGTTAAAATAGAGATTGATTATATTCCGTTGGATGATATCAAGGTTTTTGAACTGTTCCAAAGAGGTGATACCAACGCGGTATTTCAGTTTGAATCCGACGGGATGAAAAAGTACATGCGCGAACTCAAACCTGACCGTTTTGAAGACCTTATCGCCATGAATGCTCTTTATCGCCCAGGCCCAATTGCGTACATTCCTAACTATATCAACCGAAAGCATGGACGCGAAAAAATAGATTATGACCTTCCCGAAATGGAAGAGTATCTGGCTGATACTTACGGAATTAACGTTTATCAAGAGCAGGTGATGTTGCTTTCTCAGAAGTTGGCAGGCTTTACTAAGGGCGATGCCGACGTGCTTAGAAAAGCAATGGGGAAAAAGCAGATAGAAACTCTAAATAAGCTCAAAAGTAAGTTTTTGGAAGGGGGACGAAAAAACAACCTCGATGAGAAAAAACTCGATAAAGTCTGGACCGACTGGGAAGCCTTTGCCTCTTATGCCTTCAACAAATCTCACTCTACTTGCTACGCTTTTGTAGCGTACCAAACGGCCTATCTCAAAGCCCATTATCCTGCCGAATACATGGCGGCGGTCTTGACAAGCTCATTGGGCAACATCGAAAAAATTACGTTCTTCCTCGAAGAATGTAAAGCCCTCGGAATTCCTGTGTTGGGCCCCGACGTCAACGAATCAGAACGTCGTTTTGGCGTAAACAAACGCGGCGAAATTCGTTTTGGATTGGGCGGTATCAAAGGCACTGGCGACGCGGCCGTAGAAAGCATCATCGAAGAGCGAACCAAAAATGGGCCTTTCAAAGACCTTTTTGACTTTATGACGCGTGTCAATCTAAGAACTGTCAACAAGAAAACCATCGAATCATTGGCGTATGCGGGGGCTTTTGACTTGTTTGAAGAATACCACCGCGCTCAGTATTTTACGGCTGCCGACGGCGAACAACAAAACTTGATTGAAAAATTAATCAAATATGCCAATGCCGTTCAAGCTGATAAAGTCAACGCCCAGGCGTCGTTGTTTGGTGGTTTTGGGGGAAGTGGTGCTGACATTGCCAAACCTAAAGCGCCTAATGTCGAACGATGGAGTGATATAGAGCGGTTACGCTACGAAAAAGACGTGGTTGGTTTCTACATTTCAGGTCATCCACTTGATATGTATCGTTTAGAGTTGACCAATTTTTGTACTTGTACCCTCGATAAAGTAATGGCTACCTCTGAAATCCCTGACAGCACCGATGGGGATGAAGAAAGCGATGTCCCAGTTGTGGCTAATGTAGAAATTGGCGGGCGCCCGTTGTTGTTTGGGAAGGACATTACTGTGGCGGGAATTGTGAGCAGCAGTCAAGTACGAACCACCAAAACAGGCAATCCTTTCTGTATTTTCAAACTCGAAGATTATGCGGGTTCGATGGAGATGGCGCTTTTTGGAGAAGATTTTGTGAAATTCTCGGCTTACGTACAAGTCGGCCATTTCTTGTTTGTAAAAGGAAAAATTCAGAACCGTTGGAAACAAGAAGACCAATATGAATTCAAAATATCTTCGATGCAACTTTTGAATGAAGTGCGCGAAAAACTTACAAAAGAAATTAAGCTTCAATTAGACTTAGAAATGATTGATGGGCCACTTGTTAGTAAGCTCAACGAAGCCGTTCAAGCCTACCCAGGCCACTGCGCACTCACGGTTTCGGTGGTGGACCATCAAAGTCGGACGGAGGTGAAACTTCAATCCAGAACGCATAGAGTAGCTCCTACCAATGAGTTTTTTAAACTTTTAGAGAGTATGGGTGGAGTTCGATTTTCGGTCAATTAAAAATTAGGTTTTGATAAAAAAGCCCTTCCAACACGAAATTGGAAGGGCTTTTTAGTGTATAAGAGCATCCGCTAGTTTGCTTTGATAATTTTTAGCGTAATGCTTTTTTCAATCCCTTGTAAACGAATCAAATAAGTGCCCGGCTTTAAACCTTCAAGAGATATTTTTTCTTGGTGCGATGCTGAAATAGTCTCAAACTTATTTTCTTTAATTTGGCTACCTTTCAAATCCATAAGTTGCCATTGAATAGTTTGATTGTCTTGACCTTTTATCAAAACTGTAGCAAAAGAATTCACCACTGGATTGGGAGCGATAGTGGCCCAGTCTTTGAGTTCGGTATTTTCAACATTGCTATTTTCAGCATTGGCTACTCTGGCATTGCAATTAGTGACAGTGACAGTTTTAGAACCAGTCATGTTTCGGTTACAAGAAGAATTGGCATCGGTGGCTATTACGGTGTAAGTACCAGCTAAGGTTTGGTTTCCAAAAGAAATAGCGCTACCTGTTCCTGCTATGGGATTGCCAATGTTAGTATTGGCTCTGCGCAATTGATAATTCATCCCCGTTTGAGAGCTACTGAGGCCAATGGCTACGCCATTTCCACCGTTGCAATAACTTCCCCCCCCAGTGAGAGTAAAGACATTGGGCGTCTGTCCGAGATTGATTGTAGCCGCTCCATTCATATTGGTCAAACAAGCTCCTCCTTCCACAAACGCTTCGACTGTGTACGTACCAGCTTCGGTGATGTTGGAAAATACGAGGTTGCTGCCTGTTCCAAGGATAGGTTCTCGGAAGTTTTGGTTGTCTTTTTTGAGTTGGTATATTACTCCGACTTGCGAGCCATTGAGGATGATAGCAGCGGCAGGTGTGTTACCAGAACTACTAGTACATAGGGTAGTTCCACCTTGCAAATTAAATACGGTCAGAGATGTGGGAGTTGCGTTGATAGTTTGCTGCTGTGAAGAAGCCGAACAAGTCGTATTATTCTGCAAACGTATTTGGAAGGTGTAATTACCCGGAGCAAGGTTGGCAAATGTGTTACTTTCTTGCCAGTTGGTACCGT
>VFQN01007697.1_pt1 | contig 11426 bp, 5 predicted proteins | sample 3512371 | NCBI WGS metagenome assembly VFQN01 (sample SAMN10412370, study PRJNA504923) | tailings metagenome | isolation source: Replicate 2 from Balatoc abandoned mine | place: Philippines: Itogon, Benguet | collected 2017-08-28
TCGATCCAGTTCCAGATCCCGCGGATCGACGATGAAACGTGTGGTCGCGTCGAGACCAATTTGATTGCCTTCCTGACGTGCGGAAACACGCACCCAGTAGTCGCCGGGCTGTTGTGTGGCTGCGAATTCCGCCTGAGAGGAATCCCCTGCCTTCCGCACGGTCGCTGGTTGTCTGGTTCCGTCCGGTTGGGTGATTTCGACGGTAAACTCTGCCCCTGACAACGGTTCACCGGACTCGGAGCGGGCCCCGAACTCCAGGTTCGCGACCCCGCCCGGAATGAAATTCCTGGGCTCGACTTTCACCCAGACCGGCTGATCTGTATCCGCTTCCTTGCGGGCCAGCCACAGGATCATCTGCCGCCAGAAACGTTGATGCTCTCGCGCCTTGTCGTGCATGACCCATTGATAGGTGGTGTCGCCGCCGAAGGCGACGACGCGCGCCCGGCCCACTTCCGCAGCACACAGCAGCGGTGTGCCGTCGCGACTTTCTGCCCAGACCTCCACCAGGCCGGATTTCGGCTGCAGGCGGGTCGCTCCCACCAGGGGAGCCAGCGAGTTCCAGGCAGCCTGATTCTGTGCGGCAGAGGCCAGTTGCATGACGTACCGTTTTAAGCCGGTCTCCGTCGGGACCAGCGGTTGCGGACCGTTCAACTGCCCGGCCAGATCCGGACCAGCGGCGGCTCTGCCAGGCATCAGGATCACCGGCAGATAATCGGCCAGCGGCGTGCTGCCGTAACCGCCCGCCGAGAAATTCTCCAGGCCTCCCGTCATCATCAGGCCGGCCCCTTCCTGCACCCGATCTGCGAGCTTCGAGATCAGCGGGACGCCCAGAACTTCCGCGGGAACGTCGCCGAGAATGTAGACGTCATAAGCCCCGCGATCGAAAATGGCGGGATCGATTCTGGTCTTGTTGCGGAACCGGCCGCGACGCACTTCGATCCAGTCGAGCTGAATCTTGTCAGCGCCGTTCACCATTCGCAGGAAGTACTGTTCCGGGCGGGTGGTGTCAAAATATGCCACCCGCAAACCGCCCTGCCGCACGGTGATAATGGTTTCAACCAGATTGTTCCGCGTCAGGACTTCACCCTCCAGTGGTTCCACCTCAACGGCGATCTTGTATTCTCCGGGCCGCTGCGGAATGAACGACAGGTCGACGGTTTGGGTTTCCTGATCGCCGCGAATCTCGACCTCTCTCTGCACGGTGGTGTTCGCCGCGGTCTGCGCGGGAACCAGTGCGCCTGATTCTCCGATGGTCTTGCCGGCGCGATCCTCGACCAGAACGCGCACCCGTGCTTTCGTGCGGCGAGCACCGACGGCCTGGAGCTGAACCTTCACCGGCACCAGTTTTCGTTCAAAGACCACCGGATCGACCAGCAGGTCGCGCACGGCCAGATCCGCCGTGGAATTTGACAGCGACGTGGCACCATACCCGACGGGATATACCGGCGTCTGTTCCTGGGCCAACCGGCGAGCAGCCTGGAGGGGATCAACGTCATCGGGAGGAATCGCGCGTTGCGCTCCATCGGTCAACAACAGAATGCCGATGGTGCGTTCCTGTTGCGCTTCGCGCAGCAGCGACTCCAGCGTCTTGCCGATCGCCGTCGCATCACCATCGCCCTGAGTCAGATTCTCCCGCGCCGGTCGCAAATCCTTGTCAAACTCAAACAGCCGCACCGTTACCCGTTTGCCGAAGGACTTCAGGCGATCGGATTGCCGCTTCAGATCCTGGCGGGCCGCCTGTAACCTTGAGCTGTTGGCCGGGCCGTCCGCGGTATTCATGCTGCGACTGACATCAGTCGCGACCAGCAGCTGCACCGAGTTCTGATCGGATTCCGTGAAGCTGAGAGCCGGGCGCAAGAGCGCCATCAGCAGAATGGCGACCGTAAGCAGCTTCAGGCCCAGCAGAAAGCGTTGCCGGCCGACAGGCAGCGTCGCCGTCTGGATGCGATGCGTGATCATCACGAACGTGACCAGGGCAATCGCGGTCAGAATGACCGCGGGCCAGCCCCAGACAGGTTCGAGCGAAAGCGACATGCGACCAGTTGCCGTTGAAGTTGAGTCGGATAGTCCGGGAGGCTCAGGCAGGACGACAGGAGTACGACCGGTTGGCAGGACGACAGGATCACGCAGTTGACTGCGATTCCCTGGCGTCATCCTGGCGGTAGAACCAGGTCGCTGTCGCCTGCTCGCCGATGAAGACCAGTACCAGCAGCATCAGCAGGCTGCCGGAAATCTCTTGCCCGAACCGGCCCGCCAGCACGGATTTCGTGAGCTGTTCCGGATCGCGGGCGACGGCGTAGCGGTCTTTCCCCAGCAGGGCGTTTAGATCGTCCGGAGTCATCCGCGTGAGGTCGCTTTCTGCCGGCAGCAGGTTCACGCTGAAGCCGGTGACCAGTCGCGGCGGCGGACCGGCATTGACCACCTGATAATTTCCCATCCCCGGGGCATCGGAAATCGTGATCGTCCGGCTGCCGGGTTCGACTTCCAGCCGGCGCTGTGTCAGATCCGGCTGACGCAACAGCAGTTGACCGGTGAGGTCGTCGGCATCCACAGGCAGGGACGCCGGATCTCCGGAAAGATAGTTGTGCCGGCTGGTTGCCTGCCGGGATAACAGCTGCAGGATCTGGTCGGCCACGACGACGAACGTCCAGTTGCGCGGCCAGTCTGACCACGCTGTCGAATCCACCGACGACAGAAAGGCGACACAACGTCCCTGGCCGAGATCCCGCAGGACCAGAGCGGGAGGAGCCTGCTCGCCAGTCCAGCAGGCCAGCACCAGGGCACCATCGTTGACGTCGACACTCCAGTACCGTCGGAAGTCGACGTCTGCGAGTTCTGTTAATGCACCGATCGCCTCCAGCCGTTGTCGGAGCGGCAGCGAATTCTCCTGAAAATCCAGTTGTTCGGGCGGCGAGAACTGCAAGGCGGCTTTCGGTCGGACCGGTAGCAGTTCCTGCGCCGCTGCCTGGGAATAGGCCAGCGGATCGATCGTCCGTCGTGAACCGGCCGCCAGACTCGATGAAGCCCCCAGACTCACGAAAACTCCACCACCAGCCTCGACGAACTCCTTCAACCGTCGCCACTCCGTCTCTGCCGGTTGCTGCACGTTCAAAAGACAGACCACATCCACGTCCGCGAGATCGACGTCGATCAGCTGTTCGGACGTTATGAACCGCGGGCGAAAGGTGCTGCCCAGTTCACTCAGAGCTTCCAGGGCCTCCAGCCAGAAGGCTGCCGTGGAACGGTCGGGAGCCACGACCAGCACGTTCAGCGGCGGTTGCACCGCGACTGTAAATGCCGCGGCATCGTCCATCGCCAGCGGGTCCGAGGTCACCAGTTTCAGCTGGCCCTGAAGAATGGGGCCGGCGATCGTATCGAGCGGAAACATGACGGTGGCGGTCGGGCTGTCGCTCAACAGCACTGCCTGTTGATCCCGCTTGGCCAGTGAAGTCTCATCCTGCCCCAGCCAGAGTTCGACCATTGCCTCTCGGGTGGTGCTGCCGGATCGGCGAACCGTGGCCGAGACCGTTGCGCTGCCGCCGGCTCCGGTTGATTGCCGTGACAGACGGGCATCGACAATTCCCAGGTCGCTCGGCTGATCAACTCCCACATCGATGAGATAAACGCCCAGCCAGTCCAGTTCCTTCAATTCCGCCTGCAAGGTTCCGGAATCATCCGACCGCCACGCGGATTTCGCGAGATCAGTGAACAGATAAATCTCCCGGACGAATTGATCCTGCCGACTGGCCTCGGGAATGGAAGCCTGTTCCCCCAGCACGCGGGTGCGTTCATCCCGTTGCACGCGGATCGCAGCCCGCAATTGATCATTCAGGGCGTTCGTGACAGGTTGAGTGGTCAGGGCCTCCAGCCGATTGCGAACGGCTGCCAGATCCGGAGTCAGGACAACTGGCAGGTCTCCCGATAACTCCATCACCGCAGTCTGGCTGCCGGGCGGCAGTTGCTGCAGATGATTCGCGGCGATCTGTTGACCGGCCTGGAGTCGCGAGCGTCCCTCAAACTGGTAGGTCATACTCAGGCTGGTGTCGCACACGAAGACCGCTGCGACCGGCAGATTCTCGACGACATGCGGTCGCGGCGAGGTCAGTTCGGCAGCAATCCGTCGTTGATAAGGCCACGCCACCAACAGCAGCGCCAGCAGCAGCGTCGCCAGACCAACACCACCCCGCAGATACGTGCGCCGGTTGCGCAAGACCGGTGGCGGCTGCCTCTGCCGCCGCCACAACAGCATGGTCACGAAATAAGCTGCTGCCCCCAAGGCAAGGATGCCCGCCAGTCGCAGGATCTCCCACAGGGTCAACTGGTAGTTCGCGGCTGGCAGGGATGGACGGGCGACCGCCAGCACCAGAGCGGCAATCAGTCCCATCCGCAGCAGCAGCAGCCAGAGGTGTCGCAAGCGCATCCGCCGCTGGTTCTGCAGTTTTCGCTGCTGCAGGAGGCGCAGTGCGGGAAACATCAGCTTTTTCGGCCGGGCGCGCAGCATCAGATGCAGCGCGACGGGAATCGCGACCAGAGCCAGCCCCATCAATAGTGCGGGGTGCAGCAATGTCATGCGCGGCCGACCATACCCTGAACATTGAGGGGAATTTCACAGTCCGGGCGGGAGACTTTCCCGTGGCCCGGGCTCCTCAGTGTATCTGATCCGGCCATCCAGCGCACAGCCAGGACGGCGCCCAGCCGGGACGACGAACTTGCGGGACTGGCGGACTTTGGGGACTGGCGGATTCCTCCTTCGTAATGCCACGGGCTTGGCCGGGAGTCAGGCAGTCAGCACTTCAGCCTCTTCCTGTCCGCAAGTTTGTCAGCGTCCACCCCTTGCGAAGACCAACAGCACGCAGAATTTAGTCCGAACTGATTGAGGGATCATCCCTGTTCCGGTTCGAGCGCCATAACTCCCTCCGGTAAAATCGCTGCAGTCGTTACGATCGCGCTGCCAACCCGCCGAACACCGCCAGAATCCGGACAACAGTCACCGGGACGTGTCCCTTGTCTTATCCTTCCTGTTGAGGAGACGACCGGGGAGGCAGTCAGCGCGGCGCACCAGGAGCGGGGCTGCGCGGGCGTGCTCCGGCCTGCAACAATCGAGTCTATTCGCCGGGCTCCTCATGCGGCTGGGGTGCGGACGGCTGAATCGTCCCGCTGGTACAGGCCTTGACTCTGGTGGTGTGACGCTGTTTCGGACCGGAATATGCTGATTCTTGAACGGGCACTGAATCTTCTGCTTCGTAACCGCGCCCGGGCTGCGGATCTGACGTTGCTGATCAGCGGCGGCCTGTTGGCTATCTACCTGGTCTGGCAGATCAATGTCTTTGTCGGCGAACACGATGTCAGCGCTGCCGAAAAGGTCATTGAACTGGACGAAGCGCTGCTGATCGGCGGGGGATTTTCACTGGGCCTGTATGTGTTTTCAGTCCGCAGGCTGCTGGAACAAAAGCGGGAAGCTCGACGGCGGACCGAGGCAGAACAGACCGTCAGGGTTCTCGCCTATCAGGACGCACTGACCGGCCTGCCGAACCGGCGGCAGTTTGATGAAGCCTTGAAAATCGCGATCGAATCGCCGCCGGGAGCAGGCCTCTGCCATGCCGTCTTTCTGCTGGATCTGAACGGGTTCAAGAAGATCAACGACGTCCACGGCCACGGGATCGGCGACGAAGTGCTGATTGTTCTGGCCCAGCGGCTGATGAGTTCCATCCGCGAGGGGGATCTGGTCGCCCGCTTCGGCGGCGATGAATTCGCGATCCTGGCCAGGCATCTGATTGACGCCGAGACCGCAGCGGGGATCGCGCGGCGCGTGATCAAGTCTCTCGAAGCACCGATCAGCACCGGCCATCTGCAGCATCAGGTGGGGGCTGCCATCGGCATCTCGCTGGTGCCAGCGGACGCGGACTCCAATGACGAAGCGGTTCGCAAGGCAGACGTCGCCCTGTACCGGGCCAAAGCCCTGAAACGATCCGCGTTCCAGTTTTTTGAAGTCCAGATGGACCAGGCACTGCGCGACCGGGACTTTCTGGAACAGGAACTGCGGCGGGCTGTTCTCATTGGCGACATCGAACTTTGCTACCAGCCGCAGATCGACCTGCGGACGCGGGAAATCATTGGCTTTGAAGCCTTGCCCCGCTGGCAGCACCCGGAACTGGGCGAGATTCCCGCCGACCGGTTTATCTCGATCGCTGAAGACGTGGGTCTGATTCACCAGCTGGCAGATAACATCCTTTGTCAGGCCTGCGTTGCCGCAGCAGGATGGCCGGACCGGATTTCACTGTCGATCGACATCTATCCCGCGCTGCTGGCAGATGCGTCACTGAAGAGCCGCATTCTGGGCGTGCTGCAGGATTCGGGATTATCGCCGGAGCGGCTCGAACTGGAGATTGCGGAATGCGTGCTGGTGCAGCATCTGGATCAGGCCCGCGACAATCTCAGCCAGTTGCGCGAGCGGGGCATCCGGATCGTCCTCGGTAACTTTGGAACCGGTTACACCAGCCTCTACCACCTGCGGAACTTCAAGCTGGACAAGATCAAGATTGATCGCACCTTTGTGGAGGCGATGCACTCCAGCGCGGAAAGCGCCGGGATTGTCGATGCCCTGATCGGACTTGGCCGTGGCTTCGGCTACACGGTTTCCGCCGAGGGGGTGGGCGATTCGATCCAGCATTCGACGCTGGTGGGCATCGGCTGCGATCAGGGACAAGGCAGCCTGTTTTCCGGAGCCGTGCCTGCCGAGATTATTCCGGCGCTGCTGGATCAGCAACACTCTGCCGCCGCTACCTCACGTCCGGTGGCAGCGCTGACAGGACGCTGAACGAGTCGAAGACTCAAGGCCCGGTTCGCAACTTTTGAAGTTGCGCCTTCCGTGAATTCACAGTCACGAAGATCCGGGTGGCCAGGCAATTAACTGCAGAAACACAGTAATTTCAGATGGCACGCCCTGAGTCCTTGAAGGGCGTGGTAATTTTTAACGCCACTGAAACATGCCCGTTGTGGACTCAGGGCGCGCCTCACCTTTTCGCACAATTCCTGACACTACGCGCAACTTCAAAAAGCGCAAGCGAGGGAGTGAAGACGGAGAAAACAGGGCTTCCTGGCTGGCGCTTTGGGCTGGTGAATAATCCAGCCTACCGGTGATTGCGCTGCCGGGCTTCATCCAGAAGTGGTTTCAGTTTGGCATCCAGCGTGGGATTGCGGCGGTCGAGATCGTCGATGGTCAGATTCGAGCCGGTCGTATCGCCTCGGAGGCTTTGCAAAATCGCCTTCCCTGCCATGCCGTGGGCCTGCATCCAGGGATTCGTGCTGCCGGTCTGCAGAAACCTGTCGAAAATCCCCTGGGCTTCGTCCAGCCGCCGCTGATGCAGATAAATGATCGCGAGCCGCAGTTCCGCGATCTGACGGACCATTTCATCCTTGCGCCCGTTCCCGGCCGGCGGATAGTCGACGACCGCCCGCCAGGCAGCTTCATCCTCGCCGCTACGCATCGCGTAAAAGTACTGCGCATCGATACTGGACTGCCGCGCGACTTCCGGAGGGGGTGGAGCCGGATTTTCAAACGGGTTTCCCACGCGCTGGGTCCAGCCAATCCCTGCGAACGCAATCGCCACCAGCAATCCGGCGACCGCCATCAACCGGAATTGCCGCCGCAGGTTTGAGTTGACCAGCAGCGGGAATGACCAGTGATGCGACGCCGACCGCGACCGGGACGTCGGCAGACTCTCGGTGGAATCACCGCTGTTGCGTGTGGGAAGTTGCTTCTGCAGCGTCTTCAATTCAACCAGCAACTGCCCGGCATCGGCAAACCGGTCTTCCTTGCGTTTGGACATCATCCTGTGAACGACGTCGCATAACGCAGGCAACAGATCGGGACGAATCCGGCGCAGCGGCACCGGCTTTTCGTTCATGTGCTGCACCGCCACTGCCAGGGCATTCTCTCCCTGGAACGGCGGGCGCCCGGCGAGCATGTGGTACGCCATCGCGCCGAACGAGTACTGGTCGCTGCGGTGATCTACCGGCTTGCCGGCCACCTGTTCCGGACTCATATACAGCGGCGTGCCCATCGTCACGCCCACCTGGGTCAGAGCCACCCGCTCGCCGGACTGCGTCAGCTGGGCCAGTCCAAAGTCGGCCACCTTGGCTTCGCCCTTCCGCGTCAGCAGGATATTTTCCGGCTTGATATCGCGATGGACAATCCCGTTACTGCCTGCCACCTGCAGGGCCGCAGCAACCTGCCGCATCAGGAAGACTGCCAGGCCCGCCTCCAGCGGCCCCTTCTTCTTGATGAACTCTTTCAGATTGCCGCCGCGGACGTATTCCTGGGCGATAAAATGCACCCCGTCCTGCTCGCCGATCGAGTACACCTGCACGATATTCGGGTGATTCAGCCCGCCGGCCGCAGTCGCCTCATGCCGGAACCGCTTGACATACGCGGCATCCGACAGGAATTCCTCGCGCAGCACCTTGATCGCGACCTGCCGCTTCAGCGACGTCTGCTCGGCCAGATACACTTCTGCCATGCCGCCCTTGCCCAGGCCCCGGACGACCTGGAACCCGCCGAGCGTGCGGCCGGTGAGATCCTGCCCTCCCTGTCCGTTGCCGGAGCCTGGCGAAGATGATGAGGCCGGAGTCGTCGACATAAGGGAAATTCACAGAGTCCAGGTGACATGGGTTGGACTGATAACAGCCCGCGATCAGCGCGGGAATCCAGTCGCAAGCTCCCGAACCTGTGACAGGTCCGGAAAGCACAGCGAGGAGTTATTCTCACGCACTTCAGCTGGAAACCAGCGGTGCCGATCCGGTTTCCAGCTTCAACCATTCCGTACGATCAGGGAACCTGAAGCAAGAGGTTGACACCCTTTTTGTTGGAAAGCACCAGATCCAGCCGTCCATCCCGGTTGAAATCGATGATTTCAAACTGGGTGCCTACCCCGGTATCGCGACCGCTGACGATCTCGTGACGCTCGAACTTCGGCGGTTCGCCCTTCGTTCGCAGGACGTCGTACCAGTACATCCCTACGGGCTCCTTGCCGCCGGGGTCATTCCCCTGGTGGGCGTAATAGCGTTTGCCGGTCACCAGCACCGGCGTGCCGTTGCCATGCAGATCGACCAGCGCGAGAGCGTGGGTCTGGGAATAGCTCTTGTCGATCAGGTGAAATTTGAACGGTTCGCTCGCCTCCTTGCCGGGATTTTCAAACCACCACACTCCATAGGCATGAGCAGAACTCATGATCACGTCCTGATCGCCGTCCAGGTCGACATCCAGCACGATCAGGTTGGAAGCACTCAGCGGCTTGCCGTCCGGAGTTTCCGCCAGATTGAGCGGATGGAACAGCCAGGTGCCGGCCGAGCGATCTTCCGGGGCTTCCCACCAGCCGTGCGGAATCACGACGTCCAGACGACCGTCCAGATTCATATCGCCCACACCCAGACCATGATAGTACATGAATGTGCCGTTCTCCTGCGGCACGCCCGGGTCACTGACTGCTACGAACTTCCACTTCTCCGTGCACTTCTCGACCGGCGGAACCGACAGATAACCCAGTTGACGTTCCGGCTGTGAACCGAAAATCAGTTCGGGGATGCCATCGCCCGTGAGATCGGTGAACAGCGGCGTCTCGTTACAGGCGCTGTGCCAGATCTCATGTTCTTTCCAGAAGCCGTCCTTGCCCTGCGGATTTTCGTACCAGTGACAGGGGGCTCCCGGAAAACCCACCACAATCAGATCGGTCCAGCCGTCCTGATTGACGTCCCAGGCCCAGTTGGCAAACGAGTTGCTGTAGCCCTTCGAGCCGTCGTAGCCGGTGGTCGGCTGGCCGTTGCGATCCAGCGGCTGCCGGATCGGGAACCGCTTCCAGTCGGGAGCCGCATACCAGTAATCTCCGGCGACAACGTCCAGCTTGCCATCCTTGTTGAAGTCGCCTGCAGCGACGCCTTCCGAACGGAATCCTGAGTCCAGTTGCACCCGTTCCCAGTTGCCGGCGAGGACGGGAACTGCTGAAAAAATCACCACGCTCATCAGCAGGGAGCGACGAAGCATTGCCATAGTTGTTGTTCCGAAGATGAAAAAGCAGGGGGAAAAATCTCTTGCACCGGTATCGTCCAACTTACCCGGATGCCAGTGACGCTCAGAAGGTCACGCGACGCACCTTGTTGTTGCTGCTGTCACCAATATACAGGCGGCCGGCAGCATCAAAGAAGACCCCGTGGGGACGATCCAGCCGGCATTTCTTCGGATCGCCGTCGCCGCCCTGGCCTTTCTTGCCATCTCCCACGACCGTTTCGATGATGCCGGATTTCATCCGGATCACGCGGATGGTGTGGCTCTCGGTATCCGCCAGGAAAATGTCGCCGTCCGGACTGAGCGCAACACCTTTGGGACCGGACAGCTGGGCCTGCTTCGCATCGCCGCCGTCACCGGAGTAGCCGCCCTTGCCGTTGCCGGCGAGATGTTCCAGCGTGTTCGACGAACGGTTCCAGCGATAGACCGCGTTCCCCTCCCGCAGCACCACAATGATGTTGCCAGCGGCGTCGATCGCCAGCGTTCGCGGACCATTCAGCGGCGTTCCCACGACCTTCGCACCGTCCGGCGTCGGTTTTCGTTCGCCGGTGCCTGCCACCGTACTGATCACGCCGGTTGCCAGGTCCACGCCCCGAATGCGATGATTCTTGATGTCACAGATGAGGAGCCTGCGGTCTCCGTCGAGGAGGACCGAGTGCGGAGAATCGAGCATCGCTTTCGTGGCAGGGCCGCCATCGCCGCTGAAACCCGCCTTGCCCGTGCCGGCGACCGTCGACACCTCTTTGGTCTGCCAGTCGATGCGGCGAATCGTGTGTGTTTGCATATCGGAGAGGTACAGATTCCCCGCCGCGTCGAAGCGGATTTCATGGGGCAGATTGAACTTTGCCTTGAGAGCCGGGCCGTCCACATAGCCCGCAGTTTCCGGCGTACCGGCGTAGACCGAAATCGTATCCCGTTCCAGGTCCAGCCGGCGAATCACATGACCGCCATACTCGGCCCAGTAGAGAGCGCCATCCGGCCCGATCTCCAGGCCAAACGGATCATTCAGCCCGGCTTCCTTGCCTGGCCCGCCTTCACCGGAGACCTCGCGCTTGCCGGTTCCGGCGATCGTTTCAATTTCAGCCGCCTGCAGCGTCACCGCCAGCAGACAGACAATCAGACTCACCAGTGCACCCTGGCGCATGACAGCAACTCCTCGGCAGGGAAAACATCAACGTCGGCTGTCATATCCTAAAGCGGGCGCCACTTCGGCGAAACCGTAGCGAACAGCGGATCGGAATGCGTCGCGATGTTCTGCGGCGTCGATCCGGCAGCAAGCTCTACCGCAGAACCGCGAGTTCCCCTAAGATACGGGCGCGAGCGGCGGGGAATTCCGCCGCTACAGGCTTCGGACCATCTATTCATC
>VFQN01007698.1_pt1 | contig 11422 bp, 4 predicted proteins | sample 3512371 | NCBI WGS metagenome assembly VFQN01 (sample SAMN10412370, study PRJNA504923) | tailings metagenome | isolation source: Replicate 2 from Balatoc abandoned mine | place: Philippines: Itogon, Benguet | collected 2017-08-28
GATCATGGCCGTTCCCGGGGCGCGGGCGCGTCGACTCCGGTCACGGTACGGTCACCAGCTCATGGCGGCTCTTGCGGCGGGACTCTAATAGATCACATATTCCCGCCGAACAATCCGATGCCCCCGCTGTGAGACTCCCCTGCGGGGGGATGCCGGGCGCGACCGCGGTCGGCGCCGCCGGCCCGGAGGCGGCTTTCGTACCGATCCCAAGCTGCCGGGCGCGGTCACCCTGCTTCTCCAACTGCTCGCGGATCTCCTTCACCAGCGCCTGCTCCTGCCGCTCCAACTCGGCCTTCTGCGCCCGCAGCCCTTCCAGCCGGTCCATCATCTGGCCGATCGACTTCTCCGCCGGCGCCACGAGATCACACGAACCCGCCCCTCAGCCGACATCGGCGCCAGCCCGTCGCTCATATGCTGGGCTCAGACGAACGTCCTCGCTATCCCCGGCATTCGATTTGCTCACAGGGAGGGCAGTTTTGACTCACTGATCGCTCGCCCAGGGAGACCGGTCCGCGAATGGAACCGCCTCGAACGGACTCGCTCTCCCACCCCACCCCGTCATCCCAGGACCCCACACCGCTCCGCGCCGAGCTCCTCGGCCCGGACCAGCTCGCCGCCCTCGCGCGTGCCCTCGCCGCCGACACACAGGTGGGGGCGCGGCGCGGGTTCGTGCTGCTCCGCCGGCTCCGCGACAACGCCGTCGTGCTGAAGCAGGCCCGCGACGCGGCCGCCGACGCCGCGGGCCGCGGCGAGCCGCTCATGCCCGACGCGGAGTGGCTGCTCGACAACTTCTTCGTCGTCGAGGACGTGCTCCGCGAGGTGCGGACCGACCTGCCGCGCGGGTACTATGATGAACTCCCCGCCGCCGCGACCGGCCCGGACGCCGGGCTCCCGCGCGTCTACCGCGTCGCCGTCGCGCTCGTCTCGCACACCGACAGTCACTTCGACGACGGGGTCATCCTGCGGTTCGTCCGCGCCTACCAGGAGGCCGTGCCGCTCTCCACCGGCGAACTGTGGGCGGTGCCGACGATGCTCCGGCTCGCGCTCCTGGAGAACCTGCGGCGGCTCGCCGGGCAAATGATCGCCACCCGCGCCGAGCGCGACCGAGCCGTCGCGTGGGTGCGGGCCGCGGCCGCGACGCGCACCCAGTCCGACCTCCCCGCCGAGCCGACGGACGCCTTCCTCGTGGGCTGGCACCAGGCGGTGCGCGAGCTCGGCGACGCGCCGCCCGTGGCCGGCGGGGTGGCGGTCCGCCTCCCCGGGCCGCTGATTCCCGGCGACTGGCTCGCCCGCCACGCCGCCGGCGACCTCACCGAGGTACTCCAGCGCGAGCACCGACGGCAGGCGGCGAATCAGGTGTCGGTCGGCAACTGCGTCACCAGCCTGCGGTTGCTCAACGCGATCGACTGGAACGAGTTCTTCGAGCGGGCCAGTCCGGTCGAGGAGGCGCTCCGGGCCGAGCCGACGGGCGTGTACCGGCGGCAGGAGTTCGCCACCCGCGACCGCTACCGGCAGGCGGTGGAGGCGCTGGCGAAGGCCGCGAAGCGGGACGAGGTCGAGGTCGCGCGGCGGGCCATCGCCCGCGCCGCGGCCGGGGCGACGCCGCGCGAGCGGGACGTCGGCTATCACCTGATCGCCGAGGGCCGCAAGCCGTTCGCGCGCGAACTGGGGTGCCGCTTCCCGCTGCGGGCGCGCGTGCGGGCACTGCTGACGGACCGACCGCACGCGGCCTACTTCGGCGGACTGGTGTTTGTCACCGCCATACTCGTCGCGCTCGCCGCGGGGCTGGCCGCGGCCGCGGGGGCGCCGGCGTGGCTGGTCGCGGTCGTCGCGCTGGCGGTGCTACTACCGGCAAGCGAGGTCGCGGTCGCGGTCGTCAACAACGCGGTCTGTCGCCTCCTCCCGCCGCGGGTGCTGCCGAAGCTCGACTTCACCGCCGGCATCCCCGCCGAGTTCCGCACGGCCGTGGTCATCCCCGGGATGCTCACAAAGCCGGAAAGCGCGGCGGCCCTATGCGAGCGCCTCGAACTCCACTACCTCGCCAACCCCGACCCGCAGCTCCGCTTCGCGCTCCTCACTGACTGGGCCGACGCGCCGACCGAAACGACGCCGGCCGACGACGGGCTCGTGAGGGTCGCGGTCGAGGGCATCCGCCGACTCAACGATCGCCACGCCCGCGGCGGGCCGGACCTCTTCTTCCTGTTCCACCGCGAACGGTTGTTCAACCCGTCGGAAGGCGTGTGGATGGGGTGGGAGCGGAAGCGCGGCAAGCTCGACGAGTTCAACCACCTCCTTCGTGGCGCCGCCGACACCAGCTACGCCGTGAAGACCGGCGACGCGGTCGCGCTCGACGCCCGGTTCGTGCTGACGCTCGACGCCGACACCGTGCTCCCGAAGGACGCCGCCCGCCGGCTGGTGGCGACGCTAGCCCACCCCCTCAACCGACCGGTCCTGTCCGCCGACGGTCGCCGCGTTGTGGCCGGGTACGGCGTCCTCCAGCCGCGCGTCAGCTTCCTGTACAAGACCGGGCTGCGGTCGCGGTTCGCCCGGATCTTCGCCGGGTCGGCGGGCATCGATCCGTACTCCAGCGCGTCGTCGGACGTGTACCAGGACCTGTTCGGCGCGGGCACGTTCACCGGCAAGGGGCTGTACGACGCGGACGCGTTCCACGCCACCGTCGGGCGGGCCTTCCCGGAGAACGCGATCCTCAGCCACGACCTGATCGAGTCGAACTTCGCCCGCTGCGGGCTGGCGACCGACGTGGAGGTGTTCGACGACTTCCCGGCCAAGTACCACGCTTACGTGAAGCGCGAGCACCGCTGGGTCCGCGGCGACTGGCAGCTCCTCCCGTGGCTCGGGCGGACCGTGCCGACGGCCGACGGCCGGATGCGGAACGTGCTCTCCGCGCTCGGCCGGTGGAAGGTGCTCGATAACCTCCGCCGCAGCCTCGTGCCGGCGGCGCTGGTGGTGCTGCTCGCGCTCGGGTGGGCGGTGTTCCCGGGGCCGGCGTGGGGGTGGTCGCTCGCCGCGCTCGCCGTCCTCGCGCTGCCGCTCGGGTTGCAGCTGATGGATATTACGCTCGGCCTAGTCCTCAGTGGCGCGCCGCGGGCCGTCCTCCGCGGCGCCCGCCAGAACTTCCCGGCGACCGCCGGGCAGGTCGCGCTCTCCGCCGCGTTCTTGGCGAACCAGGCGGTGCTGGCGCTCGACGCGATCGCGCGGACGCTGTGGCGCGTGTTCGTCTCGCGCCGGCGGTTGCTGGAGTGGGAAACGGCCGCCGCTGCCGAAGCGCGGCTCGGTACCGGGCTTCGGCAGTTCGTGCGGACGATGTGGCCCGCGCTCGCGCTGGCACTCGGCCTGGCGGCGCTGGTAGCGTGGGCGAACCCCGCCGCCCTCGCCGGCGCCGCGCCGTGGCTCCTGGCGTGGCTCCTGTCGCCGGTGGTAGCGTGGCGCGTCAGCAGTCCGCTCGCCGACCCCGAGCCGCCGCTGACCGATGTCGAGCGCGCCGAGCTACGGCGGACGGCGCGGAAGACGTGGCGGTTCTTCGAGGCGTTCGTCACGCCGGAAGACCACTGGCTCCCGCCCGACAACTACCAGGAAGACCCGAAGGGCGTCGTCGCCCACCGCACGTCACCGACCAACAAGGGGCTGCTTCTCCTCTCGACACTCTCGGCGCACGACCTCGGCTACGTCACGCTCACCGACCTCGCGGAGCGGACCGGGCGGACGCTCGACACGCTCGACCGCATGGAACGCTTCCGCGGCCACTTCTTCAACTGGTACGAGACGACCACGCTCCGCCCGCTCCCGCCCGAGTACGTCTCCACGGTGGACAGCGGCAACCTGCTCGGCTGCCTGCTCGCGGTGAAGAACGGCCTCGCCGCGAAGGCCGGTGAACCGGTGCCGTCGCCGGCCGCGGTGGACGGCCTGCGCGACGCGCTGAACCTCGCCGCGGAAACGCTCCCGCCCGGCACCGCGGACGCGCTCCGCACGCACCTCGCTGCTGTACCCGCCGGGCTGACCGCGTGGGCCGACTGGCTCGACCGCGCCGCGAAGCTGGCCGCCGACCTCCCCGCGGCCGACGGCGACGCCGGGTTCTGGCCGCGGGCGGTGACCGCGCAGGTCCGGGCGCTGCGCGACGAGCTCGCGGCGGTGTGTCCGTGGCTGCCAGCGCTCGCCGCGGCGGGCGAGTTCCGCGCCGAGCTCGACACGCCCGCCGCGGCGCGTGTGTGGGCGAAACGACTGCCGGCCATCCGCGCCACGCTCGCCGAGAAGGCCGGGACGGAAACGCTCGTCGCCGCACTCGACCGCTCGGCCACCGCGGACACCGCCGCCCGGCTCGAAAGCCTCGCCCGGCGCGCGGGCGCGCTCGCGGATGCGATGGACTTCCGCTTCCTCTACAACGAGGCGCGGCACCTGTTCAGCATCGGCTACAACGTCCCACTCGAACGCCTCGACGCCGGGCACTACGACCTGCTCGCGTCCGAGGCCGCGCTCACCTCGCTCCTCGCCGTGGCCCGCGGGGTGGTGCCGCGGAAGCACTGGTTCCAGCTCGGCCGCCTCGTCACCGACGCCGCCGGCCGCCCCGGGCTGGTGTCGTGGGGCGGGACGATGTTCGAGTACCTGATGCCGCGGCTCCTTCTCGCGCCGCCGGTCGGCACGATGCTCGACGTGGCCCAGAAGGCGACCGTCGCCCGGCAGGTCGAGTACGGCCGCGAGCGGCGCGTGCCGTGGGGCGTGTCGGAGTCCGGGTTCTACGTCCTCAGCGCGGAGGGCGACTACCAGTACCAGTCGTTCGGCGTCCCCGGCCTGGGGCTGAAGCGCGGGCTGGCGAAAGACCTCGTCATCGCCCCCTACGCCACACTCCTCGCCACGATGCCCGACGCCGCGGCGGCCGTGGCGAACTTCGCGGCCCTGCGGGCCGCCGGCGGCGAGGGGCCGTTCGGGTTCTACGAGGCGATCGACTTCACCCCGGACCGCCTCGCCCGCGGCGAGCGGTGCCGGGTCGTGCGGTCGTACATGGCGCACCACCAGGGGATGGGGCTGTGCGCCATCGCCAACCGCCTCCTCGGCGACGTCCACTGCCGCCGCCTCCACGCCGAGCCGGCAGTGCGTGCGGTCGAGCTGCTGTTGCAGGAGCGCGTGCCGCTCGACGCCCCGGAGGTCCGCGCGCCGGACGAGGAGACCGAGGCCGCGACGCCCGCCGGGGCGACCGCCGAGGTCAGCCGGCGGCTCACCACCGCCGACACGCCGGCGCCGCGCACGCACCTCCTGTCGAACGGCCAGTACACGGTGATGCTAACCAACGCCGGCGGCGGGTTCAGCGCCGGCCGTGGGCTCGCCGTCACCCGCTGGCGTGCCGACCCGGCCCGCGACGCGCACGGCACGTTCGTCTACGTCCGCGACCCCGCCGCCCGCCGGCTGTGGTCGGCCGGGCACCAGCCGGTGGCCGCCCCCGCCGACGACTACGAGGTCGTCTTCTCGGCCGACAAGGCCGAGTTCCGCCGCCGCGACGGGGCGATCGAGACGCGCACGGAAGTGGCGGTCGCGCCCGACCACGACGCCGAGGTACGCCGGGTCACGCTCGTCAACCACGGCACCGCGCCGCGCACGCTGGAGGTGACGAGCCTCGCCGAAATCGTGCTGAACGACCCGCGCGCCGACTTGGCGCACCCGGCGTTCGGCAAGCTGTTCCTCGAAACCGAGTGGCTACCGCAGGCGCACGCCCTCGTGTGCCGGCGGCGGCCGCGGGCCGCGAGCCAGCAGCCCGTGTTCGCCGTTCATCTGGTGTGGGCCGACGAGCACGCGGCAGCGGCGACCGAGTACGAGACGGACCGAGCCAAATTCCTCGGCCGGCGGCGCTCGGCGGCCGACGCGGAGGCGCTGACGCGCCGGCTCACCGGCACCACCGGTCCGGTCCTCGACCCCGTGTTTGCGCTTCGGAAGACCGTGCGGGTGCCGGCCGGCGGGACGGCGACGCTCGCGTTCGTGACGGCCGTCTGCCCGACGCGCGAGGCGGCGGTGGCGCTCGCCGGGCACTACCACGCGCCGGCGGCGGCCGACCGGGCCTTCGACCTGGCGTGGGCGCACACCCGCGTCGAGTTGCGGCACCTCGGCATCACGGCGGCCGAATCGCACGTGTTCCAACGCCTCGCCGGGCACGTCCTGTTCCCGCCGCCGGGACTGCGGGCGCTCGCCTGCCTCCGCGAGAACCGGGTCGGGCAGCCGGCGCTGTGGCCGTTCGGCATTTCCGGCGACCTGCCCATCGTCGCCGTGTGCGCGGCCGACGGCGACGCCCTGTCGCTGGCCCGGCAGGCGCTGAAGGCGCACGCCTTCTGGCGCGGCCGCGGGTTCGCCGCGGACCTGATCCTCCTCGCCGACCGCCCCGCCGGCTACCGCGAGGAGCTGTACCAGGATCTCGCCACCCTGGCGCGGGCGAGCGACAGCCGCGACGTAATCGACAAGCCGGGCGGCGTGTTCGTGCGGAAGGCGCAGCCCGGCACGGAGGAGCGAACGCTGTTGCTCGCAGCGGCGCGGGTGGTGCTGTACGGTGACCGCGGCACGCTGGCCGACCAGACGGATGCGCTCGGTCGCCCGCGCCGCCTCCCGGCCGACCTGGTGCCGACGCGGCCCGCCGAGCCGGACGTGCCGGATACGCCGGCGGTCGAGGGGCTGGCGTTCTTCAACGGCACCGGCGGGTTCACCGCCGACGGCCGCGAGTACGTGGTCACCGGCACGCCGCCGGCGCCGTGGGCGAACGTCATCGCTAACCCGGTTGTTGGGTGCGTCGCCACCGACGCCGGCCCGGGGTACACCTGGGTCGGGAACAGCCAGGCGAATCGGCTGACGCCGTGGAGCAACGACCCGGTGACCGACCCGCCGGCGGAGGTGGTGTACGTCCGCGACGAGGAGACCGGGCACTTCTGGACGCCGACCCCGCGCCCGGCGGGGGCCGCGGCCGGCGTGTGGCACGGCCCGGGGTACACGTCCTACGCAGCCGACCGCGACGGGCTCACCGCCGAGCTCACTGTGTTCGTCCCGGCCGCCGACCTGGTGAAGGTACTCCGGTTGCGCGTGACCAACCGCGGCGGGCGGCCGCGCCAGCTGTCGGCGGCGTTCTTCGCCGAGTGGGTGCTCGGCACGACCCGCGAGCAGACCGCCGCGCACACAGTCACCGAGGTTGACCCGGGGTCGGGGGCGCTCCTCGCCCGCTGCGCGTTCGGCGAGTACCCGACGGCGGTGGCGTTCGCCGACACCAGCCTCCGCCCGCGCACGGTCAGCGGCGACCGACTCGAATTTCTCGGGCGCAACCGCTCCGCGGCGAACCCCGCGGCGCTGGGCCGCGTCGGCCTGAGCGACCACATCGGTCCCGGGCTCGACCCGTGCGCCGCGCTCACGGGCCGGTTCGAGGTGCCGCCCGGCGGCGCCGCCGAGGTCGTGTTCCTGATCGGGCAGGCCGCGGACGTGTCGGCGGCCGCGCGACTGGCGACGCGCTACCGCGACCCTGCGACGGCCGCGGCCGCACTCCAGGAGGTGATCGCCGCCTGGGACCGCCGGCTTTCGACCCTGCGGGTGAAGACGCCCGACCCGCGGTTCGACGTGCTCGTGAACCGCTGGCTGCCGTACCAAGTGCTCGCGTGCCGGCTATGGGGGCGGTCGGCGTTCTACCAGTCCGGCGGCGCCTACGGGTTCCGCGACCAACTTCAGGACGTGCTCGCGCTGCTGTACGCCGAGCCCGGCGAGGCGCGGGCGCAGATCCTCCGCGCCGCCGGCCGGCAGTTCCGCGAGGGCGACGCGCAGCACTGGTGGCACCCGCCCTCCGGCCGCGGCGTACGCACGCGCTTCTCGGACGACTTCCTCTGGCTCCCCTACGCCGTGGCGCGCTACACCGCCGTCACCGGCGACGCGACCGTGCTCGACGAGGAGGCGCCGTTCCTCCGCGGCCCGGCGCTGAAGCCGCACGAGCAGGAGGAGTACTTCCTGCCGGCACGGGCCGACGAGTCCGCGCCGGTGTACGAGCACTGCCTGCGGGCGCTGGCGCACGGGTGGAAGCTCGGCCCGCACGGCCTCCCGCTGATGGGCTGCGGCGACTGGAACGACGGGATGAACCTCGTCGGCGCCGGCAGCGTCGGCGAGAGCGTGTGGGTGGCGTGGTTCCAGGTGGTCGTGCGCACCGAGTTCGCGGCTCTCGCGGACGCCCGCGGCGACCACGACACCGCCGCCCGCCTCCGCGCCGAGGCGGACCAACTCCGCGCCGCGGTCGAGGTGCACGCCTGGGACGGCGGCTGGTACCTGCGGGCGTGGTTCGACGACGGCACGCCTCTCGGCTCGCGGGCCAATGGCGAGTGCCGCATCGACTCGCTCCCGCAGTCGTGGGCCGTGCTCGCCGGCGGCGACCCGGGCCGCGCCCGCACCGGCGTCGAGGCGGCGCTGACCCACCTCGTCGACCGCGACGCCCGGCTGGTGAAGCTGTTCGAGCCGCCGTTCGACAAGGGGACGCTCCAGCCTGGGTACATCAAGGGCTACGTCCCCGGCATCCGCGAGAACGGCGGGCAGTACACGCACGCCGCCATCTGGCTCGTCCAGGCGCTCGCCGGCCTCGGCCGCGCGGACGACGCGCTCGCCCTGTGGCAGATGCTCAGCCCGATGTCGCACGCCGACGCGCCCGCCGGCGTCGCGCGCTACAAGGTCGAGCCGTATGTGGTCGCGGCGGACGTGTACGGGGTGCCGCCGCACGTCGGCCGCGGCGGGTGGACGTGGTACACCGGCTCGGCCGCGTGGCTGTACCGCGCCGCCGTCGAAACGCTCCTCGGGTTCACGAAGCGCGGCGATCTATTGACGTTCGACCCGCGCGTGCCGACTGCGTGGGATGCGTTCGAGGTGGAGTACCGCCACGGCTCGGCGCTTTACCGCTGCCGCGTCGAGCGCGCAAGCGGGGGGGACGTGGGCGTGTGGCTCGATGGCAAGAAGCTTCCCGACGCCGGCATAGTGTTACGCGATGACGGCCGGGAGCACGACGTCCGCGTCGCGGTCGCGGGCATAACCGGCCGATGAGCCGCGGGTTAAAGAGATGTACAAAGATCGGTCGCACACGCGGCGCGCCGTCTGCTCTCAGAGATGTGGCCTCTCCGCCACACCCGAGAGATACTTGTGAACGATTTCAACTCACTGACCGATACGCGTCCGCCCGGTGGAGATGCCGCTTCCATCCGCGAGCTCGAGGAGACGTTGGTCGCCGACGGCCGGGCGGCGCTCTCCCCGTCGCAGCAGGTCGAGCAGAAGCTGATCGGTCGGCTGAAGGCATCGCCCCTGCTGGTCAGTCAGGTGCAGCGGTGGCTGAAGCCCGGCCCGCGCTGACGCGGCCGGTCCGTTCGGAACGGCCATTGCTTTCCCAACCCTCTCCATCTACACCGCCTCGCCCGAGGTGGTGTTTTTTTGTCGCCCGCCCGTGTGGTCGAGGGCTTCATGTCCGCGAAACCCGTCCCCGGCCTCGGCCGGTTCCTGGTCGAGGTCCGCGAACTCGCGGTGACCGCCCGGAAGACGTGGCGGATGCTCTCCCGCACGCACCGCATCGCACTGCTCGGCGCGGTCGTCATCATGGCCATCGGCGGGGCGACCGCGACCGCGCTGCCGCTCCTGTCGGGCCAGTTGGTCGATCGCGTCGCCACCGGCATCCAGGGCGGCGAGTCGCAGGCGTCGATCCTGTCCGCCGTAGGCTCGGTGCTCGGCGGCATCGCCGCGCTCGTGCTCGTCCGCGAGCTGCTCCAGGTCGTGCGCCGCTACCTCGTCGAGAACACCTGCACCCGCATCGAGCGGAGCATGAGCGTGCGGGTCGTCTCGCACCTGATGCAGGCCGACCTGTCGAACCTGACGCACGAGCGGGTCGGGGCGCTGCACGGCAAGATCTTCCGCTCGATCGCCGGGTACATGCGGCTGCTCCGGCTGTCGTTCCTCGACTTCTTCCCGGCCCTCGTGGTCGGCACGTTCGCCATCGCCACGGCCATCTGGAAGCAGCCGTGGCTCGGGCTGGCGATGCTCGGCGTCATCCCGGCGTCGCTTGGGCTGACGGTGTGGCAGCTCCTCTCGCAGAAGCGGGTGCGGCTGAAACTGCTGCGGGTCCACGAGGAGACGGACGGGACGGTGGTCGAACTCCTCGGCGGGCTCGACTACGTGCGGGTGGCGAACGCCCACGCCCACGAGCTGAAGCGGGTGGCGAAGACGGCCGAGGTGAAGCGGTCGAAGGAGCTGAAGCACCACGTCGCCATGTCGTTCTTCGGCGCCGCCAAGGCGATCGTCGAGGGCGGGTTCCACGTCGCCGTGCTCGGCCTGGCCGCGTACCTGGCGGTCACCGGCCGCATCACGTTCGGCGACATCCTCACGTTCTCGATGCTCTTCCTCAGCGCGATGGCGCCGCTCAACGAGGTCCACCGCGTCCTCGACGAGGGGCACGAGGCGAGCCTCCGCGTGCTCGACCTCCAGGAACTCCTGGCGCTGCCCGTGGACCCGTCGTTCCGGACGCCGACGCACACCACCCCGCGGCTGTGCGACGAGTCCCCGGTGGTGCGGATGGAGGGGCTGTGCGTCGAGTACCGCCTGCCCGACGGCCGCCCCCGGCGTGCGCTCGACGGGATCGACCTGGAGATCTACCCCGGCGAGACGATCGGCGTGGCCGGGAAGAGCGGGTGCGGCAAGTCCACGTGGTTGAAGGTGCTGATGCGCTTACTCCACCCGACCGCCGGCGTCGTGCGGGTGAAGGGCGTGCCGCTCGAAGACCTGTCGCGGGAGGCGATCGCCCACCTGATTGGGTACGTGGGCCAGAACCCGTTCGTGTTCAGCGGCACGATCGAGGAGAACATCACCTACGGGTCCGCGCGATACCTGCCGGAGGACGTGGTGGGGGCGGCACGGAAGGCGTGCATCCACGACGAGATCATGGCCATGCCGGACGGGTACAAGACACAGCTGGCCGAGCGCGGGGCGAACCTGTCGGGCGGGCAGCGGCAACGGCTGGCCCTCGCCCGGGTGTTCCTCCAGAACCCGCCGGTGCTGGTGCTCGACGAGGCGACCAGCGCGCTGGACACGATCAGCGAGCGGCAGGTGCAGCAGGCGATCGGCACCGCCCGCCGCGACCGCACGGTCATCATGGTGGCTCACCGGCTGAGCACGTTCGCCGACGCCGATCGCATCCTAGTGTTTGACGACGGCCGGCTGGCGGAGACCGGCACCTACGACGAGCTCCTGGCCCGCGACGGCCTGTTCGCCGAACTCGTGAGCGCGAGCGAGGGCGAAGCCCGGACGAAGGCGGCCGTGTAAGCCGGACACAAGCGGGAGAGCGGGGCCACGCCCGGCCCCGGTGATAGTGGTAGGAGTTACGCAGTTGGCCGGTTTTCGTCTTGCGCCCGGGCCGGGTCTGGGGTACGGTCTG
>VFQN01007699.1_pt1 | contig 11420 bp, 15 predicted proteins | sample 3512371 | NCBI WGS metagenome assembly VFQN01 (sample SAMN10412370, study PRJNA504923) | tailings metagenome | isolation source: Replicate 2 from Balatoc abandoned mine | place: Philippines: Itogon, Benguet | collected 2017-08-28
CCGCCCCCTCCCGCATCTCCCGCCCCCTTCCGCCGCCTATCGATTCGCTCCCTCCACTCCCTCCCGCACCCACGCAACCGCTCCTTCACCCTCCTTTCCCCGTCCGTGTCCCCACCTGTGGGCGCCATGGTGGCCGCCGCCGTATCGCCCGTGCGCTGCTGCTGCCCCTGCGCCTGCCCCTGCGCCTGCCCCGCGGCCTCCAGCCGGTCCGCATCGGATGGCGGCGAGACGTCCAGCCGGCCGGTCGCCGCCCCGCTGGCCGCCTGCCGCAGCGTGTTGTCAGGGGTGTCCTCCTCCTGGAACGCGGAGGAGCCCCGCACCCCGCCGGACCCCGCCTGCTGCTGCTGCTGCTGACGCGGCTGCTGCTGCTGCATCTCCAGTGTAGGGTCGCCCCCGCGCTTGGCGTCGTCCGAGCCGTGGCGCGCCGCGGCGTCGCGCTGCTCCTGGGACGCGCCGCTGTTGCCCCCCGCCGCGTACACCTCGGGGCGGATCTGGTGGGCACCATGCCATGGGCGCATGGGGGCATGCAAGGTGCACAACAATCAATGTGGTTGAGGTGGAGGCATCACGTGGCAGGCACGGCAGCCTGGATGCAATTGCAATCGTTGATACAGGGCTGCTTGCTTGCACCTGCTTGCCGTGCGCTTATGCTCCTCATGCTGTACGGCACGGACATGTGAATGCTACACAACCTAGCACCGCTGGGCGCAACACCAGATAAGGAGCGAAAATACCCAGCGCTGGGTACCGGCACCTTCAGCTGCTCATGTAGTGTTGCGCCCGGGGTTGCTAGGTTGCGCAACATTGATATATGCGTGCAGTACAGCAAGGGGATGGTTGAAGCAGCAGCAGTGCTCGCTGGAATGCTCTGTCATGAGGTGAGTCCAAAATGCGTCTGAGGGGTTGCATGACGTCAGTCGCAGGGGCGCACGCATGTGGGGATCAGAGGGTGAAGGGAAAGAACGAGGAGGTGCCCACGTGTCATCCAAGCAGCGGTGCACGGAACTCGTGAACACCGTGCTGTACGGTGAAGCGGCAGGCCAAGAGCTACAGCAGTCCCAGTACCTGCACGTTCCTGCTCCTGCACACATCCCACTTACCGGTACAAGGACGTACCGTATGTCTCTTTGCCCAAAACCATGCTTGCCTGCGTGCCTGTACGTTGTACCTGGCTGTACCCGATGCCCACCTGCGGCTGCGAGTAGTCCCCCGGCCCCATGTCGCGGTTCTGGATGCCATCCTCCCCGGTGCTGGCCAGGGGGCCGCGGCCCTGACCGCTGGAGGGCTCCCCTGATGGCGCACGGGCAGCGCAGGGCAGCGTTCAGCCAATAGCACATTGTGGTTCTTCTGCGGTAAGCGGTATTCCGAGCATAGCAGGAGTACGCGTGAACGCACGCCAGCCGTGTAAGGCGTATGGAACGAGCGTGAGGCGTATGGAACGAGCGTGGAAAGAGAGCCGGTTGGCCAGGTTGGCCGGTTGGTTGGGCCATGTTGGGTGCATGTGGAGGGCTTCCCCTGCTGCTGGCACGTGGGATTGACATAGGTGGCATCCAGTGAGTATACGCGGCGGTGGGCCGGGCATGACACGGCAGGGGAGCCCGGCGGCATGGTTCGGCCTGCGGCGCTGGTGGTGGTAGGTGTGGAGCGACCCGTGGGTCGGTTTGTCCTGGGTGGACGGCCGGCATGCGCTATACACGGCTGCATCCTGTTCAGCTTTCAAACAGGGAAGCCTAGCTGAAATATTGAGGGGCGCAGCGAGCAGTGAACGCGTCACAATGCTTCAATGCCATGCTGTTTCCGCCATCGAGCCAGCCCGCGTGGCGAGCGTGCGGCAGCGCTCTGCGCGCCACTGCGTCAGCAGACGCGCTGCTAGTTTCCCACCTGCCGAGACGCCGCTGGCTGAGCTTGCTGTCAAGCCGCGCACAGCGGCCCCTCCCCGCGCAGGGGCTGCTGCGCGAGAGATGGCCCTCAGCATTCCGGTGGAAAGGTGCATTATCCGGCGTCGCGAACTACCGGTACGTTCGAATCGAGTCCTAGCGACCTTTTGTTGCTCTGCACTGTACAGCAAGATATGTAGAGGTGCAAGGGTTTTAATATTTGCTTGGCTACCGTGAGACCCATGAAAGGAGCTCTGTCATTTCGTGCCGATGTCCTCTAGTGACCTCATGGGTCAGGGCGATGCATCGCGATGTGGCTCTCCTCTTGCCGATATGCTGCCGCACGCTCTCTATCACACAGATAATTCTCAACTCAAACAACGTACAGAATGGAACCCTCATACCATCCATCCTACGCTGTGACTGGCTTCACCGGCGAAGCTCAGGCCCCCGCCGCTCCTCAGCCCGCGCCCGGCGGCCTGGAAGCAGCAGAAGCCATGCATGTCAGCAGCACAGGCGCAGGCACAGGCACAGGAAGCGGGAGCACCGGCACCACCACTGCAGCCCCGTGCACCGGGGCGGTCCCGGACACGTGTCCTGGCCCCCTGCCCGAGAGCGCGCAGCCCACAGGAGGCCTGCAGGCCACAGGGCTGTTCAGCTCGGAGCCGCTTATGCATGTGGAGGGCGACAGGTGGGAGGTGATGGGGAGGGTAGTGGGGGGAAGGGGAAGGGGAAGGGGCTGCGGTTAGGGTAGTGGTGCCGTCGATGGTGGTAGTTGGGGCAGTTGGTGCTTGGCACGCACTGTCCTGTAGTTTCTTGTGGTTGGCAGTCGCGTGCACTCCGTATGCATGGCATGGCATGCAGCTTCTAGCACTCCTCATGCGTCCGGAGACCATCCACGAAGCGCCGAGGCAGCACTCCTGCGCTCCTGCCTACCTTCATCCGCAATCACACCGTTACACGTGTGCCCTGCGATGTACCACTCCTCCCATGCACCTATTTCTTGCACTCCCACAGGCTGGTGGTCAAGGATCCGCAGGACACGGCGGCTCGCTAGGCGTGCACCTGACCCATGGAGCCGTTGTGGGAACCAGAGGAGCCCCAACGAAATAGGAGCAGTGCGCCTCTGCCGTAGGCGACACGCAGGATACGTGCTACCCTGTCCTCGCTGCGTGTGGCGGGTCTGCCACCGCTCCCGATGGAGCTACAAGGCTTTCGCACTGTGTACCGTAAATCTCTGCGCGTACCGTGCCCGCCGGTACCGATGATGGAGACGAGCAGGAGGTGTAGAGCTGGCACACGCCGTGCGGCACCTGCATGCATGCATGTTGTGGTTTATGCACCTGTACACGGCACTATATGCCATTTGACAACCACTGTCTGAGGCTGGATAATTGATTTTGAAGCGTCCAGATGCCATCCGTGTTTGGACTATCCTGGCTCAGGGAGGATCCTGGCTGAGGGAGCTGCCGCTTCCGTTGCGGGGTCAACGGGTCGGTGTGTGCGGGGTGGCTACTGCACGTCTCATGCAACTGGCGCTATACCGCCTTGCCGGTAGCTTGACTGCAGCCATGCTGAACTGCTCGCCGTGTAAACTTCCAGCCTGCTGTCAACGTCTAATGGCGTCTGCGCAACCCACCTTTTGCTCGTGTGGGCTGTGGGGCGGCGCCTGCACCGCCTAGCGTCCGTCCTCAGCGTATATCTCGTGCTCTCCAGATCAAGGCACGTGGTTTTCGTAAACTTTGGCTGCTGCGAAATTACCGGTACTGAAGAAGAGACACATGTTGCAGGGTGTTGGGGGTAGAGGATCCCTCGGCTCCTTTGAGCTCTTGCCCTCTCTGGCTTCGAGCAGCACCCTCGTCCCGTGTCCCAGCATCCCTGTCCCAAACCGTCAACCATACAGGGTCTCTGCGGACTTGGTGTATTTCGCTGGCCAGCGCCGAAAGTCCGTTCAGCATGGGCCAACATGCCTGACAGGGTTGGCCAAATGCCGGCACAGTTCACAGTTGCCTTGTCAGGTGGCCATACCGTGCCACTCCACGCAGCTGCCTGCATCATGCTGAGCTGTCGTGCGCTACCCCTAACCCCTAAACCTGGCGCTGAGCAACTGTTACCGAAACCGCACATTGGCTTGTTGCATAACTTCTTCTACTCATTACCCCCTTGTGGCCTGGGCGCGTAGGTCCGGTGCGCTACGCATTTCGCGCCCTTCGCGAGCTACTTGGTGGAACTTGGTTGCAGCCAAGATGCTCTTAAGCGTACATAATGCGTATTGATTATACCAGAGTATGTGATGTAAACAGCTGGGCGTGCTCCAGTACTAGTAGCGCAGTAACATGGACACTGAGGCTTTCAGCGGCGTGATGTTAGCCCCCTGGGGGTGGACAGCAATCGCCACATTTGCGTTCGCACTCGCTATAGCGCTAGTATTTCTGCGCAGTCGTCGCCGGCCGGGAGACGCCCCGGAGGTGCCAGGCCTGCCGCTCATCGGCAGCGCCGTTGCTCTGGGGCATCACGGAGTCTCCTTTGTCAACAAGTGCAGACGAAAGGTGACTTTGAAAGGGAAAGTGCAGGGGCTGCACTCTGGGACGCACACGCATCCGGGTACTCACCCTGGCACCGACGGTGCCCTGGCCTTGGGTGGGGGGTGCTCAGCAGTTGCGTTGACCCCAGCTTGTGAGGCAGCATCACGCTCAGCCATTAGCATGGTCTTCGTGCAGCAAACCAAGGCAATGCATTTAAGCCGTCCTTTACGCACTGCATGCCCCTCCCCCTACCCCTCCCTCCCAGTACGGTGATGCGTTCACGCTGCGCCTGGCAAACCAAAAGGTAACAGCTTCCGGGTTCAAGGCCTCTAGCAGCGCTCGCGCTTACCAAGATCTGCCCTCGGGCCTGCCCACCTCCCCTGCTGCCTCACTAGACGCCCTGCCGCCCCAACGCCCACCTGCAGATGACTTTCCTGTTCGACCCCCGCCACATCGATACCTTCTTCTCAGCCCCAGACGACCAGATCACTTTCAGGTGGGCCCCAGGGACCTCAGTCTAGTCAGGGCAGGGCGGCGGCCGTGCATCACTCTGCAGGCGGTGCACATGCAACCCATGCCAGGGCCTGCCTAAGGGGCTACAAGGGATGGCAGAGTTCCTCAAACACGGGCCGCTGAGCCCCTTCCTTCCCTTCCGCACCGCTCCCTCTCTTCTCCCTCCCCCCAGGCCTGCCGTGGAGCAGTTCACACAACGCGTGTTCGGCCTCCCCTCCCGCACCTTCTTCCCGCTGCACAGCAAGGTGCGCAGGGCTGTGCGGCGCAACGCAGTGCAAGCAGTGACCTGGGGGCCGTGACCTGGAGCCTGCCCACGCTTTGTCAAACTGACCTCTCCAACTAGACGCCACGTTGGTCCTCCCATTCCTCTCCTTGGCCACGTGGCAAAGCTGCCCCCTGCATCCCGCCCTCCCAACCTCCTTCTCCCGCCCACCAGATGCTGACCGACCTGCGCCACCTGCTGGTGCCCTCGGTCCTGGACACACATATGAAGGTGAGCAAGACAGGGAACCGCTAACTCACGGGGACCGCGCCAGACGCGCTGTGGGGGCAGGCTTGAACCTGGCGGAGGCTTCACGCGCGCATGGTAACACGTGTGGCGCCCTGAACAGCGACATACTGACTGGTGTTTGCTCTTGTGAAGCTCTCCACTGATTCGTTTCCTGCCTTTCCCCCACCCACCCGCAGTCGCTGGGCGTCCGCGTGATGCAGCTGCTGCCGCTGTACGTGCACCACAACCAGGTAGGGTTGTAGCGGCGCGGTGTCGGGATTGCAGCGGCAAATGACCGGCACAACTGCATACGGTAGTGTGCGCCCCGCGGGGTGGGCGGGTTTGCCGCAGAACGGACCAGAGGATGGGCCACACGGTCGCTTGGGGTTGGTATCGCACCGTGGTCTCACAGGTGTTGCCGTAGGGTGGGCAGGCAACGGTATCACCCTGCGCTCTCTGGAACGATTACCCCTTACTAACCCGCCCCCTGCCCTGCCCGTGGCCCCCCATCCCAATACCATGCCGCTCCCCAGGTTGACCTATACGCGCTGTGTCGCGGCCTGGTGTTCCACGCGGCGGTGGAGCAGCTGTTCGGGGGAGACTTCGTGCGGGGGCTGGAGCAGGGGGAGCAGGGGGATGAACAGGAGGAGGAGCCAACGTCAGGGACGGGGTCGGTCGAGGGCGGCATGTGGCGGCGGCCGGGCGCGGGCCTGCAGCGCCTGGCGGCGGACTTCTTCGCCTTTGAAGACGGATTCGAGGTGCGGCTTGGCGGCTTGAATGGGGAGAAGGTCGCCATACAGCGGTGAATGTTACAGGCCGGTACTTCCCTTGGCCTGCTGCAACCAAGGTTGGCAATCCCTAAACAAACTCACATGCAATCTTCTACATTTCACCAGATTGCACTGTCACTTGCCTTTGGTTGCTTGTCGGAAGCACTGGCGAAGGGAGCCGCGACCCACCTCCTTTGCCGTTGCCCCGCCGACCCGCACGGCATGTCCGCCCCGCAGCTGGCGGCCACCCCCGTACCGCTCCGTCCACCCACCAACTCCGCTCTGCGTCTGAGACCCGACCACCTGACCCCCTCCTTTCCTTGCGCCATGCGCCCGCGTGCCCGCCCCGCCCCGCAGCTTGCCGCCTCCCCCGTGCCCCACGCCTTCCAGCCCGCCTTCACGGCCGCACGCTCGGGGCTGCTGCGGGCGCTGGCGGCGGCGGACGGCCGGGGGGCGTTCACAGGCACACCCGCGGGGGAGCTGCTGGACAGGTGGGGGCGGGTACTACGACGGCAAGCAATTAAACTGCAGCATCAACATCGGACTCAAATCGACCATCTCATGCAAACCCTCCCCTCTTGCCAGGACCTCGGGCCTGCCCCGCGTCCTGCGACCCAACCTGCTGCTGGCGGTGCTGTGGGCGTCGCAGGTGGGGGTACCATCAGTGGAAGTTGGCAACATGCCAACCGCAGGGCAGAGAATGGGAGCGCGGGGCAGCCGGGGTTGCGCGTGCCGTCCCTAAACAACCCTTGTTGTCCGTATAACTCCGCAGCAAAGTGTTTTGCAGCCCTGCCCTTGTTCCTCCACCCAGCCCCTCGTACGCTGTTCGCCTGACCGGTTTGGGTTGAGGAATCCAACCCACACACCTTGACATCGACCGCGCCCTATAGGGTCTGCTTGTCTGTCTTGTTCTCCTGCCGCCAAACTCCCTGACCCTCTCCTCCACACACACACGCAGGCCAACACGGTCCCCGCCACGTTCTGGTCCCTGGGCTTCCTGTTGCTGCCGGAGAACGTGGTGCACAGGGAGGAGGTGGCACGGGAGCTGCAGGTGGGATGCGGGTGTGGGTGGCTTACAGTAAGGTGTGTGCTGTGTTAGTGTGTAAGTGTGTTAGTCGTACGGTTTTACACTGCTACGCCGCTCCGCAGAGCCGGCTCACAGCACGGAGGCCCTGAAAGGGTCCTCAAGGCAAGTGTGTGCAAGGGGAGAGGGGGGTGCTTTGTGGATGCTGCCAGGGCCGCAGGTGGCACGGGAGCTGCGGGTGTGGCGGTAGGGTGCATATGGTAGTAGCCGGGGGGCGATGGATTTACAGCGGCCAATACAACGGAACATGGATACGGGGAACAGTCCTGGGGGAAAAGCGAATGCACAGGAGGAGGTGCGGACAGTTCAAAGCAGGGAAGGGCCTTGGGCGCGAGTGGAGCTGCAGACAAGAATCCCTTTGTCGCTGTCAGCTTTTGTTAGCTTGGGCTGTTGCAGGTCAAAGACCGGCACTGGTTGGACGGACCCATGCCTTGTATAGCTGCAGCAGCCGGCTGCGCTCTCGTGGACGTTCTCATCGATAACTTGCTGTCACACCCGTGTGTTTGCCCCCGCTTGTGTCCCCTCGCTGTGCAGGATGAGGTGTCAAAAGGTAAGCATGCGCACGCGGCTGCCGTGCGGGTGCAGTCTAGGCTACAGCCGTCTAATGCAGGAGTACAGCCACCATGCAGCATGAACTGGAAACCCCGAAAAGCGTGCGGGTATCGTTGAACGGCGGCGCACCAAACCGCCCGGCTCTCCTTGCATGCCTGCACCCCATACCCCTTTGTTTGCCGCACGCTGCATCCACAACCACCCAAACACCAACGCTGCCTATCCCCCGCAGAGCTCGAGAGCCCATCAACAACGACCACTGCCCCCTCCGACCCCCCGACGCCCTTCTCCAGCGGCATGCCCGACACACCCCGTGGTGGCGCCTCCTCCTCCTCCTTCCCCGCTCCCCCTCCACCCGTACCCGTGTCCGCCCTGGTGTCCGCCGCTGCCCGGCTGGCGGCCTCCCGCCGCTCCGCCGCCTCCCGCTGTGTTGCCGAGGCGGTACGACTGCGCGTGCAGTCCATAGACGTGCGCATCGCGGCACGTGACCTCGACCTACCCCCGTGCGCCGCCGCTCCCCCCGGGGCCGGCGAAAGCAGCAGCAGTGGGAATGGGAGTGGGAGCAGCAGTGGGAAGGGTGGTACGGGGGAGGGAGGCGGCGGGGAAGGGAGGCTGCTGCTGCCGCGCGGTCGCATCCTGGCGGTGTGTCCCTTCGAGAGCCACCACGACCCGGGCCTGTACGGCAGCAGCGCGTGGGGGTACGACCCCGGGCGGCAGGAGCTGCGGCTGGGGGCGGGCGAGGGCGGTGCGGTGGTGCCCAGCGTGGCGGGTGAGTGTCAACACCTGCAGTACAGCGAGGGAACGTGGTGTGGGTGGTGCGTCTTGTGGTGCCCAGCGTGGCGGGTGGGTTGACGCGTGAGGCGAGCGCGGCGTCTGTGATTGTGTGAAGTCGACGCAGACACTGCATAACGGTCCGGAACGGTCTTGTGGGTGAAGTGGGTGGTGGAAAACGGTGGACGGCGGTTCCGTGGTGCCCAGTGTGGCGGGTTGGTGGCTGTGCCCAAAACGCCAAGGATCTTCGTGAAAGTAAAGAGCAATTGCATGGCGAGCTGCGCGACAGCTGCACGAGTAGAAGGGTGGGAGGATGGGTGCATGCAGGTGTCTTGGCTCTGCATGCAGGTCTGTTGCCTCTGCCAGACCTGGCTGGGCTCGTGGCTCCACTGCGCAACCTGCAATACACTTCACCCCTTCCCTGGTGCGAAAAGGCTCTGCATAAACACAGCTGCACGCCCACCTGTTGCTTGATCCGTACGATACCTCCGCACGCCCTTCGTGCCCCTGATTCCTACGGCCTGTTCCCCCCCCCTCTAGGCCTGGCGTTCGGCGGCGGGCCGTACCGCTGCCCCGGCCGCTTCTTCGCCGAGCAGGAGCTGGCCCTGCTGCTGCAGCTGCTGCTGGCAGCGTACCCCCACATGCAGCTCAGCTACGCCACAGACGTGCAGAGTCCAGCGACGCAGCAACATGCCGTACAGGAGGAGCTGAAGCAGGGGGAGGGGCAGCAGCGGGAGGGCGAGGGGAAGCAGCAGGGGACGCCGGGGGCGGGTTCGGGGCGCCGGCAGCGACGTGCGAGTGTGCTGGCGCGCGCGGCGGCCGCCGCCGCGCCACCGGTGCCGCCGCAGCCGCAGCTGACCGAGGTGTCTGGCGGCAGCTTCCTGTACGGGTTGTTGTGCTGGGTGGCGGGGCGGGAGGGGCTGGCGTGGGGCTGCGGATGGTTCGACGGGCTGGACGGACGCATGGAGGTGCGGGCGGCGTTGGCGGAGGAGGGGATGGTGGGAGGGAGGTTGGTTGGGGGCGGAAGGTGGGGCTCGGTTGGGAGCCTTGTTGGGGGCTTTGCTGCATGACTGGGACATGGGAGGGGTGGAGGCACGGCGGTGAGGACGAGGGACGTGGGGCTGGGTGTGGTGGGAGCGGGCCTGGGGAGGAGGGAGGAATACGGTGGGTAGGGACCGGGAGGAGGAAGATATGGAGGCACGGCAGGTACGGTGAAGGTTGAATTCGTTCGGTTCACCTCAACCCTGGAGGTGGAGGTGGAGCAGACGGGGAGTGAGGGCGGAGTTATGTATGGGGCTGGGGGAGATGGGGTGAGGGCAGGGGGCGGGGACGCAGGCAAGGGTCCTTGGATGTGTGCAGGCGGCCGCGGGGCCTGGCTGTGGCTGTGTGCTGTGCCACCAGGACAACGCAGTGCAAGCCTCGTTCCCTTTCTCCCTGCCCCTCGCAGGACTGGCGGCGCAGCGGCGACCCCTCCGCGCTGCTGCCGCCCTGCGCCCTGCGGCGGCTGGTGGGGGTCAAGGTGCCCACCCTGCCCTGCTGGGTCACGCTGGCGGCGCACGGGGGGGAGGCGTGATACGTGTCATACTGACACGTGCCTAACGCTGACACGTGGCATCGCGCTAGAACGCGTCATCACGGTGGCAACTGGGTCACCCGGGCGGCGCACGGCGGGGAGGCGACAGTGAGGAGCACTTTTCAATGCTTACGTAGGTGGCCTGACTTAGGGGTTTGGTTATGTCGTGAGTACGCAGACACGCTTCATCACGGGGGAGTTGGGCATGCCTTGGGTGAAAGCTGGGGGAGTGGCGTGTCTGTGGTGGCACGCTCAGTACCGTAATGCGCTGTGCTTAGTACACGCAAATGATGTGGCCGACAGATGGCCTATGAGTTTTACATGACTGTGCGTGCTGGACTGGTGTGGGAGCTGGGAAGATGCTAGGGATACTGGCAAGGGGGGGGGGCGGGGGGCGGCGGGATCTTGCCTTTGGCAAAACGGGTGGCCGAGGAGACGTACCTTTGTGACACAGTGGAGCCGTGTCGTCAGCGCTCTGGAGCTGGGTGCGCGGGTTTGTTCCAGAGGGCTTCGGTAGCGACGCGGTTGGCCTTGGCGTGATCGTCTGTTGTAGTTCCTGGTTTTGTGTGCGTGCGTGAGCGCTGGTAGCAGGTAAACTGCTGGCTGGCATGCTTGGTGACGTGTTCGCCTGATGTGTGCCGTACAATGCTCAAGTGCGGGCAGCACCTGCGCAAGAAGGCAACCACTGGGTCGCGGCCTTTTAGGAAGCCCTGGCTGATGTATGCAACTGCACTCGCTCGAGCGCTTCATACGGCTTCTGGGCTTTATCAGAGCAGAGAGGTACTCAGTAGGGTGCTAAGATGTTGGGAAAGTTAGGGAAGAAGGGTAAGTCCGGCCCTGTCCGGTACGCGGGGTGTTTCAGAACGCTCGTTTACAGCTAGCCGCTGCGACAGCACCAGCCAAGATAACAGGATCTGACAGAATGCCACGGCACAACGTCACCTCACTGCATAGCGAGTGCCAAAGCGGAAAGCGCGCTGCCAAGGCGCGCGGCACACAGCGTGCGTGCGTTCCGACCGGCCAGAGCTTATGCCAGTTTGACCCAGGGGTTGGACCATTGCAGTGTTCAGGTGTTAACAGCTAGCAAGCCACAACCCACGCATCTCAGTACAACACTACGTAGGCAGCTAATGCCGGAACAGGGTATTGGCTAAAATACGTTTTGTTCATGGCTCCGTCCCATGGACCCATGGTATCTTTTTTTTTCTGTGGAAAGGTTTACAGGTAAGGAGACGGGAAGGGACAGGCCAGCGGGAGTCCAAGGC
>VFQN01007700.1_pt1 | contig 11420 bp, 18 predicted proteins | sample 3512371 | NCBI WGS metagenome assembly VFQN01 (sample SAMN10412370, study PRJNA504923) | tailings metagenome | isolation source: Replicate 2 from Balatoc abandoned mine | place: Philippines: Itogon, Benguet | collected 2017-08-28
CCACCTCTGCAGCGTGTGCTAGCTGCAGCTGCTGCCGCAGCCGGTGCAGCTCCTCTGGGTGCCGCTGTTCCTGAAGCTGCTGCTGCTCAGGGCGCGGGCTCGCTTCAGCGGCGGCTGCTGCAGCAGCTGCGGTCGCGGCGGTGTGGGTAAGCTCCGTGCGGGGGTGCTTACCCGCGCTGGGCTGCTCCTCTAGTCGCTCCACAACCTGCTGGTGCTGCTGCGGCTGTAGCCCTGTGTGGCCGTCGTTGCGTGCCGATCCCCCAGGGGAGGCCATGGCGGGCAGGGACCGCTTTCGCAGCGGCGAAGGACCCGCCTCCGCACCGACACCACCGCCGACGGCCTGTGTTGCTGCAAGAGCGGGTGCAGCGGGTGCAGTTGCAGCGGTAGAGAAGGTGAAGTTGGCCCCGCTGCCGTGAGCAGAGGCCACAGCGACAGGAGCACGGGCGTCCAAAACGGGTGCTGCTGCTGCTGCTGGGTCGGGGTGGTGCGGAATGGCCTGCGTTGGCAGCAGCATCTCCGCGAGTGTGGGCAGCGGCTGAGTGGGCGCGATGCTACCGCAGGGCTCTCCTTCGCCGTCATCGTCCACGGCGTGCGGGCAAGGGCAGGCTGGCGGACCTTCCGCCACCGCCGGCGGCTCCAATGCTGCTGTTGCAGCAGCAACCGCCGGGGCCTCTGCCAGCTCCCCATCCCCTACCACACGCTCGTCCTCCTCGGCCGCGCCGGCCCGGCCGTCCCTGTCCTGCCGCCTCCGCTGCTGCCTCTCCCGCTTCCTCCGCCTCCGCTCAGCCCGCTCCTTCTTGCGCCGCCGCCGCTCTTCCTTCTCCTGCTCCCTCCCAGCCGCCCTCCGCCCGGTAGCTGCCCCGTTGCTGCCCTTGCCCACAGACTTGCCATGCAGCTGCTGGCTCCCCTCCACCTCCATCTCGTCGCCCTCTTCCTCAATGCTATCCCCGTCCTCCTCCTCAGCACTGCTGCTGCCGAAGGCCGAGCTCAGCGAGCCCCGGCCCATGCTAAGTGCACCCTCCTCATCAGAAGCAACCGTGTCAGCGCCCACCGCCGCCTGAGCCCTGCCCTCCTCCTCCTCCTGGCCCTCCTCCCCGCTGTCCTGTAACATTGCGTCGCCAGTACCGCCCTCGGCCCGCCTGCGCTTTGACTTCGTCCCGTCCTCCCGCTCCTCCTCTTGCTGCTGCTGTTGCTGCTGCGGCTGTTTCCCCTCCAGCCCCTTCCCGGCTCCCTCCACGTCCTCCTCCTCATCGCTTGTGTCCAGGAACATGGCAGCCGCCAACCTGCTGCCCCGCCTGCCCGCCACGCGGCTGCTCCTGCGCACGCCGTCCTCCCCCTCTCCCTCACCCGACGCCTTCTCGCCCCGCACCTTCCTGCCCCCGCCTTCCTCATCCTCACTGCTGCCCAGGGACACAAACTGGGACCCCAGCATGCGGGACGGGGGCCGCACGCGGCGGCCGGACCTGCTGGTCTTGATGGCCGTGGCAGGGCCACCATCCTCAAGGTCTTCCGCATCCCTGGCTGCTGCTGCGGCAGCAGCAGCCGCGCTGCGCCTCGACCGACGGCCCGTGCGCCTCCCCGTGCCCTCCTCCTCCGCACCCTCTCCCTCCTCCACATCTGCCACCACGGCCGCTCCCTGCTTCTGCTGCTGCACCGGCGGCGTCGCAGCGCTGCCGCCGGCAACGTGCCCTGTCGTGCCGCCCACAAGTTGCGACGCCCTGCGACGGGCCATGGTAACGTGCAGCGGCTCGTCCTCATCCTCCTCGTCCTCACCATCATCCTCGTGCCCTCCGCCTTGCACGGCTCCCAGCTGCTTTTGCTTTTGCTGCTGTTGCTGGAACAGATCCTCCTTGGCCGCTTGCGCCTGCTGCTGCGCCTGCAGCCCGCCTGCCGGCGGGACCGGCTCCTTTGCCACCGGCCCCATCGCCATCGCAATGGCCTCCTTCTTGACGCGCAGCGACAGCGCCGCCGCCGCCGTCGGGGGAGCAGCCGCCAATGGCGTCCCAGCCGCCACCACCGCCGCCGCTGAACTACCGCCTGTAGCCAGCTGCTGCGGGGCGCTCCCCTGCCGCTCTGCCAGGCAGAGCGGCGTGCCCTGCCGCTGCTGCTGTTGTTGCTGCTGTAGCAGCTGCTGCTCAAGCTCCCAGGCGTTTCGCGCGGTGAACAGCACTTGCGGTGAGATGGGCACCGCCGCAGCGCCCACGACCCGCTCGACCGCCATAGACCGTCCCACCTCCTTTCCCATCTGCGCCGCCGCACCCGTGCCCGCCTCCTTATCCACCTCCTTCGCCTCCTCTGCCTCGTCGCCATCCTCCTCATCCGTATCCATCCCCTTGGCCCGCTTCCGCTGCTGCTTTGGCATCCTACCCCGGCCCTTAGCGACCTTCTCTCCCCGCTTTCGCACTGCTTTGGCCCCAGCCGCCTCCTCATCCTCCTCCCCTGCGGAGCTATCCACACCCACTGCCTCCTCCTCCTCCTCGCTGCACGTGTCCGTGTCCTCGGACCCCAGGCTCTCAGCATCCGCCTCGTCCTCCTCCTCCCTCTCCTCATCGGTGTCCACCACAAAGGCCTCCCCCTTGCCCCTGCCCTGCGCCGTGGCGCCCTTGGCCTTGGCAGCTGCTGCTGAGTCGGGTGCAGCAGCAGCGCCACGGCGGCCGCGGCGCTGCGGCTTGGCGCCTGCAGGAAGGGAGCACACGGTGGCGTGGCACACCCATAGCGTCAGTACCAACGGCGCTGGCATTGCAGCCCAGCAAAATGCCAACCTACGAAGCTCTGCAAGGCGACATAGGTGCCTAAGCACGTGTCTGCACTGCTTATTGCTGGTCATAGGCGATTGAGGTAAAGTCGCTTACTTTTTGATTTTGCCGTGCCTTTTTTCCACACAGCTTACCGGTGTCCTCAGCAGCGTCTTCCTCCGCATCGCCGCAGTCCCCTTCGTCCGCCTCCTCCTCCTCGGGCACGGGGATGGGCGTGGCCTTGGGCGGTCGGCCGCGGCGCTTGGGGGCCGGGCAAGGCGTGCGGTGGGCCTGTCCATGGGGCGAGAGGTCGCAAGATTTGAGGCTAGGGGGGTTGCGGTGGTAATCAGCTTGCTGGGACGCGGAGGCAGGAGCAATGCCGGACGTGAGGGGGACATCTACGTACCATATCCCCCTGCACGGAAAGCCACCCCAGGTATAAACCATGCCAGTCCCCCTTTCCCTGCCCTAACACTCACCTTGAGCTCCAGGAAGCTCGACTGCTCCCACAGCCCCGCCCCCGCCAGCGCCGCCTGCCGATGCTCCTCCGCCTCCACCTCCTCCATGGGGTCCCCCCTCACCCCGGCTCCACACTTCTCCTCCCCCTCCGTCGCCGCCGCTGTCCGCCGCCGACGCTTCGGTCCTCCCGCGGCCCGCCGCCGCCGCGCCGCCGGCCTCCGACCACCGCCCTCCTCATCCCCATCCCCATCGTCACTGCAGTCGCCAGCCCCGCCATCGTCTAGGTCCATGGCCCCCTCGTCCTCGTCGCTGCCTGGGGGTTCGGGCACGCTGCCCGCCCCCGCCAGGCCACCCGCGGGCACGGGCACGGGACCCGAAGCCTGGTGCGCCAGGCCAGGGCCCGCCACTCCGGCTGCGGCTGCTGCTGCGGTGGCGCTACCAGCACCTCCGGAGCCAGCGCCGGACGCAGCCACGGACGCCGCCCCTCCTGCAAGAGAAGGAGCAGTTGGTCTTCCGCTTATTGGGCCTCATTGGGGCAGGTGCTGCGCGTTCGCTGTTAGTCAAAACCTCTTTCAACGTACGGTGGATGCTTAGGAGCTCCAAGAGTGTTCGTTGGAACGCTGCCTTGGCGTGGTGTTTCATGAACGAAAGTGAGACAGGGGTTTCGAGACCGCAGCACGGCATGACTAAGCAGGGCAGTCAGCCCCTTCTGCGCTCACCCAGCTTCTGCTGCACCTCCTTGATGCGGGCCAGCACGGCAGCAGAGGCGTGCGGCTCCACGTGGATGCCCAGCACCTGGGGGCGCACCCAACGGGAACAGTGACGGCAGAGTTAGCCATCTATACCATATGCAGTCATTGTTGAGTGCTTTTGGCGCAACCCAGCCGCGTGCCGCCGCAAGGCTGTCAATAGCTGGCTGTAGTAGGACATGATGCAACGTACGGCGTAGGGGCGTAGGCCGCAGTGTGCATGTGAGTGAGTGTGCATGGATGCAGCTCCCGGTGAAACCCGCACACACCTGCGTGCTGCCGTCCGTGGTCACCACACGCATGACCTTGAGCCCTGTGTGCCTGTGGGTTACGGGTGACGCGAGAACGTGGGGGCGTTAAGGAGCGGGGAGCATCGTGGTCCACAAGTGTGCAGGGCCTGCCGCGCTGGCAGTCTACTATCTTCCTCCTTTTGATAGGCGTGCATATCAGCAGCATGCAAACCGTCCCTTGACATCACTGCGGCCAAACACTTCCTGCCCCGCGCACTGCTCCTTACTCCCTCCGTGCTACTGAGGCTCACTTCGTTGTCCAGCCCGGTCAATTCGACAGCCGCACCAGCACCACCCCTCAACACTTGCGCACAAGCTCACTTCTTGCTGCTGAGGCGCACTGCGTCGTCCAGCACGGGCAGCAGCGGCAGCAGCGAGCCAGCCACCAGGTGCAGTGGCTGCTGACGCGTGGCGCTGGGAGGAAGCCGGCGGGGATACAGAAAGTGTCATCATACAATGCATTTGTCAAACACCGAACCCACTGGACGGCGGTGGCAGATGCAGGCGATGGGTTGCGGTGCAGCGGCCGCTGCGGGCCAGTAAGGCTGGGCCATGTTTGTGCAGGGAGGTTGGCGGGTGCGAACTCGGGGCACGCAGCGCCGGCATGTTGCCGTTGGCAAGGGCCCCATGCAAGACGCATGCACCTTCGAGGTCAGCCAGCCTCCATATGCCGCGTTCCGGTGCACCACCCACATGTTGTCGTTGTAGAGGTCCCTCCAACGGCTCCGGAGCCATCCGTTCTTGGCCTGCGTCTCCGTTACTGCCGTCCACTTGTGCTTGAACGTCTGGGGTGGGTGCGGTGAGTCGGCGAGCGCGAGGCGTGAGGCAACAGGGATGACGGGTTGCTTCCCACACATAGATATTAGCATTATCATTGTATAAGCATGTTCGCGTAGGGAGAACGGTGCCAGGTAGTCGGCACACTCTTGCAACGACGTTGTCAGGTCTGAAACCGACACGCACAGGGCTCTGCCTGCTTCCAAGCAAACGAGCACTTCTCCTCACCTCCCGGTCAATGTCCCCGTCGGCGTATCCCGTGGTAGGGCGCAGCAGCCGGAAGTACTGCGGCTGCGCGTTGCGGCCGCGGCCACGGCCCTGCACGCGCCGCCCGCGCTCGTTGCGCTCGATGGCCTGAGGGGGAGGCAGCGGCCAGGGTACGGTAAAACAACCAGCGTTACATACTAGTAGGCACAATGGAGGCAACCCGCTGATACCGTACAGGAGTACCTGGAGGTGCACATGATCGCTCGCGGTCGTTACCCCGAGGCTCTAGGCATGAGGACAATTGTTTGGATGGTGGCCGGATCCAGGCTGGGCAATCTCGCCCGTGGACTATCTTGCTCGGCCAGCATTCCGCGAGACCTGGTAGCACACTTGTGCGGCACACTTGTACGGCAGCGGTAATGCGGCCTAAGATTGCCCCGGTCCAGTGTCACTCACCAGCGCCACGTACACCTTGTCGGTGACGCTGTGGCGCAGGTACACGAAGTGGGTGAAGGTCTCGGGGTCGTCCTCCTTCTGCGGGCGGACACATGAGGGAGGGGTGGGGCGGTGCGAAGGCGGGGTTGTGGACTGGCAGCAGGTGGGCAGCCGCGGAGGTTGATGGCACTAAACGTCAGGCTGCGCAGGGCTACCTGGACCACCAGCTACCAAAAGCTTGACAGGGCCCAATCCTAGGGCCCACCTCCTTGTTGTAGATGCGCATGGCCTCCTCGTACGGCACGCCGCGGTCCGTTGTGAACTCGTAGAAGGTGGTGGGCACGCCCACACCGCCGGGGGGCGTCAGCACCACCTGCAGAAGTGTAAGCAGCCGTGAAATGAGTATGTCAAATCCATACCCAAAGAGGCCAGAGCTGGACACAAAAAAAACCACCCGTGACTTGCAGTGCAGCAAAACAGCTGGTTCCACAATGCCCTTACCGCAACCTTACGACATGCATCATCGCACGTGCATGCACGAGAGCGCATCACGCTACAGCGGCAAGTCCTGTACCTCGCTGTGCTTGAGGCGGATGTCCCCGCACGTGGGCCGCACGATGCCCGTCTCGTACTTGCCCGACCGCTTGGCCTCCAGCACCTCGAAGTCCTGGAGACATGCACGAAGTGCGGCAGGAGCAAGACGAGGTTTAAGGACGCAGCTATTATAAGAGTCAGCCATGATTGCCGCAAAGTAGCGCACCATCATTTACATGCCCATCCCAGTCAGCAGTGCGGAAAGCAGGCGTAATATAATACTCAATCGGCGGCTCCCCAGATGGCTCGGGGGGCGTCCGCACCACAACAACCCGTGCGAACATGTGCCTCAGCAACAGCACCACATATACCCGTATAAAGCACGCGGCCCCACCATGAGCGCCGTGAAGTACTGGAAGATGCGCTGCTGCATGTCCACCTTGACGGCCAGGAGGCGGTTGAGCAGCCGGTTCACGCCGCCAGCGTTGTTCTGGGGGTGGGCCAAGGGGTAGGGCCGGTTGAGGACAAGGGTTAAGGCGTCAATTTCAGCCCCATGGAGCTGGTTGCAATCCTGATGGCTCTTCCTGCACCAACCACTGATAGCGCATCATACGTGAGCAAAACGAGCCGACGGCGCAAAGGCTGAGGTGCATCTTACGCACAGCAGGGGCAATGACTGCCAACAGGTGCCAAAATTGGCCGCACGGCGTTCCAATGCTTGGGTGCTGGCAACCCCCAAATGCTGGGCGGCCACTTTAATCCCACCTCGGCCGCTGTTGTATGTCTTAGTTGTACCTTGCCCGCACGTAAATGCTACCTGGTACAGCCACCCCACCCCACCTCGGCCTTGTCCTTCATCATGCCGCGCGGCACCAGTGGGCCATCGTCGTCCCCGTCAGCGCCGCCCTTGAGCAGCCCCACAGCCTCCAGAGCCCGGTAGGCGTCGGAGATGAAGGACTGCAGATCAGAGGGGGTGGGGAGGGGGGGGGGTCTGATTCATTGAGGCTCAAACCTTCTGTCCGGGCAGGAGAGCGAGGGGCAGCCTCAGCCCTAGCGAGTCCGGTGGGCCACGGAGATGAAGGACTGGAGAGGTGACAAGCAGGAACATGCGTAACACTTCATAGAGGTTTGGGGCTATCTGGGCAGGTGAGGGAGGAGCAGCCCCTGCGGCACCGCCACCAGTTCCCGGTGGGCCACGGAGGTCCAGGACGGGAGGGGTTCACATGTCAGTACATATGTCAATGCGGGGTTTGTCGGACATTCCAGTACCGGTATCTAACCATGCAAACTCACCTGCATCTTGGCAGCCCGCTGCGCCGCCCACTCCTTGCTCCCCGCCGCCAGCCCAGCTTCCGCCAGCTCCGTCCGCAGCCACTCGGGGTTGACGGCGTACACCGGGGAGGCGGGGGAGCAGGGGTCCGTGTGCCCACGCAGCACGCTGAAGAGCTTGGAGAGCGCCTTGGGGCCGTACCTAGGGAGAGAAGGGGTTTTGCGAGGGAAATAGAGGTCAAGCATTGCGCCTTTATAGTGGCACTGCTGATGCTGGGGCGCAAAGGAGGTGCCTGCTTGCAGCACCAGGGAGAGGATTGGGCAGCGCCAGGGCGGTACGGCGGGGCGGAGCAAGGCATAACAGTGCGAGATGTCAAATTGCCACCTAGACAAGCAGGCCACACAAGTTGCACACAGTACTTGGTCAAGGTGTAACTGAGTAACCCACTTGTTCTGGAAGTTGCTGCCCGCCAGCACGTCCACGGCGCTGACGGCGTTGCGGTCGCCGTGCGTGAGGGCGCCCAGCTGCATGAGGCGGGCGGCCACGGCGGAGGCGAAGCGGTGCTCCCCGCTGATGTCGGAGGACACCAGCAGGTAGTGCGGCGGCTGCGCCTGGTTGGAGCGGTGCGTGCGGCCCAGCTGCTGCACCTGCAGGTGGACGTTAGTGGTTGGCAAAAAAGGGTGTGTCCAAAGTGGTCTGTAGGTAAGCACAGTGGTGCGGTTGGGCCGCCTTGCTATGGTGTGGCAATACGATTCAACATCCAGCGTACGAGAGGACGTGCTGGTCAGAGCGCTGCGGCGGCCCAGCTGCAAACGGCCCAAGTGGTCACGAGCGCCCGCACCGTCCTGTCGGCGCTCCACGCCAGCTCTAGCGTGATGTGCACCCGCTGACGCGTGTTGGGCTTGGAGCGGTCGGCCTGTGGCACGAAAGCACAAACAGATTTGCCAGTGATACAATAAGAAGATGCAGATGTTCCCAGCCCCACTAGGCAGCACACAGGGCAGGCCAGCGGCTACAGAAACTCACTACGGGCGTAACCTCGCCTGCAGGGTTATGCCGGTGGACGCCACGTCGCAATTGATGATAGCGTGCGCACGACACTGCTACATTCTCCGCTAGCCAGGCAGATATAGTTCCCACACCGCCAGCGTTACTGCCCGAGTACACACCTGCAGCGATATGCCCGTGGACGCTGCATCGCTGATGATGGCCACCAGCTTGCGGCCGGCCTGAAAGTGGTCCTTCTCCGTCAGGTTCACCTGCGGGCCATCCGCGGGGGGCCAGGGTGGGAGCAGGTTTGGGGAGGGTGACGGCGTTCCCAGCGTCTCGCTCAGGCATGTGCAATTTTCCTGTGCGCCTAGGCTGCAGCCCGTGCGCTGCCACTACAGGCAGTTGCTAAGGTGCCCACAGTGAGTCGACGGTTGTCAGCAGAGGTCGGCCCCCTGCTCCTCACCGCATCCAGGCTGTAGCCCGCACTGCCATACCGGTAGCCCGATGGCAACAGAGCCCACACTCCCCACAGTGGTGCGTGTGGCCCCCTGCTCCCTCACCGCATCCAGGCTGCAGCCCGCGCTGCTGTTGCGCGTCACGTAGCGCCACTTGCCGTCCCGCTGCTGCTCCATGCGGCGGGTGCGGCCCGTCATCTCAGCCACCGCATCCGGGCCGCCCAGCCGCTGAATCAGGTCGTCCTGCGTGGGTTATAAAAGCGAGGATGGGGTAGCATGCATAGCACAGCAAACTTCAGTCCTGTCACGCATCACACAAAATTGCAGACCGTCTGCGGACAATGGCGACTGCAGCACACCTCCAATAGCACCGTCAACCCGCGCAATGAACCTGTCCTCCGTGCGGGATGTGGTGAGCAAACCACACATGCCAGGGCTGCCTCCCTCATGCGCATTCCGCTCTGGCTACCGAGCCTAAACCATTGCACGCTGTCTCGTAAGCACCCACCAGCGGGTTGGACGGCAGGCGCAGCGCCTCTGCGCGCGCCCTCAGCGCCGTCGCCTTGGGGCTGCCCTGGGGCAGGTAGGTGTCCACCAGGTTCAGCAGGATCTCCGAGGCAGCGGTGTCGAAGGAGAAGGAGTCGAAGGACGCGTCGGCGCCGCCGTTCCGCTCCACGAACGCGCTGGTGCGCGCCTCGCCTGTGTGCACGCAGTGTAGGGCAGTCTCATAGCGTCGCGGTTGCCAAAGCAAGAGTACACAGCAAGACGGCTTGGGTCTATCAAGGAAGTTGCAGGTGCCGTACGAGCGAGCGAGTGGGGGGGGATTGACAGCTACACAGCTTGGCTGATGAAACGGCATGACCCGCCTCCGGAAGAAGGCCGCCGAATCTGTGACGTATTACCAAATGATAACTAGCTAGCCCAACCCCCAGAGCCGCATGTCCCGCCCCCAGACCCACCGGTGGACTGCAGGCCGATGACGACGCACTGCCCCTGGGCCAGCGCCTTCTTGGTCAGCTCCTCAACAGCGTCCACCTGCAGTGCAGCAATATGCATCGGTATACCGAGAGTGTCAAGGCGGGATCGCAAGGATGCGAATCCTAACACTGTCAGACACCGGGCCAGCTTCCCTCTAATGGCAGTGCAGGGGGTGCCGGGGTCACGCACCACCCCGAATCACCAGCTCTGGTGCCATGAGGGGATCGCAACAGAGGACGCCAGACGGCACTCCTGCACAGACTTCCCCCTTACGTGATACAGGCCTCCTGGCACGGCCCTAGCAGCCCAGGCCCACCTTTGCCGCCGTGCACAGCTGCTTGAAGAAGCGCAGCAGCGCGCCGTAGTACTGCCCGAACATGGCCTTGCGCTGGCAGAGGAACATGCAAGGTGAGAGAAATAGGACTGCGTCAGCCTTTAGCACAGTCACGGAAACAGCACCAAAGGCATGTCATTGTCGCAGCACGGTTACGCTGCCCAAAATGGACTCTCACTGGAAGGGGTGGCGTGCGTGGGCGCAACGTGTGCATCGACGGTCGGCGGATCAAGGTACAGCAAACAGGGTACGAGGGTAGTCACTGCAACCTGCTTAATGCGAGGGGCTGAAGGGGACAAGAGTGATCTCCAACCCGCATTGGTCCTTGGCCAGTCAGCGCACACTCTTGCCACAGCTCCCACTCCAATCCTAGCCCCGAACACACACCACCTTGCCGTCCGACGCAGACCCCTCCTCCTTCAGTACTGCGTGCAGCTCCTGCCACAGCTCCCAGCCCTAGCCCCCAACACACACCAACGGCTGCGTTAGCACACACGCACCTGCTTGCCGTCCGACGTGGAGCCCTCCTGCTGCAGCGCGGTGTGCAGCTCCTGCCACAGCTCCGCGGCCTTGTCGTACATGGCCTTGAAGGAGTCATTGATGGTCACCGGCATCAGCTCGAACTTGACGCCCTGAGGGTGTTAGAGCACAGAGGACAAGCATGCTCCTTGGGTGTGGTTGTGCGACCGTACTGTACAGCCACGTACTTGGCTATCCCACGGGAAGATACCAGTGGAAGGGTTACGCCCTGGACCGCACGGAGCGGGCACTGGAAGGGAGCCGTGGGGTGATGCCGGACAAGTGTGGCATCGCCGGACAGCGACACGACTGGCGGATTCGTATTGTCGGTTACATCCCGGGTTATATCAGGGAGTGCGCTACTCAGTCCCGTGCCCCACCTCGTAGCTGAGGGTGCGCGCCACGTAGGCGCCGCTCTGCTTTAGCTCCGAAGCCACCAGCTCCATGGCGCCTACACACGCATCGGGGGATCGGCAGGCGTGCATAAGAGAGTCGATAAGCCCCGAGACGCCCCTTGGCGGCTGCGTCCTGCAGGAGCGCCCGCCAGCGGGTGTACAAAGCCGCAGCAGCCAAATCCTCCGCCAGAAGATACCCATACTGATATGCCATGTAACTGCTTTGCATCACTTACGTACGCCGTTGCTGCGCAGCATGTCCACGAAGGCCTTCTTTGTGGCGTAGGCGGTGC
>VFQN01007701.1_pt1 | contig 11417 bp, 11 predicted proteins | sample 3512371 | NCBI WGS metagenome assembly VFQN01 (sample SAMN10412370, study PRJNA504923) | tailings metagenome | isolation source: Replicate 2 from Balatoc abandoned mine | place: Philippines: Itogon, Benguet | collected 2017-08-28
AACCAATCAATTTCATCTGTTAACATCATCTCTTTCCGTGATGATGAATTCTTTCAATCAGAAGAACGTTTTTCCAACTGACTAGACTCGAAGGAAGAGAATTTCTATTCCATCTTGTATCATGTTGATCATCGTTGATCTTGCGCACAAACACTTCTCTAACCAGAGTCCTATATAAAGAGAGTATATTGTATCAAGAGCCGGTATCTTCCCGTCCCATCCCATCTAACATCTAACCAAATCTAAAAAGAGAGAGCATTGTTCTCAGGAATTGTTTTTATTGAAACTTCTTTGAGCTCATGAAGAATTTCTGGCAAATTTTTCTATTGGGACTTCTTCTCCTTATGGTCTGTTGCACAGAGAATGAAGAGAAATCAAGTCATCCATCTGGGACATCGATGAATCTTTCGCTTGGAATATCATATGCATTTATAATAAATTATAATTTACACCCTGAATCTTTAAAGAATTTAAGTGCAACACTTGAAGCTCTTCGTATTCCTTATGAGGTAGTTCATGCAATACCCTTTAAACATGAATTTGATCGTCCTAAAGAACTCCTCGAACCTCCACCACCACACTTCTTCCATAATCGAACAAGAATGGATTTAGAACGAGTAGCAACCCTCGTGAAACGAAGGAAGGAATTTACCTGGGAAAAGGTTTCAGAGTGGCAAACGCAGTTACAGTTATTCTTCCGTCTAGCAAATGCACTCCGCCTCGCAATGCTTCGAAACGAACAATTACAGCCTTTCCTAGTATTAGATGATGAAGCTATCATTACCAAACGTGCGATAGAGCAATTAAAACCAACTTTCCTGAACGAAGAATTACCACAAGATTGGCAACTTGTTGTCTTAGATGCTCTCCATCACACGTGCCGAAGGCAATCCATTCAAGTAAATTCTAAATATTGTAGAGTTGATGCAGTATTAAAACTTTCTGGCTACATTGTTCGAGATATGAAAGCGCTTTTATCACTTATTAATACTTTTAATACACCTTTTCCTCGCTTATTTGATTATTTTGTCAGTCGAATCCTCTCAGAAGACCGGCTTATTGGATACAGTTTAGTAAAATAGTAAAGTATAAGCAGTAATCGAGGGAGCATTTGGATTTTTTACGCAAGTTTTTGTTTTGTTATTTTGTTGTGTTTTTTTCCCCTATCTGATCTTTCAACCTGGGGGTCCTTCTGTGGTAATTTAGGTAGATATTCAGTGGTTGTCATCAATCTGAAACACAGAAGTTTTCTTTTATCCTGTCTCTCTCAGTTATTATAAAAACCTAGAAATGATTGAGAAATTATTTCTCTCTGTTCCATCTCTACCTTCTTCACCATCTTTTAAATTCAGATTTTATTTTAATTACCTCTAAGAAAGTGTTCGAAGTTATAGCCTTCAGAGTTCTAAACTTGAGATTTTGTTATAAACTAATCGGAAAATATGAATTCATGAGCCTAAATGCAAAAATTTAATTATTGCGCTGTTTTCCAGGAAAAAGACTGGAATTCAACACAAAAAATTCACCTCTAAGTGAAAAGTCGAATTTTCGATTTCTCTATCTTTTAGAAAGACGGGAATATCAGGAGGGAATTCGGACAACTGAAGGGAAGTGCATGAAACAACTCAAATTATGAAGCAATTATGAAGCAATTATTGACTCAATATCCAGAGAGTTATATTGAAGAAGGGTTTGCAACAATTCCACTTGTGAGGGATGTCAAGTTGATGATCAAACTTGACTGCTCTGAAGCGTATGCCTGGGATGATCATGGAACTGCGTATGACAGCATTCTCGATGAAATAAGAGGAGAAGTTCTCCAAACTAATAGTATTAACTGTCAAAGGGACATAAATCATGCCATTTTGCTGATTGTTCAGCGCTTTCGAGATAGTTTTGGAAGAGTTGCAGGCTTCGATTGCTCCGAAGAAGATACTGGAGGAAATGAAATATTTCATAGCCTGCCTCTCTATGATCCAACCAAAGATCCTTTCTGGCTTCAAATGAAACAAAGACATAAAGTTCAAAATGAAAGATCTCTAAAGATTTTCACATACGGGAAAAGATATATCTTTCATCCTCCTAAAGGAACTGAAAAGATCTTTGATGCAGAAGTCATTCGAGGATCAGCAGATAAGAAGAGTCTTACCTGGAAGATACTCATCAAACTAAGAGGAACTTCTCCTCAAATCCAATATGAACAACGTGAGGCGAGATTATTTGAATTGTTTGTTGAAGAGATCATTGAAATGATTGAGAAGGAAGATCTTCATGTCATTGCTATTATCTGTAAGGCTGGTCATCATCGATCAGTCGCAATCGCTGAAATGTTAAAAAATCTTTATATTAATGGTATTACGAAACATCTAACTATTAGTGAAGAAGCATTAAATGAGTATTTACTATTAGAAAACGACTAATGAATTAATATTATAACTGCTGTGTGTGAAGGAACACATATTTTTTCACTCTTCCAAAAGCAAAAGCATATTTAGAAATACTATCTGCTATACAGTATCTACATATGAAAAATGAGAAAGGACATATTAATCGCTCTTCATTTCAATTGATCTATATATTAATGATATCCTGTTGGTGGAAGACCACAGATTTCTTTGATGAAGTCATAGGCAAGAAGTTGAATCACAACAATAAACGCAACATGAATCATTCTTGCTTGAATTCCTTCAAATAAACCTTTAACACCAAGCTCTTTCCCAATCTTCCCGAGAATTTTTACACTATCCACTAAAGTCATTTCTTGCTTCTTTGCTTTGATTTTGTTGGTGATTTGAACCTTAGTGTCTTCTCCTTTGTTTATTGCAGATAAAAGACTATCGCCTGGCTGTGAGGCCACAACACCTGCTACAGCAGCTACAAGAGCGGAACCTGCAGTGATCGGAACATGAAAACTAAATGCTTGTTCTGCTGAGAAACCTAAGAGATTGCATGGTTAGCTGTAAGGTGGTGTAGACTCAAGAACATCATTACTTACCGATTTCAGCGAGTTTAGAGTAAGTTGTACTAGTTAAAGCTTCAAATAAAGACAATTGAACCACTGTATAAGGAACATTTTTCAATAACATTGCAGGAAGTCCAAGATAAAGGGAGATCAGTCCTTCTTCCTTCGTCATTCTTTTCACACATGTTTGAAGACCTGTAGCAAACTCTGGTTTCGAAACCATACGAATTCTAGCAGCTTCAAATGGACTTAATACAGTAGAGCCAATGGATTCAGCGAAAAAACTTGCAATCATATAAAAATAAATTTTATCAATAGCAATTCCTTCTGATAATAGAAAACTACGAACAATTGGCTTAAAATATTCATAACAACCATATTTTAAGCTCCCTTGTATAAAATATCCTGAGACTGTAGGTCCTATTCCTATAAATAAAGGTTAGATACTAGAGGACAGCGAAGCGAGGTGGTGGGATAGGATATTACCTTGTAGGAATGCTGATGGACCTTCTTCATCTAAAACACGTTTTGTTACATCAATAGGATTCATACCAGCAAATTGTGGTACAGTTTGAGTCTTTGTCTTCACAACATCAAAAGGTACAGTCACTACATGAGATAACGACACACTCAATGCACCGGATAGGAAAAAACGCCAATAGGCAGTGATCGGCAACAGAGTGGTTGGTTCTATCCAAGTAGTCACATAACTATTGACTAGAATTGATCGAGGAATGAGTAAAAGCATAACAAACCAAATCATCATGCTTGCTTGCGTCATAGTGGAATAAAAATGATTTCCAATTATGCACCAGCTACCGGTAGATTCTCAGTAGTTGCCGACTACTCACCGAGAAACAATTACCCAAATTTTACGGTTCGTATATACGGTAGGGAGTTCGATCGTACTTACACAGCTTTTCATTAATTTTTACTATTTACAATGGAGCTTGTAAAAATTCTCCATTTTTCACTCGATTTAATAATCGTATATCTACTAACATTTCTGATGCCGCGTTAGCACCTTTTCGGTTTGGTGTTTGTTGGTTATTGCTATTATCACTCCTCCTTTGAAGTATTTCCGCAAACAATCGATTCTCGCTATGATTGGTGGGTAAAAGCGATTGAGCAAGAATGTTGATGAATATTTCTTGATGAATCATTGACTGGGAGATAGAATTTGCATTAATGTTCAACCCATTGATGATTGTCGTAAAGCTCTCTGGAACGGCTCGGAACCATGTCTATTGAAAAGAAGTTTACAGTTACGAATCTCTCTCACACAAAATATATCTAATTATTACCTGAATCTTCCTCTGCAATTGTCGATGTGTTGGCAATGCACAAAGAATCTCTTGAATTTCCTTCAGACTAATGGTGGTAATGGCAAGAGATTGTGCTGAAGGCGGAGTTAGATGAGCATAATGATACTCAGATAAAATCTGAATCAGCATCTGAATCTGCTGCACGTTTCTCTCTGGAGTTCTCACCATGTGTCTTGCGGGTGATGCAGCTGATGACGGTGTCATAAGACCAGCCGGAGTCATAGGATTGATACCCTGGTTCGTATAGTAAGCCAAATATTGCTGATAGAGAAAAGAGAACAACTCTTGAATAAGATCAAGAGAAACCTCAGTTTCATGAAGCTTCGGCTTTCGACCACTACCACTAACACTTCCTCGATCACTACCTTTATGGAGATAGTCAGGAACAATATCATCCAGATATTCTTGAAGTACTGTAAAATTCGTGGTTCCTTTCTTTGCCGCCTATCTCAAAACAGGTAATTCAAAAAAGGAATTTCTCTTTCCAATTAGATCTTACCTCCTTGGATAAATAACATCTTAATTTCGCTAATAGTTTACTACTGTCCATACGATGTTGAATATTCTCTCGTGAGATAACAAGAATAAATAATTCCATAAACCAAGTATTTAAATCTAATACTTTGATATTCCCACTCTCAGTACCAGCACCAAATAATCTCATTAATAATGTAAATTGAGTAATGTTATGAATTTCTTTTTCACTAATGGATGATGCCATTTTCATTGTATCTATAGCACAAGAGGGGAAAACATGAGGTTAAATACGAGAGAAAAAGGGAAAATTAGTGATATCTTACTCGGATCATAAAGAGAAAGCTCAGCTAAAGTAATTGCAACAATTTCCACGGTTAATTCAATATTCTTTGTTGATCTTTCACCTTCATTAGCCATGATCGCTTTTTCTATAGGAATTTCACTGAGCCAAGTAATCAAAGCCTTTCCTGGATATTTCTTTAACAAAGCAACGGTAAAATCAATCGCGGCCTTCTACTCAATACAACCATAAGAGGAAAATTGTAAGATAAAGGGAGAAATATCAAACCTTATCAAAACTGCCTATGTCAGCAACCAGCGCAGAATCAACAATATCATTGACATTACATTGATTCTGAATATAATGTCTCTCAATATTCACTAATAATCCTAATAGCGGGTCTGGAATATAAGGGAATCTTGATTTCATAATAGAATTAACTTTCTTTGAGGAGGCGGAGGATGCAAACGCAACTGCTTTACCACTTCCTTTGTTAGAAGGATTGGCAAAAGAACTGATAAGCTCTGCACGTGGTGAGACTGAATTTGGTTGATTTGTCACTTGGCCAAAACTAACACTCAATGAGCGCGATAAACTCGTCTGACTTGGAGAAGAAATATATCCATCGTCATCGTCGCCAACTTTACCGCTTCGTCTCTCTTCATCCCCGTCCATTTCGAGAAAAGGCGAGAGAAAGGTGGATTGGTCTTGTTTCAACGGCGTTGACGTCATGGTTGTGGTATAATTCAGTGAGGAGGAAATTTCTTCAGATGAGTTGTTCGAAATATTTTGTTTCGTAGTCGCAACATGATTATTGCCAGTTGGAGGAGTCTGCTTTCGGTGACTTTTAGGAGGTTGATTTACATCGTTGGGATTGTTTTGAGGCCTCATCGGGGTTAATGATGGAGCAGTCGGGTTAGGGTTCATAACTGCATCACGCGGTGTAATTTGCTGTGATTGTGTTCGAGGTGTATCTCTTGGGAGTTTAAGCGAAGGAGGCATTTCGCTGCTCTTACCGCCACTACCACCAGTCTCTCCTTTATGCACGGTAAATTGTCCTCGTGGCGTCTGTAAAAGAGGTGTTTCGAATCCAAGCGCCCCAGTGCCTGCACCTCCGCCGATGCTCCCTGATCTAGCAGATAGTTGGACATTTACTGGCTCATCCACTTTTCGTAAGGAATATACACGGTCATTCTGATTATAGTTTTGAGATATTTCATTCAGGCGTTGTTGATGAGGAGTATTTGTGACTGACGCAGGGATCTGATGTGGAGGAAGATTGAGGTTTTCAGGGTAAGGAGTTCTTTTCGTCACTTGATCGAACTTGGCAGGAGTGATAGAAGTTGAAGAAGTACCAACTGCCCCTAAAGTGGCAGATTTAGACAACAAATGCCGCAAAGGAGTCGTTGCATTACTCGAAGAATAGTCAATGCTTTGAGTCATGGTCGGTGGGTTCAGTCCTCGGTCAGCGAGTGGTGGAAGAATAGTGGTCGTTGCTGGTCTCGTCTTCGCGGAAGAGCTATTCGCATTGTTTGGAAGAGGTACTTGAAACGGAGTTTTAAGCGCAGATGAAGTGATTCTAGCTATTTCACTTATCATTTGCTGTTGCTGGACCTCAACAGAAGACAGCAATGCACCTTTCGGCCCCCCGCTAGGTCTCGGCAGAAAATTTGCTGCTAAAGAAGGAACAGTCTTGTTGCCAGTAGGAGGTGTGTGATGAGGATGATTTTGTTCATACTGCAAAAGTTCCATTTCATTCAATAAATGTTGTACAGCATGGTAAAACCTTTGTTGTTGTTTTAACTTTTGATATCTTCGACGAGTAAGATATCCACGCATAATTGATTGAACATAAATAATCGATTTCATTCGTTTTTCTGCTTTTTCTTTGGCTGATAATTCTTTAAAATCATCAGAAAATTTTAATCGAATCTCTTTCCATGTTTGTTTTTCAATAGTTTTCGCTAAACGTTGAATTCGATTATTTTCTTTTTCAATGGTTTTAAATGTTTTTTCTAATCTTTGTTTTGGATTAAAATAAGATGAATGAAATTCTTTTAAAATCTTTTGGTAATTTTCATTACTCGCTTGTTTACGAATTAATTCTGTAATATCAGCATCAGGATTAACTTCAGACAGTAATTTAGAGGGTTGTGTGGCATAAGTGACCCAATATAGCGAATCTCCGACCTCCTCGCCTATACAAAAATGAAAACAACCACGCCAACATTCAAGAAAAGTTTACCTGTTGACCATTTCTTCGCCAAATGTTTCAAAGATTCGGATTTTGTAAGCTTTTTAATCTTTGGCATTGATATTGACGATGTGAGTTTGTTTGTATCTTTTCCTTCACCGCCTGCAAGTGCCTGAGCATTTAATTGCATGGCAATCTCGTCCTCAATAGTATGATCAGTAAGGATGGCGGGAACAAAGACTGCATCCCAACGAGAAGAGTTCACCATCGTATCAGCGCCAGTGAGGTGACTCTCCATTGCAAGATCAAAAATCTTGGCTTTTCTCTTTTCTTCAAAAGATTGAGCGAATTCGGTTTGAATTGACATGCCTTCTTTCTTCTCTTTTGTTGGTGAGTTGACCTTTTTAGCGTTTTTATTACTATCAGCGACCGATGCAGATGAAGTGAGATTTGCTTTGACATATTCTGCATCGAAATCGTATAGCCAACGCTCGGCATAATCCCTTCTCTTCTAAAACGGAGCAAGAAATCAAGTCATTCATGAGCATAGATTTGTTAACACCTACCTCATCCATAGAAAGACGACCGTTAGAGTTATTAATAATATCTGCCGCTTCATCTAATGAAAGCGGATGTTTAATTAAGTCTACCAATTCGTTAATCGTGCAAAGACTCTTCCTTCGTTCAGTCTAAGTCGAGAATTGTTTCAAAAACACAAAATCATCAAATTCGAGAAATAACACACCTTGCGATAATCAAGATACGTTTTATCCATCAAATATTCTTCGAGAATAATATCCGCTTTCTGTTGAGCCTCCAATAATTCACCATAACGTTGGCGCATCCCTCCAATAACCCCAACATTTCCTTGGGAATAACCAGATTTCTTTTTTTCCTCGGCCTGATGAAAGAGTCAGTGGAAGCTGAAGGAGAGAAAAATTAAATACCTTCTTGGTCATGCGATCACTTGCTTGAGCTCTTATTCTTTGATAAAGCATACTAAGGCTAATGGCATTTTCATCCATAGAATAGTCTATCATATTTCTTGGTTCATAAACTTGTTCAAGATACTCAGCGCCTCCAGCAATTCCACTCTTTTTCCTAAAAGATGCGGTAACTATCTTTTCCAATCGTATTGCCTCCAAAGACTTTTTCGCTTCTTCTCCTTTCATCTCTTCTTCACCATCTTCTTCATCACGCTTAAATTTTCCTTTCAGGTAATCTTTCGAAGTTCGAAAGGGGAAAAACTTTGCGGATTTAATTGGATATTTCTTCTTCGTAGAATAGGAAAGCCTTTCTTGAAACTTGTAGTTTAAAGGATTACGATTGCTTTGTCTCCAAGCAGTTTGAATAACCTTTGCAGCACTCTGTTTTCGCACATTCTCATACTGCAAATATTCGTCTGGAGGCAATTGACTTAACAATTTTAGATCTTTTTCTTTTCGGTTGATATCTCTAAAAAGAATGGAAGAATAAGAAATCTTCGACATGGAAAAGGATTTAAAGCTTTGAATCATACCTCATTCGCTGCTTTTGTTCTTGTTTTATTAGATTTTTCTCCCGCTTGATGGAAAGAGAAGGCAAAGTCTTCTTTCTTTCTAACACTCCACGATAGATTCGCTGGATAGAAATTGAAGCTAAATGACGAATTTTTAACCATTTTCGTGCCTTCTTCCCTCTCCATGCAGCTTGAATGGCAGTTGCATGATCAACTGCTGTCGTTCGACGATACTTTTCTGTGGCTGCAGCAGATTGAACCTTTTCCGGATCTTTGGTCTTCGATGGATGAACAGGCCTTTTAGACATAACATTGAAAAGTGAAGAATTGTCAAATAAATTTTGAATAAACCCTTTTTTCTTGATCGGTTCAGGATGCGCAGCTGGAATACTGGTTGCATCATTTACATCCGCTTCCTTATTTGAAGTCTTTGGAGAGTCTTTACTCTTTGTTTCGATATTTCTCGGTGAATCTCTTTTAACACTATCACCCGGGGATGATGTTGCAAGAGGAGGTTCCGCTCCTTTAGTTTCAGAAGGTCTTGATAAAGGAGGAGTTGTCAATTTCTTCTCATCCTCTCCTATTACATGCTTTTCTTCAGGAGGGGAAGGAGTGCTAATTTTTCCCCTTTCCGCTCTAGGCGAAGAAGTTGCTGACTTCAGATGAGACCGACTATCTTTCGGTGTCGATGGTTCAGGAAACGGAGATCTTTCAGCAATATCCATCACTTCTTCAGTCTTCTTGCTAACATCCGCTTTATCTGATTGAGGGGTTTCCAGTTTTCCACCTTCTTTCGTAAAACGAGACATATCTGGTGATTCCGACTTGCTTTTATCTTCTTCCTTATTTTTACTTTCTCCCTCGCTTTTATCTTTTTCCTTGGTTTTGTCAGTTTCTTTTTCTAATTCTTTGTCTTTTGCCTTGTCTTTAGATTTACCTCCAAACCAAGATAGCAGGCCTCCTCCAGATTTATCCTTTGATGTCGATGAACTATCTTCTCCTTCATTTTTTGGCTTTTCGGGTTCTTTCACTTCTATCGGCTGCTTCTCATTCTTTTCCTCTATTGGTTCCTTTTCTGGGTTCTTGGCCTTTTCTTGATCAACAGATTTCACACCTTCTACAAGGTCTTTTTCAGGATTTCCCTCCGATGATTTTGTAGATAAAACAGAGGGAGCCTTCGTTCGCGGTTCAGGTTCCTTCATTTTAGGAGATCCAACTTCCGCTGGACCAATTTCGTCTTTTGGTGGAGCATCTTTCTCTTTGTTTTTGGATGCTGGATCCGCAATGGGGGTAGATTTGGCCTTAAGATTTTCTGCTTCATTAACAGCTTCCTTCTCAATTTTAGACTGTTCAAAAATTTTAGGTTTCAACTCAGTTTTGTTAGTCGTGGTCCTTTCTTCTTTGGTCGGTTTCGTGATTGCATCTTTTTTCACTGGTACAGATTCCCCGAAATCAGCCTTTTCCTCTCTATCTTCTTTCTCATCTTCGCTGATCTCTGCTTTAGACTCCTTTCTCTTGGGTGCAGCAGTCGGTAATCTGCTTTGTGGAGGGCTCGATGTTATATCTTTCTTTACTGTTTTATCGGTTTTTGCTGGCTTTAAACTAATTTCAGGTTCCGAAGGCTCGCCCTTCGCTTGCTTCTCGTCTTCCTTAACAGGATCGGCTTTAGATTCTTCTATAATTTCCTTTTTACTGCCAGTTGGCGTAGCAATAGGAGATGGATCGGTTAGCTTTTGTTTGCTGGATGATTTTTCGATCACAAGAATTTCATCTTCCCCACTGTCGGCTGATTCTGGCTTCTTCTTACCACCACCCAAACTTTTCCGAAATTCAGCAAAACTTGATCGAGCTTTCTTTGGAGGTGCAGTTGGTTTCTTATCGTCCTTGCCAGAGGAAGGATTATCTGATGAACTCATCGTCTCTTTCTTTCTGAATTCAAAATCAAACATCGTTTCAAAAATCGATTCCGATTTATCGATAAATACGGTTGTTACGAAGTGAACTGTTTTGTTTGTTTCAATCTTGATCACACATTCTTGCATTAAACTGAGTTTGATTTGAGTAAGAATGTTGCAAAGATTACAAAAAGTAGGGATTGAAAATTTATTTCATTGTCGAGGTCCGGTTAGTTCTCTTCGCGTCACAGCTTCAAGGTTTAGCACCAACAGTCAGGTTGAGGCTTCTCTATGTACAAAGATTTGCATTCTTGGTGGAGGACAAATGTGTGAGGCTATTTTAGGCGCATTACAAAGCAAAAATATCCAATCAGCTAAGAATATTGTTGTGGTTGACACTCATGAGAATCGCTTAGAGTTTCTGAAGAGTAAATATGGCGTGCAAGTCTCCACTGATGCTGAGGAAGGGATCAAAGACTCTGAGATCGCCATCCTCTCTGTCAAACCACAGAACGTCAAGAGCCTTGCCTCTTCCATCATCCATCCTCCTCCTGGATTACTTCTCTCGATCGTGGCAGGTCTACCAGTCGCCGACATCAAGAGATACTTCAGAACAAACAAAGTCATAAGGTCGATGCCTAACACTCCAGCGATGGTGTTGGAAGGAATGACAGTATGGTTATCGACTCCAGAGACACCAGTTCATCTAGTTGATAAGGCAACAACATTGCTGAATAGCTTTGGGGAGCAGATGCAAGTATACGATGAGCAGTACATAGATATGGC
>VFQN01007702.1_pt1 | contig 11416 bp, 11 predicted proteins | sample 3512371 | NCBI WGS metagenome assembly VFQN01 (sample SAMN10412370, study PRJNA504923) | tailings metagenome | isolation source: Replicate 2 from Balatoc abandoned mine | place: Philippines: Itogon, Benguet | collected 2017-08-28
GAAGAGCCGGTCGGCATCCACAAACGAAAGGCGGATTTTGTCGCCCTCGCCCTTTGTCACCGCCCGGTAGAAACATGAGCGCCGCCCCGTATGGCAGGCGGCGCCTTGCTGCACAACCTTGATCCAGACCGCGTCCTGATCGCAGTCCGTTCGCATCTCGATCACTCGCTGGATCTGACCTGAACTCTCACCTTTCCGCCATAAAGCCTTGCGTGAGCGGCTGTAATACCAGGCATCTCCGGTCTCAACGGTCCGCCGCAGCGCCTCTTCGTTCATGTGCGCGACCATCAGAACGTCGCCGGTTTTGGCATCCGTGGCAACGCAGGTCACGAGTCCGGACGCGTCAAAGCGGGGCTGGAACACCAGCCCCTCCTCGGTTTCGGATGAGGGTTTTGATCCAGACACAGGAAATCCCTTCGTAATATCGTGGAGGGATTTAACGCGGCTACCCTCGTACCATGGATAGGAAGCGCGCCTGCTCCGTGGGATTGTCGCGGAATACGCCCGTGTACCGGCTTGTGAACGTCATCGCGCCATGCTTGGCGACGCCGCGCACCGACATGCAGGTATGCTCCGCCTCGATCATCACGGCGACGCCCAGCGGTCTAAGCACCTCGTCCACGGCCGCGGCGATCTGCGCGGTCATGTGCTCCTGGGTCTGGAGTCGCCGGGCGAAGATGTCAGTCAAGCGCGCCAGTTTGGACAGCCCGACCACCCGCTCCACCGGCGTATAGGCGATATGTGCCTTGCCATAGAACGGCATCATGTGGTGCTCGCACTGCGAGGTGAACTGGATGTCACGCACCAGCACGAAATCATCATAGCCTGCAGTTTCACCGAAGGTCCGGTTCAACACTTCGGCCGGACACTGATGATACCCCTGATAGATCTCGTCATACGACTCGATCACCCGGCGCGGAGTATCGAGGAGCCCCTCGCGGTCCGGATTTTCCCCGATATAGGACAACAACGTTCTGATAGCGCCTTCGGCTTCATGCCGAGACGGACGCTGCCGGTTCGGCTGAACCGCCGTCAAAAACTCCGACGGGTCCAGCTGGGCGGGAGAGAACCCGGCAGGTTTGGCGTTATTGGATTTGACGTCAGAAGGTTTGCTGCCGCGTAGCGGCTTGATCAAAGCGTCCATCTTCACTCCGTTCGACCGGCCTCGCGTGAGGCCGGAGTGTCACCGGGCAGACGGGGCAGCATTGCACGCCACCGGACGCCTGAGTCCCTTGATATTTAACATTGCAACGCCCGAATCGAACTTCAATCCGGTGCGACCGAAAATCGCTGGATTGCGTTTCCCGGTAATAGATACATATATAGGCTTCGAGGTTCCCGCCGCCAAGAGCGTCGCTCCGCCTCTTTCAGCGAATTCAATGTCGAAACCTATGCTGAACGACGTTTACAACACTCGCATTATCGAACTGGCCGGCAATATTCCGCGCCTGGGGCGCCTTGCGGCGCCGGACGCCAGCGCCACCGCTCATTCGAAACTGTGCGGGTCCACCGTCAAAATCGACCTCAAGATGGATGGCTCCATTATCACAGACTTCGCGCACGACGTGAAGGCTTGCGCGCTTGGTCAAGCGTCCTCCTCGATCATGGCGCGCCATGTGGTCGGCTCGACCGCCAGCGAACTCCGCGAGTTGCGCGAGATCGTTCACAGGATGCTGAAGGAAAACGGCGCGCCGCCCGAAGGAAAGTGGGCCGATATCGCGCTGCTCGAACCGGTGCGTGGTTACAAGGCGCGCCACGCATCCACCATGTTGACCTTCGATGCGGTCGTCGATGCCATCGGTCAGATCGAGACAAAATCAGCCGCGCTGACCACCGCCCAAAGCTAAAGTTGCCCGGTTACCGTTCGCGGGAAGAAAGCCGTCAGCTACGCTTCGGATCCCGTCAGGAGCGGAAAGGCTCTCGTGTCGTCATTGAGGCCGGTCCGGAGCAGCGCTCGCCGCCGCATGCCCGGCGGATTCCGCTTCGGCTGTTTTGGTCGGCTGGCCGGTCATCGTCGCCGCAGCGGGTGCATTCATTATGCCAGGAAAGCGATCCTGTACCGGCTTTGTGACAAGACCGACAACTGGCGCCTCGACGACCTCCGCACCCGGCAACACATCCGCGACGCGGTCTGTCGTCATGAGATTGGCGGAGCGCAATTCCGCTGGCGACAATTCGTGAAGGGCCTCCCAGGGAGGAATACTAAGCGCGAGGTGCAGCAGATCGCCGGACCCGCCCATCTCGAAGGTGTACTTGGCGAGCCGACCGATGTCGCGCTCTACGATCATCAAATCCTCGGCAGTGTAGCTCGCAGCCCTGGCATCGTCCGCGCGGTCACCCATCCAGATCTGATGTGCGCGAACATGCGCACGCTCAGGCACATAGCGGATTTTTCCCGACAACAGCACGAACACGCACATGGACTCGCAATAGGCTTCGGGCAACACGGCTGCGCGATCACCCGCGACCGTCTTGATGACCACGCTGGCTCCAACCGTGGTGCTCACGCCGAGTTCTCGCCAGCGCCGCCCGAGCGCAATGGCATCGTTGACCGAGCCGCCGCCGGAGTCGAGCACGACCGTCGCACCGGTAAGATCGCGCCCGGCAGCGAAGTCGTTGAAGGCTTTCGGAGTTTCGCCCGTTACGAGGCCAACGGCGCTGATCCAGCTCCCACAGTGCGGCTCACAGGCAATCCAGGAGAAACGCATCGGGTGCTTGCGTGCCTCGAGATTTTCTTTCGTCGAACCCTGCTCAAACGCGGATGCGAAACCTGAAAAGGCAAAACAAAAAGCTGCCGCGCACAGAAGCGTCCGTCCGTAGAAGCCGGATGATTTCGCGAACCTCAATTCGGTCCCTTCCCCACAGCCGATGTTGCCTGATCTAACGCAGCTCGATGGTCCAATCCGATGCAGTAGCCCGAACGCATAACCCTACGTTCAACACGATGATCCTGTTAGTAGAAAACTAGCCGTGAGACTTGTCAGCGTCCACAAACCTTTGCTGCGATTGTTCCTGGGAGTGTGCGATATTCTGCCACCTGTGGCGATATTGCAGCTTGATCCGGTTCCCGGGAGGAACCTCCGGCATGCATCTCTCGCACCTGAGAGGAAAGCTCCGCGTTCATGAAGCCGACGCCGCAAAGTTCCAGGTTCTGCCCGGCTTGCGCAAGTGCCGTTTTGCGGCTGCCCCGCAATGTCGGCCGAGCATTGATCTGGATCTATCGCCATACCCTATCGCCGCTGGTAGGTTTCAACTGCCGGCACCTGCCGACATGCTCAGCCTACGGCGATGAAGCAGTCGAGCGTTTCGGGCTTTGGGGTGGCGGCTGGATGACGTTGGCACGGATCTTACGCTGCCATCCTTGGGGAACCTCCGGCATCGATAATGTTCCCGTAGCGAAACCATCCGGCGCTACCTGGTACCGGCCGTGGCGTTACGGCCGCTGGCGCGGCGTGAATGCCCCGTGAGAGGATTTCCATAGCGTTTTCGAGCGAAGGGGGTATCGGTTTGCGTGAAGAAAACGCGGCAAATCAAAATCATAGAAGCGCCGCTTCTGATCCCATCAGAAGCGGAAAGGCTCGAATGAAGTATGTCGAGAAATGAGGTGCGGTTCGTTCAAAGAAAAAGACGCTAAAACAAAAAGGTTCAACCCGATATTGATACATCGGATCCGAGGGCTTTAATGCGCGAGAACCTCGATTTCTCCGTCCACGCCGTTGACGACCTCGAAGCCCCTCTCGAAGACCTTGCCTTCGTTCTTGGCGATGACGCGATACTCACCCTCGGCCAATATCACGCTGGGAAATGCTCCAATCGATTCCTTGATGACATCACCCCCAGGCGTCAGAACTGACCACGCAGTATTGGCCAGCGCTTCGCCGCCCTTGTCGCTGACGAGTTTCAGGGTGATGAGCGCGGCACGGTGAGAGATCGTCACGTCGGTCAGCTTTCCTGCTTGCACACGGATGTCCGAGCGTACGACCGAGTTCGCGTCGCCATAGGTGGAGACGATGTAGTAAGTACCTTCCGGCAAGAGCATAACGTCGCCCCCAGCGACACTAGGCACCAGCGGCGCGCGCTCGGTACCCTCGAACTGACTACCCTTGTAGATGCTAAAGGAAATCTGGTTGGGCGGGATCATCGATGCACCGACTCGACCCTCGATCTGCAGGCCGCCCGCCGGCAACACGAACGACTCGCGGTCGGTGTCAGGCTTGAGTGTCACGGGCCGCGCGGCGCTGACCAACCCCAGCGAAACATGCACGACATAGCCCCCCGGCGGGAGCACGAGGCTGGGAGTTGCATCATGGTTTTCGCGCACGAGCTTGAAGGCACCGGTCTCGTCGGGTCGTTCGGAATAAACTCGCCAGATCAGCCCGCTGTTGATGACCGGCAGATCCTTGCCGTAGCGCGCGGTCAACGACAAAACCCCCTGCGCGGGAGCCGCGATGCTGGGCGGCGCCGTCAGCGGCACGGCGGCGGCCGGCACCTGAGTCAATGGCGCTGGCAGATTTGGCGTGGATGCCGGACCGGAGGACGGCGCAAGGCTAATCGCAGGTTCCGACGGTGCTTCCGGAATGGATGCTGGCGGGACCGGCGGCGGACGTTCGCCAAACAATTGTGCTGACGCGGCGTATGGAAAGGTCGCGAGAAGCGTGACGACCGAAACAAGGAACGGCCATGAGCGCCGGCTTAAACTAGATCGATGATTTCCCCCGAAGATCATGGCGCCGGTTCTTCCCGGAAAACACGGCGAATTCAAGCCTCGGGACTTGCTCAGAATTGCATCCCGCTGTGGAAGACTTAAAAACCGGCCCATCGGGTTGAAACGCCGCTATCCGATGATAATTTCTGCCAAGCAAGCAATAAGTCATCCTGTCTTTTGCTCACCGTGTCCGCCGGCAGCATGGTAACCGATGCCGGCAGTCGGAGAATCCTATCGTGCTGGAGGGTTTGAAAGGTCGCGACCAGAATGGGTCGAACGGCCAAAAAGTAGGATTGGGTAGCGTCAGGCGGCCAGTGATCGGGCTGGCCCTGGGTGGCGGGGCCGCGCGCGGTTTCGCTCATATCGGCATTCTCCGCTCCCTGATCGCGCACGGCATCGAGCCCGATGTCGTGGTGGGCACGTCGATTGGAGCGGTGGTGGGGGGCGCCTATGCCGCCGGTCGTCTTGACATTCTGGAGGAATGGGCGCGCAGCCTGCAGCCTCGCAGTCTCTTCAGTTATCTGGATATCCGGTTGAACGGGTCCGGACTGATCGGCGGCGCCAAGCTTACCGCCCAGCTTGAGGCGTCGCTCGGTCAGGTCCAGATTGAAGAACTGCCGCTCAAGTTCGCAAGCGTCGCAACGGAAGTCCGCACCGGCCACGAAATCTGGCTTACGCACGGGCGACTGGTCAATGCTATGCGTGCGTCCTATGCCCTCCCGGGTATCTTTGCGCCGATACTGGTTGGCGACCGCTGGCTGGTCGATGGCGCGCTTGTCAACCCGGTGCCTGTTTCCACCGCCCGCGCGCTGGGGGCCGAGGTTGTGATTGCGGCCAACTTGTCCAATGACGTGTTCGGCCGTAGCACCACGATATTCTCTCATGGTGCGCAGAACGACGTGCAGGAGGAGGCCGTCGAGCCCCCGCCGCGCAAAATTGGTTTCGGCAAGTTCTTTTCGCTCGAGCGAACGGTCAAGCGCGAATTCTTCGCCGGCGGCAGTCGCCCGGGTGTTGTGTCAGTCATGACCGACGCGTTTAACATCATGCAGGATCGAATCACGCGCGCGCGGCTCGCTGGCGACCCGCCGGACCTTTTGATCTCGCCGCGGGTCGGCCAGATCGGCTGGTTCGACTTCCACCGCGCCGGCGATCTGATCGCGCACGGTGCACGTGCTGCGGATCGAGCGATGGACGCGATTGTAGAAGCGATCGAAGTTCTCGCGCCAGCGTCGGCACCGGCACCGAACGTTGCTGGCGTCGCGGACCCTGAAAGCGGGACCGATCCTTAATGCATCACGTGCTCAGGCCGTGTTGATGTACTCGCGCAGCGCCTCCTGCTCGGCTTCATATTCCTGGACGCGCAGCTTGACGACATCCCCGATCGAGACCATGCCTACCAGCTTGCCCTCCTCCACCACCGGCAGATGCCTGAACTTTTCCGCCGTCATGACTTCCATGAGGTGAGCGACCGTATCCGACAGACGGCAACTGACGACCTTGCGGGTCATGGCGAGGCTGACCGGCTCATCAAGCGCAACTGCGCCGCGTTTATCCAGTGCATGGACGACGTCCCGTTCGGACAGAATGCCATCAATGCGCGTACCGCTCACGACGAGCACGGAACCGATCTGCTTTTCCGACAAAATCTTGAGCGCCGCCGAAAGCTTTACGTCGGGCGTGACGCTTGCGACTTGAGAACCCTTGGCGCTGAGAATGGCACATACTGTCATTGTCGCTTCCCTTGGAGGGATCGCGCGGGATCACTTTGCGCGATCCTTGCCTTTAGCGTTCACCAACATCCAGTTTTGTTCGCGAATAGAACGCACCAACGGGGTCATCGTTTCCAGCACGCGAACGAATTTAAACTCGCCTGACCAGGGGATGATGAATGAAATCAGCCTGCATCGCAAGCAATCGTTAGACATGATCCGCGTCGGAAGACGCATTCTCGGCGTCGCGCGGAGGACGAGGCACCGGATCGAACAATGAAAACAATAGAAGGCCCGCCATAAAGCCGCCCATGTGAGCCTGCCACGCAACGCTGCCTGGCTCGGCGCCGATTGCAACCGAACCCATGCCGAAGATGATATTGATTCCGAACCAGATTGCGAGAAACGCCAGCACTCGGGGATTTTGCAGGGCGCGCGTCAACGACAGCGCGGGCACCTGCGCGGCGGCGTCGGCATCACCGCGGCCCAAGGACAGAAAACTTCCCTGCGCGAAGGCGAAGCGGATTGCCGCGGCCATTGCGCCCGACACCGAGGCCGACGCACCAATCATCGGCGCAATATTGTGTTCATGGGTCACTAGATGCGCGATCGCGCCAGCAACGGCGGCTACGGCCATGAAAAGAAAAAATCTGAAGGCGCCGAAACGACGCGCCAGCGCGCTGCCGAAGGGCAGCAGCCACAAAATATTGAAGCCAATGTGACTGAGGTTGGCGTGCAACAGCGAATAGGTCACGAATGTCCAGACCTTGGCCCCGCTTCCTCCGGCAAACGCTGTCGCCAGAAGATTCGGATCGTAACGCTTCGGAATGAAGCCAAACGCCTCAATGATCCAGTATTCCAGATCCGGCGGCATCGCCGACCACACGACATGAATAGTCGCGAGAAGGCCGATATAGGCGGTCAACGGCCCCGGCAGGGTCAGGATCGGTTCACGCCGAGGTTCTGACGAAGGGTCTGAGGGAAAGTCCAAGGGTGGCGACCTGGTGGCTCAAGCGGGCGAATCCGGCTCATGACAATCCGGTATATGGCGGCGATCCAGACGGCTCTTCCCTGGTCCGCCCATCGCGGGACGTTCTCGACAACACGACGCTTTCAAACAAGCGCCAAAAACAGTCGCGCGAGAAGCGCATGAAGTGGATACGTTACTCGCTCTGCCGATTGCGGAACACCCACCATTTTAGTCCTTTGTAGAATAGCACCATCGCAGTCAGCGACGCTGCGCCCTTCAGAAACCACATAAGCATCTCCAGAGGACTTCGAGCACCGTGATCTCTTTCCCTTTCCGCTGGAACCTCTTCCTTTTCTGCTGAGACCGCTTCTTTTTCTGCTGGGAGCTCCTTTTCTGCTGAGACCTCACCTTTTTCAGCTGAGACCTCGCTCACCTGAACGACGGATCCAGCACGAGGATGATCGACCACATCCTTGATAAGATGAGCCGGTGGGAACTGGACTTCTGCAACGGGCGTTCCGCTACTCCCGAGCTCATCAGATTGGGCCGGAATACAGGCCGATTGAAGGCCGATCGTAAGACCCAGAATGGGCACCCAAAACCGCAAGACTCTCCCCGCCTGTCTCATTCAGCGTTTGCCTCTGCCATTATCGAGTACAGGATAGTCGGCGAACCGTGCTCTATCCGGTCTCATCCACCACCATTTTGGCCGGCCGTCCGGGCCGGATTATGCCGACTCATACTCAGTCCGGTTCTCGCTGTCGATGTCGGCAGCGGCAACTTACCAGATCGAAGGGGCGGATTTTTCGAAGAAATCTCTCGGACCGCATGGGATTGCGCCTCGACGCCAACCGCAAAAAGTAAAGGGAGGGCCTGAGAAACCCTCCCTTGATCGTGTGGGGCCGGATGGATTTCGATGAAAAGAAATCCGCTTCCGATCTTCGTGACGGTTGCAACTGCTCGACACATCCGCGGAAACCTGAAGAGAACGCATGACGCGGCGGGATCATAGCCTGTTTCCGGCGAACCTGGCTCAGTGGTTAATTTAACGTTAACGGCACAATTGCCTGGGGTCGCTGACGCAAAAGCCGCCTCCGGCATGGACGCTGCAACACCGGTCCTGCACAACAGCAAACGGCTGAGGTGCCTTGAAATAGGACAGATTTGTCCGGTTGGACCTCGGTCAGGACGGTTGCATCATGAAACACCCATCGAACCGCACATTCTTCGCGTACTGGGATGAGAAACGTGACGGCGAGCGTGCACCGGACCGCCGCGTCATTGAACCGAGTGCAGTTCGCCAGCTGCTCGGGGACATCTTCGTGCTCTCCTACGAGCCGGAGCGCGGTTATCCATTCCGCTTTGCCGGAACCCGGATCTGCGCCCTGCTCGACCGCGACCTTAAGGGGGAGAATTTTGCAACACTGTTCGCGGCCGCAAGCCGCGCCCAAATTACCGACATGCTCGGCATCGTGTCGGACGAACTACTAGTCGCGGTCGCTGGTTTGACTGCCACCGAGCGGAACGGATCGCTCGCACACTTCGAACTGCTGCTGCTCCCCTTCAACAATCGCACCCATACCCCAACCAGCCTTACTGGGTTGCTGGCGCCGATGCAGCCCAGCCAGCAGCCCGTGATGGACTTCACGCTCACTTCGTGGCGCTATCTGAATCATCCGCCGCAACGTTTCGTCCCACGCGCACTGAAAAAACTCGAGATTGCACGCGGCTTCATGGTTTACGAAGGATTGCGCTAGAGCCCTTCGGCCGAAAATGAAGCAGGAGCACTACGTTCTTGGTATTACGAGTCTTTCTCCGAACGAAGTGTTTCGTTCGACAGCGCTGAAATCTAGCTGACTTTTTTTGTCAGTATTAAACCGCATCATATTGAAAAATATGATATTATAGACGTTTTCTGGGTCATACCCGACGGCCGGTCCAGGACTTTTCACGCATCGCTCTCCACGGCACAAAGCCGTTGCACCCACCGTCTGTTGCGAGCGTTGGGGATCGCCTTGTCTTAAAGTATGATTGTCCCGAGATAGACAAATCGACACAATCCGTAAAAACTCCGCGGTAACCGACCGTCCCTAATATTTTCGCGTGTCACACACTCCGACCATTCTTGTCCTCGACTCCGGCCTCGGCGGCCTCACCGTGCTGCGGGAGATCGTCGGCGTCCTCCCCGCTGCACGATATGTCTATGTCGCCGACGACGCGTTCTTCCCGTATGGCCGCCTCAGCGAAGACGAAATCATCGCTCGCGTGGTGCCGCTGGTCGGAGAGTTGATCGGCACCTACGCCCCAGACATCGTGGTGATCGCGTGCAATACGATGTCCGTCTCCGTTCTGGGGCCATTGCGCGCCGCCTATTCGGTGCCGTTCGTGGGCACGGTTCCGGCAATCAAACCGGCTTGCGCCGCGTCGATAACCAAGCGCGTCTCGGTGCTCGGCACCCGGGCGACCGTGCAGCGCGAATACACTCAGGCGCTGATCCGGAATCACGCGCAAGCCTGCACCGTAACGCTTGTTGGCGCGGCGCGCCTGGCTTCGTTGGCGGAGGACGCCTTGAGCGGCAAGCCCGTCAGCGACGCCGATATCCTGAACGAAGTCACCCCGTGTTTCGTTACGGCGGGTAATGGCGCAGACCTGCGCACCGATGTCGTCGTGCTCGCCTGCACGCACTACCCGCTGTTGCTCGATCAACTGCTCAGGCTCGCACCTTGGCCCGTGTCATGGATCGACCCCGCGCCCGCAATCGCCCGCCGCGTCGTCGACCTGCTGAAGTCATTCGGGCCGAGCACCACCGGCGGCCGCGAAATCCCGCCCGAAATGATCTTCACCTCGGGCCGCTCCGACGTGCTGACGGGCGCGCTCGCGCCGTTCTTCGGCGGCCGCGTCCCAGCCCGACCCGCATCTCATCAGCTGATGCCAGAACCGGCGACAAACCGTTGAAAATTCGTGGTTTCACGCGGGATCAAGCCGTCAATCTTCGGTGCAAGGTGACATATCGAGACTAGCTACGCGCGGCGTTCGCGTTTGGCGTTCTTCCGGTCGAAAATGGCTCCGCCATGGTTTGACAGGAAAGAGGTTTGTCCCTAGAAAACGCCTGCGCGCGGGCCGGTTTCGGCCCGCGTTGTGTTTCGCGACCCGTGGTCCTACCCGTCAAGCTTATGGGCCGGACCTGTCGGCGGGGGATTTGGCGTTATCCCGAAAAGGGGTCTTCCGGTTTTCATCATGCTCAGATCATCCGCACAGGAGGGCGCGTTTCCTCGATCCACAGAGTTTAACAAGAGGACGCGATGACTAAGCGCAATGAGGCGAAGTACAAGATCGATCGCCGTATGGGGCAGAATATCTGGGGCCGCCCGAAGAGCCCCGTCAACAAACGCGAATACGGCCCCGGCCAGCACGGCCAGCGCCGCAAGGGCAAGCTCTCCGATTTCGGAACCCAACTCCGCGCCAAGCAAAAGCTCAAGGGCTATTACGGCAACATTTCCGAACGCCAGTTCTACGCGATCTATGTCGAAGCGACCCGCATGAAAGGCGATTCGGGCGAGAACCTGATCGGCCTGCTCGAGCGCCGTCTCGACGCGGTGATCTACCGCGCCAAGTTCGTGCCGACCGTCTTCGCGGCCCGCCAGTTCGTCAACCACGGCCACATCACCGTGAACGGCAAGCGCGTCAACATCGCCTCGTACCAGGTCAAGCCGGGCGACGTGATCGCGATCAAGGAGAGCTCGCGCCAGCTCGCCATCGTCATCGAGTCGGCCGCCCTCGCCGAGCGCGACGTGCCTGACTACATCGACGCCGACCACACCAAGTTCTCCGCCTCCTTCACCCGCACCCCGACCCTGTCGGACGTACCCTATGCGGTGCAGATGGAGCCGAACCTGGTCATCGAGTTCTACTCGCGCTGATCCGATCTCTCAGCCGGAGGCCGCAAGCCTCTGTCAGGAATCAGGAAAGGGCGGCTCTTCGGAGCCGCCCTTTTCGTTTCCAGCGAAGGTGGCTGGCCTGCCCTGACGCGGT
>VFQN01007703.1_pt1 | contig 11415 bp, 19 predicted proteins | sample 3512371 | NCBI WGS metagenome assembly VFQN01 (sample SAMN10412370, study PRJNA504923) | tailings metagenome | isolation source: Replicate 2 from Balatoc abandoned mine | place: Philippines: Itogon, Benguet | collected 2017-08-28
CAAGGGCACATGCGAGGGGTAACGCGTATGGGCCTGCTTGCTTGGAGCCAGGTCGGTGCTTGCTTCTCCCTTGCACGAGGTGCAGCGCCAAGCCATGCATTGCACCTTAACCCCTTCACTGCTGCAACCTCAAGCTGTGAACTAGTAATTCAAACTCCCTTTAGTCATACCGTACATGGACATTTGTGTCCGTACGACCTATGACTGCATTTTCCCGCCCCCTTTACGAGCAGATCAACGTCCCCAGCGCCCAGATTTCGGACCTGCTGCCGGCCGTGCAGCTGGCCACCAGCGCCTCGCGCCCGGGCACTGACTACGGAGAGGCCAAGGCGCGCTTCCTGGAGGCCATCCAGGTGAGGGGGTTGCCCGCTGACCGGCCGTGCACGTCCTCATGGCGCAGTGACGACATGTTGGTCACAGTGTCCTGGTCCAAAATATTCGTTGACCTGCGCCACCCCTTTGCGAACATCGGTTCCTAAGAGACCTTACCTGCAACCGCAGGCTGGAGCCGCCTCGGCCGTTAGCCCACCTGACATCAGGCTACAGGTACGCACGCTGCCCGGACGCTATGAGCCTGCAACTTCAGTCTTTCTGCTTTCATTCCGATGAAGCGCAAATCCATGGACCAAATCTGCTTTCTGACGGGGTCCTACTGAACAGGTTGACCTCTTCAGCAGCCTGCGGGGGAGCGATGGCGCACCAGCTATGGCAGGGCAGCCTGGGAAGGCGGACAAGCGGCAGGAGCCAGTCGGCGAGCCCCAGGGCAAAGGCGCCAGGGACCCTGCAGCCAGCCATTTCGCACCGCCCCACGGCGTGCTGGGTACAGCTGCTGGCGGCGGCGGCGCTATCCCGGCGCTGTCTGAGCTTTCCGGATGCTGGAGCGGAAAGATGCAGGCAAGTGTGTGCTACCGATATTTTGACAGGGGATCCAGTACGCTAGTGCATTGCGAACGGCAAGAGATGCACTGCGCCTGTACTGGTACGTCGTGCCCAACGCACGGTGGATCATGCACCCAGAACCCCAGGTATGCATTATCATCAGCAAGCAGTTGCGTACCCACACTCTCTGCTGCCATGGCTCTTGCCTCCCCCGGTCCCACTACCGCAGCTGTACGGGGGGCTGTCGGGCGCCAATGCCATCGACTTCACGCTGGCGGGCCGCGACTGGCGCTGGGGGCCGGACTACCGCCTGGACCGCCTGGCGGCCACCGGCAGCGCGGACAGCGGGGAGGGCGTGGCGCTGGAGGAGCTGGCCGTGGATGCAGGTGGGCGTGGGTTGGGGGCGCAGAAGTGTCGACAAGTGAGCAGGCCTGTGATGCGGGTGTGCTCACGTTGAAGACTCCTTACACACACTCCGGTCGCCTTCCCACGTTGCCCACAACAGGCCCTGCCCGCCTGCGCATGTCGGGCACGCTGCTGTGCGCGCGGCAGGACACACGGCTGACTCTGAGCGACTTTCCACTGCAACAACTGGAGCCACTTACGCGCGCCATGCCGGTCCTGGAGAAAGCGGCGCGGGCGGCCAAGGCGCGCAGCAGCGGCCAGGGAGGTTTGCAACCCCTCGCAGGCAAGCACCGTCTAGTGTGGCCCGTCGGCATGCATGCCTGAGTGCTGGCAGCACCTGGTGCACCACGATCGTTACGGGGGCTTAGGTATGCAGGACAACGAACACAATGTGCGGGACAGTACTGCACCGAAATCGGGCCCTTCATTTGCCTCGCTTGACCTCCTTTGTCTCCGCAGCTGGCCTGGGCAAGCGCCTGGATGCCACGCTACAGAACCTCGGCCTCAAGCCCCCGGGCAGCGCTGGCGGGCCCGAAGGGCCGGAGAGCCCCGTGCTGCCCCCTGCCGGCGGCCCGCTGTCCGGGCGTCTGTTCGTGGAGGGCAGCTTGGGGGGCAGCGTGTCGAGGCCGCAGGCGGCGGTGCAGCTGCGCGTGGAGGACGGCGCGGTGGGCGGAGCCATGCTGGGCAGAGCGGAGGTGAGTTGACAGGGACAAGGAAGTGGTGGGGCCGCAGCAGCAGTGGATTGTACCTTCATCCATTCCCTCTGTTGTTGTTTCCGGTGCTCAGCCGGGCCTTGTGAATCACATGCGCCACAGCAAACTTGCCACACATCGTTTGCAACTTGGCTAAAGTGCGTGCTTCTCAATCGTGTTGCGTACGCTCCCCAGGCCCGCCTGAGCGTGGATCCGCAGCAGCGTGTGCACGTGGCGGTGGACGTGGCGCCGCGCGGCGGGGGCCTGGGCCTGGGCGCGCTGAGCTCGGGGGCCGGCCAGGGCGGCTACGTGCGGCTGACGGGCAGCGCAGCCCTGCCGGTGGCAGCGGGTAACGGGCGGGAGAGCGACAGCAGCAGCGGCAGCAGGGGGCAGCGACCTGTGAACGTGCAGGCATCCTCAGAGGGCACCCATGAGCAGGGTCCTGATGCGCAGTCAGCGTTGGTTTCCTGGCCGGTACCCTCGGACGCTGTAAAGTCGCTGGGCGTTGCCGATGCTACCGCCGCGGAAGTGGAGGGCAGGCACCCATCGAACCCAGGCGCGACATCGTCCCAGTCCAACGGAAGCGACACCGCTGAGAGCGCACCCGACAACGCCCGTGAGCCTGTGGCGCCGCAGCCTCAGCTCCCCACGCTGGAAGCCCCAGTTGGCCCCTTAACGACGGCACACCCGCCGAGCGATCCGGAGGCTAAGCCTGGGCTCACCGACCTGCCAGTGGAGAACGGACCTGTGCGGCGAGGGCAGGAGGGAACCATAGGTGTTTCGTCAGATGTCGCTGATGAGGAGCAGGTGGAGCTGCGTAGGCAAGGTATTTCCATGAGCAGTGGCCCGCACCAGGATGACGGGCATCGCCAAGCACAGGGAGCCAGAGCAACGCCCGAGATCCAGGTTGGCCGGCCTGCACCCCGTGTGAGCGCCGTCGACGCAGCGGACTCAGCACGGGCGGGGAGAGGGGAGCCACCACCGGCGCACAGCCCAGGGGCGTCTTCGCAGGCCGCCCGGCGGTTAGATGGGGCTGTGAGCACTGGGCAGGACTGGTACGGAGCTGCGTCAGGCACCTCTGCTACCTCGGAGGAGCACGGCAGTGGGCAGCCCGACACGGAGGCGGAGGGCGTGGAGGAATGCTCGCTGGAGCTGCATGTACGGGACGGCGGCATGGGTCTGCTGCTGGCCATGATACCCGACTGCGAGTGGCAAGGCGGAGGGGCGGCGATCGACCTGCGGGTACACGGCAAGCTGTCCGCCCCACAGGTGTGAACGGCGTGACCACTACTGACCAGGGGAAAGTTGTACGCAGAGCGGAAGGCGGGCCACAAGTTGCTCGCAATGTTGACTGCAGGTGACCAGTACGATCTTACTCCTATAATGTTCTCAAATGCCTGGTGCTACCGCTCCCAGGTGGAAGGCGCCGCCCGCATTTCGCGCGGAGCGCTGCTCAGCCCTGCGTTGCGCTACCCAGTGACCAACATCAACGCGGACGTCATGGTGCGTACATGGGAGCCATCCATTCAAAGGGTTATAGGCGGTTGACCGTTGATGTGGATGAGCATGTGCGTGAGAGTACTTGGGGGGCACACGTAAGAACGCGTGGAGATGCCACTCCTGAGGACATTGACTTTGCTTCATGATACTTGGCTAATACGTGGACCTCTGCTGCTTTCGCAGTTCGATGGCAGTACCCTACACGCTCGGAGCGTCGAGGCGTCCCTGGGCAAAACGGGGGTGCTGCGGGCGCACGGGGCGCTGCCTGTGCAGCCGCTGCCCTCTCCTGCGTCTGCCACTCCGTCAAGCCCGGCAGCTTCAGGCCCAGCCAGCAACCTGTCCGAGTCGGCGCGGGCGCTTGGTGATGCCCTTGCAGCTATGCGCGGCGTGATGGGGATCCCCCCGGCAGCAAGTCGTGTGGACCCAGGGGTGTCGGGTGCAGGCGACGCCCGCTCTAGCGTCACTGCCAGTGGCTGCGGCAGCAATGGCGTTGTGTTGGAGGTGGAGAACGCAGAGGTCCGAGCACGCGGTGTGTACAGCGGGCTGGTGGACGCACGGCTGGTGCTGAGCCGCAGCCTCGTGCGGCCTACGCTGGGCGGCAAGCTGCGGTTCAGCAAGGGGGTGGCATACCTCATCCCCCCTGCACAGCAGCAGGACAAGGTGGGAGTAGACACGGCGCACTTATTGCTGGCTGAACTTTACGCCGTGACACATCGTGACACCTTAAGGCTCCTAAAGTTCACATGTTTGGGTGTCGCACGTAGCAGCCGCATGAGCTCTTCCTTCCCTGTCGCTGAAGTTGAGGACGGCAGACTCAAGAGACCCAAAGTGCCCAAGACAACACGTAGACTTCGTTTTAGATTGGCCAGATACAATGGCTGACACTTAACTCTCAAACAACACTAAACGCGCATAATGGCTGTGCCGGCAGGTGACGGCAACGTCAACGGCTGCCAGCCCGACCCCCGCGGCCGGCCCCCTGGACACACTGGCCGGCGCGCCGCAGCGCGAGGCCGAGCGCGCGCAACAGGCTGAGCTGGTGCGCACGTCGTTTGCGCTGCTCAAGGCAGGGCGCAAGCGGGCAATCCTAACGGGTACAGCGTGGCACAGTGCGGCGGGAGGAGCGCTAGCCCTCGAGGTACGCCAGGGTATGACGTCTGTAGGACTGCATTCACTGCCTGACCTTTCACGCTCCCGTCTCGCCCTCACACTTCATCGCTGTGACCGGGACAGTTTGCTCGTCTGGATTGCATCTCCACGAATCTGGCGTGTCTGCCCCTGCGTGTAGGATCCTGTCAACGCGCTCAGTGGGCTAGGTGGTGCGGGTGGTGGCGGGCCGCCCCCGCCGCCGCTGCAGCTGTCGGGCCTGGAGGTGGCGCTGGGCCCCGACCTCCGTGCGATCTTTCCCGTGGTGCTCAACCTGGGGCTCAGCGGAACGGTGGGTGGTCGGTTGGCGCCGGGTCGCACTGTTTGGGTGCGCGCGTCGCACCTCACCTGCGGAGGACCAGTTGCGCCGTGGAAACGCCTACTGCAGACTGCGAGTCATGAGTGCCAACGGCTGAGGCCTTTACTGCCTCCTCTACCATGGCACCCACAATGTATATGCCTGATGACGTATGCAGCAGTGCGGCATCGAAACATTGCTACGCTGCCCCTTGAATGCCTGCAGGTCGTTGTCTCCGGCCCGGCGGACCCCCAACGCATACAGCCAGTGGGCGTCATCTCCCTCGACAGCGGCACGCTGAATCTAGTGGCTACGCAGGTAGAGTAGCAACAGCACCAGGGAATGGTGGACGATGGTTGCTTGCCACCACGCCTCGCCACACGTTGGACGTGGACTGACAGCGTCAGGCTAAGATGCACATCGACATATGCGCACAACGGCATATCCTGTGAACTCCCATCCTGTGAGCGATTATGTGTGCAAGCCTTTGTACTCCTGTTGCCAACGCAGTTCGTGCTCGACCGCGACCACCCCAACCGCATCATCTTCGCGCCGCCCGACGCACCGCCAGATCCCGCCGGGGCAGCCGCAGCCGCCACCGCTGCAGCTACAGCGGCCACGCAGGCCCCTACCGGCGTGCTTGTGGGCGGGTCCTCCGCGCCTGGGGCAAGTGCCGGCATGACTGCTGCCGCCCCTGCTGGCGCGACTGGGTCTGCGGAGGCTGGCGTGCCTGCCGCCACCGGACCAGTGGACCCCATAGTGGATGTCGTACTGGTCAGCGGCGACCTGCGAGCGGCAATCCAGGTAAGCTGGAGCGTAAATGTTCAAGGTGCATATGCCGTGAGATCCGTATAGGCGGAGGAGGCGCAATAGGCCCACGCACATTGCGGCGAGAACTAGTGATGGAGGGTAATTCAGCATGTGGGAAGTAATGTGATGATGATGCCAGACCAAAACGAAAGTAACGCTTTGCACTGAAGCAATGCGCTCCAACCCCCAGGGCCGCAGCTCGGCGTGGCAGGACGGCCTGTCGCTTACGGCGAGTGGCACTCCGTTACTGGGCGGTGGTCCAGCGGCAAGTGCTGGTGGAGGCGTCGGGGTGACCGGCAACGTTGACAGCCTTGGAGCTGTGGGGCCAGGCAGCTCGACCGTGCCTGCCAGCGCAGGGGGCGTGACCGGTTCGGGCCTGGCCTCAACCTCAAACCTGAGCCCCTCGGGGGCTCAGTACGGCGGCGGGGGTGCATACGGGGAGCCCGGCATTGGGGAAGCAGCGCGTGTCTTGGAGGAGCGCCTCACAGATGCACTGCTTGGTGAGTGACAAATCATATAAAATATGGATTCAGGTGCTTACTCCGAAGAGCGTTTCAAGCTTGAGAGCAAAAGTATAGTCTGTGAAGTTGATTTCCACGGACTTGCTACGCAGGGGAGAAGGGGCAACTGGCTCTGCGGTCCCTGGCACGATCTACAGTCAGCTCGCTGCTGCCACGCATCGAGACAAGAGGCCAGGTGCGCGTCAGGGAGAAGAATGCTTGCTTGCTGGCCTCCTCGATTCCTTAATGCCCACTGGTCCTAGTACCCAAGAGCGCATGCCAACCTGCATGCTGACCCCCTCTGGCTTGCCCTGCCAGGTGGGCCATGCACGGTGGCGGCTGGTGGGAGCCCCCTCGCTGCCCTCGCTCCTGTCGCTGCCGGACCCCGTGGCCCAACCGTCGCGCTTCCTGTCCATGCTGGCGCTCGGCACCGAGGTTGAGGTGGCGTTCGGGTCGCGGCTGCAGGTAGGATGCATGGCTACCGTTATTGGGAACGTGGGTAGTTGCTTGATAGGGAAGTCCCGGAGGTGATACTGTCCTTTCCCTGTTTGCTTGCAGGCTTCCCTCAGCCACAAGCTGCAAGAGCTTGGGCGCAGCAGTGGTGAGGCGGGTGGGGCCGGCGGGACGGAGGCACGCCTCAGTCTACAGCTGACCTCTCGACTGCGGCTTCAGGCGCATCTGGCCCGGGGTGCTTTGCTGCCAAGCGTGACACTGCAGTACTCGAGCGAGGCGGGTGGGGGTGCGGGTCTGGGCTCAGGGCACGGTGGAGGACCGCCATGGGGTGAGTCTGTCGGCCCCAACGGCCAGCAGGAGATCCTGGCCGCTGTGGAGCCAGGGGCCGACGGCAGAGAGCCAGGATTACCAGCCGGGAAGGGAGGTGGCTAGAGTGGAAGCGGTACGCACCCCTGAGGGTCAGGTGCGTACCCTGTTGGCGCTCTGCGGTCCAGCAGCAGTGGCTGGGCTGGACGTCATGGTCTTGTTATCGGGAGGTTATTGTTTGCATGAAGATGGTTCAGGTGGTCAAGCAAATGCGTTGGGTGCAAAAGGTGCAGGGTTGAAAGGAAGCACGTACTACGACAGGTTCAGGAGGACTTGAGGGCACGGGCATACATGGGCCGTTACTGGTCAGAGTCTGAGGCTGCTAGCTACCGGAAATTGCTGCTGGTCAACCTTCTTTGTTCAAGTGTATGGTGTCTTTGGCCCCTCCGGGCGCTAATATGCTGCGGGTGCACACGGACACTTCTGCTTGTTGCATGCGAAAGGCACGCCTGCACTGCTCAGCCCACCGCTAGTGCCCAAGCCATTGGTTGCAAGACATGGATGGGTTCGGGCGCGTCTGAGTGCCTGGAGCGTGGATTAGCGTATTTGCTTGAATGCAATTTCGGTCATTCCGAGTGCTGTTTCGGTCTTAAACTTCGTTGGTTGCAACTCGAGTGGGCCAAGCAGGGAGCAAGTGTGTGATTCAGAGAGATTCGTGGCCAAGTGCGGGAACCCTTGGCAGGTGTAAGAGGCGTACCGTACCGTATGAGGAATTAACGCTGTACCTGGTACCTGCTAGTACCGGTACCGGTACCGGTTTTCCTTACGTAGCCGCAAGCGTGACCATGCCTGGTCCATGCCATTGTTCCCTACACGAGGGCCCTCAGTGTATGTGCCAGAGTGCTAGGTTACCTTGCGTGGCGAGGCCTGGGCTGAGGGGAGGAAGCAAGGATTCTAGGAGGGTCATGGTGTAAGGGTTCCATTCCAAAGTCTAGGGTCCCCTGGGCTGCGCAGTACGGTTGGTAAGGACCGTATTTCCAGAAGTAGGAAACTTACGAAGGTCTGTAATAATAATGCGGTCGAAAGACATTATAAAACCGGTCATAAAGTGGGCAGCTCCAAAACCCTGAACACGGGAGATCCCCTCCCGTGTGCCGCCAGACACCATGGGAGCTCCTTGTCGGGTGTGGCGGCCTCTGATAAGCCATGAGTTACAAACGCCGTATAGTTGTTGCGCCCATGAAAGTTATATTTGAGGTGATGAGAAGCAGTGGGGGGGCTCTCTCCCCTGATGAGAAGGGTCTCCAGGGGTCTCGCATGTGCATACTGGTACGCACTTGTTGTGTCGCGATTTTGCTGGCGCCTGGCCTCCCTGGGACGTCCATGGGCGTTTGCATTTTTGGGGTCCCTTGTGCCACCCGACCCCCTCGTGTTGCCACACGGCTACACGGTACAACACGAGCCGTGTGGACCCTGTAAACACCGCCTCGTGTTTGACACGGACTCGCGTACCTGCAAGAAGCACGTGAGTGTTGACACGAGCTACGTATTGTCGCGTCCTACACGTTGGTGTCTTCACAATACAAGCGGGTGTCCTTGCTTGGGATCAGAACGAAGGTGTGAACGAACACGAGGAAATCGGCTGCGCCGAAGCAGTAGCACCGGATGCAGGATAGCGTTTAAGGTCGAGGATACCTGCCGTACATGTGCCCTGTACTCTCCGTCTGTAACCAACTACAAGCTGCTGGCACATCCCTCATGCCCAGAGGCAGGGGCGACCTCCCTTGCTCAGGGGAGACCTCACTCGATGCAAGTAACATGTGGTGGCCATGTGGCCCTGGTGTAATCCAAAGTGCTTGGCATCCAGCGTAATGCAGCAGATAGGATGGCTTGCGTGTTATGTGGGCACCATGTGGAGAAGGGCGGTGGACGATAGGCCCGCTGGGCTTGCTTGCAGACTTCTTCGTTTGGCAGGTGCGTGCACGTTGCTTGAGGTAGGGATGCCTTGATGTGACACCGGTGGATCTAGTGCCGGTAGCCGTTGCATCCATAACACGGGCCTCGGCCCTAGGATGGCAGAATCCAGGAATAGCCCACTAGCCACGTGCGGCACACGCGGCCTTACAAGTTCCGACACCGACAATCTGCGGCTACCAGCAGTTACGGCAGTGGTTTCGTACAGGGGGCCGCTTCTGGTCGAGTTGTCGTACGCCACACCCAACACCCCAGGGCAACAGCCCGCGTCAAGCAACACGAAGCGCAAGGGCAAAGGCCCTGTAGCGGCCGTTGGACCATACCCAACAGCCCTTACGAACATCCCCGTCACACCCGCTTCCGCCTACAACTGTCTAGTGTCCACCAAGCTCGCTACTCCACTGCTTTTTCATGCCCTACGCCTACCGTCGCTCCCAACACGCTGTACCGCTAGCAAGCTCCACCACTCATCAGCCCCTGCCCGCTGCCCCCCATGGACAGGTGCAAGTGTCTACGGCATACAAGGTTTTCCTGTCCCCAACGAGGCCTCACATGGCCCACGGCCTCGCGAAATGCACGTTCGTGCGGACGGGCGGCTTCTGTGTCCGCTTTGTTACACTTGTTATCTTACAAGGGACCGCTTTAGATCGGCATGTCATACTCCGCCAACCACCGCGCGATGGCAACAGTGCAGCCCCTCGTGGGCCCCAAGCCAAAACGTACGAGGCAGTGCTGCGGGCGTGGGCCTCCTTGGGCTTACGACCAAAGACTTCTCAGGTCTGCAGTCAACGGTGAATGCAAGAGACAAGGCGAAAGAGCACCGGCAGCCTGAGGAGCACTAGATGCCCTTCAGGAATGTGCGCATTGTACGTACGGCCCTGGAACGTGTGGCACTGTCACATGTGTGGGCACATGAGGCGTGTGCACCGTGCACAACGCTATGTTCGCTCACGTATGGCCAGCAACCGTCATCCCAGAAGCGGTGTGTGCCAAGCGGGCTATCGTGGCCTCCAAACTTGAAACATGTGCACACAAAGGGCCGGCTACCATGCAAGTGCCTCGTCCCACGCAGCAGCACCCCATCAACCGCCAACCGTCACAGGGCCTCAGCGCGAGGCGTGGGTCCTGTGTGGCTTTCAAGGAATGTCGCAAGGTGCTGCTGCCGTGCAGCGGCCTGCATGTCAACAGCTTGCCTCACGCCGCTGGCGGAGGCGACATACTGAGGACCGGTCTTCAGCGACGCTTCATAGGGACGTGCTGCCCTCTCCTCTCCGGATCCAGCTGCCGCGCCTGCCCGCTGGCAGCCCGCCGCTTCTGTGGCATCCTGATCTCCGCCACCAGGAGCCCATGCATGCCGCCCCGAGCCAGCTCCACCCAGCCGGGACGGCCATCAGGTCGTCGTCGTGAAGGCGCTGGCCGCGACGGGGATCGCCTATGTATGGGCGAAGGGTGCACGGGGTGTTAGGGTGGGGGCACGGTGGTGCCAAAGACCTATCACCATGGTGGAAGCGCTGTGTGTTGCAGTGTCATGGCGCAGTGGGGCGCCAGTTGAAAAGGCATTCCTCACCGAACAGCCCTGCAGATAGCAGTTGAAAACGACCATTTTATCCTGGCTTAGATTGGTCATATCCACCCGGGCGCGGGGCTACCGGTAGTGGAGGTGCGAGTCACACACACCTTCACCTGCCGCACAAGGCCATGTGGCCATTACCACCCCTGCCACAGAGATAACCCACCCAGCAGGTTGGTGCCCGCGGCGTCGCCTCCTTCTCCGTGACCCGTCCGAGACAGGCCAGTGTTGCACTTCGAGGACGCTGCGTGCAGTGGCAATGGCAAGGGGCATCCCTGACAAACACAAACACATATGGAGATTGAGTGCGCCGGCGAAGCATACCGTGGTGGCATTGGGGATAATTGCATACTGTAATGCAACATGCAGGTGCCTGCTATATATCGCACAACAGACTGTTTGGCAGGGCTACAACAACTGGAAGCACTAACGAGGGTGTGTCAGCCATCTCCTTGTAGGGCTTGCAGCTCAGGCCTTCTAGTTGGCCTCCCTGAGCGCGGAGTTCCCTTACCTTCGTCACGCTCATAGGCAGCGTACACTAGCGACAGGGCGTCGTTAGCCTCGGCTGCGGCCTCCTGGCCAGCGGCGGCGCGCCGCACTGCGCGGACCATGGAGCTTCCAGGAGTGAGTGGGGGCCTAGGGAATAAGCGCTCCGCTGCTGTGCCGGCCTCTGTGCCGAGCCCGTGGATGTGGCCCTGGTACGAGCCGTGCAGGGGCACGGTGACGGTGAGCGTGGCGCAGGACAAATCCTGGACGAGGGTACGAGGCCCGAAGTACATCGTAGCCGTTATCATGTAACCGTACCGTGTGCATGCGTACGAGATTCTGCGATGCACGCGCAATTAGTCTTGTGACCCTTGCCGTGGCCTTCATCCGAGGCAC
>VFQN01007704.1_pt1 | contig 11414 bp, 11 predicted proteins | sample 3512371 | NCBI WGS metagenome assembly VFQN01 (sample SAMN10412370, study PRJNA504923) | tailings metagenome | isolation source: Replicate 2 from Balatoc abandoned mine | place: Philippines: Itogon, Benguet | collected 2017-08-28
AAATCCTATTGTTCTCAAAATTAATAGTCAGAGGTGAAAGTACGAGAGATTCTCACATGAGAATATTCTTCCTTCTGTTCCGCAAAAGCCTTGGATTTCGGGTTTTTGAGGCTCGTAGATGAGCTTTGATGAAGTTGGCGATCGGCTGTTATAGTCGCTTCCTTCAACTGATTGGCCAACGGAATGGCGCCTTCCGCGAGGGATAGGGCGGCCTCGGCAATTGCGTCACGCACGTTCACTGATGGTAGAGAGGAAAATGATGCTAGGTAATCCACCAACTGGTTCATCAACTCTACACCTAGGTTGGATTTGACTGGATTTGTGGATCTTCGGGGCTTTGCGGAACCAGCGGATGAGGAAGGAAGGTGGTCTTTCAGTTCGAACAACTTCTGCGCAAGACATTGCCAGAAGCTTTGATACTTCGTGCGATAAGGTGCAGTGCTCTTATTCTATTGGTCGTATGAGTTAGATCGAACATCTTGATAAGGCATATTACCTTTGGCTTTTCGTTCAGAGGGTAAGATTTCGCACCTCGTTGAGTCATCATCTCTAAGGTCTTTGCGAGCTATTTATCGGTGAGATTAACAGTACATGTCTCCAATTGCCCACTTACCATATTCTCAATTTCTTCGGGATTTAAGGCATCAAGATCGGTGTCCGGATGGATGCTGTCCTTCTCCAGACCCGCTGACATGAGGACGAAATTCATGAGCTCAGTCCACGATTGTACAGGGGACTCCTGAAAGGTTCGGGCATTAATCTCAGTAGCAAGAGCAAAGAGAGTCTTACCTGATGCTTTTCCAGCCAACCATTGCACAGCGATGAGAAGTCCTTTCCTGCGAACGTCTGCACTGAGTCTAAACGACAGATTAAAGTCGAGATGAGTTTGATTTGATTACATCTCCTACCAAATAGACTAATATCACGAACTCTTTCCTCCTCCTCCTCCTCAGCGTTCTTATCCTTCGTGTTCGTCGCAGCTTTCTTTGCCTTCTTCGTTGGTCGTTTCACTTTAGGTTCATTTTCCTCGAAATCACTTTCTTCCTCACCCTCACCAGATATCTCCTCTTTCTTTGCAGAACTTCGCTCTCTTTTCTTTTTAGCCTTCACTTCATTTGGTTCAGAGTTATGGTCAGAGTCGCTCTGATCCTCTGCGATAGATGTCGAAGCTTGATACGTCAAGAACTCTGGACGTCGTGTCTCCCTTGCAGATCTTCTCATTGGAGTCGAGTGTCGAGGTATTGGTTCGGCTAGCTATGAGCTTTCTTGTCGAGACTGTCTGTGAGATGAGGGAAGATACAACAGAAACACTGTATCTTGCAAGAATAACTGAAAGTAAGTGAAATTACTAAAGCGCTTTTTCAGAAAGAAATGCTTGGGAAAAAGCGCTTTATAGTTCGTGCTGATAAGAAGATCAAAACATCGCAGTGAGAGACAAAGAAGAAATCCAATTCCTTTGAACGACAATCTGAGAGGCAGCGATCATGGTATGACTAGCCAATTTCATTGAGATACATATCTGACTTTTGCACAGATCAATTTTATTCTCTTAGTTTCCAGGCAAGGAAAGACTAGGTTGGCCAAATGGTTTGTGCAAATGAATGCGAAGGTAGAGACTCTTAAGATTGAGTGCTCCTTGATGTTACTCCCTGTTGTAGGAAAAGACAAGGGCTGTTCGTGAGTTGACTGCGGCGGTGCTGGCTCGACCTTTGAAGCTGTGTAATTTCATCGAGTGGCAAGACAAAAAAGTCATCTACAAAAGATATGCCTCCTTGTACTTCGTTGCCTGTGTGGATAAAGACGAGAATGAATTAATTGTTTTAGAGCAAATTCATTTGTTCGTGGAGGTGCTGGATCGATATTTCGGCAATGTCTGCGAGTTGGACATTATCTTCAACTTTCACAAGGCTTACTATATCCTAGACGAGCTATTTATTGGAGGACATTTGCAAGAAACAAGCAAAGCAGAAATTCTTCGGATATGTGCAGCGATGGATGAAATGATGGATGAATCGAAAGAGGAAAGTGCCACGCCAGGACGAACCACAGCCAAAGGAACTTCTTCAGCTTCTTCTTGGAAAAGTTAATTTATTCGTGTTGTTTTGGCAACACATTCCTGTAAACATAATCGTAATTTTTCCTTATAACATTCTATCTTGCAGTGACTTGAGTCGAAAAGAGTCGCCTCCTTTTCAGCGCTTTGCCGGTGTTCCGGTGTGCCGGGGTGAGCATAGATTAGCAGAAAAGACTCTCTGCTGTGGATCGATTCTTAATAATATAACTACATACTATCCCTCTACATCTTGCTACCTGGAACAAGCATCTCGAAACAAACCAATCTCTTTATTTGCTGGAGACAAGGCTTTGTCGGTAACTCGATCAACGTCAAATTTCCTCCGAACATCGATACAAATAGAGATTAAAAGAATCTTTCCTCGTAATAAAACAATAGAACTATGGGAAACTCACAGCATCGCTATATCACTAATAATGAAGCATCAGAGATTATTGGGAATGATACCTGGTCTCGACTCCGAGCGAAACTCGAGAGAGGCAATCTGAAGACTGTGGACTTCGTTCTCTTCTGTAACATCCTTCAGAGCCGATTCGAGAGAATTGTGAGTAGACGATCTTCTTCACTCTACTCAGTATGATTTGATTCTTTTTTCTAGCCGCCGCTTCTGCTTGAGTGTTTGTTCCGCGCCTTTACTTCTGACTTCCACCAGAAGCTCGACATCGACACCTTCCTGTCCTCCTACGCCGTCCTCTTCAGTCAGGACCTTGGAATGAAAAAGCGCTTTCTATTTCGAATTTATGAAACTCCCACCGGTGGATCTGGTGTGGGGAACGTTGGTAGCGTGATCGAGAAGAAACATCTCACGGAGATTCTCTACTGCGCCTATGCTGATAAATCGAGCCACTACCACTCCATTGAGAGGTTCTTAGAATCATTTTTTCCAAAGAAGAAAGAATTCATATCAAAGACGAAGTTCGAACAGTGGCAAGGTCGTTTGGATCTGCTGACTGATTGGGTGGCAGAAGTTCTAGGGATTTTCATAGAACCATTGCCTCCGAAGCTTCTTTCCCTCCAGAAGAAGTACTCCTCCCCTATGGAGGCAGAATTATTGATGAAGAAGTACAACATGAGTAATGATTTGTATCAGCGGCTGTATCACGAGTTCTTTCATCACTGTCAAGTGACGTACAAGCCAGAGCTCTCTCTGAAGCAATGGCTGGCGTGGGTTTGCCCTCAATATCTTACAGTAGATTTGGCAGTGATTCTATTTGCCGCGTCTACAGACACATTTAAGACTGTCTGGCGTTTCATTGATTTCGCGGAGTTTACCCTCGTCTATGGCTGTGGCACTCTCGAGGCGAAAGCAGCAGCGATTGTGTCCGCCTTCGTCAAAGCTGCCATCTTACTCCGCGATCACAGCGTGGATACCTCATTAGTAGAAGGTGATGTGGAAGGTCGTTCGCAGAGCGCTCTTTCGCTGGATCCTTTCGTTCGAGATTTCTTGACGTACATGATCTTTCTCTTATGTCAGACAGTCGAAGTCGATCCTTCGCCGCAGGACTACTCCAGTCCGCAAGATGTTTATCTTGATGAGGAAGAAGTCGAAGAAGAGGCCCCAACCTATCTTCGAGGAAAGTCAATCGACGAGCCTCGCAGCTCTATCGTCCAAAACACCTCCTCGCCTCCCACCTCCTCCTTCGAGAGGCAGAGGCGAAGAAGCTATAGTCTGAATCTGTCCGCGGAACCAACCGTTCGAACAAATGCGACATTTAAGCATAATTTGTCCCATCAGCCGGCATCCTCGATGTTGAAGGAATCGGGAATGACATCGAGTTCTGACGATCCGAAGAAGAGTCCAATCAGCGCTCTTTTAGACCTCGCGATCTGCTCCATGCAGGCTTCCTCGGCGACAATGAAGGAGAAATTCCGGAAAACTGTTCCCCCAGTGCTCATCGAACAGTTAGACCAGATGAAGGAGTCAACAACAATCGATGCATTCGCCAGATTAATAGTCCAACATCACGCAATTCTTCCAGGATTGCGCGATTTATCGATCACAACCTGTTGTCTATTTAGTGTGGAGCCGTTGTCCCCATTGGATGAAAAGGAGTTTATTACAGAACTAACACTGAGGTATCTCAAACTCTATCCTCCTTCGCAACAACGTCCCTACGGGCCATTGGGTACGGAGTGGTATCTTGTTCCGAAAAGCTGGATTGATGCGTGGAGGATGTTTGTTGGCAAAAACAGATCTGAATACGGTGAATTCAACGGCAAATCCTCTTCCTCCGCCACTTCGCCCACTGGAAGTAGCACATCAAATGCGGCGAACAACATCCGCAAGAGCCAGTTTGCCCCTGGATTCATCGATAACTGGTCGATCATAAAGAAGACCGGGGCGAAGGCTCTCTTGCCTAATTTAGTTCTCGGACAAGATTTCGAGGTAGTTCCCCCAACTGTCTACGCTGCTTTCAGCAGTTGGTACGGCGGTGGACCAGCCGTTAGTCGTCGTGTGGTTCTCGCTCCGTCCACTTCTATGTCAGAAGTGACAGAGATCGAGTTCTACCCGCTGACCTTGGTGATTGTGGAATGCGATCAACAAGGCAAGGTGGCTGGACAGCCGAAGGAAATGCTTTTCTCGAAGACAATGACGATACAAGAGATTGTCCTGGAACTAGCTCAAGATAGGAAACTCGACTCCTCGAAGATCCGACTGTGGAATTACGCCAAATCCTTGTGGAAGGAACAGTATATCTTGTCCCCAGAACTGACGGTACTTCAAGCGAATCTTTTAGATGGACAAGTCATTTTGCTCGAGGCCTCTCAATCAGACGGATCTTGGCCTCGCTCTCTTCTCCATGCTTATCTAGACAATGAAGAGAAGGAGCTGCAGCAGGCTCAAGTGTCAGAGGAAGAAAATGGAGAAGAGACAAGCAGAGGAGGTTCCATGGAGGAGGGATCTAAGAACAAAGAGACTACCAATACAGTGGTTCAACTAAAACGAAATAACGGATTAGTTGGAATGGACAATCTGGGCAATACGTGTTACCTGAACTCCTCCCTGCAAGCACTGCTTCACACGGACTTGCTGGTAGAGTATTTCTTGTCGCAATCTTATCTGAAGGACGTCAATCCTCAGAACAAACACGGCTTTGGCGGAAGAGTCGCTAACATCTTCGGAAAAGTTGTCACGGACTTGTGGAGCACGAATCGAAATTGCATTACTCCGCGCTACGTGTACAACGAGATTGCGGCACTTAGAGATCAATTTGCTGGAAACGAGCAACATGACGCTCATGAACTGCTTGCTTTCCTTCTGGACGGATTGTCAGAAGATCTCAATCTTGTCCACAGTAAACCATACACCATCCAACCGGATTCTGATGGACGTCAGGACGAAGAATTGGCGAATATCTGGTGGGAGAACCACCTCAAGAGAGACCGCTCGGTAATCCAGGCGCTCTTCACAGGTCAATTCAAATCTGTTATGACGTGCTCTGCGTGTGCTTATTCCTCTGCTCGCTTTGAGCCATTCAACTTCTTGACTGTTCCCATCCCAGAGGATAACTTCAGAGTCATGCTTGTTATTGTTGTTCCTCGAAAGTTGCAGGAAACAGCGCGAGTTGCTGTCCGTGTCCCTAAAATCGGCACCGTCGAAGACATCGTCGAACGAATCAAGGCGATGGGATTTGATGGAATAATCGCTAACGACACTCCTCCTGAATCTGCACCGCCTTTATCTTCTTTGGTGCCTCAGTACTTTGTGGCTGGAGAGTTAGTGAACTCTCGCATCAAATCTTTCATTAATTTAGATCGCAAACTCGATACCATCAGAGACAACGAGCTCTTAGTCATCTTCCATGTCACTGCATTGCCGAAGAAACTTATGGAGAGGTATCAAGCGAGCAGGTTAAAGCTTCAATCTCAAGCGCATCAAACCATCGCGAGATCGGAAAGTGGCAGCGTTAGTTCTATTAATAAGGCATCAATGTTCGGCGATGAAAAATCTGACAACCCCTACTCACTCGATTCCTCGACTCAGAAGAAGGAGTTGCCCGTCCCTCCCAGCTTTAATACCGATAATATTAATCACAATGAGCAATATGTAAGTCTATTTCTTGCAACATGTAACTTCTTTCTGACCTTTTTATTCGTAGGTGAGAGTGGCCTTCTCCCAGAGGAGAATCAGTTACTTCGAAGGCGCGTATTGTGGGGTCGCAGGATTTGATTTTTTTCGTTTAGAAGCCTTCGGTATGCCAATATTAGAGGTCTTGCCAAATCGCATGAAATGCTCCGAGCTGTATCAACTCATGGAAACTCGCTTATCTGTGTACTTGAAAAGTAGCGTGAAGAGCTACTTGAAGCACTTGCGACAGCAACTTCATTCCTCTACTACATTGATATCCTTATCTCGACCCACTTCCTCTTCAATGCTCAGCAGCGCAACTCCAACGACAGAGCAAAAGGATCCAAGATGGACTGAAGGAAAGAGAGTTCTTGATAAAGCCGGGGTGGATGATTTCCAAGTAATATCCTCCGTCACTACAGAGGAGGTAGTGGCTGGTCCTATTCCTTCAAGGGGGTTTTCATTGAGACTGATCACTGGTGGCTCCGGAGCGACCGTATGCTGTTCTCGTTGCCACTGGCTCAATCGCTGTCAGGGATGCATCTTACCGGATCGGGAGGACGTCGAATATGAATTATTAGACGGAGAATCTATTGCGGTCGACTGGCATTACGTGGTGTTCGAAGACTTGTTAGATGCTCAGATGGCCTCGACTTTAGTGACACATCCTTCCATCGCACATGAAAAAGCTTTTCTCAGCGATACTAAGGTGCCCTTAGAAAGGTGTCTGGATAAATTCAACGAACAAGAGTCCTTGGAGGGCGTGATTTGTCCTCGCTGTCATGAGGATAACACTCTCAAGAAGACCTTCATGCTCTGGCGGTTACCTCCAGTGCTCATTATACAGCTAAAACGTTTCCAATTCGATCGCACTTCGAGGCGCAAGTTAAATAACCGCATTGACTTTCCTTTAGAGAATCTCGATCTATTAAACTATCTCGCCCCAACGAGACTCAAGAGAGACAAATCAATGAGAAAGCGCGAATCAAAGAAATCAGAGGATGGCCATGACGTGCAGGGGGATCTAACTGGAGAGATTGCAAGTGCTTCGATTGTGAAGGAAGTATTAGAAGAAATCACACCGAAGGACTCGTCCGAGGACTTGTGTTCGTCTTACGATCTTTACAGCGTAATTCATCACATCGGGGCACTGGGCGGAGGTCACTACGTCACAACTGTTCGATTTAATCAGAAAGATAAACTCAGTCAATCGACAGGATCTCAACTAGATCGTTTCCGAATGCCGAAGAAACTCTTAGCGAAAGGCTTTCGAGCTCTCACATCAAGTACGACGGAGTCTGCGGACACAGTCCACGTCAATACCAACAGCGACCACAGCACCAATACCAATGGAAGTCTCGGATCTCCTGGCCTCATCGAAGATGAACGAAGGGAAAGCAACCCCGACTTTCATTGGTACACCTTCAACGATAACATTGTCAGCGAAGTATCTGACTTGTCTGACATCAATTCCCCCAGTGCATACGTGCTCTTCTACATCCGCAAAGATGTAGAGAATAGTGCCGACATTGACACTCTTTTGAAGACACAGCTGATGATAAACTCGAAAGACATCCGAGGGCATGACCCGAAAGAGACTCCGAATAGCTCGCATGGTTTATCCTCGCCACAGAAAGATCCGAAAGACAAACACTCCTTAGCCGGAGATCAAGCAGCGCGTGAAGAGAGTTCTGCTTTGCGTAATGACCAACAACCACCCTCTTCGAACAGCAGGCGGAATGAATACATCGTGGCGAAGAAGTTGCGAATCCCAAGTGCGAAAAAGCAAAGCAAAGACGTCACACCCAACAACAACAACAACAACAACAACAACAACGATGCCAACAACACTACCCAAGCCACCACACTCCCAACCAACAATACTCGAGAGGCAAGTGCGACGAGTCGACAACAGACAAATAGCGAGACAGACAATAACTGCGCGATCAGCTGATCGCTAAACAAATGAAAGATGTATGTAGCTTTGACAGTTAAGTAACACGACTTAATTACCATTACACAGTCATCATATCATATCATATCATATCATATCATATCATGCCTACTACCACTCTACTTCATTCAGTCAAAGTTCAAATTCCCTTTTGGTTTAGAACTCAGCATGTCCAGGGACGCGAGGGAACGGGATGACGTCGCGAATGTTCTCAAGTCCCGTGACGAACATGATCAAACGCTCAAAGCCCAAACCGAAGCCGGCATGAGGGACAGTACCATAACGGCGAAGATCGGCATACCACCAAATATCCTTTGGATCCAAGCCACTCTCTTTGCATCTCTGCTCGAGGACAGTGAGGTTATCTTCTCGTTGAGACCCACCAATCAATTCTCCAATTTTTGGAACTAACACGTCCATCGCAGCCACGGTCTCCTTGTCGTCGTTGACTTTCATGTAGAACGCCTTAATACCTTTGGGGTAATTGATCACGATTGTAGGTTTCTTGTAAACTTTCTCTGTGATATATCTTTCATGTTCAGAACCCAAATCGTCACCCCACTGTGGATAAACTAAAAATTGAGCCTCTCCCTTCTTCACAGCTTCCTGCAATAACGAAACCGCCTCGGTGTAGGTGATCTTGGCAAAATCGTTCTCAACAACATTGCGCAAGCGGTCTTGCAATCCCTTCTCACCTTGAGGATACTCGTGCTCGAAATAATGCAAATCATCGGCACAGTGCTCAAGAGCGTATGAAGTGCAGAATTTCACGTAATCCTCCTAATAGCACAGAGTACAATAGGTGAGATGAATAGAAAAGGAAGAATTGGCGACTTACCGCGAGACCCATATCATCAACCAAATCAGCGAAGCAAATCTCAGGCTCAATCATCCAAAATTCCGCTAAATGGCGAGCGGTATGGGAATTCTCTGCGCGGAAAGTAGGTCCAAAGGTATAAACGTCCGATAACGCGCAGGCCACGGTCTCCACGTTTAACTGTCCTGAAACAGTCAAGCAACAGCGTCTGCCGAAAAAATCTTTCGAGAAATCAACATTTCCGGCCTTATCCACAGGAATATCTTTGAGCTTGGCATGTTCTGGAAGCAATGTAGAAACGGCGAATTGCTCTCCGGCTCCTTCACAATCAGCTGCAGTAATTAGAGGAGTGTGGACATAGACAAAGCCTCGATCGTTGAAGAACTTGTGAGTGGCGTAGGCCATCGCGTGTCTCACTCGAAGGGCAGACGAAAAAACTTTAGAGCGAGGTCGCATATGTGCTTTCTCGCGGAGGAATTCTAGGGTGTGTTGCTTCTTGGCCATCGGGTAATTCTTGCCACCGATCTCTCCATTGTCTCCTCCATACACAGCGCCTAAGACTTTGGCATCGGTTACATGAATTTCAATGGTTTGTCCTTTTGCTGGGGAAGCAACGACTGTACCAACAATAGCGAGACAAGCACCTGCTCCGCCCGAATCACCCACTTCTTTCGCTCCTTTTGTTGTGGAGGAATTCAAAACAAGTTGAATCGCTCGAACAGTCGAACCATCAGTCAACTCAACGAACAAAACAAGGCCTTTCTCAGCAGTTCGGATAGTACGAACCCATCCTTTCACAACAACTTCCTTTCCGATCGCAGCATCGCCCTCTTTCAACAGTTCCTTCACACGTGTTCGGTGACGATCCCACTTGCCAGATGTAGCGGAGCTTGAGGATCCAACCAAATTCTTCAAACTTTGATACAAAACCTTGACCTTTTCACCAAGAATCGAGGAGAAGCGAGGTTGTGCAGCGATGGTTCGTGCCCATCGATTCAACGCACGAAAGCTTTGGGCCTCAAGGAGACCGGTATTCAACAACTCCAGAAACGCAACAAAGATGGAAACATCACCAAGAGAAATCGTTTCCCCAACAATGTAAGTTCTGCTGGAGAGGTGATCTTCCAACACGCTTAAGCTGTTGTGTGTGTCTTGCTTCACTTTCGCACGAACCGCAACATCAGACGAGATAGTACTCGCTTGAAGTGGCACCTCTAAAAGAAAAATTTCAGAGAAGAAGAAATGACAAACAGAAGGCGATTACCAAGCTCCTCCCAGGAAAATTCGAGCCACTGATTAATTTGTGCGCGACTCATCTCATCCTCCCCGCCTAGAAGTGACGCGTTGTTAAAGGTTTCTGCGATGTATCTCAAAATTGCGATGTGCTGGCTCAAATAACTGTTGTTCGCACGAAGGAGCAGGCCTTTGGCGGAGGGATCGAGAGCGAGCAAATCTGCTTCTGATTTCTTTTCCACTCTCAGCGTTGCACCAATCAATGCAGTAAGCAATTGAAGTTTTACAAGAGTAAAATCTTCGACGGAGGTAAGGATCTCAAAGGTTTCGTTAGCCATCTTATCAAGCAAACAAGTGAAGTGACTAGATTAATGTAGAAGTAATCGAAGTTCTGTGCTTTGTAATGCTTTCTATGCTGTGAACGACAAGAGTCGGCGGAGGGCGAAAACCCTGCGCAACGGGCGGAACTTCATGCACTTTATGCACTTTGTAGAAAGCACATTTTAATTAATAACTCAAGATACTGTAATGATATCACCTCAACACTCATCAACACTCAGCTATTGGAGATTCGAGGAGCTAGTTAGAGTAGGATTTGCCTTACTGTCAGCGTTGGAGTGGGATGGTGTACGAGATTTAATCACTGGTGACACTTCATTCTCTAATTGTTTTTAAATTGAAAGCACATGACACGATGAAGTAAATAGATTCCGCCTCCAACTCACTTCTTAAAATTAGAGTTCTTAAACCTACAACAAGTCACTCAGCAGACAGCAGAAGAGAGTTGAAGAACTTACCTGCAAATTTCACAGTATTTCAACATTCGCTCATTGTGAAATGTGCAAAATTCACAATCCCAAGCAATGACTGTACGAGATGAAATCGAATCCGCAGAGTGCTGACTCAAAGATTTAGAACTTTCGTTACACTGCTTTTTTTCAGCTTTATCTAACCCACTACCAGAGTTCAGAAGATTATCGTTCACTTTCTGAGCTTTTCTTTTTCCTTCCTGTAAATCTTCGTCTTCGCTACTATCCTTCAATGAAATCGATTTCCGCTTTAACGTCTTTCGAGAAACACGAACATCAACTTCATCATTCATAGAGTCTTCCTTGTTCTCTCTCGATATCTCATCAAAATAATCTGAAGAAAGATCTTTAAAGCGTTGCTCTTCGATTAAGCTCTTTACCATCTCCGACAGAGGCTCGACTACAGAGGGGGTCTTCGCACTACTTATAACCTTCATGATGTTCAAAAGAAAATCATT
>VFQN01007705.1_pt1 | contig 11413 bp, 16 predicted proteins | sample 3512371 | NCBI WGS metagenome assembly VFQN01 (sample SAMN10412370, study PRJNA504923) | tailings metagenome | isolation source: Replicate 2 from Balatoc abandoned mine | place: Philippines: Itogon, Benguet | collected 2017-08-28
TGCTGGTCCGCACGCGCGGTCATGCCGTTGAGCCAAGGACTTAACGGCGTGAGTGCATGCATACAGTGCTGGTCATGAACAGAACGGTAATGTTGTTCATGCTACTAAGATGTCAATGTAGCGGCACCCTACCATCAGAACAGCTGTCAAACAGAAGGCCGCACGAGGTACGTTGTCCCTCAGCACCAGGCAGTCAAGGGGTGCCAAGGTCACTTGATCCGGCCCCAACGTATGCGTGGTCCCGTCAAGGACACCGAGATGTCACAGGATAGCTCTTTTACTGTGCCGTGAGGACTACTTCACGCCCAACACCGCCACCAGGCCGTTGGCGTACTGCCGTTTAGCTGGTAACGCCGCACCGTGACACCTATGGCTCACCACACGGCCTCCACCATACCGCCTATAACTGCCCGTACTACGGTGCGCGCCTTGCTCGTACACGCGCCAACTCACTCACTAGCCGTTAGCAAACGTTTGCGTAGCTCTCCGTCCTCCCTTCTACCTTCACGCGCACCCATCTCAGGGCGCTACCTCATGCCCTCACCCCAACCCCGCCCGCTCCTCTCGTCAATAGCCATGCAGCACCTGCATCCCACAGTGATCACGTCAAGAGTGTCTGTCCGGTGATGGTTGCAGTCATGGCCCCACACGCCGCCGCATGGCCGCTGCAAGGCCGGCCCTTGCAGCCGGCAACCCTCGTCCTGCACCCTCCTGCTGCTTAGTCACGCAGCGCCTGCACGGACGCCGCATTGTACACGCGCCAGATGGTCTCCCCCAGCAGGTTGGCCACCGACAGGATGGTCAGCTGCTTGAACACGTTTTGCTGCGGCACGGGGATGGTGTTGGTCACAATGACCTCCTGGAACACCCCCGACGACAGCCGCTCGATGGCGGGCGGCGAGAACACGGCGTGCGTGGCGCACGCGTACACCTCCCGCGCGCCCTCCTTCTGCAGCTGCTTGGCCGCGTTCGTGATGGTCCCCGCCGTGTCGATCATGTCGTCCACCAGCACCGCCACCTTGCCGCGCACGTCGCCAATAAGGTTCATCACCTCGGAAACGTTGTGCGCGGATCTCCGCTTGTCCACAATGGCCAGCGGCGCGTCGTTGAGCTTCTTGGCAAACGCACGAGCGCGCGCGACGCCGCCCACGTCCGGGGAGACCACCACCAGGTCCCCCGTCGCGATGCGCTTGGAGGCCAGGTAGTCCAAGATCACCGTCTCGCCGTACACGTGGTCCACGGGGATGTCGAAGTACCCCACGCACTGGCCCGAGTGCAGGTCGATGGCGAGCATGCGGTCGGCGCCCGCCTTGGTGATTATGTTGGCGGTCAGCTTGGCGGCGATGGACTCGCGGCCCTGCACCTTGCGGTCCGCGCGCGCGTACCCGTAGTAGGGGATGACGGCGGTGATGGAGCGGGCCGAGGCGCGGCGGCAGGCGTCGATCATGACCAGCAGCTCCATGAGGTGGTCGTTGACGGGCGGGCAGGTGGGCTGGATGAGGAACACGTCGCAGCCGCGGATGGACTCCTGCGGGGAACGGTGTTGGGGAGCAAGGGGAAAGGGGTTGGTGGGAAGAGCAAAGTGTCTGTGCGCTGGGGTTGGGCAGCAGTTGCAAAACGGTTGGTGGGCGGAGCAAAGTGTCTGTGCGCTGGGGTGGCACACTGCCACCTGGAGTGCATAGCCACGGGCCGGTGCGATCTGCAGCATGATGAGTACTGGTGGGTAGGCTCTTCAAGGCAAGGACATTAGGATGTGCGGGGCTTGCTTTCCGTGTTGCGGCCAAGGCATTGTGCGAATGCAGTACCCCCCGTGCACGGGACGGCTGTCTCCCCATCTCAGTCACCGTGCCTGCCCATTGCTGAAGCTGGGCGGCCAGCGTGCCAGATGCGTGGAATGGTGCTGTGGCAAGGAATCACTGTCCATGCACCGGCTTATTGTAAGAGCCGGAGGATCGAGGGCTTGCGGACGGGCCCAGAGCCTTAAGAATTGGCAGAGCCTACGGCCTCCTTCGCTCTCCGCCAAGGGGGCGCCCTACCGGGTCTGTACCTGTCACTGTAGCCTATGCGACATGTGCAAACGCAAATAGTGTCGCACGCTTGCATTCTTAGGCCAGCCCGAGCATGGACAGCCTGGACCGTACTAATGCAAGTACGGTAAATGCTGCTGCCGTTGATTACCCAACAGTGCCTGCCCAAAAGTGGAAACCCCCTGGCGTCATGCGGGAGGCTCCACCACCCTTTCAGCGGCAGCTCTCCGTTAAGCAGTACGCAAGTACACAACAGACGTGAGGAGATGTGTCGCCCTCCCCGTGCCTGACAGCACTGTCCAGCCTACTGGTGGGGTCGGGGTCACGGGTTTGACTGCCCGCTCCAACACCCGCCACCCCTCACCGAACCGAAAGGCTGCCCACCTGTATCTGCACGTAGATCTCCCCGTCCGCGAACCGCTTGCATTTCACTTTTCCGAGCTCCAGGCCCAGGTATTGCGCCACCTCATTTGACAAGGTCTGCGGCAGCCACCCAGGGCGGTTGCTCAGGGACAACAACCCACCCACCGCAAGACAACAGCACGTTGTTGTATCGCATGTGACTGTTTTGTACACCCCTTGCGTTAGCTTGCTGTTTCAAACTCGGCCACTCACCGGGTTCGCTGTCCCGGAGAAGAGCCGCAGCCTGCTCAGAGATGGGTTTTGACCAAATCGTGCAGTTGCTGGCCGTTTATATTGGCTCTCCCAATCAGGCACCTCCAATATGGGCCGATTGGGTACAGTGCCCGGGGGCAGCGAGACACCAAGCGGAACACCATTGCCGGGCGCCGACCGGGCCTCTTGCACTGTGCAATTGACGCGAACGCTAGCCACCTGCGTGCACATGAAATCACGCTTGGTTAAAGCTGCGCAAAGCTTAATTTACGGCCAAAGGGCCCACGGCGACCCCCACTCACCCGCGCAGTAGTCCGGCGGACGCAGACGCAAGGACCTGTAAGGTTGCCGGTTCAACGAGGGTGCCTCCAGGTCACTATTGTCACCAAGTGGTGAATTCGACATCGCAGCTGCTATAATACAGACGACTTCCATCGCCGCAGGCCAAAACTCAAAAGCCCACGCACCCTGCTTTGGGCCATTGGACCGCATACTCCTGCCCTTGAGACACTGCATTTTGCTCCTAGCTAAAGGAGAGGGTGCTAGAGCATGCGGACTCAGTGCAGCAGATAGCCGTCGGCGAGCACACGGTAATTGGGCAGTGGCCCGTACTGAAAGGTCAGTGCTCAATATGTATCGGCTGCAATGAATGCGGGACAGCGCTTACGATGGGCCGAAGCTCGAGAGCAGAGCAAGGTACGGCTCTTGGGGTCAAACGAACCACGCTTCCTGGTCTGGTCGCAACAGCGAAGAACACTATGATGTACACACTTTCTATCAACGCGCGGTCCTCGATGTGCACAAGCGGCTGCTGGAGAGCCGGCGGTTTAGGCCCATGCCGCATGGGCAGGTGCCTGCTCATGCTGCACAATGCCACGCGTCGTCTTGTCCTCGTCTGTCTTGCGTCTTGTGCCTTGGCTGCCGGTGTCATACAGCCAAGCGCTCGTATCGACGTATACGCTAGCACAGACATGAATACCCCACAGGACACGCAGCCCCTTGGGTTGCACCCTGGACACACCCATAGGATACGGCGGTACTGCACAAATTTGGTGCTGGTCCACGAGCAAACGGGGAAAATGGCAGACATGCATTCAAATAAATACGAAAAAACGGCGCATCGAGATCAACCTGGCCGTCTGCAGTTGTCGCCGGGGCCCGGGCATACCCTCTAAAGCCACCGCATGCGTGTGTGAAGCCAGGTGTGACGCCCTGGTATGATGTCAACTCCACAATTCGACACGCCGTCACCACAGGCATGTCATGACCAGGCGTGCCACCACTGCTACCCGCACAGCTGCTTGGGTCTAGGTTGTCCAAACGCTTTCCTACATCCCCTTGTTGCAGCGGCCGCGCGCCAGGGTTACTGAACGTTTTTGTGCCCAGCCGCATGGGCACCTCCGCTGCCGCATCACATCTGGCCCCCGCTCCACCCGCCCTTGACCGCCGAAGCCAGCCGCACCTCCCTCAGGTAGCCGTACCCGTCGTATTCCCGCTCGATCTGGCTGACTGCCCCGTCCTGCCAGTGCCACGCCATGCCCAGGCACAGCCCCCGAGGATACTCCCGCTCCGCCTCCGCCTCCGCCCCATTGCCGTTCCCGTTGTTGCTGCTGCCGCTTGCCCGGTTGCTGCTACTCCTGGAGTCCGAGTCTGACCCAGACCCGTCCGATGTTGTGCCTTCCTCCTGGTCAACCTGGTCAACGGGCACGTAGTTGTCGACCATCTTGAGCGACAGCACCACGCCGCCCGGCAGCCAGTAGGCGCCGCCTGCGTCGCCCTGCGGCGGGGAGTCGCTGGCGTCCCACAGCTGCTGCTCCTCGTTGCTGGTGTACAGCCACACCACGCGCTCCTCGCCTGGGGTTGAAGGGGGGATGCATGGTCCGACGGACTTTGGGTCAGCTGTAGGTCGGACACGTGTGTGGTGCCATTTCCAGGATACTGGAGCCCCACGACGCCCTCCTCACAATGGATGGGGGTGTCGCGACGACAGGTGGCCAAAAAGGGCAGGAAATAAAAGCGTGCGTAGTCGCCAGCCCGGCTGAGGACCAGGAGCGTCTGGTATGCGGCATGTAGGTTTCCCCCGGGGTGGGACCCGGTCAGCCAGGTTGCGGCAGACCGCACAAGCAGTGATTAGAGAACCACCCTGGGTACATCACTTTGTCTCACCGTGCAGACGGCACGGTCTGGGGTGGCGTTTCCCACAGCATGCAAGCAAGCCGAGGCGAGGCCCCGTAGCTGCGCCTAGGTCCCAGTCACACACCTGTAAAGGGGTCGGCCTCGTCCAGCGCCGTGGCACACACCGTGAACACGTTCCAGGAGCCCTGCAGTTGCTGCGGCGTGGGCCGCGGCTGCGCCGTGGCGGGCGGCCCCTGCAGCGCCCTGACGGCCTCCAGCGGCACCGCGAGCCGCCCACCAGTCGCTGCGCCGCTGTCCGCCGCCGCCACCCATTGCTCCTGGAACAGCAGGATGCGCAGCACCTGGGGTGGGGGAGGCGTTTCCGGGGAATGCCACAAGCAACAGATTGGATAGCAGTTGTACATGAGCAGGAATACTGGAGGCGGAGCGGACGGGCAACATGGAGCGTTATGGCCCACAGGAACGGAGTGCGGACAAGGCCACAGGCCCGAGCCGTGCTTGCCGGAGCAAGACCCTATGAAAGCGCAAGCTACTTCCGTCAAGGTACCTCGTGGTCTTATCCTGCGGTCCCACATATCGTCTCGCGTCCTGTCACCAAGGGCTGCCGCCCTTTCACCATGCTGCCCAGCGGGCTTCAGCCTCCTGCTCCACCCTCGACCCCAAGCCCCCGCCTGCCACGCACCTCCACGTCCACCTCCCCGCTGGGCAGCTGCCCTATCCGCAGCGTCATCTTGACCCTCACGCGCAGCTTGCGGCCCCAGTCCACCAGGCACTGCTCGAACACGGACGTGGTGGTGGGCGTCACCGTGGAGCCGTCTGGGGGCAGCGGGCAGCGGGCAGAGATGCGAGGCATGATTTTATCATTCATTTTGTCAACTGACACTGGAGGTACGTGTTTGATGGAAGGCATGTGCATGAAGCATTGAGGAAGTGTAACGACTGGCCAGGCAATCTATTGAGCGTTACGGCGCAGTCACCAGCCTGCATGGCCCTTGTGCGATGTGCTACTACTCCCACCTTCGTCTTCATCCTCGCCAAAATCGTCCTCCTCGTCCTCCTCCATCACTTGCTGCTTGGCCGACCCCTTGCCGGCCTTGGCCGCCGGGCCCGGGCCGGCCGCCCCCGCCCCCCGCCCAGACGTGCTGGCGGCGGTGCCGCTGGCCGCCCTGTCCCCGTCGCCCTCAGCGCCCGCCCCCTCGCCGTCAGACCCAATCGGCTCGTCGTTGACCAGCTTGACAGACTGGTGCCCTGCAGTGCCGTCAACAGCAACAGCAGCAGCGCACGCGTGCAGTACGCTTTTACAGTCGACACAGAAAGCGGGGCTCGCATGGAACAGTAGGCCGCTGATCCGCGGACATGCTCGTACCACTGCAAGCAGCTACTGGTGCCTGGGCTTGCCGGCATGGACGCACGAGCATCGCATAATGCCACTCATCCAGCACCAAGCCGGAACCCACAGACCCAGCTGCTATCCAGCTTTACCGCTGCGCGGCCACCGCCATTACCCGCCCTATCGCCCTACCGCCTTGCCACCCCGGCACCAGGCTCCTGAGTCCTCACGCACCGATGTACTCCGGGCCCGCGCTGTAGTTGCCGCCGTCGAACACCACGATGCCGTCTGTGTTGAAGGCCAGAGCCTCCACGTCCACGTCGTCGGCGGACTCCTGGTCCTGACCCTGGGGGGCAAGCTGCTGCTGCTGTTGCTCCTGGCCCTGCTGCCCCTGCTGCTGCTGGGTGACAGCAGGGAAGCCCCCCTCCGGCACCAGCACTAGGTCGGCCAGTTCGGACATCTTGGTGCAGCTGCGGAAGCAGTTGGGGCATACGAATGACATGCGGGCCGCACTCGCACTTGCTACCCTTGCCCCGCCGCTGAAGCCGACGGGTCAAGAGCTACACCGAGGGCCATACAACAACGTCTCGGCTTCTCGTTCGACCTGCCCCATGCGGCAACTAGAGGCAAGGGCGGATACAGCGACCGGAAACGCAGTTGTTGAATACCGCGCCTGTGACAGAACCACGGTGCCCCCGTGATGCGTATAACGTGCGGCATCCCGAGCGCCTCACCGCCCAATCTTCCTCAACAGCACGTCGCCGCCTTCAGAGCCGCTGTCCGCACCCTCTCCCGCCTCCTCCGGCGCCTGCCCCGCCGCACCCGCGCTGTCCCCGCCGTACACGTATCTGTGCTCGAGCGCCCGCGTGTACACCACGTTTATGTACTTGCCGCGCTCGTCGACCCACGCAGGTTCGGGGGTGCCTAGGCGGGCAAAAGAGCATGCACATGGTTCAGGACCCTGTTCAAGTCCTTACACGTACAGTTAGGCGACCGACGCTTACTGCTATGGCCCTTATGTAAACTAGCCAGTCTACACGAAAGCCGTGCCCTTATGTAATGTCCCTTCTGTAATGAACTCCACACTCTTAGTCCTCCGGCTTTGCCACGCATGCAGGGGTCAGTGGCGCTGCACCCGAGTATGCCCAGCTCTCACCTGCCCAGGGCGTGTACGCCGCGTACTGGCCCACCCACTCCCCGTTGAGGTGCGAGCAGAAGGTGCCCCACCTGCACGTGACAGCGCCGGGTCAGAGTGCTGCGTCAGTCATTTTGGGCGGCTTGCCTCCGCCCGATGCACGCTTCACAGTTTTGCAGTGCATACGTGACCTCAATGGACTCATGTGTGAGGCCGTACACCGGTCCGACACCTTGTTGGCATCCAGCCCTATAGGTCCCTTTGACTCAACTCACTTGGGCTCAGCTGCGTTCTCAGTCTTTGACAGCTCGTCCTGCAGCGCAGCGGTGCAAGCAGTGACATAGGTGTGTGGCAGCGACAATAAGTGAATGCCACACATAAATAAATGCCAACGCGGCTGTGCAGCTGTTAACGCACTCACCGGTCACAAACGGCCTGTATACCGGCAGCAACACCGCTATACCGGTACCTACGACGCCTCGCATACAGCAATCCGCCCAACAATCGGTTGAGATCACATTAGGTTACACCACATCCACAGCAGTTGCAGTCCGCAGCCTTCAGCCAGCGTCGGTGGCCGCAGCTGCGTCTACTGCGGTTGTCCCGCCGGCCACCTAGCGGTAATGCCTGGCCCAACCCCCAGCTACCCCACCCCACCGCACCCCACCCACCAGCAGGGTGACCTCTATGGGGTCAGTGATTGTGGTCTCCGGTTTGGAGTTGCGGGCGCCCAGCCGCGAACCCGCGGCCGCCGCCCCCGCCCCCGCCAGGCCAGCAGCGGCAGCCGGCCGCCCCCCGGTCCCTGCGCCCTTAGACGCCGCGCCCTTCGCACCCGTACCCGAGCTGCCGTTGCCCCGCCCTGGCAATTCGGTGCGGTCTGGGGTATCCTTCCATGGAGACGACCCATTGCCCTTGCTGCCGCTGCCACTGCTGCCACCGGATGGAGCGCTGCCGCCCTTGTTGGCCTTGCCGCTGCTGCCACCACCGGACCCTGGGCCGCTGCCGCTGCCGCCGCTGCCGCGCTTTGCCCCACCAGTTGACCCCCAAGGTGACGAGTCTTTCTTTGCGGCAAGAACTGCGGGCGATGAGAGTCAGCGGCAAGTGGTCTGGGGTCGGGTACGTGAGGCTCTGGGGCCGTGCCGTGGACACAGCGGCACGTGAGTAGCTTGCCCCTGTACAGACGTTGTTGCCGATCGATGCCACATAGTGTATCTGCTATCGTTGGACGTGCCGCTCACCCTGCAGCCCGCGCCTGGAATGCCGCCGTCCAGCCAGCCTGCACACGCAGGCTGATCTTGATGTGCCTTGCAGCAACATTATGTGGATTGTCAAGGATACATGTTGGGCTGCTAGTAGTCTGCTGAAAGGCACAGAAAGGCGAAAGTGGGAACAACCAAATTACCAGAAGTCTGGAACAAGCACCGCTGTGAATGCATGAAGCGCATCAGGTGAATTGATGAAAATTCACCGCTTCGATCACCATCGTCATTGTAAGCACATAACACACACCTGACCTCCTGCCCTTGCTTGAGCGGCACCTTCTGCCGTTCTGGTCGGTGCAAACTGCACGCCCTGCCTGTGAGAGGCTACGTAGGGCGCTGAATCAATACCTGTTTTCCGTTCTACTGAAGCTGCTGATCCACAAGTAATTTGCGATAGGTGGGGACGTCGGGCGCTTTCCATCAGGGCCCGACAGCCCTTTCTAGACAACCTACCCGTAGACGCTGAACTGGTATAGAGTCCTACCATATAGATAGCTGCAGCAGTGGCAGGCGTACAGCCAAGCACGGGAAGGCGCGCTCAGGCAGGGCGGGCCCTTGGCAGCAGCAGCAGCAGCAGCCCAACACGTCGGCAGCATGTTCTTCTCACGCGCTGCGCTAATTGTCTTTAAGACCACGGGAGGTAGAGCGTGGAATCCGCCTGGTGGCCTGCGGCCACTCACGCCGACGCAGCGGCGCAACCGCAAGGAGAACGTGGAGCTGGCGCTCAAGAACATGTCTGTGCTTAAGCTCGCAGCTGCCAACCAACCGCCGGTCCCAGTGCGGCTGTTCAAGCCGCTCAACCACACGCGGCTGAAGTGGATGAAGCAGCGGCTGGAGGCGGCCAAGAAGGCGCTGGGCTGGGACGTGCGGCTGCAGGCGGGCGTGGCTCCGCTGCAGGCCACGGCGGGGCGGGAGCCCAGCTCGCTGCTGCCGCCCGTGGTGCAGGCGGCGCTCCGGCAGCGAGAACAACAGCAGCAGTATCAGGCGCAGCAGCAGTAGCAGTGCAGCAGCAATGCTGTCTTATCGCGTCACGTATGTAGCGTCTCGCTTCCCGTACAGCTGGATCTCCTGGTGGCTTCTTGTGCCCCACCGGCGTGCCTGCCTGCCGCTTGTACCCCGACCATCAGCCCGGTGCGCCTTGTCGGAGCACGTAGCTGCGTGGGCGTACAACTAGGTGGCGCTTAAGCTCAATAGATTACGGGTGCAAGTAAGGCACGGCTGCACAGAGATTGCGGCTTGACATGCCATGCCGTTGCATAATCCGTTGGTACGGCGGTCGCTAGGTTTCTGTCAGGTGCTGCACGCCATCGCATGGAGCCACTGCATGCGCAGGGGGCGGGCTGAGGCGTAGATGCAGGAGACATTGCAGTCGCATTTTCCCTGTGGAGTAGTGATGGCGCTGCCCATGCTGCTGGTATACGTGTGTGATGCACGTAGGGGCGTAGTGCACTTAGGATCAAGTGGTCACCCGCTGGCGCATGGCACGTGTTGTTTGTCGGGTGGTGCGTACTACCGGGCGTGGGCCCACACTGTTGGCAAGCGACCGCAACAAAGACACACCCAGCTGGCTACCGCGCGGTACCCCACCTTATGGCATACTGCTACAAGTCCATGGAGTGCTGAATGCATGCAATCTACTGTGCAAGAGTCATGTCGCAGAGACTGGGGTGTTGTCGTTTGCGTATGTGACAGCGGTGGTGTGCGTTAAGCTGGGGTCGTTGGTGAGGACCAAAATTCCATGGCTGAAGAGGGTTAGGAGCGATCGGCTATGCCACATGCCATCCGCGTTGCTCGCAGGCAGGATGGACAAGCGCGGGCAGAATGGACAGCATGCCGAGGGCAGCACACCTGCCCAGGAGGGGGTAATCTTGGAGGCAGGCCGTTGTGTTGGGTGATTAGCTGGTTAATGCTCGCACTGTCACAGTGGTATGCTGGTGCAGATGCAGTGTGGTGCGGAAGTGGATGAGGAGTATGCGACCATGCCTGGCCGTCCTCGGTTGTGTGGGTCCTCCCTGCGCTTGCCTCTACGTGACTCAGGGCCACAGAAGGGAGGTACCGTCTTCCCCAGCAAGGGCATTTGTGGCAGTGGAGCAGGTGGGCCAGGGCGGGCATACTAAGGAGACCAGCCGGCAGCTTGTGTGAGACCGGGAGGGCTGGCATGTGCAGCAGGCGTAGCTTACATGTGGGGCTGTGGGATTGTAACGTTTTCACCTCTATGGCGAGCACCATTTCGCTCCGGTATCTTGGTATTGAAGGCGTATCCAGGCGCATCGTACCAGTACAGGGAGCACCTGCAGTGTACGGGATTACAAGCCACGTACAAGACTACAAGCCACATGCAGTGCGTGGCATTGGCTGCATCGTTATGCGGCACCTCGGCGTGGGCGGCAGCATGTGCCCATGTAGCAAATCAGAAATCCTCTCACTCTCATCAGCAGCGGGCAGCGGCAAGCATGCTTGCATCAGCAACTGGAGGCAGGTCAGCCTACGTATCGTATTAGCCCGGGTGTGCCGCTCCAACCTGCTTCAACCTCCAAATGCATGCATGCAAACCGGCATTGCAGCAGTAACAATAGTCATCCACACCGTTGCGCCATGCCAGGGCCATGGACGAGCTAGGTACAGGGAGGAGGGAGCGCACCAGGCCACTTACGGGGGGGCAACGAAGAGCGGAACAGTACGTCCAGTCGCACCTGGCCATCACGCCAGTGCTACAACCGCGCGTGTGCCGCTGTAGTGGATAAGGGGTGGCAGGACCTTCACCTCCATATCGTATTGAGCACTTGAGCTCCATCTGATGAGGGTGTCAAGCCACGAGTCCAACACACACTACGTCTTACTATGCTGGGGCTCACCGACGCCGTACTGGGTTTGGGTTGTGCTTTGTCTTCGTGCTCCTCGCTTGCCT
>VFQN01007706.1_pt1 | contig 11413 bp, 10 predicted proteins | sample 3512371 | NCBI WGS metagenome assembly VFQN01 (sample SAMN10412370, study PRJNA504923) | tailings metagenome | isolation source: Replicate 2 from Balatoc abandoned mine | place: Philippines: Itogon, Benguet | collected 2017-08-28
CGCAGGTCGATCTCGTGCGTCCAGGCGCTGCGGTGCTGGCGGTGGAGGTGCCAGTAGCTGTCGGCGATCGCGTCGATGTTCAGCAGGCCATCCGGCCCGGCCTTCTCGAAGCGGTCGGGCATGCGCGAGAGCAGGCGCTCGCCCTCGATGCCGCCGTCGATGATGGCGTGCGCAACATGGATGCCCTGCGGTCCGAATTCCCGCGCCATCGACTGCACCAGCAGCCGCAGCCCGCCCTTGGTCGCATTGAAGGCGGCGAAGCGTGGCCGGCCGCGCAGCGAGCCCGACGCACCGGTGAAGATCACGGTGCCGCGTCCCAGTGGCGCCAGCCGGCGCATGGCTTCCCGGCCGAACAGGAAGCCCGCGAAGCAGCCGACCCGCCAGGAGTCCTCGAAATGCTGCGCGGTCATCTCCCGGAAATCGACGGCGGCATTGTTGCCCATGTTGAAGACCAGCAGGTCGGCCGGCGCGCCCTCCGCATCGTCCGCCATCGCGCGGTCGAACAGGGCGACGATCTCGTCCTCCTTCGTGCCGTCGACCACGACCGCCGTCGCCGAGCCGCCGGCCTCGCGAATCCCCTGCACGACCTTGTCGATCTTCGATGAGGTGCGGCCGGCCACCAGCACGTGATAGCCCTCTTTCGCAAAGCGGCGGCTCGCCGCCGCGCCGAGGCCACGCTCGGCGCCCACGCCCAGCACGACCGCCTTCGTCTTCTTCGCCATGTTCGCTCCTCGCAACACCGTTGCACGGAACTTGCGGTGCGCCGCGCCCCTTCGCTACGGTCGATCGCATGAAATTAGCTCCGTATCCCATGATCGATCTCGACCTCGCGGCACCGCTCGATCGGCACCCGGCCACCGTACTGCCCGACTGGATCGACTGGAATGGCCACATGAATGTGGGCTACTACGTCGTGGCCTTCGACAAGGCGACCGACACGCTCTGCCAGCAATTCGGCTGCGGCTGGGAATATACGCGCGACAAGATCGGCATGACGTTCGTGCTGGAGGCGCACGTCACCTACGATCGCGAGGTCAAGGAAGGCGATCCCTTGCGCATCACCACGCAGATCCTCGACCACGACGCCAAGCGCATCCACTACATCCACATGATGCATCACGCCGAGGAAGGCTATCTCGCCGCCACCAACGAACTCATGCTGATGAACATCGACTACCAGACCCGCCGCTCGGCGCCGTGGCCCGACTTCGCCATGGAGCGCATCGGCAAGCTCGCCGCGGCGCACGCCGCCCTCCCTCGCCCGGCCCAGGCCGGCCGCCTCATCGGAATCAAGAAGAAGTAACAGCGTCCATGCTTAAGTCCCTGCCGTACGAACTTCCCGAACTCATCACCCGCGCCCCGCTCGACACCCACCGCTCGACCGTGATTCCCGAATGGGTCGACTGGAACGGCCACATGAACGTGGCCTTCTACGTCGCGGCCTTCGACCAGGCCTCCGGCGCCTTCATGCGCAACATGGGGCTGGGCCGGCGCTACGTCGACGGCAAGCTCGGCATGACCTTCGTGCTGGAGACACACGTCACCTACGACCGCGAAGTGCGCGAGGGCGCGCCGCTGCGCTTCACCACCCAACTGCTCGCCCGTGACGCCAAGAAGGTCCACCTCTTCCACGAGATGTACCATGCCGAGCAGGACTATCTGGCGGCGACCAACGAGACGATCATCATGAACATCAACTACGAGACGCGGCGTTCCGGCCCTTGGCCGGTGCCGGTGGCCGAGCGTCTCGATGCACTCTGGGAGACCCACAAGGCTCTGCCCAAGCCGGCCAAGGCTGGCCGGGTCATGGGCCTCTCCAGACGATGACGGTTGGCGAGGCGATCCCGACCACGTCTCGCCTGACCCTCCGACGCTCCTGCCGCCCGCGAATCTGCAGGCTTAGCGCATGACGCATCCCCCTGTTGCAGGCGATCCCAAAATCCAGCAGGCTTAGGCACTCAGCCGTGGGAAGCTGTTCAGTTGTGAGGATTGAGTGCACTCGGTTTGGGCGGACGTCGTCACCGCGGCGTTGAACGAGGTGCGTTATGGGGTGGTACTGCTCGACAGGACCCTGCGCGCCCTCTTCATCAATCGCGCCTTCCACGAAATGTGGGCATTGCCCCCGCCCCGGCCGGGCACGACGTACACCTTCAGGGACTTGATGGAGCACGGCCAGAAAACGGCGGCTTACCAGGTGTCTCCTGAGGAAATGCGGCGATACGTCGAACAACGCATCGTCCTGGTCGAAGCCGGCTCCCAGCCGCCGATGCAACTGCCCCTGGCGGACGGTCGCACCCTGAGTTTCGAATGCATCGCCCTGCCTGACGGGGGACGAATGCTGACATACACAGACATTACCGATCACGTACAGGCGATGGAACAGCTGCGCGAGCTGGCGACCGTCGACGACCTGACGAAATTGCTCAACCGGCGGCATTTCCTGGCCACGTTGGAGGCCGAGTACCGAAGATCTGTTCTCAGCAACGCCGATCTGTCCGTGCTCATGATCGACGCCGACAACTTCAAGCAGATCAATGACCGCCACGGCCACGCCGCGGGCGATACCGTACTGCGTGCCCTGGCCGAACGGTGTTGCAGCGTCCTGCGGAAGTCGGATGTGGTGGGCCGCGTGGGCGGCGAGGAATTCGCGGCGACGCTTGCCGAGACGGATCTACGGGCAGGGCTCGAAACCGCAGAGCGCCTGAGGCGCGTGGTCGAAAGGCATCCGGTGGAACTCGCCGGCAGTCCCATACCCGTAACGGTCAGCCTCGGCGTAGCGGCGCGAGAGGGAAAGGTCGTTCAACCACAGGAGTTGCTGAAGTTGGCGGACCGGGCCCTGTACGAAGCCAAAGCGACCGGCCGCAACAAAGTCGTTGCGCATCGGAGCACCTAACGACACGGCCCGCGCGAAGTCGCGGGCGGAGAATCAGTCGGCCGCAAGCTTCGAAAGTGCCTCGCCGCTGAGGCGATAGGGCAGCCAGTTCCGGATCCAGCGATAGCCCAGGCGCTCGTAAAACCCGCGCGCCGGGTTCCAGTCGAGCACGTTGAGGTCGATTCGCTTGTAGCCCTTGTCCGCGCATTCGCGGGCGAGGCCCTTCATGAGCGCGCGTGCGACTCCGCCGCGGCGCTCCCCGGGCACGACCCAGATGTCCTCGATGAAGATGCCGCGCGCCGCCGTCCAGACGGAATAGTTGAACGTGTAGAGGACGAAGCCAACGGGTGTCGCACCGCGCTCGGCGATCAGGGCTGCGAATTGCGGGTTGTCGCCGAAGCCGTCGCGCGCCAGGGTCTCGGGCGTCGAGCCGACCGCGTCGGGCTCGTCCTCGTAGGTCGCGAGGTCGACCGAGAAGCGATGCAGCGTGTCGACATCGTCGATCGTGGCCGGCCGCACCACCAGCGTCTGCGGCTCAGACGGCAAGATAGCCTCCATCGACCGGCAGGATGGCGCCGGTGATGTAACTCGCTGCCTCGGAGCACAGGAACACGACCGGTCCGGCCAGTTCCTCGGGCTGACCGACACGCTTCATCGGCACGTGGGCGAGAAACCCGTCCAGCTTCCTGGGATCGGCGCGCGTCACCTCCGTCATCGCAGTGGCAATGATGCCCGGCGCCAGCGCGTTCACGCGCACGCCGTCGGGCGCCAGCTCGGTCGCGAGCGCGCGCGTGAACTGGGCCAGCGCACCCTTCGAGACCGGATAGACGCCGCTGCCGGCGGGCGCCACGAAGGAATTGATCGAGGCGATGTTCACGATGCTGCCCCTGGTGTGCTTCAGCTGCTCCATGAAGGCCATGGTGACATTGAACGGCCCCTGGACGTTTACCTCCATGGTGCGTTCCCAGCGTGCCCGGCCGTCCGGCTCGGTCAGCCCGCCGCGCAGGAAGATGCCGGCATTGTTGACCAGGATGCTGATCGGGCCGACCAGCAGCGAGACGTCTTGCGCCAACTTCGTGCAGCTCTCTTCGTCGGTGACGTCGAGCGCATGGCCGCGCGCTTCGCCGCCCGCCTTGACGATGCTGTCGGCGATCGCACGTGCCGCCTCCAAGTCGACATCGGTGACGATGACGCGCGCGCCCGCCGCCGCGAGACCGCGTGCGATCGCGGCGCCGTTGCCGCGGCCCGCACCGGTGACCAGTGCCAGCCGGCCCTTGAGCGTGTCCTTCATGCCCCCTCCATCGTCTCGCGCGCAGCTTTCAGTGCCTCGTGCAGCACCGCCTCGTCGCCCACGTGGTTCGCCAGCAGGAGGATCAGCCTGGCATCGAAAGCGCGACACTGTTCGTCGCTCAGCCCTCGATGCGCGTCGACGATCGCGTTGTAGACGTCGTCGGGACGCGCGAGATTGAGCGTGCGGCGCAGCGCGCCGGTCGACGTATCGGCCATCGCAGTCTCCTCAGGCGTTTCCGGTCGCCCGCCTGATCGCCGCGGCGATCGCGACGCCGTCGAAGCGGCGCCATCGGGCAGTGACGTAACGATCCGGCCGGATCAGGTAGGTCGTGCCGGGCCGCCCATCGTAGCGCTGACGGGCGAGCCCGTCGCCTGCAATGCGGACTCCGGTCACGCCGGGCGGGAACTCCGTCCACGGGGTATCGTGGTCGGCGAAGGTCAGCACCGTGAAGTGCGGGCCCAGCCGGTCGATGAGCCAGCCTTCGCCCTCGCGGCCGACCGGTGCGTCGAGCATCGCGCGGCCCGGCGCCGGGCCGCGCATCCAGTCGGCGTCGGCATCCGCCGTATCGAGCGGCGACCCCGACTGCGCGGTCGGCACCGACAGGCGGCCGCTGTTGATCAGCGCACGGGCGAAGGGAAAGTCGCGGGCCAGCGAGAGCGTGGCGTCACGAAAGGCACGCGCGGCCGGGAACTTGGGCGTGATGAAGTCGGTGCTGCGCGTCGAGTTCAGGATGTTCTCCTGCGCCGCGGCGCGCCGTTCGCTGCAGTAGCTGTCGAGCAGCGACACGGGCGCCGTCCCGCCCAGCACCATCGCCAGCTTCCAGGCGAGGTTGTCGACATCGGCGATGGCGCCGTTGCCGCCGCGCGCGCCGAACGGCGAGACGACGTGCGCGGCGTCGCCGGCGAAGAGCACGCGGCCGTGGACGAAGCGCTCCATCATGCGGCAGGTGAAGGTATAGACACTGGTCCACTCGTGTTCCCAGCGCGCCTCGGGGCCGAACATCTGGCGCAGGCGCCGGTCGATGTTCTCCGGCTTCTTCTCCTCCTCCGGATCGGCGTCGGGACCGAGCTGGAAGTCGACGCGCAGCACGTTGTCGGCCTGGCGGTGCAGCAGCACGGAGTTGGTCGGATGGAAGGGCGGGTAGAACCAGAAACGCCGTTCCTTCGGCAGCTCGCTCAGCAGCCGGATGTCGGAGATCAGGAAGCGGTCGTGGAAGACCTCGCCGGGATAGGGCAGGTCCATCAGGTGGCGCACGGTGCTGCGCACGCCGTCGCAGGCGACCAGCCAGTCGGCATCGAGGCGATAGCGACCATCGGGCGTCTCGACCTCGAGCCCGACGTCTTGTTCGCCCGGCGCAACTCCGACCACCTTGTTACGGAAACGCATCTCGATGAGCGGCTCGGCGAGGCAGCGCTCGTAGAGATACTCCTCCACGTAATACTGCTGCAGGTTCACGAAGGCCGGGAATTTGTGGCCGGGCTCAGGCTGCAGGTTGAACCGGAAAACCGGCTTGTCGTGGAGATAGAGCTCGCCCTGCTCCCAGGTGATGCCCTTCTGGATCATGCGGCTGGCGATGCCGAAACGATCCCAGCTTTCGAGACTGTGCTTGGCCTGGCAGATCGAGCGGCTACCGAGGCTCACCGTGTCGTCCTCGTCGAGGACGACGGACGCCACGCCGCGTTGCGCGAGCGCCAGGGCGAGCGTAGGTCCGGCCATGCCGGCACCGACGATCACGACCGGCCGGCGCACGCCCCCGCCGTCGAGTTCAGGCGGCTTTCGGTACTCGTAGTGTCGATAGATGTAGGAACTCATCGGAGCGGGCCACGGAAAGCAGCGTCACTCGGCCTTTTCCAACGCGGCCCACATCTCGATGTCGCGCTCGGCGGTCCAGATGCGCGGATGGTCGAGGCCCTTGGCCTCGTCGTAGGCGCGGCTGACGTCGAACGGCATGCAGTGCTCGAAGATGACCCAATTGCCGTAGCGCGGCTGCAGGGCCGCCATCGCCTTGTCGTAGGCCTGCTTCAGCGAGTCGCCGGCCTCGGCGCTCTTCTCCACGACCTTGTACAGGTCGCTCAGGAAGGCCTGGGTTCCGGCGATGCCTTCCTCGACGGGGCCCTCGCCGATCAGCGCGTCGCCGCGACCGGGCACCAGTGCCTCGGCCTTGAGGTCGCGCAGCTTCTGCAGGGTCTGCGGCCAGTCCTTGTAGTGGGCATCGCCGCAATAGGGCGTCGCGCCGTACTCGACCAGGTCGCCGCTGAACAGCGTCCGCTCCTCCGGCAGCCAGACGATCGTGTCGCCCTTGGTATGGCCGCGGCCGGCATGGATGATGTCGACCTGCAGCTTGCCCAGCCACAGGGTCATGCGATCGTTGAAGGTGATGGTCGGCCAGGTCAGGCCCGGAATTGTCTCCGCCGCCTGGAACAGTCGCGGGAAGCGCTGCAGCTCCGACTTGTAGTCCTCCGCGCCGCGCTCGACGATCATATCGCGTGTGGCTTCGCTGCAGATGATGTGCTCGGGCGCGTAGCCGCTGGCGCCCAGCACCCGCACGGCATGATAATGCGAAAGCACCACGTACTTGATCGGCTTGTCGGTGACGGTGCGGATACGCTCGATCACCTGCTCCGCCATCTTCGGGGTCGCCTGCGCATCGATCACCATGACCGCGTCGTCGCCGATCACGATGCCGGTATTCGGATCGCCTTCCGCGGTGAAGGCATAGGCGTGCTCGGAGAGACGGCTGAAGGTTATCTTCTTGTCCGTCAAATCCGCCTGCGAGGCGAACGCCCTGGCCATCGATGCTCTCCCCCGTTGTCTCGACGAGAACCTATGCAGCGTGCGGGACCCAAGTCAAAGCGCAGCTATGCACAGGCGGATCAGTCGCTGCCGTACTTGTGGTAGCTCGCCCGATCGCCGGTCCGGATGGTGACGTCGAAGGTGTCGCCGTCGCGCTCCATCCGCAGCTTCACCACGGAACCCGCCGGCCCGATCGCCCACAGCTTGCGATAGAAGTCGCCGACATCGTCGAGCACCTCGCCGTTCAGCGCGTGCAGGATGTCGCCGCGTTGCAGGCCCGCGCGGTCGGCGGGCCCTTCGTCCGATATGCCCCCGACCACGAGCTGGCCCATGTGTTCGACCGTATAGATGCCGAGCCAGGGGCGCGGTGGCGTCGACAGACGTCCCGTGGACACCAGCTCTCCGAAGATCGGCTTCAGCCGGTTGATCGGCACGTACATGTTGCCGGGAAAGGCGGGCGATCCGGGACCCAGCGCCTCCTGCACCAGCAGCGAGCCGACGCCCAGGAGGGCGCCGTCCCGGCCGATCAGGGCCGAGCCGCCCCATAGCGGATAGGCCGGCACCGTGAAGATGGCGCTGTCGAGCAGATACTCCCAGTAGCCGGCGAACTCGCGCCGGCCCGCGATCTTGACCTTGAGTGCCGCCTTCTCGCCGCCGAGGCCGGCGACATAGGCCTCGCCGCGCAGGGCAAGGGAATCGGAGTCGCCGAAGGGCATCGGCTTCAGGAGGACCGGACTCTCGGTCCGGACGAGCCCAAAGCCGCTCTCGTAATCGTATCCGACGATGCGCGCACCCGTCTCGTTCCCCTCGATGTCGGTGATCGTGACCGTGTCGGCTTCCATGATGAGATAGCCGATGGTCAGGACGAGGCCCTCGTCATCGACCAGGATGCCGTGACCTTCACGCTCCGTGCCCAAAGTCTGGGCCGAGCGGCGATTTTCCGGAATGGTGGTCCGGACGCCGACCACGGCGGGCAGTGCCGCGGCGACCGCAGGTGGCAGGTTGGAGCCGCCGCCGGGGGTGCGAGCGACCACGTCGTCTTCGCCGGGGGGGGGCCAATGGCCCGACCCGTTCGCGGAACCGTTCAACCCTCGGGCCATCCGCTCACCTCCGCCGCGCACCATGCGCGTCCACAGTCTCGAAGATAGGCGTCCGCCTCCGCGATTGCTATATGACGGTTCATGGCGCCCCCCGCCGATCCGTTCGAAATCACCGATGATCCCGTCCCGGCCGATCCCGTGCCGGCACGGCGGGCCGTCACGTCCACCGCCCATCTGGACGGGCTGAACGAGGAGCAGCGCCAGGCCGTCACCCATGCCGGCGGGCCGCTCCTGGTGCTGGCCGGTGCAGGCACCGGGAAGACCCGCGTGCTCACCTCCCGCATCGCCCATCTGCTGCTCACCGGCCAGGCCCGCCCGTCGCAGATTCTCGCCGTGACCTTCACCAACAAGGCGGCCCGCGAAATGCTCGACCGCGTGGCGAGCCTGATCGGCGGCGCGGCGGACGGGATGTGGCTCGGCACGTTCCACGCGATCGGCGTGCGCGTGCTGCGCCGCCATGCCGAGCTGATCGGCCTCAAGAGCAACTTCACGATCCTCGATACCGACGACCAGACGCGGCTTATCAAGCAGTTGCTGCAGGCCGAGGGCATCGACGACAAGAAATGGCCGGCGCGCATCCTGTCCGGCATCATCCAGCGCTGGAAGGATCGCGCGCTGACGCCGGAAAAGGTCTCGGGCGACGAGGCCGGCGAGTTCGCCAACGGGCGGGCGGCCGACATCTACCGCCAGTACCAGGAACGCCTGAGCGAGGTGAACGCCGTCGATTTCGGCGACCTGGTGATGCACTGCGTGACGCTGTGGCAGAAGCATCCCGACATCCTGGCGGCCCATCACCGGCGCTTCCGCCACATCCTGGTCGACGAGTACCAGGACACCAACGTCGCGCAGTATCTCTGGCTGCGGTTGCTGGCGCAGGGCACGCAGGACGTCTGCTGCGTCGGCGACGACGACCAGTCGATCTATGGCTGGCGCGGCGCCGAGGTCGGCAACATCCTGCGTTTCGAGAAGGATTTCCCCGGCGCCACCATCGTCCGGCTGGAGCGCAACTACCGCTCGACGCCGCACATCCTGGCCGCCGCATCCCACCTGATCTCCCACAACGAGGGGCGCCTCGGGAAGACGCTGTGGACCGACGCCAAGGAGGGTGAGCGCATCTCGCTGCGCGGCGTCTGGGATGGTGACGAGGAAGCGCGCACCATCGGCGAGGAGATCGAGGCGCTGCAGCGCGACAAGCACAAACTCGCGCAGATCGCCATCCTGGTGCGCGCCGGCTTCCAGACGCGTGAATTCGAGGAACGCTTCATTACCATGGGCCTGCCCTATCGCGTGATCGGCGGTCCGCGCTTCTACGAGCGCCAGGAGATCCGCGACGCGCTGGCCTATTGCCGGGTCACCATCCAGCACGACGACGACCTGGCCTTTGAGCGCATCTACAACACGCCACGCCGCGGCCTCGGCGAATCGGCCCTGCGCACGCTGCGGCTGATCCAGCGCACCCAGAAGATCTCGCTGTTCGAGGCGACGCGGCGGGCGCTCGAGACCGACGAGCTGAAGGCCCGGCCGCGCAAGGCGCTGGGCGACCTGATCCGCAATTTCGAGCGCTGGCGGGCGATGCTCGACGGCATGAGCCATGTCGAGGTGGTCGAGACCATGCTCGAAGAATCCGGCTACACCGACATGCTGCGGGTCGACCGCTCGCCCGAGGCCGAGGGCCGTTTGGAGAATCTGAAGGAGCTCGTCAACGCGCTGCAGGAGTTCGATTCGCTGCCGGCCTTCATGGAGCATGTCGCCCTGCTCACCGACATGGCCTCGCGCGACGACACCGACATGGTGAGCGTGATGACCCTGCACGCCGCCAAGGGCCTCGAATTCGACACGGTCTTCCTGCCGGGTTGGGAGGAAGGCCTGTTCCCCAACCAGCGGGCGCTCGACGACAAGGGAATGGCCGGTCTCGAGGAGGAGCGCCGGCTGGCCTATGTCGGCCTGACGCGGGCGCGCAAGCGCGCCTATGTCTCCTTCGCCGCCAACCGCCGCGTCTTCAACCAGTGGCAGGCGGCCATTCCGTCGCGCTTCCTGCGCGAGCTGCCGCCCGCCCAGCTCGCGCAGAGCAGCGACGCCGGCCTGTATGCCACCTACTCCGCCGGTCACCATGGCGGCCTGCGCGACCAGGCGAGCGGATTCGAGTACGAGAGCCTGGGGGTCCCCGGCCGCCGCAGCCGCTATCGCGACGAGACGATCGACGATCGGCGCGCGACCGAAGGCGACCGGGTCGACCTCAGCATCGGCCAGCGTGTTTTCCACCAGAAGTTCGGTTACGGCCTGATCGTGGCCGTCGACGGCAACAAACTCGACATAGAATTCGAGAAGGCTGGCCCCAAGAAGGTGCTCGACAGCTTCATCGAAGCCGCCTGATCAGGACTTACAGGAGAGAAACACCATGTTCCGCCGTTCCGCCCTTGCCCTCGGCTCCGCCCTGGGCATCGTGCTCGCCTCCGGTGCCGGCTTTGCGCAGACCGGCAAGGTGACGGTCGTCACCTCCTTCTCCAAGGACGTTACCGACCCGATCAAGAAGGCCTTCGAGAAGGCCGTGCCGGGCGCCACGCTCGAAGTGCAAAACCGCAACACCAATGCCGGCGTGAAGTTCATCGAGGAGACCAAGGGCAACAACCAGGTCGATCTCTTCTGGGCCTCCGCACCCGACGCTTTCGAGGTGCTGAAAGGCAAGAAGCTGCTGTCGCCGTACAAGCCCAAGGCGACCGGCATCGCCGAGAAGGTCGGCTCCTATCCGGTCAACGACAAGGACGGCTTCTATTCCGGCTTCGCGGCGTCGGGCTACGGCATCATGTGGAACGAGCGCTACGTGAAGGCCAACAAGCTGCCCGAACCCAAGGAGTGGCAGGACCTCACGCAGGCGCCCTACTTCGATCACGTGTCGATCTCGGCGCCCTCGCGCTCGGGCACGACCCACCTGACGATCGAGACGATCCTGCAGGGCGAAGGTTGGGACAAGGGCTGGCGCACGACCAAGGAGATCGCCGGCAACCTGCGAACCGTGACCGACCGCTCGTTCGGCGTGCCGGAAGCGGTGAACTCGGGCCAGGTCGGCTACGGAATCGTGATCGACTTCTTCGCCTTCTCCTCGCAGGGCGCGGGCTTCCCGGTGAAGTTCGTCTATCCGTCGGTGACGACCCTGGTGCCGGCTAACATCGCGGTCGTCGCGAACGCGCCCAACAAGGCGGGCGCCGAGGCCTTCATCGAGTTCCTGCTGTCGCCCGCGGGCCAGGAAGTCCTGCTCGAGCCGACGATCCGCCGCCTGCCGGTGCGTCCCGAGACCTATGCCAAGGCGCCGGCCGACTATCCCAGCCCCTTCAAGGACAAGAACCTGCAGGGCCTGCT
>VFQN01007707.1_pt1 | contig 11411 bp, 8 predicted proteins | sample 3512371 | NCBI WGS metagenome assembly VFQN01 (sample SAMN10412370, study PRJNA504923) | tailings metagenome | isolation source: Replicate 2 from Balatoc abandoned mine | place: Philippines: Itogon, Benguet | collected 2017-08-28
GACGGCGAGCCGGTGCCCCTCGCACCCGAACCGCACCGCAGCCGCGGACTCGGGCTTCGGGCGGACCTTGAGTGTCAGCTGTGTGAGGACGCCGAGCGTGCCGAGGGCACCGATCTGGAGCTTCATCAGGTCGTAGCCGGCGACGTTCTTCACGACGCGCCCGCCGGCGTTCACCACGCTCCCGTCGTCGGCGACGAACTGGATGCCGATCACGTAGTCGCGGAGCGTTCCGTAACCGAGCCGGCGGGGGCCGCTCAGGTTCAGCGCGACCGCGCCGCCGACCGTGGTGGCGTCGGCGCGGGGGATGTCAACCGGGAGCCGCTGGCCTTCGGCCGCGAGCGCCGCCCGCAACTTCCCGACCGTAATGCCGGCCTGCACGGTGATCGTCATGTCCCGCGCCGGGTAGTCGATCACGCCGTCGAGCGCCGTCGTGTCGAGTGCGAGCCCGGGCTTGGTCGGCGGCAGACCGACGTCGAGCGCCGTGCGCCCGCCGACCGGGTACACGCCCTCGCCCGCCGCGACCGCGGCGCGGACCAACTCGCCGACCTCGGCGACGGACGACGGGCGGCGGACGGGGTAGGGCTTGGAGCCGTCGATGGAGAGCGTGGAATCCACGGCGGGCCGGGGCGCGGGGAGGGAGCGGGCTGTGTAGGTAGCTTATGGAGGGCACTGGGGTTGGGTATCGCAACCAGCCCCGGGCGGGCGGCTTTCGACCGGTCAAACAATCCTGGCCGATCTCCGCGGCCCTGCGGATTCACACTTCGAGTCCCCGCGCGGGGACGCACCCCCTGGGAGATTCCGATGCCGCCCGTCCGAGTCGCCGCCGCCGCGGCCGTCCTCGCACTCTTCGTCGCGCCGCCCGCCCGGGCGGGCTTCACCTACACGTTCACATCCGACCCCTCGACGTTCGGCGGTTCCCTGACCGGCAGCTTCCGCGTCGACGAGGCCGACCTACTCGACGGGCTCCTCTCGACCGAAGACGTGAGGGACTACGCGTTCACCCTCACCGACCTGTCCGGGACGAAGACGTTGTACGCCTTCAGCGGGGTGTTCCCGGGTATTGCCGTGAACCCGCTCACCGGGGTGCCGCTCGCGGACCCGCTGGGCTTCGGGGCCACGGTCCTGGGAGACCAGATCGGCGAGGCCGGGGTGGTCGCGGTGAGCCTGACGGACGCCGCACTCGCCCCGATGGGGGCGACGTGGGTCACGTCCGTACAGCCGACCGGCGAGGTCTACAGCGGGACGGGGCACTGGCAGATCGGGCCGGACGGGATCAGCCCGGCGCCGGTCCCCGGCGGGGCGACCCTCGCACTCATCGGGGCCGGGTGCCTCACCGCTGCCCGGAGGCTACGGCGGGCGAAGCCCGTCGTAGCCGGGACGGCGCCCGGGCGTTAGTGCTGGTCCGGGTGGTCCGCCGCCGGCTTCGCGGCCGGCGGCGGGGTGTCCGAACTCCGCAGGCGTTCGATGACGCTATAGAAGACCGGTGTCAGGAATACGCCGAACAGCGTCACCCCGAGCATCCCGCTGAACACCGCCGTCCCCAGTGCGATCTGCATCTCGGCCCCGGCGCCGGTCCGCAGGAGCAGCGGCACCACGCCGAGAATGAACGCGAAGCTGGTCATCAGGATCGGCCGCAGCCGCGCCCGGGCGGCCTCCACGGCCGCCTCGTGCCGCGCCGCGCCGGCCTCGCGCTTCTGCTTGGCGAACTCCACGATCAGGATGGCGTTCTTCGTCGCGAGCCCCACAAGCACCACCAGACCGATCTGGCAGAACACGTTCAGGTCGAGGCCGGTGATCAGCAGCCCGGTCACCGCGCAGAGCAAACACATCGGCACGACCATGACGATCGCCAGCGGCAGCAACCAGCTCTCGTACAGCGCGGCCATCACCAGAAAAGCGATGACGACCGACAGCCCGAATACCAGCAGCGTCGTGTCGCCGGTGTAGGTGAAGAGGCCGGGGATTGTCACCGGTGTGCTCGCGGCGAGCTTCTCCTGGTACGACAGTTCAGTCCACTCGTACCCCATGCCGGGCGGGAGCTCGCGGGCGGCCAGCGCCTCCATCGTCTCGATCGCCTGGCCGGAGCTGATCGCCCGCGGGTTCGTGAACCCGCTCAGGTCGGCTGAGGGCGACATCTGGAACCGCCCGACCTTCGGCGGGCCGGCGGACGGGTCCACCACGAGCAGCCCGGCCAGCGGTACCATGTCGCCGGTCGGCCCGCGCACCTTCAGCCGCATCAGGTCTTCGACGGAGATGCGGAACCGGCCGTCGGCCTGCACCTGCACCTGCCAGTTGCGGTCGCGGAGGGTGATGTCGTTGACGTACAGCGACCCCATGTACACCTGGAGCGCCTCGTTGATGTCGGACACCGGGATGCCCATGCGGGCGGCCCGGTCGCGGTCCACGCTCACCGACACCTGCGGCGCCTGCGCCCGGAACGTGCTTGTCGCGCCGACGATCCCGGGCTGCTTCATCGCCGCCACGGCGAGGTTGCTGGTAATCCCCTGGAGGGCGGGGTAGCCGAGCCCGGCACGGTCGAGCACCTGGAGTTTGAACCCGCTGCCGGTACCGAGCCCGAGGATCGGCGGCGGGCCGAACGACACCACCGCCGCCTCGCCGATCGCCGCGAGCTTCTGGTTCAGCTCGCGCAGGATCGCCGGCGCCCGCCGGCCGGGCCGCTCGGCAAACGGCTTCAACGTCAGGAACATGCCGCCGTAATTCGACACGTTCACCGACGAGAGCAGGTTGTACCCCGGCAGGCTGATGACCCGGTTCACGCCCTCCGTCGCCAGTGCCAGCTCGGTCACCTTCGCCGCCACCGCCTCGGTGCGCTCCAGCGAGGCGCCGTCGGGGAGCTGGATGTTCACCATCAGATAGCCCTGGTCCTGGTCCGGAATGAACCCGGGCGGGACGGACGTGAACGCCATCCCGGTGAAGACCAACAGCCCGAGGTAGAGCAGCAGCACGAGCGCCGCCAGCCGGAGCGACCGGCGCACCACCCAGGCGTAGCCGCCCGTGGTCAGGTCGAACCCCTTGTTGAACAGCCGAAAGAACCAGCCGAGGACGAGGTCGATGGCCTTGTCGGGGATCGCCTTCGGGGCGTGGTGGCTCTGGAGCAGCAGCGGGCACAGGGCGGGCGTGAGCGTGAGCGAGTTGAACGCGCTGAGCAGCGTGCTGACCGCGATGGTGATGGCGAACTGTTGGAAGAACTGGCCGGTGATGCCGGGGATGAACGCGCTCGGTACGAACACCGCCGCCAGCACCAGCGAGATGCCGAGGATGGCGTTGCCCACCTCCGACATCGCCGCCCGCGTCGCCTCGCGCGGCTCCATCCCCTTCGCCAGGTTCGCCTCCACGGCCTCGACCACGACGATCGCGTCGTCCACGACGATGCCGATGGCGAGCACCATGCCGAACAGGGTGAGCGTGTTGAGCGAGAACCCGACGGCGAGCATCACCGCCAGCGTGCCGACCAGCGCCACCGGCACGGCGAGCATCGGGATCAGCGCCGCCCGCCAGTTCTGAAGGAACACGATGACCACGATGAACACGAGGACGAACGCCTCGACCAGTGTGTGCACTACCGACTCGATCGACTCCTGCACGAACCCGGTCGTGTCGAAGGCGATCGTGTACTCGATCCCGTCCGGGAACCGCTCCTTCTTCAACTCCTCCATCCGTTTCTTGACGCGCTCGGCGGTCTGGAGAGCGTTCGCCCCGGGGAGCGTGTACACGGCGAGGCCGACGGCCGGGTCGCGGTCGAGGAACGAGGACGAGTCGTAGGCCTTCGCCCCGAGTTCGACCCGGGCGATGTCGCCGAGCCGCACCAGCGCTTCGGGCTGGCCCGTGGCGTTCACCTTGCCGGCCTTCACGACGATGTTCTTGAACTCGTCCTCGGTCTTGAGCCGCCCCTGGGTGGTAACGACCAACTGCGACGTCTGCCCGCGCGGGACCGGCGGGCGGCCGATCACCCCGGCCGCCACCTGCGTGTTCTGCGCCTTGATCGCGTTCACCACGTCGCCCGCGGTCATCTCCAGGTCGGCGAGCTTGTTCGGGTCGAGCCACACCCTCATGGCGTAGTCGCGGTTGCCGAAGAAGAAGATGTCGCCGACGCCGTTCAGCCGGGCGAGGTCGTCCTTGACGTTGATGGCGACGAAGTTGCTGACCTCGATGTCGTCCTTGATCGGCTTCCCGTCCTTCCCCTTCGGGCTGTACACGTTGACGACGAGGAGGATGCTGGTGGATTGCTTCTTGGTCGTCACGCCGATCTGCTTCACCTCGGCCGGGAGGTTGGCGGTGGCGATCGAGACGCGGTTCTGGACGAGCACCTGCGCCATGTCCGGGTCGGTGCCGGTGCGGAAGGTGATGGTGAGCCGCATGTTCCCGTCGTCGGTGCACTGCGACTCCATGTACAGCATCCCCTCGACGCCGTTCACCTGCTGCTCGATCGGGGCGGCGACCGTCTCGGCGACGGTGCGGGCGTTGGCCCCGGGGTACTGGGTGGTGACGACGATCTGCGGGGGCACCACGTCCGGGTACTGGGCGATCGGCAGGGCCGACAGCGCGAGCACGCCGACGAGCGTGGTGAGGATCGACAGCACGATGCCGAACACCGGGCGGTCGATGAAGAAGTGGAACGGACTCGGGGCGACGGTGGGGTGAGCGGCGGAGCCCGGCGCGGCGTGCGACATCGGCGAAGTCTCAGGCGGTGAACCGGTCGGCCCTCACACCCACACTCACGCTGCCCCTACTGCTGCACCCGCACCTTTACGCCGGGGCGGAGGCGGAGGAGGTTCGAAGCCGCGACGCGGTCGGCCGCGGTGACCCCGGACCGGACTACGACCCAGCCGCCGTCCGACTGGCCGAGCTCGACCGGGTGGACCACCACCTCGTCCTTCTCGTCGATGACGTAGACCACCCGCTGCCGGTCCTGCTGGACCACCACCGCCTCGGGGATCATCAGCGCCTTGCCGGCGGCCCCGGCGTCCACCCGGACGCGGACCGAGTCGCCGGGGGAGAGCTTGTCGTCCTTGTTGTCGAACTCGGCCCGGATGGTGCGCGTGCCGGTCCCGCGGACGATCTCGGTGTCCACGAACGAGACGGTGCTGGCCCGGGTGAACGCGTCCTCGTTCTTCTGGGCGATGGTGACCCGCAGTGCGGCCTTCTTCGGGTCCGGGATGGTCTTCTTGTCGTAGATCTCGTCGCGGTACCACAGTGAGGTGAGTTCGTCCACCTCCCAGGTGGCGTACACCTTCTCCATCGGGATGATCTCGTCGAGGACGGTCTGGTAGGCGGAGACCGCGTCGCCGACGGCGACCCGCGACAGCCGGGTCACACCGGTGGTCGGTGCCTTGATCGTGCAGTAGTCGAGGTTCTTCTGGGCCTTCGCCTTGGCCGCCTCGGCCGCCTGCCTGGCCGACTCGGTCACCTTCATCTGGGCCTTCGCGACCTCGTACTGGGCCGCCCGCTCGTCTTTGTTCGACGCGCTCCCGCCGCCCATGTTGAATGCCGTCAGCTCGCGGTCGTACTGCACCTTCGCCAGCGCCGTGTCGGCCTTCGCCTTGATGATGTCGGCCTCGGCCTTGGCCAGGTTGGCGACCGCGCTGTCGTAGTCCGCCTGAAACAGGATCGGGTCGATCCGGTACATGACCGACTTGTCCTTCTCGACCGTCTTCCCCTCCACGAAGTCGCGGCTGAGAAGGACGCCGGTGACCTGCGGGATGACACGGACCGGGTCCTTCGCCTCGATGCGGCCGGTGAACTCCTTGTACGGGGCGAACGCGCGTTCCGCCGGGCGGACGACGGTGACCCCGGGCGGCTCCGGCGGCTGGAGCTCGGGCGGCTTCTTACACCCGGCGAGGGCGGCGAGCGCGGCGACGGCGACGGCGACGGCCGACCCGCGGGCGGGGCGGCACGACCATAGGGAGGACACGCGAGCCTCCGGGCAAACGGGAAGGCGATACCGAGATGGTAGGGAGAGGGGCGGACGAACGGACAGGAAATTCCCGACCGGCCGCGCGACGGTTACAGGTAGGTGCTGAGGAGGTAGAGCCCGAGCCCGATGGCGGTGAGGAACACGGCGATGCGCGTGCCCCAGCCGAGCGCCTCGTGGAGGATGCGGTCCCAGCGGTCGTGCCGGGTGGCGGCGTACACCAGGCTGACGATCACGAGCAGGACCGGCAGATCCCAGTAGATGCTCACGGCGAACACGGGCATCGTCGGCTTCCTCTCGCGCGGGTGAGGGTGACGGGATTAAGGGAGCGACACGATCGACCGCGTCTCACCCGTTCCCCCGCTCATGCCCCTTCGTACCCGTCGCCTCTTCGTCTTTCCCAGATGGGTCGCGGAACATCGGCCCGGCGAGGGCGTCGTAGATCACGAGCAGGTTCAGCACGCCGGCGATGACGGTGTACACCCAGCCCAAATCCCAGCGCTTGTTCCCGTTCCGCTGGAGGTCGTTCAGTTCGTCCTCGGTCGGCGCACGCTGAAAGGTGCCGAAGATCGGTCCGGCTTGGGCGTTGGGGTCGAACTTGGCGTACTGCACGACCGCCGGCCACGCCGCGGCGCCGATCCAGAACTGGCCCATGAACTGGGGCCGGTAGGCGACCGCCTTCGCCGCCCCGCCGAGCCGCCACCCGAGCACATCGACGTCGGCCTGGTCGGCGACGGCCGGGAGCCAGACGTTTTTCCACTGCCCCATCGCCATGCCGTAGAAGAACAGGACGTACAGCCCGCCGAAGAACAATAGTCCCTTGCCGGTGCGCCCCTGGTACACCTGCCCGAGCCCCGGGATGAGGTAACTGAGAACAGCGGCGAGCGGGTCGAGTTTGGCCGGCCCCGGGTCGAGCGCGACCGCCGGCGGGGGAGGGGGCGGCGCGGTCACGGCCGGCGCCGGCGGGTTCGCCAGCGCGGCCGGAACGACAGCCCCGTCCGCCGGGCTCCCCGCGTCGGTCGGCGCGGGCGGGGTGGCGGGTGATTCGGGCGGGGCAGAGGACATCAGGTTCACTCGACCGGAAGGAACGCCGGCGGCCCGGCACCGGAGGGATTCGCCGGAGGCCGGGCCGGATTGTCGATCGGGTGATTATAGGAGCCGAAAGGGCGGGCGGCAGAGGCCAGAAGCCGGACGGCGGCGTGCACCTGTCCGGCTTCTGGCCTCTGCCGCCCGCCCTTTAGAACCTCTTGTCTACTGCGGCCAAGGCAGCGGGAAGGGCAGTTGCACCAGCCCGGCGACGGTCGCCAAATGGGCGGTAGTGTAGACGAGCAGCGCGACGCCAGTGAGGCCGATCAGGTTCTTCCCGCACCAGCTGCGCGGGAGCCAGCCGACCGGACCGAGCAGCCGCGTGAGGCTGTCGAACCCCCAGTCGATCGCGGCCAGCGGCCACAGCAGCACCGGCAGCGGCGGGGGCGGCGGTTCGGCCACGACCGGCGTCGGCGTGGGTGGCGCTGGCGGCGCGGCTACCACGGACGCGGGTGGTGTCGGCGCCACCGGCGCGGGACGGGGAGCGGGCTTCGACGGCGGCGTCGGCTTCCGCTCGATGATCGGTGTGGTCGGCTCCGGCGGCGGAATCATCGGCACCGGCGCTGGCGGCGGCTCCGGCCGCCGCGGCGGCGCGACGATCACCTCGGCGACCGGCTGCGGGCGCGGCGGGGCGATGAGCGGCGGGACCGGCGCCGGCTGCGGACGCGGCGGCTCGGGCGGGGCGGCGAAGTGTGGGACGGGCGGCGGGGCGGCGGGGGCGTCGTACCGCCACGTCGGGCCGGCCGGCGGGGTCGGGGGCGCGGGCGGCGGCTCGGTGCCGGTCAGCGGCAGGTTGAGCATCCGCTGGAGGAGCGAGTCGAGCTCGTCGAGCTGTTGCCGGGTGAGGTCGTTCGCGCTGGGGGCGGTCGCCATGACTTCCTTCCGCGGCCGGGCCGGCGTCGTGCCGAGGGGCGGGCGAGTGTAGACCGGCCGGAACGGCGACGCAAGGGCAAGTCGCGGCGCGAAACTCGGCTTCCCCGTGGCGCCCGGCCGGCGCTACACTGCCGGCCCGCGGGGAGGGAGCACGGATGCGCATCTGTATCTACGACGACCGCCGGGCCGCCGACCTCGGCCCGCTCACCGCCACCCGCCCGGCGTCCGACCTGCTGTGCGGGCTCACCACGCTCGCCGAGAAGCAGGCCCGGTTCTTCCGCGCCGACCGCGTCGGCTACCTCGTCCGCCCCGAACTGGCGCCGCTGCTGAAGGCCCGTGACCCGGCGGCGCCGGTCAACGACCCGGCGTGGCTCCGCGCCGCGCCGACGGTGTTGGTGAACTCGCGCTGGGTCGCGCCGCCGCCGCCGTTCCCCGGGCCGGCGTACCGCGACCTGTTTTCCGGCGGCACAGCCGTCGGGGTGTGCGGCGGCGAGGTGGCGTTCGCGTCGGTCGGCCACGCGCAACTGCAAGCGGTCAGCCCGGTGACGGTCGACGACTGCGTCGCGGACTGGGTGCAGGCGCTGCCGGGCGTCGAGGCGGGCGGGCATGTCGTCCGCCGACCGTGGGAACTGGTCGACCTGAACGCGGCGCAGATCACCGCCGACTTCGCCGCCGCGTGCGACCCGACGACGGCCGGGTTCCACCCCGCCGGGTTCGCCGTCGTCGGTCCCGCCGACCGGCTCTACCTTCACCCGTCGGCCCGCATCGACCCGATGGTCGTCGCCGACACCACCGCCGGCCCGGTGTGGATCGGCGAGGGGGCGGTGGTGACGGCGTTCACGCGCCTGGAAGGCCCGTGTGCCGTCGGCCCGCACACCCAGCTGTTCGGCGCGAAAGTGAAAACCGGCACGACGCTCGGCCCGCACTGCCGGGTCGGCGGCGAGGTCGAGGCGAGCATCCTGCTCGGCTACGCGAACAAGTACCACGACGGGTTCCTCGGGCACAGCTACCTCGGCGAGTGGGTGAACCTCGCCGCCGCGACCGGCACCGCCGACCTGCGCTGCGACTACAAGCCCGTGACGGTGAAGATCAACGGCGAGGTGGTGAGCAGCGGGCGGCTGAAGGTGGGAAGCATCTTCGGCGACCACGCCCGCACCGGCCTCGGCGTGCTGCTCGACGCCGGCACGGTGGTCGGCCCGTTCGCCGCGGTCCTCCCGTCGGGCCGGCTGGCGCCGCGGGTCGTGCCCGGGCTCGCCCGCACCGGCCCGGAGGGCACGACGCCGGCGCCGGACCTGGAGGAACTATTCGCCACTGCCGACCGCGCCATGCGCCGCCGCGGCCGCGAGCTGACGCCGGAACTGCGGGCGGTCTACGCCACCGCAGCGGGCCGCCGGGTGGCCGAGCCTGAACCGGCGACATTGCCACTGCGGCGGACGGCGTGAGCGCGGTGGCAGTCGATCGTTCGGTGTTAGCTCCTCGAACGATCTCCTCTGCGTTTGAAACGTGACCATAAGTGACTCGATTTTCGGATTTCGCGCAGCCCAGGTACTCGCCCAAAGCCATCCACACCTTGATCTTGTGTCCGAAAATGCACGCCATTCTGCGTCAGAATCGTGACCATACGTGACCAGACGTCGCGCACGACCGACACCCGCCCGCTCCGATCCTGCGTCCGAAACGCCCACGCGGCGACCGTCGGCCGCGCGCCGAACCCGACTCACCTGCCGCGGTCCGGACCGCAGACAGAGTTGGTGGGGCCACACCCAACACCTTACCCCATTAGACCACGGGCGGTTGCCTGCCCGCGGCGTGGCGAATGGTCGGTCGACCGACCCGACACGGATCGGTCGACGCACCACTACGGAAGACACCCGACACTCGTCATTTCACCCTCATCCGGCCTGGTCGCGGTAGAATGTCCAGCACAGGACGTAAGCCGCACCCCGACGCTGCACCATGTCGCTCCCCGTTCGGTCACTCCCCGTCGCCCAGAACTGGGACTGCCGCGGCTGTGCGTCGTGCTGCCGGAACTACGCCATTCCCGTCTCCGCCGATGAACAGAAGCGGATCGAGGGGCAGGGCTGGGACGCCGACCCGGCGCTGAAGGGCACGCCGTTCTTCCTCGCCGACGGCCGTGGCACGGTGCTCAACCACCGACCCGACGGCGCGTGCGTCTTCCTCGGCGACGACAACCGCTGCCGGATCCACGCCAAGTTCGGATCGGTGGCGAAGCCGCTCGCCTGTCGGATCTATCCGTTCCTCCTGGTTCCCGCCGGCGACCACTGGCGCGTCGGCCTCCGCTACGCCTGCCCGAGCGCCGCCGCCAACGACGGCCGTCCGCTCGACGCGCACCTGCCCGAGGTCCGCGAGTACGCCGCGCTCCTCGAAGCCGATCAGCCCGCGGTGAAGGACCGCCCGCCGACCCCGCTCCGCGACGGGACGGTCGTTCCGTGGGACGACGTGCTCCGCATCGCCGGTGCGCTGGCGAAGTTGCTCGGCGACGCCGACGTGCCGCTCGAACGCCGCTGGCGCACGGTGCTGAAACTTGCCGAGATCGCGGACGGGCTGAAGTTCGACGGCGGCGGGAACACAAAGAAAGCCGTGACGGGCGGTCGGCTGAGCGAGATGTTCCACGTCCTCTCCGAGACGGCGGACGAGGAGACGCCGGCGACCGCCGACGTGCCGCGGCCGGGGCGGGCCGCGCGACTGGTCTTTCGGCAGGTGCTCGCGGTGTACGCCCGCAAGGACCACGGGTCGGAGAAGGGGACCGCCCAACGCTCGCCGCTCGGCCGCGTCGCCGCCGCCGTCCGCTTCGCCCGCGGCGCCGGCCGGGTGCCGAAACTCCACGCACAACTGCCGGATGTGTCCTTTCAGGCCGGGGAAGAACCGTTCGGCCCCCTGTCTCAAGAAAGCGACGCTCTGCTCACACGGTATTACCGATTGAAGGTGCAATCCCTCCAGTTTTGTGGGCCGACCAACTTCGGCGTACCATTCTGGGAAGGGATCCGTTCGCTGGCGCTGACGTTCCCGGCCGCGATGTGGCTGGCCCGGGTGTTCGCCGCCGGCGGGATGTCGAAACCGGCCGCGGTGGAACTCGCGGTCCGGGTTGCGGACGACAACTTCGGATTCAACCGGCTCCTCGGACTGGGCCGGCAGAAGTTCGCCCTACGATTGCTGGCCGCCCGAGAGGAACTTCCGCGGTTAGTGGCGTGGTACGGCAGGTGAGGGAGTAGCGCCGTGGAGAAGTGGTTCGAGGGGATCGATCTGCTCGGCCGCGTGGCCTGGGTCGGCACCGGGTGCTGGCTGCTCGCCAACGGCAACGAGGCGGCGGTGCTGGAACTCCCGCCGTCGGTGTGGGGCGGGCCGGATCCGGTTCGCCTCGCCGCGCAGGCCGCGCGCGAGCGGCAGCTACGCGTGAAGTACCTCCTCTGCACGCACGCCCACCTCGACCACTTCAGCCGCCCGACGCTCCGCCGCATGCGCGCCACCTTCCCCGACGCCGAGCCGGTGTTGCAGGCGG
>VFQN01007708.1_pt1 | contig 11410 bp, 19 predicted proteins | sample 3512371 | NCBI WGS metagenome assembly VFQN01 (sample SAMN10412370, study PRJNA504923) | tailings metagenome | isolation source: Replicate 2 from Balatoc abandoned mine | place: Philippines: Itogon, Benguet | collected 2017-08-28
CCCCAAGCTCTGGCATGCTGCTCCAGCCCCGCCACCCTTGCACACCGCTGTACCTGGCACTGGGTGTTGCAGTGCCGCAACACTCTCGACACCTGCTACAGCATGGTGTCGGCCGGCCGTGCCTCCTTGGCTCTGTGCGCTTGCCCGCCAGGGGACAGCAAGGCGTGCGGGAACTGCGGCAAGGCGGACGCGGGCAAGGCGTGCGGCGGCTGCGGGGTGGTGTACTACTGCAGCAGGTGGGTCTGTGCGCTGGGCGGTGTACTAGTAGGATAACCACCCGGATATGGTACTGGACCTCCATGCAAAACTTCCTGTACCTACAACCGTGCTCTGCTGCTACGTACGCGTGCAGGGACTGCCAGAGGGCGGCGTGGCCCGCCCACAAGTCCACCTGCAAGGCTGCCGGGTCCGCCGGGCCTTCACAGCCGGCGCAGGGGGCGGGGACGAACGGCAGCGCAAAGGGCGGTGCCGGCGGCGGCGGCAGCGCGGACGGCAGCGGGGTGCTGCGTGTGCCTGTGCTGCTGGCGCCCAAGGCGCTGACCCTCACCAACCTGTCGGCGCACCTCACCCCGGCCCTGGCGAACCTCACAGGAACAAGGCGTGAGTGTGTCTGGCTTTGTCTGTTGCGGTACTGCACTGACTGTTTGGTAGCGGTATATTCCATGAGGCCCTGCAACGGCTAGCTTGCGGCTAGGGGATGACAGCCATGGGGTTGCTTCACTTACACTGGCACCATTGATCGCGCCTTTCTGTGTTGCCGCCTTTGAACCACGCCGCATAGCTACATGCCTTGCACATAGCATCCACGATTGGCCGAAGGCTGCATGCCCTTCTTAGCCAGCCATGTAGATAACGGTCCGCACCCCCTCCCGTTGCTTTATTCACAGCGCACGAGGCGCCTCCGGTGCCCCAGGCCTCGGTGATGGAGATACCGCCCGAGGTACGGCAGTAACACGTGCGACGCATCCCGGAAGCATCGGTACCTTGACGCAAGATCCAGACACGGTGGCCAGCACCATGCTAGTCATCAAGCAAGCGCACCATGGCAGGGTCCAGCGCTGTGTCCGGCCTTGAGCGTGGACGCATGCGCATAGGCAGCGCAGTGGTGACGTGGCGCACGCCAGCTTAGTCGCTCTTCACCTCCCTGCACGAAAACTGGCTGTTTCACGCTGGTCCCTTCCGCTACCACGCTCTTGTCCCAGCCCGGCCCCGCGCCCACCTCCTGCCTTTCTTCATGCATTCAGACCCGCACCCTCATCCCACACTGCGCAACCCTGCAAGTATCAACTACCGGTACACAATACCGGAGTCTCCTTAGCCCCAAACCCCATTTGCGACTGTCTCCCGCAGGAGGTGCGCGCCATGCTGAGGCGCAAGTCCAAGGCGGCCACCAAGGGCAAGGCGCTGTGCGTCAAGGTGCAGGTGGTGGCGGAGAAGCCGCCCGCGGCCATCGCAGCGGTGGGTGGGGTGGGTGGTATGCGTAAAACGCGAGGAAACCGTGTGAGGTGTCAGGGAAGCACGGTCAGTCAGTCAGTCAGTGTTACACGGCGAGGGTTCCTGTAAACCCTCCGCAAGTGCAACGACCCGTGTACGAGCCGGAGGCTCAAGGGTCTCCCTTTAAACAGCCAAGAACGTGAACGGGAAGCACGGAAACGCTGGTGCCTGCACGAGAAGAGCGAGTTGGTGTTGGGGTGGGTGGTGGGTCCATGCGGCCAACGTGTGGTGTGCGCCTGTCATGGCGGGGCACATGCACACGTCGGCCAAGCAGTCATGACTGCATGCTGGGTTCGCGCTGCTGACGGGCAGCCGCTCCCCATCGGGACCGCGTTTCCACCCCTTGCCCGAACAGGTCATGCGGACGATGGGCGAGTACCCCGAGGCCATGCTGTGCTACGACAAGGACCGCTCCCTGGTCTTCCAGCTGGGTAGGATGGGCGCGTGGTCTTCGTGTAGTCTTAGTGTGGTCTTAGGTTTGACCGAGGGCGAGGGCAACGCGTGGGCACGTGTAGACAGTCATACACGATAGTTACGAGCACCGTGACATCGATGTCGTCGCAAGCAGGGGCCAGCAGCTGGGGGTGTGCAGCAAGGGGCTCCCCTGGACGCGAGGGCATTTTGGCGCGCCCACGCACCTTTCGTGCAGCTTGGTACGCGTCTCTTATGAGAATGCCGGTTCACGTTGGCCCGCTGGTGCCGGCTCCGTCCCTCGCTTCGCCAGCAGTGCTACCGTGCCAACCAGCTGCCGGCATGTCATGCCAACACTGCGAATCCTCCCACTCCCACTCCCACACGCAGACGGCGCCACGCCCGCGGGGCAGCAGCTGGAGGCCATCATCCGCAAGGAAGGTGTGCGCAAGCTCAAGGTACGGTACACGGGTAGCACAGGGCAATGCATGGCAGTAGGGGGGGGAACAAAGTACTAGTAACGCGAGGTAGAGGTGGTAGTAGTAGTAATAGTAGGGGCGGGGGGCTTGACGGTGGATGGGCCCCCTTACTGCTGCAGCTGGCACAGCTGGCATGGCCCTTGCGGGGGAATGGGATGTATCAGCAGACACATAGGGAAGGTTCACTCACGGCAGTGTCCCGGAGGAACAAGACACTCGAGGCGATGGCGCTGAGTGACGAGTGTGCTTCTGCAGGCTGTTGGTGCGGTGCTCGCCGTGCCATGCTAGGCGCAGGCCCTCTTGACTGGACATAGCGTGCTCATGGCTCTACTGCTGCGCTCTCTGCCGATAACCTGCAGGGCTACTTTGCGGTCTACTTCGACCAGGACTGCATTGGGAAGGTGCGTACCGAGTCCATGCGGTCATGTGGCATACTCAGGGGACAACAGGCAAGCGGACAGTGGCACACTCCCCACTGGTCTTTGGGAACCACACGCACGAACATGCTGTTCCAACGCTTCCTCAAGAGATGCTGCCGCCTGTGGTGGCCTGGCACAGCCTTATCCTGTCGCCAGTCGTGCAGGTGCATGCCTGGCCATGCCCCGGCCAGGGACACGTGCCCCCCTGGACACGTGCTCCACTTGCATGTGCGGTATCTCGCTACCTGTACCCCAGGCAAATGGGAGAATGGGAGCATAGCCGTGCATGCCAAAGCGTACACTCCATTAAGGAGCTGGAGTTCTGCGGCCCGCATACGCAGCTGTCGTAGCACATACATGGCCGTCTCGTACGTGCTCCGCCGTGTGTCTCGCTGCACGCGCAGGACGGCGTGCCCAAGGAGGTCATCGTGCAGAAGGCCATGCTGCCGCCGCAGCCCTTCTGAGCACCCAGCAGCGGCAGTAGCAGCAGTGGTGGGCCCGGCCGCGCGGGACGGCCCGGGCGGCTGGGTGGCCTTTGGGGCGGGAGGCTTAGCGCACGTGGTTGCTCGCCCTCCGCCTGCACGATGGGGCCACAGGGCCACCCCACGTGTCAGGGTGCGTCGCGTGCGTTGTCGCATGGTCGTGCATGGTCGCGGCTCTGGTGTCAGGCAGTCAGGGCTTTGGCGGCACTGCGGCCCAATAGTGAGGACGCAAAACGGGCACTGTTCCTGTATGGAAACCAAACTAGCCAAGTCATCATGAGCCACCCCACATGTCGCGTGCATGCGTGGTCGCGTGCGTACGTGCGTGCGTGATGTAACCACCCATCTAGGTCGGGTAGGCGCGCTGCGGTCAGTAGCGCAGTCCACGCCACGCGGCGTTTTGCCGGGCGTAACCGATGTTATCAATAATAGCATTTTTTGCGTAGTTGCAGGTGTGCCAGTGCTAAGCTGCATGGGTACAATCTGAGCTGCCTGCGAAGGGGGGCAGTAACCTCGTGATTTGATGAGCCGTGCACCCGGAGCCAGGAGCGGAAGGGGAGGTTAGGGGCCCGTGGGAGCTGCCCCTGACGGGCCCATCACGCCTGCTGGAACACGTGAAGTGCCAGTTTAAAATTGTGGTATCGTGTCCGTCTGGATGACCATGGCTGGTGCATATCACATTGGCCGTCCGCATATGCTTGAAGCAATCAACCTTCACATTACCACTGGAAGTCACTTGGATTGAAGGTCTCCATGTGCTGAACAACGAAGTAATGTCTGCCCCGGAGAAGCTGTGACACTGGGCTGGTCATCATGTTTCTGCAGCGTGTGGGGTACGATGTATGGGGTGGGGCACCTGAGGACACCGAGGCGCAGGTGGCCTTCCTGTGTGGTAGAGCGTTGCCTGTACCTAAAGTCGCGCGTGCTGTGTGCGTTGCGCGCGGAGGGCTACGTGCGGCTGCCCTGATGACCGCTGCTGATGGTAGGGTATGGGGGCATAGGCGAAGCTGGAGGCGTAGGTGCCGAAATCGATGGCTGTCGATGGCCACGGCGAGCACCGGCCAGGGGGCGCGCAGGGCCCCGGCAGGCGCCGAGGGCACCGGTGTCGGCATGGCCTAGCAGCAACCCATGGGTCACACCATTCAATTCAACAGCAACGTCGGCCCCCTTGATACCCAAGTGCCACCGCGTACGGTACTAGTCCCAAACTCACGCAGTACGCATTTACGAAGTCAGCTACCGGCTACAGGGTACAACCTGGTGCGACTCCATGCCGTTCAGCGGTTCTGAAGCACACCGCCACAAAGACATGCAACAACCTTCATGCCAATGGATTCTAAACCACCGAAACGCACACGCCAATGTCGATTTGGCACCTTGCTCTGCGATGCCACTTGCTGCTTGTCCTGGAGTCGCACGATGCATGCTCGTACCCGTCCTTAGCTGACAGAGAGGGCAACAGGTTCTGGGCCGGCTGGGTTGTGCACGCCCGCGCAGTCACGTCAGCCCAGCTCCAGCCCTTACCAAGCCTACACAGCATACTGGAACAGCCATTTGATACCACGCCACGACTTGGTTCATAGGGTTCATGCGCCGGCGAGCTCGCTGGGGCACGCCATTTACTGTCGCTGGGTCCAGGACTAGTACAGCAGGTGTTGACCGCCTCGGAACCCAACACCCTCCTGCGTACACTCCTACAGTACCACCAATAACTCCTCAGTCGTCGTCGTTGCGTAACAGACAACCCGCGAGTATGGGGCATGACCACAGTCGAAGGCCCCTGTGAGGGAGGCGTAGACGACACCACATACATCCACGTTGCCCGCATCAAACGTGCCTACGTGGTCTGGACCACCAGCCCCGCCCCCCTCCACCGTGAGCAACAGCCTAGCCCGTCTATACACCAAGCACGCTAGCATGCATGGGGCTTGAGTAGTCAAGCCCCTGCGGACAAGCGGAGGTGAAGTCGTGTAATATTGTCAGTACCGGTACGCCAGCGCACGCAGCTAGTGGCCGCAAGGAGTCACCGGCGGGTCTTGCTCCCCCTTCCAGCGTCCCTGCATCGGCGCCACATCTCAGCCAGGGGTTGTTACCTCGGCGGCAGCTTCCTCGCTAGGGCTTGCCTACGAGGTTGAAGCGGCGGGGGGGGGTGGGATAGGGCAGTTCAGGATCGGAGCGCATGCACTGCCCGAAACTTACACAGTGGTGCAGACAAGAAAGCGAGGCGGCCATTTGCCCAGTGGTAAGGTCCAGCAGCAGGCGCCACCGCCGCCGCCATAACAGGCGCAGCATATTTGGGCTGGGCCTCAGGGCGACCCGGGCAGGTTCCTGCCAACTGCTGTCCCTAGCACTGCTTACTCTAAACCTTCTCATACTAACGTGCTCACCGTGAGCGCCACGTCCAGGTAGGCGGGTGCGCCCTGGCATAGAAGCAAGCCCGCAACCACTGCCCCGTGCTGCGGCAAAGGAGGAGGGATGAGCGCCACGCCGGCCTGCCGCCCGTCCGGCCGCACTCCCGAGTGCTGGGCTTCGTACATTGGGCAACTTATGATACGGCGAAGGGGAGGGGAGGGCAGGCGGTTGGCGCTGCTGCTGCTACCGCCGCCACGAATCCTCCTGGCACTGATGAATGAGCTCCTACCGCTCCTTGTGATGAGGCTCCGTGTCGCTGGCACGTGCACGTGCACGTGGCACGTGGCGCATGGCACGCCCGGGAGCCGCGTTCATGTACGTCCCCGGGGCAGCGGAGGTCCGGGCGGCGGGTTTACATGGCCGCCGCAGCGGCCGCTCATGCCGCAGGGTGGAGACCACTGCTGGGGGCACCGTCATGCCCGGGACAGTCACTATCCCCCGCGGCGTGCTGCTGCCTGGCAGCGCCGCCGCCGCCGCCACTGCTCCCATTCCCTGTGGCCGCTTCCGCCGCCAACCTCACAACGGCGGCACGGTCACCTGCTGCTGGCACACTGGCGCAGAGGTGAGGTCACTACCCCGCCATGACGAGAGCTGCCAGCCGCTGTGCTCCACGCCGTTGCCGACGTGGCCACCACCGCACGGTGCGTAGCTGCGCCGCCAGAGACCGGGGGTGTGCCTGTACGGCGGAAGCACCTGGCGGAGCAGGCTTTCACGCCTTACAGGCTGAACAGCAGGCGCATCAAGCCCCGCGCGAACTGTACGTACTCGCCCACTCCCAGCTTGGACGTGCCGTACAGCCGGTCCACAAACACGATGGGCACCTCGGCGATGCGCATCCCCAGGTACTGCGCACGGGTGATGACCTCCATCTGGAACGCGTACCCGCGAGAAGTGGTCTGCTGCAGCAGCACCTCGAGGCACTCCCGCTTGTAGAGCCTGTAAGCGCCGGTTAGGTCGGAGGCGCGAGCGCCGAGGAGGAAGGACGCGAGCAGGTTTGCGCCACGGCTGGTGAGCTTGCGCCTGAGGTTCCACCCTGCGACGCCACCGCCGAGGGTGTAGCGGGTGCCGGACACGATGTCCGCGCCGCTGCGCCGCTGCATATCGATGAATGCGGGCAGGTGCTTTGGGTGGTGGGAGAGGTCTGCGTCCATGAGGATGATGTGGCGCCCAGCGGCGACCTGCAGACCAGCAGCGTAGGCCGTTCCAAGACCCAGCTTGCCAGACCGGGTGACGAGCCTCACCCGCTGCGGGCCGTAGGCCTTCTGGAGCTCCCTTACGGCTTCTGCTGTGCCGTCTGGACTTGCGTCATCGACGAAGACGAGCTCATAGCTGACGCTGGCGAGGGATGCCAGTGCCTTGTGCACCATCCACGCAAGCACTGCAACATTCTCTATTTCATTATATGTGGGCACAATGATGCTGTAGTCTACCGCATTGGAGACACGCTCAGCGCTCATGCTGCAGGTCCACGTCCAGTCCTTGAGGAGTTGAAACGACAGATGTGGCAGTAGAGATACCTCGACTGCAGCGACATGTATTGTATGGCAAGTCGAGTAACGGTGCAGTAACCCTATTGGTCTCTGGGCCCTTTGGCTGCTAGTCGTTTTATCAGCTTTCGGAGCTCGATCGACCCTTTGCCACGAGGCAAAATTCGCACGTTGTCCTCTAATCGATACTGGTCAAGCACGTAACTAAAGTGATCAATTAAAGGCAGACACCATACAATGTTGGCCGGGCGTTCATTGCATGCCGATTCTGTCGCGAGCCTGAGGTACAACGGATTGGCCGCAATCTATTCTTGTCATGGCCTTAGATCAGACATACTGATGCTCTACTAACTTGGTCCGGCGTGCCGGGGGTTGGTTGTGCGCACGGATGCAGGCGGCGTGAGCGGCTCGCAACACCCATACACGGACATGGCGTGACCTGCCTGACAGGGGCATCACTGCCGCACGGTGAGGTGGTGTGGGGGGGGGCGTGTGGGGAGCGTGCTCGGATCGCGGGTGTGCGTTCGGTGGTCCAGGTGGGCAACCGGCACCCGTGACTCCCACGCATGCACCCACCCGCTCCATGCCGGGTACATGCTACAGGCACATCACCGCATACGTTTGTTACAGTATCCGTTCCAACACAGATTGCGTCCCGTTTTCTGCGATCCACGTTAGAGAAGCGCTGGGGTCCAGCTCACAGAACACATCATTTTGGTTGCCTCGGTAACACCCCTGCCCTGCAACGCCTCCCCCGTCACCCCTCCCAGCTCCGGCCACCGCCCCTCGCACACGCTGCCAGCCTCATAGAGCACCCTCGGCAGTCCGTGCTGCCTCCAAGGGGGACGCCTCCGCCACCGCCCCAGTGGCCGAGTCCTCGAGCGGCACTGCGGCCCCAGCGACCGCACCAGACGCCAAGAAGAGCGACGCATACAGTGCGGACATGCAAAAGAAGATGGGGACCACGCTGACCTACCGGTGAGGGCACAGAACTTCTACTCCAGGAGGCCTGGGGGAAACGGCGCCCCTTCGGCAAGTCCTTGGGCCCTGACCGGGCGTATGGACGGTACCTGTCAAACTCCGGTCAGAGCCCGGGGCGTGCGACGCCTGTTTTCCCAAACAGACGTACAGCCTGCCTGCTATCTCGCTGCTATGCAGGCACGAGGACGGGCTCAACTACAACCGCATCCTACCAGACCTCATCGTAGGCTCCTGCCTACAGGTGAGTGGGGGCAGCGGGCCTAGGCCCTCCGGACCGTAGCCCTGGGGGCAGCGGGCTCTGCCATCTAACCCCTGTCCTGGAGGCGTAACGCGCTAGCCCTTATATCCGTGCTCTCCGTGCTGTATCAGTGCACGAACTACAGAGGTGATTCCTATAGCAGGCGCCAGTCCCGTACCTCAGCCTAACGCGTCTGATGACCCCATGCCTTCGTTACTCCTCCACCACAGACCCCCGAGGACCTTGACTTCCTGGCGGACAAGGAGAACGTGCGGACGATCTTTTGCCTGCAGGTGCTTCGGGGGTAGCGGGGCTGAACCTGTCTTGTCACACTGCTGCAGCGTACACCATGGGGTGCGCACACTGGTGACTTGCCGTCTGGGGGCGTGGGGTAGGGGCAAGCCTGATGCAACGGCGATCACAGGGTAGGTGGGTGTGACTGCTGATGCCTGCGCGCTGAGATGGCGGCGGCGCTTGCGCGGGACTGCGAAACCGTGTTATTCGTCGTCAAGCACCAACCGTTTTCCAACCGCAGGAGGACTCCGACATGGAGTACTTCAACCTGGACATCAAGCCCATCCAGGTGGGCGGTTGGCGGTTGGTGGTTTTGCCAGCGTACCGTAGCAGGCACTTTTTGGCCCGGGAGGGGCAGTGGATCCAGGGCAGCACAATGTACGTGACATGTGGAGCTAACTCTTGACATCGACACCCTGATTCCACAACTAGTTGATGCGTGCGAACTCGGTGGCAACTCGCCCTTGTGCATCTCTGTCCTTAGGCCCGCTGCGAGGAGCGCGGCGACGTGAAGCACGTACGCTTCCGCATCCGCGACTTTGACCCTTTCGACCTGCGGCGCAAGCTGCCCAAGGTGGGTGGACACGGGGTCCCTGCCTGAGACGTCTGGGATCAATGTGTGCAGGCAGTGCAGCTCCTCTGCTACACCCCTGCTCACCGCCTGTCAAGTGCAGCCTGGGGCAGACGTGAGTACCCGAAATACAGGACTGGGGATGAAGGTTGCGAGATGCTCTGCCCATGCCCGTGCACCTCCGCTGCCCTCCACCCCCAGGCGGTCACGCGGCTGGCCCACGAGCACAACCCCTCCGCCGGAACCGTCTACATCCACTGTACGGCAGGTAGGGGCACCGCGTGTAGGCAAGGCGTGTATCTCCGGTACTGCACCGCTCCCATCGTCCCATGTCCATAGGTTACTGGTACGGCAAGCCCAACCGGTAGCTCCCTCGCAAACAAGCTCTCTCCCTGCCTGCACAGCCTCCTTCCTTCCCTTCCCTTGCAGCCCAACCCGTTCGACACACGTTTTTTTCCCAACAATGGGAACTGCACCATCGCGCCCGGACCCCAACTCCCTGACACGCTTGACCCCTGCCATCCGCTGTCCCCAACCCCCTTCCCAAGGCCTAAGCTGCGTACCCCCTCTACCAGCCAACCCAATTCCCAGGGCCTCCCCTTCCTGACATGCCACCTACCCCTCCCTCCCTCCGTCCCTGCCCCCCTCCTCAGGCCTAGACCGCTGCGCCAGCCAGGTCCCTTGCAGCCCCTCCCGTTCTACAGTATGTGTCCTACCTGACATCCCAACTACCCCTGCCTCCTTCCCTCCGTGTCCCTGCCCCTTCACCCCTCCCCAGGCCTGGGCCGTGCGCCCGCCACCGCCCTGGCCTACATGTTCTGGCTGCGGGGCTACCAGCTGGACGCAGCGTACGAGCTGCTGCGCGGGAAGCGCATGTGCAGCCCGCGGATCGAGGTATGGCACGCGTGCATGCTTTGGTCAACTGAACGGCACCCCCATACACGGCGGGTGCTGCTCTGACGCGTTTATGCAATTGCATGCAACCCAGCGTGCTCCTGTGCCCGAACGGGTTTCGCGACGTGCTTGCCCGTACCGTACCGTACCCACGTGTCGACGCGTCGGCACGTGTCCGCAGGCCATCCGCAGCGCCACGGTGGACCTGCTGGTGGGCACCGACCCCGTGCCCGTCACCATCGGGGTGCACCGCGTGGGCACCTACAGCGACTTCAAGGTGGGGGGGCCAGGGGTGCGGGGGCGGGCAGCACGGGGGGCACGGGTGCAGCGCCATGGCTGGGTAGCAGGGGCAGGGGCAGGGGCTGGCGACAGCGTGGAAGCGTACGGCACGTGCGTTGTGGGCTAGTGCGTCGGGTGGGCTGCTAGTCCCCAAACTCCTGCCCGAACCAGGCCTAACCAAATCACGAAACGGCTTTATCCTAAACCGCCTTTGACCTTATACTGCGGGCCTGCAGACGGGCTTGACCAGCGCAGTGGCTACCTGCCAGGCTGTCAACACGACGGTGTACTTTGGGCTATCCTTGAGACCTCCTCATCTCGCCTTTCCGTAACCCTTTAACCCACAGATTGCCGGCCTGGACGTGGGGTGGCACCAGCAGCTGCCCATGGAGTGGGACCGAGCCACCAGCCGCATGGTGCTGCGCAGGACGCTGCAGCCGGGTGCGTGGGGTGGAGGTGGAGGTGGAGGTGGAGGTGGGGTTGGCGGCGGTGACCTCTCAAGCGTGGAGTGGAATTGTGCGTGGGACTCGCTGCGACGGGCACATACAGTTGTGCAGGAGCTGGGAGCGTGGGCCTGCGAGGTGCAACTGCATCTGCACCTCCGAAGCGGGTTGTAGGTGTTGTACCCTGCCCGTGCGTCCGGCCCCGGCGGACCTTTCATTCCCCGCATTGCTCTCCTTCCTTGTGCGCCAGGCAAGTACCCGTACAAGTTTGTTGTGGACGGCAACTGGACCTACTCCATCGACCACCCCACCATCCAGGACGGCAACAACATCAACAACGTGCTAGACGTGAGGGGGGGTGGGGAAGGATTGGGGAACAAAGTACTAGTAACGCGAGGGAGGTAGTGGTAGTAGGAGGAGGAGGGTAAGGTCAGGAGAAATTCGACCCACTGAAGTTGCGGTCCGCCTTTGGCTCCAGCTCCCACAGCGCGCGCCGGCAGGCTGGCCGGCGCGTAGGCTCCATGTA
>VFQN01007709.1_pt1 | contig 11409 bp, 18 predicted proteins | sample 3512371 | NCBI WGS metagenome assembly VFQN01 (sample SAMN10412370, study PRJNA504923) | tailings metagenome | isolation source: Replicate 2 from Balatoc abandoned mine | place: Philippines: Itogon, Benguet | collected 2017-08-28
CGTTGGTCTCCCTTGGCGTTGTGTGTGCGGGTGTTGGTTGTGCGGGTTGGGTCTGTCCTCTTGCCTGTGTCGTCTTGGGGCCGCGGTTTGCCCTAGGTGAGTAGACCCCCGCGTGTGCTGTCGGGCGTTGTCCCGTGTTTCGAGCCCTCCCGGCTCGTGCCTAAGGCCCTAGAGGCCATCGCTGTGTCTCGGTCCGGCTATGGACCCCCGGCTTTTGCCCACAGTGTAACACTGGTTTCACAGGACGAGCTGGTGCTGGCGGACGCCACCATGGTGCCCCTGCTGGAGAAGATCGTGCCCAACGTGCCCTCCATCCGCGCCGTGGTGCTGCTCACGGACAAGTGGGTGCACAGGATGCCGGGTGTATTAGCTTATGGGTTGCTCTGGCCTTTATCCGTGCCATGGTGCTGACATGGACAAACGGGTGCACAGGGTTCGGTGTGTGTTAGCTGCGTATTAGTTGCTGAGGTGCTGCCGCTCGGGATATGCCGTGGTGCTGCTGCTAGCAGCCTGGCGTGCTGGGAAGTACCGTTGCTAGGGCGCCAACAGAGCATATCTGTGGCCCTTGACACGCATACCGGTATGCGTGTCTTAAGACCTCGGCTGGGCCCGCGCATCTTGCTACCCAGCCAACTCACATTCAGCGTGACCGCATCCGGTGCCTGCACGTCTGCACTGGTGCCCCTGCTGCACTCAACATGTGCCCCAGACCCAACATCGCTTCCATCTCCGTCGTTGTGCTGTGCTACTCCTGCTGCTGCTCCTACGGGCGCTGCTTTCGCATCGTCACAGCCCTGCCACATCCCTTCCAATACATCCAACGCACCCTTCCCGGAGGCTCCACATGCCCACCTCCACGCCCCCCGTAACTCCCTACGCCACCCACGCTTCTGGCTTGTTTATTGGTGCACACACGCCACAACAGCGTTTCCTTCCCTCCTACTCACCCATGTGCCCCCCAGGCTCAACATGCCCACCAGCACCTCGCTGTCCGTGCCGCTGCTGTGCTACGAGGACCTGCTGGCAGCTGCCTTGCCGCAGCTGCAGCAGCAGCAGGCGACGGGCGGCTTCAGGTGGACGCAGGTGGACGAGTTCGACGCCTGCGGCATGTGCTACACCAGCGGCACCACCGGCAACCCCAAGGTGCGTGCTGCGTGGGTTAACACACATGTGCACCATGACGTGCACAAAGGCATGGTGCGGGAGTGCAGGCGTGCACAGGCTGCATTTTGGCTGCTGACTCATGTACTGCGGAACGGTCTTTCTTAACCGCCGTTAGTCCGTTACCAGTGTCTCCTGTGTGCGCTTTTTCGCTGCTCCTGCAGGGTGTGCTTTACAGCCACTTGAGTTCTATTTCTAACAAGCAGCATCAGCAATGTCGTTTCTTTCTTGCCCTAAACCGCTTCCCTACTACCATTACCCTTACCTACAGCCCTGTCGTTGTCTACTTGCTCCTGCAGGGCGTCCTGTACAGCCACCGGTCCAACTTCCTGCACGCCATGCTGCTGGTGCAGGTGAGAGTGTGGGTTAGGTGTGGGTTAGAACGGTGTGGGTTAAGTTATGTGGGCATAAATGGCAGCAACCAGCACGCCCAATAGCACCTGAACGCCATGCTGCTGGTGCAGGTGGGAGGGGTGTGACACCATGTGGGTTAGGCCACGCCTACCGCAGACCCAGCAGACCAATCGCCTGGCTCATAGGCCAACTCGTGTTACCCGGCGCTCGTCCACCAACTCATCGCCTGGTCTCGCCCAGGACCACCCCCACCTACCCGAATCCTGCCCGCACCACTTTCCCTTTCAGGCTGACAGCCTGCCGCTGTCCGCCGCCTCGTGTGTGTTAGCTGTGGTGCCCATGTTCCACGCCAACAGCTGGGGCCTGGTATTCGCGGCGCCCATGGTGGGGGCCAAGCTGGTGCTGCCAGGTGAGGGCGTGTAGTAACAGGGGTGTGTTATAGCGGCGGTGCACATGGCGGGGGCCAAGCTGGTGTCGCCGGGTGTCAGGGGATCGGCCCTGCGTGCGGCATCGATGCTACGATGGAGCGCTATTACACTTCGAGGCCCGTGTCGCCACGTTACCGTATTTGAGGCCAGGTTTCAAGGGATGAATTGGTCCTGCCTGTGGGGTGGTGCTCAACTCGCTGTGTCCGCCGTGGCTTGTCGGGAGAGGGGAGCGAGCAAACGTGAAGCAAGTGCAAAATGCGCCTCGTGGTGCGCGGCAGCCCCGTACGCACCTCAAGGACGTGCTTTCCAGCACCTGCTGTGTAACCCACGACCCATACCACCTGTCACTACACACCCTGCTCTCCCAGGCCCTTACTAGATGGCGTATTCATCTTCAAGCTGATCGGGGCATGCCATAAAACAAGCCATGAATCTACACCCAACGCTAATACACGTGCTCCTCCCCAAGCCCCTACCTCGGCAGCGCCTCCGTGTACGAGCTGACCGAGACACGCCAGCGTGGCAGCCAACAAACCTGCTAACACACGCGCTCCTGCTAATACACATGCTCCTGGTGATACACATGCCCCCTCCCAGGTCCCTACCTGGACGGCGCCTCCACTGACGAGCTGATTAAGACATGCCATGTAGCTGCCAGTCACCTGCACCCAAACGCTAACACACATGCCCCCTCCCAGGCCCCTACCTGGACGGCGCCTCCGTGTACGAGCTGATCGAGACGCACGGCGTTACCATGAGCGCGGGAGTGCCCACCGTGTGGCTGGCGCTGCTGGCGCACTGCGAGGAGCAGGGGCTGTCCTTTTCCACGCTGCGGTGAGGGGTGCGTGTGTATTAGCATGGCGTGTGTATTAGCACGAGGGGTGACGGGGTGTGGCTGGCGCTGCTGGCGCACTGCGAGGAGCAGGGGCTGTCCTTCTCCACGCTGCGGTGAGGGGGCGTGTGTATTAGCACGGAGTGTTAATCAACGCGGAAGGTTGTATGAGCTGTGTGTTCGCAAGGTGTGGCTGGCGCTGCTGGCATCTGTCCTGGCAAGGCACCTGACCGTGCTGACGGTCACCTCGCTCATTTGCACCTCCGTGTGTCTTAACTCGTGATGCCCATGCAGGTTCGCGGGCATCGGTGGTGCGGCTGCGCCTCGGTCCATGGTGGAGGCCTTCGAGATCACGTAGGTGCAGCGCTGCGTTCTGTTGTGTTTGTGATGACGGGGTCGGGTCGGCTCGCGCGATAGTACACACACCCATGCTCAACCCTGGCCACCAACACACCATCACACGCCCCGCACCCGTTAATACACACGCCCCGCTAACCCACACGCCACAGGCACGGCGTGGAGGTGCGGCACCTGTGGGGCATGACCGAGCTGTCCCCGCTGGGCACACTGGGGGAGCCCAAACCGGCGGCACTGGGCGGCAGGCAGCGGCCGCCGGGGGGCTTCGGGCCCAGGGCACAGGGTGGCGGCGGCGGCGGCAGCACTCAGGGGGGCGTGGAGCTGACGGCGGCGCAGAAGGCGCACCGGGACGCCTACATCACGGCCAAGCTAAAGCAGGGCCGGCCGCACGTGCTGTGTGAGTGGGGCTTGCTTGCGTGGGGTAGTGTGTTGATCTTGGTCGTTCGTCGATCTCGGGTGCGTGGACGTAGTGCAGCGACTGTGTGCAGACTGGCCGGCGGCCGCACGTGCTGTGTGGGTGGGCATGGGAGTGGTCGTGTGGGTGTGGGGTGCCGTGGGTGGAGGAATCATCTTGCGGCATGCGGGGACTGGGCCATGGGCTCGCGTTGCGCGCCTGCGCACGAATGGACCTTACAGGGGGCTAGGCGGCCTTCCGATGTGACCGAGCGGCGTTGTCCTGTCCTATCCTGTTGTACCGCTGTTGACGGACACGTCGCGTCCACAATGTAGGGTGAATGGCTGGCTTGCCTAGTTTATATGCCAATCACGGCCGATTTCCCCGCCCACCGTTTCCTTATCCACATGCCCCAGGCGACATGCGCATTGTGGACGACGCGGGGAAGGAGCTGCAGCACGATGGCAAGACAGTGGGGCACCTGCAGGTGCGCGTGTGTGCGTGTGCGTGCGAGGAGGAAGGCCGTTCTGTGAGAATGCGTGCGGGGTATCGCTGCAACGGTTGTGCACTGCACCTGCGCTCCCCGCAGGTTCGCGGCCCCGCCACCGTGTCTCGCTACTTCAAGGCGGCCCAACCCGCCACTGTGGGCGACAGCTGGTTCCCCACGGGGGACGTGGTGTCGCTGGACCGCTGGGGCGGCATGCAGATCACGGACCGCAGCAAGGACGTCATCAAGAGCGGTGCGTGAGCGCGTAACACATATGCACGCACCTAGTGATCCAAATACACATGCACCTCACCGCTGGGGCGGCATGCAGATTACGGACCGCAGCAAGGACATCATCAAGAGCGGTGGACGTAATACGGTGCACACATGCGTGTACCTGATACCCCTGATACACGTGCACCGCACCTCAAAAGTGAGTAATAACGGACCGCAGCAAGGACGTCACCAACAGACCGTGCGTGAGCGGTGGGGGCAAGCCGCAAGGTTGCTGTTGCGAGCAAGCACAGGCACTACGCATTGGACTTCGGGCGAGCGCCATGGCTGTTTTGGGAAGCATCTGTTGCATCGTCCGCCGTGGCACCATTTTGCAACGCTTCGATGAAGGGGATGCGAACGCCGTCGTTCCAATTGGCAGGGGTTGCCATTTGGTCCTGTCTGCCCACCAAACCAACCACGCCAACACTGAGCCACCCTGGGCCTGGTTTGTGTCCCGCAGGCGGCGAATGGATCAGCAGCATCGAGATTGAGAACCTGGCGATGGTGAGTGGCTAGGGGTAGGGCGCCCGTCGGGTGGTGCAGGGGCCGGCAACACGTGTTTTGCGTACCCGTGCGGCCTCCCTCCCCTTGCAACGGGAGCCATCCTTTTGCTACGCGCTCACGCTCGTTCCGCCTCCCTTGTTTACGTGGTGCACTTGCGTCACATGGTGAACCCGTGCAGAGCTACCGGTAGTCCGGTACCCCGGGCGTTACTGAGGCGGCTGTGCTAGCTGTATACCTACATGCCTATGCGCCCTGACGGTCTGTTTATCAATGCTTCATCGATGCTTCACAACGCTTCATGCAAGTCTTGTATTATACGTACGCGACCTCCTTCAGCTGCACGGCTTTCGCACACGCCAGTAAACGACCTGCCTGCTTCCCTCCTGGCAGAGCTTCCCCGATGTGGCCGAGGCGGCCGTGGTGGCCATCCCTGGCCACCCGTTGGTTGCTCCCACTGTTTTGGCTTCACGTATTTTGCTGTACTCCTTGCGTGCTCCTTGTCGGCAGAGCTACCCGGGCGTTGCGGAGGCGGCTGTGGTGGCCATCCCCGACGAGCGGTGGGGCGAGCGGCCGCTGCTGGTGCTGGTGCCGCGCCCGGGCGTGGAGCCGGGGGCGGAGCTCAAGGACGGGGTGACCAAGTTCCTGGAGCAGCGCCTGGCCAAGTGGGTGGTGCATCGTGTGTTATCGATTGTTCATGTTGGCGTGTGGTTGGAAGCTGCGAGGTGGGCGCCTACCAGGGTGTGCAAACACCTGGAGCAAGGCATGGACAAGGTCCAAGTGGGTTGTGCATGTGTGGTATCGGTTGTGGTTAGGCGAAGGGGGGAGAAGGGGCTGCATGCGGCCCGTACTCCAGGCTCTGTGCGTGTTCGATGCGTAGCTCGGCTCTTTCCCGCTGGTGCTGCCGCTGTTGCGGCGGCGGCGGCGGCGAGGAGGGGCGCCGGCATCAATACTTGCGTCTTGTCAGTTCCCCCCCTCGAGGCCCGCTTCTTCTCACACCGCACCTCACACCGCCCGCCCTGGCTGACTTCCCACCTGCCCCTCCCCCAGGTTCGCCGTTCCGGACGACGTTGTGTTCGTGCCGCAGATCCCCCACAACGCCACCGGCAAGGTGTCTAAGCTGACGCTGCGGGACATGTTCAAGAGCCACAGGCCGCCGCAGCGCAGCAAGCTGTGAGGGTGGAAGGTGGGACGGAGGAGGTGACGTGCAGCAAGCCGTGAGGGAGAGGAGGAGGTTGACAGGTCGGGGCGGAGGGGCACGGGAAGGGAAGGGGAGTGCAGCACGGCGAGGAAAAAGGAGGGGGTTAGAGGATGGGTGTGGAGGACAAGGGTATCATGGAGCGTTGAGACAAGCTTTTGTACAATAGAGCTGCTATGTATTCGCGGCCCGGTGCGTGATGCCACGTGCCGTCGCTGTACGTGGTGTGCGTCGTTTTCGGTCACAACGACGCAGCTCACGACGTGCGTCGATTGGTGCGGACTCTCATGTACCGTATGCGACTATGGGCTGGATTCCTAACATCAGGGTATTGCCAGTGATGCCTTTGACACGATGCACAGTGAGATTCCGGTATTCCAGAATGCTGAATACTGCACCCCGTGCCACGTGCGTGCGTGCACGCCGTGCGTAGAGGGCATGAAGGATGTGCCTCCGCCGTCTGTAGCTGACACGTGTTGCTCGCATGGCTACTGTTTAGTACTTGACTTGCTCGTCGTACTCGTTGGGTGTTGGGTGAGCCATAGCTTATGTTGCGGTAGCTTTGATGATGTCGGTTGCACAGTAGGTGCAATGCTGCTGTCTCCCCTGGCTGCTGTTCTGTCGAAGTGACGTCGCTTGGACACCATCGGTTGTGAGTCAAGGGCTTCGGTGGTGCGAGCCTCTAATATTTACCCGGCACACTGCATAGGGGTTTCCCCATTAGTTCAGCAGGTAGCTGAATACCATTACCCGTACAGCAGGCGGTACTTGCCTGTGCAGGACGTTACCAAGAAAGCTGGGCAAGGGTGAACCGCTGCTGCATAAGAACACGACCGTCGCGGAAGGCATAAGGACGCGCATACCGGCACGATACCGTACCGAAAACCGAGACTAAGTTTGGCCTGGCCTGTTGAAGCCTATACTGCTAAGCCCTGACCGCGGGGACGATTGGGCTAAAGTACCGCCAGTGTGTGCACACTGCACAGCAGGGAGGTTTTGCCGCTGCCGCTGGGGCCCATCAGCGCTAGCACCGTGCCTGGGGGTCCAACAGCGGTATGAGTCAGTGTGCAACTGTCATAGCAGCAGGTGCCCGCTGGTGGTGGGGTCAGTGGTGGCAACAGCCTTCTGGCACATGCCGCTGGGCCCATCAGCGCTAGCACCGTGCCTGGGGCGTGTACCGGTAGTACGGCACAGCGCACCGCCAGCCGTAGGTGTAGTAGGACACACAGTCCACACACATCCCACTCCGCATACGCTACACATCCTACTCCGCAAGGGGTACATTCCTGGCAACTCGGGTCAACCTATTGCTGCGATGCTGCCCCTACCACAATTGGCACAGTAGGCTTGCGGAGGGGAGAGGGACCTCTTCACTGGGCCTGCGGCCGCTGCGATACAGCATCGTGGCTGTCGTGGGTGCCAGCTGGTGCCAGTGTGTGTACCCAAATTTGACCGAGCCCCCTGGCCCCCTCCGCCCTCCCCCGCCCCAGCAAGCCCCAGCCGGCCCCAATGCCCATGCTCGGTCTACCCTTTCTCACAGGTCAAGGTGCGTCCCTGGCAAATGTGGAACGAACTTGCCTCCGTGAAGCCGCTCCACTCACATACACGCTACCCAGCGGTTAACCCACGTCAGAATATATGCCGGGCTCCTTTACCACACTGCTGACTTCACACACCGGCTACTTTCGCAGTCTTCGATACCAGCACTGTTCTGCAATGCGGACTGTCTCCCTTCAACCACCTCGAGCAAACCTCTCCTAACGTTCATCTGTGCAGCTTGCCCCATACATACAGGCAGTCCTGGTAACCTATATGACCTGCAGAGACTTGCCCAGCAAGCAGGGCCGATCCGCCAGGCCCAAGCCTCGTACACAACCAGACGAGCCTACTGTGTGGCAAACCTACACGAAACGGTAGAATACGCGTACTTACGTACCGTATCATTTACGTCTGCATCAAATAATGTCCCAAATAGTGCTTTTACTGAGGTATCCGCTTTACTCTCCCCAGCCAAACCCACGCCCCTGCCCATAGCCCACCCGACCTCTGGACCACGCCCCAGCCCGCCCTCCGTATGACGCCGATACCACCCCTCACCACCAGCCCCACGCCAGCCACTGGCGCCACCACGTGGCCCGTCCCACTCCCTGAGGCCCAACTCCGCCAGCCGGCGCAGGCTGCTGCTTCTGTCCTTCCTGCTGCTGCTGGTCTTGCTGCTGCGGGGCCTCGTTCTCCTGCCCCGCTCCTCCCGCCCCTGCCGGCGCCGCTACCCTCCGCTTCTTCCGCCTCCTCCCCCCACCGCTGCACAGCTGCCCCGCCGCATCCTGCTCCCCGCCCTCCTGCTCCTGCCCCTCCTCCGACACGACGTCCTCAGCCTGCCGCTTGCGAGTAGCGGCCACCTGACCCCCGACCTTGCTTGCACTACGGCCCACACCTGCGCCTGAACCAGCCAGGCCCGGCAGCCCCGACCCCGCCGGAACCCCATCCCTCGGCCCGCAACCGCCCGCCTGTGCTACAGCGCCGTCTCTTCCCCTGCCTACGTTGCCCACAGACACCCTGTGCTCACTGGCGCCGGTGCTCCTCGCAGACCGGAAGCCCTGCGGTGACCTTCTGGCCGCTTCACGCGACCTTCCCGCACCGGCGGCGGCGGCGCTTAGGACGCCCACGACCGAAGTTGTGCCTAGCGCACGGCCCTGCAGGTGCTGCCTTTGCCCCTGCTCCTGCGGCAGCTGCTGGTGTTCCTCCTCCGGGTTCTGGTGGACGTGTGAGCTGGAAGGGGGCTGCGCGGGCTGTGCGGCCTGTGCGGGCTGCGCGGGCTGTGTGCTGCAAGGCTGCTGCTGCAGAGATAGCTGCAGCGGCCGGAGTGCGCCGTACGCCTCCGCTGGCGCGGCGTAAGCAGTTTGCGTTGGGGAGACCGCTACGGTAGGCACTAGCTGGGACGTGATGGGGACTGCGTGGACGGCCGCGGCGGCGCGGGGGGCAGGAACGGTGGGTGCAGCGTGGACGGTGGGGGCGGCAGGCTCGGTGGGAGCGACGGATGCGGCGGGTGCAGCAAGCTCGGCGAAACCGGTGGGCGCAGCAACTGCGATGGGGGCAGCGGGCTTGCCGGCCGCAGTCACGCAAGGCACCTGCTGGGGCACCTGCAGCCGGTCGGGAGGCGCGCTCTGGCGCGGCGGGACGTGCGCCGGGGCGGGGGCGCTGGGGCGAGCAGCCACCTGCTGCTGCGGCGGCAGGGGCCCTGCCGGTGGCCCGGATGTCACCAGCACTCGCTGTTGGCTGCATGTGTGGCCTGGGACAGCAGCTGTGCCTGTTGCATGCTGCAGGCGTGGGTCAGCCGACTGTACGGGCAGGCTGTACTGTGTCCCTCTGTCAACATGGTGGCAGTCGTGGACGGCCGCCGCTGCTGTGGACTCACCAGCGGGGCAGGGGCGGGGCTGTTGGGTGGCAGCCACAGGGTCGGGTTCCGCCGCCGCCGGTGCAGGGACGGTTGCGGGCAGTGCCCGGTGCGCAAGGCGCTGGTGCTGCACTGCAGCTGTAAGCGGAGCACCTGCCCCCCTTGGCGCTTGAGTACATCCTGCCCGAGAGTGTGTCTGCGGTTGTGTTTGGGGCTGGGGCTGGGGCTGTGGCTGCGAGCAGGAGAGCTGCTCTTGGGCCGGTAGGCCTGGTCGGGAGGCTTGACGCGGTTGCTCGGGTGGTGCAGAGGGCGACGGCTGTGGCTGCTGCTGGGAGGGCTTCTGTGCCAGTGATGGCAAAGGCGGGGAAGCCAGGGCTGAGCGGGGCGGCATACCCTGCTGCAGCTGGTGTGGCGGGGCCGGCCCCTGCTCCTGTTGGTGCTGTGGCCGCTGCTGCAGTGAGCGGGGAGGCAGCTGTGACTGTGAGTTTACCATCCCGGCGGGGTGCCCTGGCTGCTGCGGCGGCTGGGGCGGTGGAGGTGGGGGTGCAGCAAGCTGCTGTTGCGACGCCACTGGCGCCGCCGCTGAGCGCTGGTCGTGGCTGCCATGCGGTGGTGGGGCATGGGGAGGCGCGGCCTCTGTCACCGCTGGGCGCGAAGCTGCCGAGCTCTGCCCTGGTCGGCCTGCTGAGCGCCCGTGAGCCACCTCAGCAGGCTGCCCAGGCTGCGACGGCGGCCGAGGCGCTGCATGCTGCACCGGCGCCGACGGCGCAGGCACCGACCGTTGGCCTGCTGAGCGCCCATGCACCGGCAGCGTCACTGCAGGCACCGCCCCCACTGCCGTGTGCTGCAGCACGACGGCGTGGCTGCGAGGGGAGGCAGGCCGCATATGTACGTCTGTGGTTGGCCTGTGAAAGGCCTGTGCACGTGGCTGGTTGGGTTCCACGTGAACCGACGGGGGCGGCGCATGGCCAGCAGCCTCCGTCGCCGCTGCACGCGCTGCCGTGGGGTGCCGTACGGCAGTGGCAGGTGTCGCACCGCCCGAATGCGCAGGAGGCTGTGGCCCCGGTGGTGCCTGCCCTGCCGCCACGTGTGGTCCCACGTACGGTTGGGGCGGTGGCGGCGGCTGCAGGTGCGTGGGCCACTGCCGTTCCGGCTGCGGCCGCGGCTGCGGTTGGGGCTGTGACAGAGGCTGAGGTGGTGGCTGCGGCTGTAGGTGCGCCTGCCGTTGCGGCGAGCGCACAGTCACAGGCTGGATGTGGTGGCCGCGCGGCAGCGGCACCGAGCCGGGTGCAGCGATCACCGCCACTGGGACCGCCACTGGGACCGCCACGGCGGGCGGAGACCCTCGTGCAGTCACAGGGCCCTGCGGCCTTGGGGCAGCTTGAGCTGGCGCCGCCTGTGCCGCAGGCTGCCGCTGCTGCCACTGCTGCTGCGGTTGGGCTGGCAGCTGCGGCTGCAGCTGCTGTTGCGGCCGGGGCGGCGGCCGGGGTGGCACGTGCTGTGGTGGCTCTGCCAGCACGGGCGGCGGCGGCGGGTTGGGGGCTGCAGGCGGTGGTGGGGCCAGGGCTTCCCTCCGCGCCTGCGCCTGCCGCCCTAGGTCCTGCACTCGGGGCGCCTGTGCTTCCTGTGGCGGTCTCGCCGCAGCTGCGGCTGCAGTGGGTCGGTTCCGTGGCCGCAGCACGGGCCCCGTGTAGCGGGGCTGACTGCCGCCGCCGCCGTCCTCGCTGCCGCCGCCGCCACCACCACCGCCGCCGCCGCCGCTAACGTTTGCATAAGCAGCCTCAACGGCCGCCGTGTCGCCTGCCCTTGCCGCGTCTCGCAGCTGGCGCCAAGCCCTCCCGGCGCGCGCATTGGCGTGGTCGCATGAGCGGGAGCCTGGATGTGAGGATGAGCAGTGGCAGCACCAGGCAAGGTAACGCTTTGCTATACGGTACATACCGGTAGGGCAGCATCATTCAGGAAGCTGCTTTATCGTACTGGGAAACTGTCTGTACGGTTGTTCTGTACACGGTGGGCGAACGAGGTGC
>VFQN01007710.1_pt1 | contig 11409 bp, 10 predicted proteins | sample 3512371 | NCBI WGS metagenome assembly VFQN01 (sample SAMN10412370, study PRJNA504923) | tailings metagenome | isolation source: Replicate 2 from Balatoc abandoned mine | place: Philippines: Itogon, Benguet | collected 2017-08-28
GGAAGCGCCTTGAGGGTGGCGAGCAGGCCGGAGAGGTTGCCGATCAGGCGCCCGGCCTTGCCGCGGGCGAGCTCGGCGATGTCGGGGTTCTTCTTCTGCGGCATGATGCTCGACCCCGTCGACCAGGAGTCGTGCAGCGTGACGAATCCGAACTCCTTGGTCGACCAGAGGATGACCTCCTCCGCGATCCGGCTGACGTCGACACCGATCTGAGCGGCGACGAAGGCGAACTCGGCGACGAAGTCCCGCGACGCCGTGCCGTCGATCGAGTTGGCGGTCGAGCCCGTGAAGCCGAGCTCGGTCGCCACGCCCTCGGGGTCGAGGCCGAGGCTGGAGCCGGCAAGGGCCCCGGAGCCGTACGGCGAGTCGGCGGCCACCCGGGCGTCCCAGTCGCGGAGACGGTCGACGTCGCGCAGCAGTGACCACGCGTGCGCGAGCAGGTGGTGGGACAGCAACACCGGTTGGGCGTGCTGGAGATGTGTGCGGCCGGGCATCGGGACGTCGAGGTGGTCGCGGGCCTGGACGGCGAGCGCGTCGACGAGGTCGAGCACCTGGCCGGCGACGACCCGGGCGTGGTCGCGCAGGAAGACCTTGAAGAGGGTCGCGATCTGGTCGTTGCGACTGCGGCCCGCGCGCAGGCGCCCGCCGACGTCGGGGCCGACCACCTCGACCAGGAGCCGCTCGAGCGCACCGTGCACGTCCTCGTCGGACGGGTCGGGTGCGAGATCGCCGGCGGCGTACCGCTCCCCCAGCACGCCGAGGCCGCGGAGCAGTTCGGCGTGGTCGTCGTCGGTGAGCAGCCCGGCGCGGTGAAGGGCGTTGGCGTGGGCGCGCGAGCCGGCCAGGTCGTACGGCGTGAGCCGCCAGTCGAAGTGGGTCGAGCGGGACAGTGCGTCGAGCTCGGGCGAGGGTCCGCCGGCAAAGCGGCCGCCCCAGAGCTTGCCGGTGTTGGTCGTGCTCATGCGTGTGACTCTCCCAGGATGGCGCGGACCGCGGCCCGCATGTGCGTGGTGAGCAGGTCGCTGGCGGCGCCGCCGTCGGCGTCGAGCGCGTCGGCGGTCCACCAAGCCGCCTCGTCGATCGTGCCCTTCTCGAGCGGCTCGTGGCCGTCGAAGTGCAGGCCGCTGATGTCGTCGAGGCGGACGGCGTAGTAGGTCTGGTCCTGCACGAGGTGCCAGAAGCCCCAGTCGAACTCGACGACCTCGTGGCCGACCACGTCGCTGAAGTGCGCGGCGTCGACGACCAATCCGGTCTCCTCCCGCATCTCCCGGGCGGCGGCCTCTGCGAGCGACTCCGCGCCGTCGCCGGCGCCGCCGATGCTGAACCAGTAGGTCACGTCGGGGACGACGGGGTCCCAGCCGTGCAGGAGCAGCACCTCGCCGCGCCCGTTGACGGGCAGCACCCGCCCGGTGGTGCGGTGGCGTACAGGCCGTCCGCTCATCAGTCGGTGCCGAACTCCATGGCGGCGTGGTCGAGGGCGACCTCGTCAGGCTCCTTCTCGACGCCCGGGTTGGCCTCGATGCGCTCGGCGCCCCCAGCAGGCAGCTCGCCGAAGAGGGTGCCGTGCTCGACGAGCACCTGGCCCTGGTCGAGCGGCTGGGCGGCGTACAGCTCCAGCTTGGCGCGGGAGTCGGCGATGTCGAGGTTGCGCATCGTCAGCTGGCCGATCCGGTCGGTCGGGCCGAACGCGGCGTTGTCGGTGCGCTCCATCGAGAGCTTGTCGGGGTGGTAGGAGAACGTCGGGCCGTCGCTGCGCAGCACCGTGTAGTCCTCACCGCGGCGCAGGCGCAGCGTCACCTCTCCGGTCACGAGAGACGCGATCCAGCGCTGGATGGACTCGCGCAGCATCAGTGCCTGCGGGTCGAGCCAGCGCCCCTCGTAGAGCAGCCGGCCGAGGCGGCGGCCTTCCAGGTGGTAGTTGGCGAGCGTGTCCTCGTTGTGGATCGCGTTGAGCAGACGCTCGTAGGCGATCCACAGCAGCGCCATGCCGGGAGCCTCGTAGATGCCGCGCGACTTGGCCTCGATGATCCGGTTCTCAATCTGGTCGGACATGCCGAGGCCGTGCCGGCCACCGATGGCGTTGGCCTCGTGGACCAGCGCCACGGGGTCGTCGTACGACGTGCCGTTGATCGAGACCGGCCGACCCTCACGGAAGCCGACCGTGACGTCCTCGGGCGCGATCTCCACCAAGGGGTCCCAGAACCTCACGCCCATGATCGGCTCGACGGTCTCGAGCGAGACGTCGAGGTGCTCGAGGGTCTTGGCCTCGTGGGTGGCGCCCCAGATGTTGGCGTCGGTGGAGTAGGCCTTCTCCTGCGAGTCGCGGTAGGGCAGGTCGCGCTCGGTCAGCCACTGGCTCATCTCGGCGCGGCCGCCCAGCTCGGACACGAAGTCGGCGTCGAGCCAGGGCTTGTAGATCCGCAGGTCGGGGTTGGCGAGGAGGCCGTAACGATAGAACCGTTCGATGTCGTTGCCCTTGAACGTCGAACCGTCGCCCCAGATGTCGACGCCGTCCTCGTGCATCGCGCGCACCAGCATGGTGCCGGTGACGGCGCGACCGAGGGGCGTCGTGTTGAAGTACGCGCGGCCCGCGGAGCGGATGTGGAAGGCGCCGCAGGCGATCGCGGCGAGGCCCTCCTCGACCAACTGGGGGCGGCAGTCGACGGCGCGGGCGATCTCCGCGCCGTACTGGAGCGCGCGGCCGGGGACGCCGCTGATGTCGGGCTCGTCGTACTGGCCGATGTCGGCGGTGTAGGTGCACGGGATCGCGCCCTTCTCCCGCATCCAGGCCACGGCGACCGACGTGTCCAGCCCTCCCGAGAACGCGATGCCGACGCGCTGGCCGACGGGGAGGGAGGTCAGGACCTTGCTCACGAGATGTCTTCTTTCTGGTTTGCCGCGTGGGTGTGGGAGTCGGCGAGGGTCAGGAACCGGCGGGCGAGGTCGTCCCCGCCAAGAGGGTCGCGACCGATGACGAGAACGGTGTCGTCGCCCGCGATCGTGCCGAGGATGTCGTGGAACTCGGCCTTGTCGAAGGCGGAGGCGAGGAACTGCGCCGCGCCGGGCGGAGTCCGGAGAACGACGAGGTTGGCGCTCGCCTCCGCACTCACCAGCAGCTCGCCGCACAGGCGGGACAGCCGGGCCTGCGCAGCCGCGGTCTCCCCCGGCGTCTGCGGGCGGCGGTCGCCGCCCTCTGCGGGTACGGCGTACACGAGCGCGCCGGAGGCGGTACGCACCTTGACGGCGTCCAGCTCGACGAGATCGCGTGACAGCGTCGCCTGGGTGACCCGCAGACCGCTCTCCGCGAGCAGTTCGGCGAGCTCGCCCTGGGAGCGCACCTCGTGCTGGGTGACGATCTCGACGATGCGCTGGTGACGGGCGTTCTTAGTGGTTGGTCGCACAGCAGTGCTCATCTCGACTCCTCCACCAGGAAGGTCAGGATCGCCTTCTGGGCGTGCCGCCGGTTCTCCGCCTCGTCCCAGACCACGCTCTGCGGCCCGTCGAGGACCTCGGCGTCGATCTCCTTGCCGCGGTAGGCCGGCAGGCAGTGCATGGCGATCGCGTCGGGCTTGGCCTGCTCGAAGAGTCCGGTGGTGAGCGAGTACGGCGCGAACACCTCGGCGCGCGCCGCGGACTCGTCCTCCTTGCCCATCGAGATCCAGGTGTCGGTCACGACGACGTCGGCACCGGTGACGGCCGCGACGGGGTCCGGCTCGATCACCGCTGATCCGCCGGTGGTCGCCGCGATCCCGGCTGCCCGCTCGACCATGGCGGGCTCAGGTGCGTAGCCCTCGGGCGAGCCGATCCGCACGTGCATGCCGGCGGTGGCACCGGCGAGCAGCCAGGAGTTGCCCATGTTGCAGGCGCCGTCACCGACGAACGCAACGGTCAGGCCGGCGAGCTGCTGCTTGTGCTCGCGCACCGTGAGCAGGTCGGCGAGCAGTTGGCAGGGGTGGAAGTCGTCGGTCAGCGCGTTGACGACCGGGACGCCCGCGTGCTCGGCCATCTCCTCGAGCCGCGCTTGGGCATACGTGCGCCACACGATCATCGATGCCTGTCGACCCAGCACCCGGGCGACGTCGTGGACCGACTCGCGAACGCCGATGCCCGCCAGCGCGCCGTCGACCAGCATCGGGTGGCCGCCGAGCTCGGCGATGCCGGCCGCGAAGGACGCCTGCGTGCGCAGCGTCTGCTTGTCGAAGATCATCGCGACGGTCCTCGGTCCCGCGAGCGGCTTCGCGTCGTACGGCGCCTGCTTGAGCTCGAACGCGAGGTCGAGAACCCGCGCCTGCTCGGCGGGCGTGAGGTCGTCGTCGGCGAGGAAGTGGCGGGTCACGAGATCGCCTCGCCCAGGATGGCCGGCCAGGCGGTCAGGAACGCGTTGACGTCGTCCTCGGCGAGGACGAGCGGTGGCGCGAGCCGGATCCGGCTCGGCGTGGCGTTGTTGATGATGAAGCCGGCACGCTGGGCCGCGGCGACCACGTCGGCCGCGGCGTCGGTGGCGAGGTCGAGACCGATGAGCAGGCCCTCGCCGCGGACCTCGGTGACGCGCGGGTCGGCGGCCAGGCCGTCCCTGAGCTTCTGGCCGAGGACCGTGACGTGCTCGAGGAGGTCGTCGTCCTCGATCGTCCGGATCACCGCGAGGGCGGCTGCACAGGCGACCGGGTTGCCACCGAACGTCGTGCCGTGGTTGCCGGGTTGGAGCAGGTCGCCGGCCGCTCCGATGGCGATGCAGGCACCGATCGGGAAGCCTCCCCCCAGCCCCTTTGCCAGGGTGACCAGGTCGGGCCGCACACCGGTCGCTGCGTGGGCGAACCAGTGGCCGGTGCGCCCCATGCCGCTTTGGATCTCGTCGAGCCAGAGCAGGGCTCCGTTGTCGTCGGCGATCGAGCGGGCGGTGGCGAGGTAGCCCTCGGGGGCCACGTTGACGCCGGCCTCGCCTTGGATGGGCTCGAGCAGGATCGCCGCCGTCTGGTCGGTGACGGCAGGGGCGAGCGCGTCGACGTCGCCGAACGGGACGAAGGTGACGTCCCCGGGCAGCGGCTCGAACGGCGCACGGTAGGCCTCCTTGGAGGTCAGGGCGAGCGCGCCCATCGTGCGGCCGTGGAACGCCCCCTCCGCGACGACGACGTGGGTGCGGCCGGTGCGCCGGGGGAGCTTGAACGCCGCCTCGTTGGCCTCCGTGCCGGAGTTGGTGAAGAACACCTTGCCGGCGCCCGGTCCGACGCCGAGCAGGTCGAGCAGCTTCTCCGCCAGATTCACCTGCGGCTCGCTGGTGAAGAAGTTGGAGACGTGCCCGAGGGTCTTCAGTTGGCCGGTGACGGCCTCGACCAGTGCGGGGTGGCCGTGGCCGAGCGCGTTGACCGCGATGCCGCCGAGGAGATCGACGTACTCGTTGCCGTCGGCGTCCCAGACGTGGGCGGCCTCACCGCGGGTCAGGACCAGCTTGGGCGGACCGAACGTGTTCATCAGGGAGGCGGCGTACCGCTCCTGGATGGTGCTCATTGGGCGTCCCTCGCCTTCCGGGTCTTGGTGTCGACGCCGGGCAGCACCTGGGTGCCGACGCCCTCGTGGGTAAACAGTTCGAGCAGCACGGAGTGGGGCTCGCGGCCGTCGACGACGGTGGCGCGCGAGACGCCGTTCTCCACGGCCTGGAGGCAGGCGCCCATCTTCGGGATCATGCCGGACGCGAGTGTCGGCAGGATCTCCGCCAGGGCCTCGGGGCTGATCTCGCCGATGACGTCGTCGGAGTCGGGCCAGTCCAGGTAGAGACCCTCGACGTCGGTGAGGACCAGGAGCTTCTCGGCCTTCAGCGCGACCGCGAGGGCGGCCGCCGCGGAGTCGGCGTTGACGTTGTGTACGCGACCGTCGACGTCCGGCGCCACGCTGGAGACGACGGGGATGCGGCCCGCCTCGATGAGGTCGAGGACGGACTCGGGCCGGACCTGCGTGACCTCGCCGACGAGGCCCAGGTCGATCTCCTCACCGTCGACGATGGTGCCGGTTGTGGTGGCGGTGAACAGGCCCGCGTCCTCACCGGAGCAGCCGACGGCGAGCGGGCCGTGCTCGTTGATCAGGCCCACGAGCTCGCGCTGGACCTGACCGACCAGGACCATCCGGACGACGTCCATGGCCTCGGGCGTTGTGACGCGCAGGCCACCGCGGAACTCCGACTCGATGCCCAGCTTGTCGAGCATCTGCGAGATCTGCGGGCCGCCGCCGTGGACGACGACCGGCTTGAAGCCGGCGAACCGGAGGAACGCGATGTCCTCGGCGAACGCGCGCTTCAGGGTGTCGTCGGTCATGGCGTTGCCGCCGTACTTCACCACCACGATCTTGCCGTGGTAGCGCTTCAGCCAGGGCAGCGCGGCGGCGAGGGTGCGGGCCTTCGCCGGATCGGGCTTGCTCGGGTCGTGGTGGGTGTGCTCGATCGTCATGTCGTCGGCCGTCATCTCAGGAGGAGTAGGCACTGTTCTCGTGGACATACGCGTGGGTGAGGTCGTTGGTCCAGACGGTCGCCCGCTCGGATCCGGCCTTGAGGTCGATGGTGACGCTGACCTCGCGCGGCTTCAGGTCGACCGTCGCCGGGTCCGCGTGCGGCGTGGACTGCTTGCACACCCACACGCCGTTCATGGCGACATCGAGGTCGGCGGGGTCGAACTGCGCGTTCGTGGTGCCGATGCTGGCGAGGACGCGACCCCAGTTGGGGTCGTTGCCGAAGACCGCGGCCTTGAAGAGGTTGGAGCGGGCCACGCTCCGCCCGACCTCGACGGCCTCGTCCTCGGTCGCCGCGTTGAGCACGGTGATCGCGATCTCGTGATCGGCGCCCTCGGCGTCGCCGAGGAGCTGCATCGCCAGGTCGGTGCACGCCTGGGTCAAAGCCGCGGTGAAGTCGTCCAGGCTCGGCGTGATGCCGCTGGCACCGCTCGCCATCACGGTGACCGTGTCGTTGGTGGACATGCAGCCGTCGGAGTCGAGCCGGTCGAAGCTGACCCGGGTCGCGGCGCGCAGCGCGGTGTCGAGGTCGGCCGCGGGCACGACGGCGTCGGTGGTGAGGACGACGAGCATCGTGGCGAGCTGGGGCGCGAGCATGCCCGCTCCCTTGGCCATCCCGCCGATCGACCAGCCCGACCCTTCGACGACAACGGTCTTGCTGACGCTGTCCGTGGTCATGATCGCCTCGGCCGCCTGCTGCCCGCCGTCGGCGCTGAGGACGTCGTACGCCGCCTGGGCTCCGGCGAGCAACTGCGCGCGGTCGTTGGTGAGACCGATCAACCCGGTCGAGCAGACGACGACGTCGATCGCACCGACGCCGAGCTTGTCCGCGACGGTCTCGGCGACCGCGTGAGTCGTCTGGAAGCCCTCGGGACCGGTGTAGCAGTTGGCCCCGCCGGAGTTGAGGAAGACCGCCTTGACGGTGCCGTCCTTGACGACCTCCTGGCTCCAGAGGACGGGGTTGGCCTTGCAGCGGTTGGCGGTGAAGACGCTGGCGGAGTCGAAGTGCGGCCCGTCGTTGACGACGAGCGCGACGTCCTTGGCGCCGGTGGACTTCAGGCCGGCGGCGACGCCGGCGGCCCGGAAGCCCTGCGGGGTGGTGACAGACATTACGGAGCAACTCCTACGGTCGAGAGGCCCAGGCCTTCGTCGAGGCCGAGCGCGAGGTTCATGCACTGGACGGCAGCGCCGGCGGTGCCCTTGGACAGGTTGTCCACGGCACCGACGGCGATCATTCGTCGTGCGTCCTCGTCGACCGTCACCTGGAGGTGGACGGCGTTGGAGCCGGTGACCGACTTGGTCTGCGGCCAGAGTCCCTGCGGGAGCAGGTGGACGAACGGCTCCTCGGCGTACGCCTTGGCGTAGACCTCGTAGGCGTCGTCGGCGGAGACGTCGCCCACCAGTCGCGCGGAGCAGGTGGCGAGGATGCCGCGTGGCATCGGCACCAGGAGCGGGGTGAAGCTGACGGAGACGGTGGCAGCCGGATCGCTCAGCAGCGTCGAGAGGCTCTGGGTGATCTCGGGGGTGTGGCGGTGGACGCCGCCCACGCCGTACGCGCTGGCGTTGCCCATCACCTCGCTGCCGAGGAGGTGGGGCTTGGCGGCCTTGCCGGCACCGGAGGTGCCGGAGGCCGCAACCACGGTGACGTCGGGCTCGACGATGCCGGCCGCGATGGCCGGGGCGAGCGCGAGGGTGGAGACCGTCGGGTAGCACCCGGGGACGGCGATGCGGGTCGCGCCCCGGAGCAGGTCGCGCTGGCCGGGGAGCTCCGGCAGGCCGTAGGGCCAGGTGCCTGCGTGGGTGCCGCCGTAGAACCTCTCCCACGTGGACGTGTCGGCGAGCCGGAAGTCGGCACCGCAGTCGATGACCACCGTGCGCGGGTCGGCGTCGCCGAGCCGGGCCGCGATCTCCCCGGACTGGCCGTGTGGGAGGGCAAGGAAGACCACATCGTGGCCGCCCAGGGTTTCGAGGCTGGTCTCCACGAGCACCCTGTCGGCGAGCGGGACCAGGTGCGGCTGGAGCGCTCCCAGCGGCTGGCCCGCGTTGGACGCCCCGGTCAGGGATCCGATCTCGACGTCCGGGTGGGCGAGGAGCAGGCGCAGCAGTTCGCCCCCGGCATAGCCACTGGCGCCGGCCACCGCGATCCTGGTCGTCATGTGCATGACTATACAGAGCCTCGCATCTTCATGTAACCCGGGTGCGGGTGTCGGAGCCACCCCTTACCTTCGCCATCATGGCGCGACTCCCCTTCGAGGACTACCTCCGACACATCCGCACCGAGACCACGCGACTTCGCGAGGTCCTCGCGACGTGTGATCCCACCGCCCGGGTGCCGGGCTGTCCCGACTGGAGCGCCGCCGACCTGCTCGGGCACCACGCAGGGGTGCTGCACTTCTGGGCGACGATCGTCGAGCAGCGCCCGGTGGGGCCGGACGACCTCACCGAGCCCGACCTCCCGACGGCGTACGACGCCCTGCTGGCGTGCCACCAGAGCCAGGCGGAGCGATTCGTCGCCGCGCTCGAGGCGGCCGATCCGGCCGACACCGCTTGGACGTGGTCGTCGGAGCAGACGGTCGGCTTCACGTTCCGGCGCCAGGCGCACGAGGCGCTGATCCACCGGCTCGACGCCGAGCAGACCGCCGGGGCGGTGACCCCTCTCGATCCGGCGCTTGCCTCCGACGGCGTCGACGAGGCACTCGCCGTCATGTTCGGCGGCGGGCCGACGTGGGGGACCTTCACCGGCGACGGCCGCCACGTGCGGGTCGACCTCACCGACACGGGCGAGTCGGTCTGGGTCGAGCTCGGCCGCTTCACGGGCACCGATCCCGACAGCGGCAAGGCGTACGACGAGGACGACATCGCCGCCGTACCGGCACTCGCGCGCGAGCCCGACGCACGACTCAGCGGTCCGGCGGCAGACCTGGACGCCTGGCTGTGGCGGCGCGCGCCGGCCGACACGCTGGCCGTCGACGGCGACCCCGCGACCTACGACGCCTTCCGGCAGGTCGTCGACCAGGCGATCAACTGACCGACGAGGGGCGCCGAGCTCCCAGATGCGGGTCGCCGAGAAGAAGACGGCCAGACCGGGCTGGTCGATGGTGAACGAAAGCGCGTAGACGAAGAACGCTGGACGGGTGAGGCACCGACGTTCTCCGCTCCGTTGTGGCCCGAGCGGTCACCTGCACGAAGGCGACTGTCGCGCGAGGTCTGCGAAAGATTCGATGGAGCTCGCTTCGGACGCCTAGAGTGAGGAGCCTGCCGCGCAGGCAGCACACACCATGTGAACCGAGTCATGGGGAGCCTTGATGTCCGCGCCTTCCCTCGCCCCCGTCGCTGGGGCGATCCTCGTCGGCACGCTCGCGACCGGCCTGCTCGCCGTCGCGCCCACCAACGCCGCTGAGCCGGCGCAACGGCGCAACACCAACCCGCTCGGCACCGCTGCCGGCAGCCGCGCCAACGGCACCGGCAACCTCAAGGTCAGCCTGGCACTCACGGCTGACGGCAAGGTCAAAGTGAGCTGGAAGCGCCCGGCGCCCGCCTCCCAGCTGCGGAGGTTCGAGGTCAAGGTCGGCCCCAACCGGCTGCTCGACAACTTGGTGAAGACCTACAAGGTCGGCCGCACGGCCCAGTCGCTGGTCGTCAAGCCCGCCTTCGGCGTCCTGCCCGACTCGGGCAACTTCAGCTTCGTCAAGGTCGTGGTCCACCGCCGGACCGGTCAGACCGGCGCCAGCCCGACCAAGTGGATCGGGGCCCCGATCCGCAGCACCTGCACGGCGCTGCCGGAGGACACGGTCACGGTCGCCGCTTTCAACATCCGCAACTGGCAGGCGGAGGAGCGTTCGGGCAACAAGACCTATCCGTGGGAGGTCCGGGGCCCGAACGTGGTCAACCAGATCATCTCGAGCGGTGTCGGCGCGGTCGCCATCCAGGAGGCCAGCGGCTTCGAGAACGTGGGCTACGGGCCGATGGAGCAGGACGACTGGCTCCTCGGGCAGCTCAACCAGCGGGATCCGAGAGCCGGGTGGGCCGACGCTCTCAGCGACGACGCCTACAAGAACCCCGGCAAGTCGGGCGGCCTCAAGGGCACTCGGGTCTTCTACAAGAAGAGCGAGTTCAATCTGCTCGACGCCGGCCTGAAGCGGCTCAACGTCCCCGGCCTCAAGAGCGACTCGCTCATGCCGTGGGCGGTCCTCCAGTCCGTCACCGGCACCCAGGCGCCGTTCGTGCTCACGTCCAACCACCTCGACCAGGGCGAGGACCAGCAGTCCTTCGAGTTCCGGGCCAAGCAGGTCGAGCAGATGATCCCGTTCATCAAGCAGCTGCACGCGACGTACGCCAGCCAGGTGATCGTCGCGGGCGACCTCAACTCCACCGCCAACACGAACCCGTACAACCAGGTGCAGCTCGCGCTGCTCCAGGCAGGTCTGTTCGACGCCTACGCGACGACCAACCTCACCAACGGGGAGTTCAGCACGACGAACGGGCTGGACTTCCCGGTGCGGCCGACGCCGCACCGGCGGGACTACATCCTGACCTACGGGACGGTCCGCGGCTCCTGCGCGTACACCAACGTGGCCTACCGCACACCCGACCAGGTCGCGTCGGACCACTTCATGCAGATCGCGACGCTGCCGCTCCCCTACTGACGTCGAGGCATCCGCAGGTGCGGGCATGCCGTTTCAGGTCGATCCGGCCGTGAAACCGCGGTGAAGGTGCGGTGAAACCGGCCGGCCCGACCGTGGAGGCATGACCCGAGTTCCCGACACCGACCTGGCCGTCGCCGCCGCCCGGGCTCGTCAAGACCTTCGGCGAGCAGCGAGCGGTCGACCACGTCGACCTCGAGGTGCGCCGCGGCGAGATCTTCGGCCTGCTCGGCCCGAACGGCGCCGGCAAGACCACGACGCTGAAGATGCT
>VFQN01007711.1_pt1 | contig 11406 bp, 8 predicted proteins | sample 3512371 | NCBI WGS metagenome assembly VFQN01 (sample SAMN10412370, study PRJNA504923) | tailings metagenome | isolation source: Replicate 2 from Balatoc abandoned mine | place: Philippines: Itogon, Benguet | collected 2017-08-28
AGGTGATCAGCCTGCGGCGCGGCACCTGCACGCTGCACGGCAGCGGCCTGATCGGCCTGGGGACGCCGCCCACCGAGGCGGACGGCCCCTGCGTCCGCTTCGAGGTGATGAAGTTCGCGGACACCCAGCCGCACGACCTGTACCTCTGAGGATGGCGTCGCGCGCCGAGCCGGGTCTGCACGAGGCGCTGCTGGCGCTGGCGCGAAGCCTGTGTCGACAGACCGGCGCACAGGCCGCTGCCGTGGTGCTCGACGACGACACCCAGCGGCACGTCGTCGCCACGCACGACGCCGACCATTGGCCCGATGCGGACGACGCCGGCGCGGCGATCACCTTGAACGGGTCCGTGGTCGGCCAGGTCTGCGTTCGTTCACCGCAGCACGACGCGAACGAGGCCCTGGCCGACGCCAGCCTCCAGGCCGCCGCCCTGCTCGCCTCGCGCGAGCGCGAACGGCAGCTGAGAGAAGGGCTCGAACGCGAGCGCACGGCCGCAGCCGCGGGCAGCGACTGGCTGTGGGAAACCGACGCCGACGGCGTGCTGACCTGGGTGTCCGACAGCGTGGCCGAGCACACCGGCTGGCCGGCCAGCGTCGAGATCGGCATGCACTCGCTGAACCTCAACCGCCCGCCGCCGGGCGCCGCCGAGCGCGAGAGCTGGGACCGCTACCGGGCCCATCGCGCCGAGCGGCTGCCCTTCCGCGACGGCATCGCCGAACGCGGCTGCGCGCGCGGGACGATGCTGGTGGCGATGAGCGGGCGGCCGCGATTCGACGCCGATGGCCGCTTCCTCGGCTACCGCGGCGCGGCGCGCGACGTGACCGCCGAGGTCGCTCAGCGGCAGGCGGCGCAGCAGGCGCGGCAGGTGCTGATGCAGGCGATGGACACCGTGCACGCCGGACTGATGATCAGCGGCCCGGACGGCCGCGTGGTGGCCGCCAATGCGGCCTGGCAGCGCCAGGTCGGGCGCTTCGCCAAGGGGGATGGCGACACCTGGGAATCGCTGCTGCGCACGATGGTGGCCAGCGGCATCTACCCGGACGCCGTCGGCCGCGAGGAGGACTTCGTGCGCTGGCGCCTGTCGCTCGCCACGCCGGACGCCACGCCGCAGGAGCTGCGCTTCGCCGATCAGACCGTGCTGGTGTGCGACCAGCGCCTGCCCGACGGCAGCACGGTGCACCTGTCGGTCGACGTCAGCGCGCGCCGCCGCGCCGAGCAGTTGCAGGCCGAGAGCGAATCGCGCCTGACCGCCGTGCTGCGCGCCGTGCCCGACCTCTGGTTCGTGGTCGATGCCGACGACCGCTACCAGCTGTGCAGCGACGAGCGGCATCCCATGCTCTCCGCACGGTTCGAGCAGCAGCGCGGCAGGCGCTTCGGAGAAGGCTTGCCCAGTCCGTTCGACCGGATCGCCGTGGGGGCGATGCAGCGGGCCCGCGCCACCGGCGAGTTGCAGCAGTTCGAATACGACATGCAGACGCTGGACGGCCAGCTGCGCCGCTTCGAGGCGCGCATCGTGCCGATGGGCGACGGGCGCATGCTCTACCTGACGCGCGACCTGAGCAGCCTGCGCCGGCTGGAGCGCGAGCTGCAGGTGCTTCAGCGCGCCGTCGAGGCCGACGCCGCGATGCCCATCGTGGTGACCGATGCCAGGAAGCACGACAACCCGATCATCTACGTCAACGCGGCCTTCGAGCGATTGACCGGGTACAGCCGCGCCGAGGCCGTCGGACGCAACTGCCGCTTCCTGATGGATGCGGACAGCGCCCAGCCTGGACTCGAGGAGCTGCGCGCCAGCCTGGCGGAAGGCCGTGCGTGCACCGTGGTGTTGGCCAACCGCCGGCGCGACGGCAGCCGCTTCCTCAACGAACTGCACGTCGTGCCCATCGTCGATGCGGCGGGGGCCGTGGAGCAGCACCTGGGGGTGCTGCACGACGTCACCGAGCGACTGCGCGGCGCCGAGCGCCTGCGTGCCAGCGAGGAGCTGTATCGCTCGGTTGCCACGGCGATCAGCGACGGCCTGATCGTCACCGGCGCCGAGGGCCGCATCCTCGCCTGCAATCCGTCCGCCGGCGACACGCTGGGCTGCGACCCCGCAACGCTGACCGGTGTGCGGCTCAGCGAACGAGGCTACCGCCTGCACGACGCCCATGACCAGCCGCTGTCGCCGTCGGACCACCCGGTCTACCGCGTGTTGCGCGGCGGTGCTGCGGCGCGCGACGTGCCCCTGATCCTGCACCGCCCCGACGGCCAGGTGCGCCACGTGCTGCTGACGGCCCGCCCGCTGCGCGCCGGTGCCGGCAGCCTGTCCTGCCTCGTCACCTTCCGCGATGTGACCGAGCAGCACGCCGCCGCCCTGGCCCTCGAGGCGGCGGAGCGGCGCTGGAGCTTCGCGCTCGAAGGATCCGGTGACGGCGTCTGGGACTTCGACGAGGACACCCAGCAGGCCTTCTTCTCGCTGCGCTGGAAGCAGATGCTCGGCCACGCGGAGCACGAGATCGGATCGGACATCCGCGAGTGGACTCGCCGCATCCACCCCGACGACTACCGGCGCGTGATGAACGAGGTGGTCGACTACCGCGAGGGACGCAGTGCCGGTTACGAGAGCGAGTACCGCCTGCGCCACCGCGACGGGCACTGGGTCTGGATCCTCGACCGAGGCAAGATCGTCGAGCGCCGCACGGACGGCACGCCGCGGCGGGTCGTCGGCACCCACACCGACATCACCCGGCTCAAGCAGGCCGAGCAGGCGCTGCGCGACAAGCAGGCGGCCGAGCTGGCCAGCCGCGCCAAGAGCGAGTTCCTCTCGCGCATGAGCCACGAGATGCGCACGCCGCTGAACGCGGTGATCGGCTTCACCCAGCTGCTGCGCATGCAGCCGGAAGGCTCTCCCTCGAAGGTGGCCGAGTACGCCGATCACATCCTGCGCGCCAGCGAGCACCTCCTCGGCCTGGTCAACGAGGTGCTCGACCTGCAGCGCGTCGAGGAAGGCCGCGCCGCGCTGGAGCCGCGCCCGATCGAGCTGGCCCCCTTCCTGGAGAGCACGCTGGACCTGCTGCGGCCGGCGGCGCAGGCCGGCGGCATCGCGCTGGCCAGCCAGGTGCCCGGCGGCCGATGGGTGCTGGCCGACGAGCGCTGCCTGCGCCAGGTGCTGATGAACATGGTGTCCAACGCGGTCAAGTACAACCGTCCGGGCGGCTGGGTGCTGGTGACCCTGCTCGACGCTCCGCCGGGCCGCTGCGCCATCGCCATCGAGGACACCGGCTCGGGCCTCACGGACGAGCAGCTGGCCCGCCTGTTCCAGCCCTTCGAACGCCTCGGCCACGAGACCACCGGCATCGAGGGCAGCGGACTGGGTCTGGTGATCACGCGCAGCCTGATCGAACAGATGGGCGGCGCGGTCACGCTGTCCAGCGTGCCGGGCGCCGGTACGCTGGCGCGCATCGAGCTGCCCGCGGCCGAGTCGCCCGACACCGCGCCGGCGCCGCTGTCTCCGCCGCAGACCACCGTGACCGAGCCCCCGCCGGCGCAGCGGCCGCCCTTGCGCGTGCTCTACGTCGAAGACAACCGCATCAATGCACTGCTGTTCGAGGAGGCCATGCGCCTGCTCGGCGGCATCGAGCTGCTGATCGCCGAGAGCGGCGAGGAGGCGCTGCGCCTGATCGAAGGCTGGACGCCGCAGGTGCTGGTGCTGGATGCCAACCTGCCCGACATGAACGGCCACGAACTGCTCGCCCGCTTGCGCGAAGTCGCGGCACTGGCCGGGCTGCCCGCCTTCATGTGCTCGGCCGATGCCATGCCCGAAGACCTGGAACGCGCGCGGGCCAGCGGATTCCGGGGCTACTGGACCAAGCCGATCGAGATGGCGAAGGTCAGCGCGGCGCTCGATGCGCTGCGCGAGACGACCCCTGGCTGAACCCCGGCGCGGCGCCTCGCCGATAATCGCGCGCCACTCGCGCCCCCTCATGACCTTCGCCGCAGAACCTCCCTTCCGCCACGGCACGCCCGCACAGACCGCGATCCTGCTGGTGAACCTCGGCACGCCCGACGCGCCGACGCCGGCGGCGCTGCGCCGCTACCTCGCGCAGTTCCTCGGCGATCCGCGGGTGGTCGAGATCCCGCGCTTGCTGTGGTGGCTGATCCTGCACGGCGTGATCCTGCGCGTGCGGCCGGCCAAGTCGGCGAAGAAGTACGAGAGCATCTGGATGCCCGAGGGCTCGCCGCTGCTGGTGTGGAGCGCGAAGCAGGCCACCCTGCTGCGCGGCTACCTCGGCGAGCGCGGCCACCCGGTGCTGGTGCGCCACGCGATGCGCTACGGCAACCCGTCGGTGCCCAGCGTGCTCGACGAGCTCAAGGCCGCCGGCGCGACACGCATCCTGCTGCTGCCGATGTACCCGCAGTACTCCGGCCCGACCACCGCCAGCGCCTGGGACGCGGTGGGCGAGTGGTCGCGCGGCGTGCGCCACGTGCCGGAGTTCCGCTTCGTCAACCGCTACCACGACGACCCGGCCTACATCGAGGCGCTGGCCCAGCGCGTGCTGGCGCACTGGCAGGCCGAGGGCCGCGGCGACAGGCTGGTGCTGAGCTTCCACGGGGTGCCCAAGCGCACCCTGCTGCTCGGCGACCCCTACCACTGCGAATGCCTGAAGACCGCGCGGCTGCTCGGTGAGCGCCTCGGCCTGAAGCCGGACCAGCTGGTGGTGACCTTCCAGAGCCGCTTCGGCAAGGCCGAGTGGCTGCAGCCCTACACCGAGCCCACGCTGATCGAACTGGCCAAGCAGGGCGTGGCACGCGTCGACGTGATGTGCCCCGGCTTCACCGCCGACTGCCTCGAGACGCTGGAAGAGATCGACCAGGAGGCCCGCGAGGCCTTCCTCGAGGCCGGCGGCAAGGACTTCCACTACATCCCCTGCCTGAACGACAGCCACCCGTGGATTGCCGCGATGGCGGACATCGCCATCCGCCACATGCAGGGCTGGCCGGTGCAGGCCGAGGATCCGCGCGCGCTCGAGGCGCAGCGCCAGCGCGCGCTGGCCGCCGGCGCGGCGGACTGAGCCGCGACGACCCGGCTCAGGGCGCGCGGCGCAGCTTGCGCCGCAGCCGCAGCAGCCGCGGCAGGCCGAGCAGCACCACGATCACCACGATCAACGCGAGCGACATCGGCCGCTCGAGGAACACGCTCCACCGGCCCTCGCCGATCGACAGCGCGTTGCGCATCTGCGCCTCGGCCAGCGGCCCGAGGATCATGCCCACCACCACCGGCGCGGTCGGGAAGTCGAAGCGCCGCATCACCACGCCGAGCAGGCCGATGCCGTACAGCAGCACCAGGTCGAAGGCCGACTGGCGCATGCCGTACACGCCCACCGTGGCGAAGATCAGGATGCCGGCGTACAGCGGTGGCTTCGGGATCTTCAGCAGCTTCACCCACAAGCCCACCAGCGGCAGGTTGAGCACCAGCAGCATCACGTTGCCGATGTAGAGCGACGCGATCAGCGCCCACACCAGCGCGGCGTTGCTGTCGAACAGCTGCGGCCCCGGGTTGATGCCGTAGTTCTGGAAGGCGCCGAGCAGGATGGCCGTGGTGTTCGAGGTCGGGATGCCCAGCGTCAGCAGCGGGATCAGCGTGGCGGTGATGGCGGCGTTGTTGGCCGCCTCCGGCCCCGCCACGCCCTCGATGGCGCCGGTGGTGCCGAACTCCTCCTTGTGCTTGCTGAGCTTCTTCTCGGTGGCGTAGCTGAGGAAGGTCGGGATCTCGCTGCCGCCGGCCGGCACGGTGCCGAACGGGAAGCCGATGAAGGTGGCGCGCAGCCAGGCCGGCCAGGAGCGCTTCCACTCGCTGGCGGTCATGTGCACCTTGCTCATGCGGTTCTGCGTCTCCTCCGTGCGGCCTTCGTAGAGCACGGCGTACAGCGCCTCGGCCACGGCGAACAGGCCCACCGCGACCAGCACCACCTCCAGGCCGTCGAGCAGTTCCGGCGTGTCGAAGGTGTAGCGCGCCTGGCCGGAGATCTGGTCGAGGCCCACCAGCCCCATCGCCAGGCCGACGAACAGCGCCGTCAGGCCGCGCAGCGTGCTCTTGCCGAGCACCGCCGAGACCGTGCAGAAGGCCAGCACCATCAGCAGGAAGTACTCCGGCGGCCCGAGCTTCACGGCGTTCTCCGCCACCCAGGGCGCGAACAGCGTGACGCCCACCGTCGCGATCGTGCCGGCCACGAAGGAGCCGATCGCCGCCGTGGCCAGCGCCGCGCCGGCGCGGCCGTTCTTGGCCATCTTGTTGCCTTCCATCGCGGTGACCATCGAGCCGGCCTCGCCGGGCGTGTTCATCAGGATGGAGGTCGTCGAGCCGCCGTACATCGCGCCGTAGTAGATGCCGGCGAAGAAGATCATCGAGGCGGTCGGGTCGACCTTCAGCGTGATCGGCAGCAGCATCGCCACCGCGGTGGCCGGGCCGATGCCCGGCAGCACGCCCACCGCCGTGCCGATGGTGCAGCCCAGCAGCGCCCACAGCAGGTTGACCGGGGTCGCTGCGACGGCGAAGCCTTGCAGCAGGGCGTTCCAGGTGTCCATGCCTCAGATCCAGCCCATCGAGGTCAGCCCGGGCAGGCTGATGGCGAGCAGCTTGCCGAACATCCAGTACACCGGCGCGGCGATTGCCATGCCGATCAGCAGGTCGATCCCCCAGGTCAGCAGCGAACGATCCAGGCGCCCCTGCGCCGACTTGAAGCCGCGCACGGCGAGCATGAAGCACAGCCCGCAGGCCAGCACGAAGCCGATGCGCGTGATCAGCATCGCGGTGGACAGGATGCCGGCCGAGACCCACAGGAAGCCGGGCCAGTGGCCGTGCTCGTCGCCCGACGGCTCTTCCATCAGGCGGAAGCCGCCGCTGAGGGCCTCGCAGACGAGGAACGCGCCGCAGACCAGCAACGCCAGCCCGACCACCCAGGGCAGGAAGTTCGGCCCGACGCCGCCGTAGCCGGCGTCGGAGCGGATGCCCGTGGCGCCCGCGACGATCAGCGCGCCGAGCGCCAGCGTGCCGGCGCCGACCGCCGCGTGGAGCCGGTTCATCTCGGCACCGCCCGGCCGTTCCGAAGGTGCCGAGCGCCCCCTCGGGGGGCTGCGAGCGACAGCGAGTTGGGGGGCTGCATCAGATCATCCCGGACTTGACCATGATCGCGCGCAGGCTCGCGAATTCGTCGTCGACGAACTTCTCGAACTCGGCGCCGGCCATCAGCGCCGGCGTCCAGCCGTTCTTCTCGAGCGCCTCGGCCCAGGCCTTGGACTTGGTGGCCTTGACCACCATGTCGGTCAGCGCCTTGCGCTGCTCCGGCGTGATGCCGGGCGCGCCGTACACGCCGCGCCAGTTGCCGATCACCACGTTGACGCCCTGCTCCTTCAGCGTGGGCACGTCGATGCCGGGCAGGCGCTTCTCGCTGGTCACGCCGATCGCGCGCATCTTGCCGGCCTTGATGTACTCGGCGAACTCGCTGTAGCCGCTGCCGCCTATGGTGACATTGCCGCCGAGGATGGCCGCCACCGCTTCGCCGCCCCCGCGGAAGGCCACGTAGTTGATCTTGGCCGGGTCGACGCCGACCTCGCGGGCGATCATCGCTGCGGCGATGTGCTCGGTCGCGCCGCGCGAGCCGCCGCCCCACTTGACGCTGCCCGGGTCCTTCTTCAGCTGCTCGATGACATCTTTCATCGTCTTCAGCGGCGACGACGCCGGCAGCACGAAAACGTTGTACTCGCTGGTCAGCCGCGCGATGGGCGTGGCCTGGGTCAGGCTCACCGGCGGCTTGCCGGTGATGATGCCGCCGAGCATCACCGCGCCCATCACCATCAGCGCGTTCGGGTCGCCTTTGTTCGCGTTGACGAACTGCGCCAGGCCGATCGCACCGGCGGCGCCGCCCTTGTTGTCGAAGCTGACCGCGCTGGCCACGCCGGCATCCTGCAGCGCCTTGCCCAGTGCGCGGCCGGTGCTGTCCCAGCCGCCGCCGGGGTTGGCCGGGATCATCATCTTCAGGTTCGCATTGGCGCGGGCGGCGAGCGGCAGCGCGCCGGCGGCGGCCAGGGCGGCCAGGGAGCGCAGGAAGGTGTCGCGACGCATGGGCGGTCTCCTCGGAGGGGGTGTTCTGGTCGGGTGATGGTCGGCCGCGGGCCTGTCAGTTCGCTGTCCAACGCCCTAGGGAAAGCCCCGAGGGGCGCGGCGCGGTGCGAGCTTGCCGGCGGGGCCAGACTGGCGCGCCGATGAAGCTGCTGCTGATCGAAGACAACCCCGCCATGCAGACCACACTGCAGCGCTCGTTCGAGCGCCGCGGCATCACGGTGGTGCCCTGCACCGACGGCGCGCGTGCCCTCGACCGCTGGCGCGCCAGCGTGCCCGACGTGGTGGTGCTCGACCTCAGCCTGCCCGGCCTCGACGGCCTGCAGGTGCTGACGCTGGCGCGCGCAGAAGGCCTGCGCACGCCGGTGCTCATCCTCACCGCGCGCGGCACCGTGGGCGACCGCATCCTGGGCCTGAACACCGGTGCCGACGACTACCTGCCCAAACCCTTCGACCTCGACGAACTCGAGGCGCGCATCCGCGCACTGGCGCGCCGCGGCGAGCCGGCTGCGCCGTCTGCCTCGCCCTCGTTCGCCGGCCTCAGCCTGGACGGCGACAGCGGCGCGGTCTGCCTGAACGGCACGCCGATGGAGCTGGCGCCGCGCGAGGCCGCGATGCTGCGCTCGCTGCTCGCCCGTCCGGGGCAGGCGGTGGCCAAGGAGCGGCTGGTCGAGGCCGTGTTCCCCGGCGAGGACGTGCAGCCCGATGCGATCGAGGTGGTGGCCTACCGGCTGCGCAAGCGCCTCGCGCCCACCGGCGTGCAGCTGGTGACGCTGCGCGGCCTGGGCTATCTGCTGAAGGCCGGCGCGTGAACCTGCGGCCGCGTTCGCTGCGCAGCCAGCTGCTGATCGGCCTGCTGGTGCCGCTGCTGCTGGGCATCGCCGCCAACACCGTCAGCCTGTACCGCCAGGCGCTGCGCGCTGCCGACACCGCCTACGACCGCACGCTGCTGGCCAGCGCCAAGTCGATCGGCGAGCAGTTGCAGGTCAGCGGCGCCGGCGACGCGGCCCGCGTGCAGGCCACCGTGCCCTACTCCGCGCTGGAAGCCTTCGAGGCCGACAACCGCAGCCGCATGTACTTCAAGGTCAGCGGCTTCCAGGGTGAGATGGTGTCGGGCTTCGAGGACCTGCCGGCCTGGCGCGGCCGGCTGCCCGACCGCGGGCCCTATGCGGCGCTGGTCGACTTCTACGACGACACCTACCGCGACCAGCCGGTGCGCGTGGCCGTGCTGCTGCAGCCGGTGGCCAGCCCCGGGGGGCGCGGCATGGCCACGATCCAGGTGGCGGAGACGCTGGAGCTGCGCCAGACGCTGGCACGGCAGATCCTCGTCGACACGCTGTGGCGCCAGGCGGGGCTGCTGCTGGTGCTGGTCGCCGCGGTGCTGTGGGTGGTGCAGCGCGCCACGCGGCCGGTGCGCGAGCTCAGCGCGCAGCTGCGCGACCGCGCCGAGAACGATCTCTCGCCGATCGCCGCCACCGATGCGCCGCGCGAGCTGCAGCCGCTGCTGGACGCCACCAACCAGGTGATGGGCAGGCTCGCGCACCTGCTCGCGCACCAGAAGCGCTTCGTGCGCGACAGCGCCCACCAGCTGCGCACGCCGCTGGCGGTGCTGAAGACGCAGGTGCAGTCGGCGCAGCGCGGCGACGTCGAGCCGGCCCAGGCGCTGCAGGAGATTCGCCATACCGTCGAGCGCGCCACCCAGCTGGCCAACCAGATGCTCTCGCTGGCCAAGGTCGAGCAGCTGCGCCAGCAGGGCGACGCGCCGGTGCTCGACTGGGCGGAGATCGCCCGTGCCGTGGCGCTGGACCTGGGCGCGCTGATCGCCGAACGCCAGCTCGACTTCGAGATCGCCACCGTGCCGGCGCCGGTGCGCGCCCACGAGTGGGCGCTGCGTGAGCTCACCCGCAACCTGCTGCACAACGCCATCAAGCACTGCCCGGAAGGCGGCAGCCTGACCATGCGCCTGCTCAGCGACGGCCGCACCGCCGCGCTGACCATCGCCGACAGCGGCGCCGGCCTGCCGCCCGCCCTGCGCGAACGACTGTTCCAGCCCTTTGCCGCCGGCGAACGCGGCGGCTCGGGCCTGGGCCTGGCGATCTGCGGCGAGATCGTGCGCTCGCTGGACGGCAGCATCTCGCTGGACGATCGCCTCGCCGGCGGACGCATCGCCGGGCTCGATGCCACGGTGCGGCTGCCGCTGGCCGACAATGCGAGCACATGAGCGATTCCGACGAACACGACACCCGCGTGCGACTGGACAAGTGGCTGTGGGCCGCGCGCTTCTACAAGACGCGCAGCCTGGCTGGCGAGGAAATCGCCAAGGGCCGCATCGAGGTCAACGGTCAGCCGGCCAAGGCCTCGCGCGAGGTGCGCGAAGGCGACCGGATCGCCATCCGCCAGGCCCAGCAGCCGCGCACGGTGGTCGTCAAGGGGCTGAGCTCCGTGCGCGGCCCGGCGCCGGTGGCCCAGCAGCTCTACGAGGAAACGGCCGAGAGCCTCGTGCAGCGGGCAAAACTGGCCGAGCAGCGGCGCTTCGGCACCGAACCGGCGCAGACGCTCACCCAGGGCCGCCCGACCAAGCGCGACCGCCGGCAGCTCGCCGAGTGGGACCGCTGGAGCGCCACCGCCGAGCCGCCGCTGCGCGGGCGCGGCTGATCAGCCCTGCTCCCAGAGATCGGCAGCGGCCAGGCCGGCCGGCGCGCGCAGGCGGGCCTGCGCGGCCTCGTCGTCCATCAGCCGCCAGCGCCACCAGTCGGCGCTGATCGCGGCGATCACGCGGCGGTGCTGCACCTCCAGCGCCGCAGCCCGCTCGCCGCGGCGCCCGAGCCGGCCTTCCGTGGCCAGCCCGGTGCCGCCGCCGAACGTGGCATGGTCGGCGCCGTCGAGCACCAGCTGCGCCTTCTTCCCGGGCGGCAGGCCGCGGTAGACGGCGCGCCGCGCCGCATTGCTGGCGTCGCCGACGAGCATCGCCTCGTCGTCGCTGCCGGTCATGGCCAGGAACGGCCGGGTGATGGCGCCGAAGCGCCGGGCCAGCGTGGCCTCGTCCAAGCCGTCGCGTTCGCTGAAGCCCGGGCTGAAGGCGATGAAGGCACGGATGCGCGGCTCGGCCGCCTCGCCCAGCCGCGCCGCGCGGCGGGCGCGCGTCGGCCGCTCGCCAGCCAGTGCCTGGGTCAGCCGGGCGCCGAAGGAATGGCCGGAGAAGCCGATCGCTTCCAGCCGCACCCGCGCCCAGGGACCGCCCGCGCCGCGGCGGCGCTCGATCTCGTCGAGCACGAAGCGGGCGTCGGCGATGCGCGCGAGGTACTGCTCGG
>VFQN01007712.1_pt1 | contig 11406 bp, 12 predicted proteins | sample 3512371 | NCBI WGS metagenome assembly VFQN01 (sample SAMN10412370, study PRJNA504923) | tailings metagenome | isolation source: Replicate 2 from Balatoc abandoned mine | place: Philippines: Itogon, Benguet | collected 2017-08-28
GTGAGGTTCCTGCCGTCCGGCCGGCCCCCGTACCAGGCGCAGCGCCCGCGGCTGCCCGGCGGCACCCTCCGCGACGCGCGCGCCACACCCACCCGGGGCTCGCGCCCCGGCCTAACAACTGAACCGGTTCCTGTCTCGCATGAGAACCGGCCGATCGCACGCCGGTCGCACGCCAGTTCGCTGGCCCTGCCACCGTCCCCGCTCTACGGTTCGGAGGCCCATACACGTCTCTCCGACTCGCGGTGTTCGCATGGCCGTTCTCGCGTGCTGCCCCAAGTGCCGGTTCGAGGGCTCGCTCCCGGATGACGACCCCGGCGGTACGATCGCCTGCCCGAAGTGCGGTACCGAGTTCACGCCCGAAGTCGCCCTGTCCGCGGACGCCCCGGCGGTGTGGGTCGGCGGCGGGACGCCGCCGGGTGTCACCCCGCCGCCGCGGAAGGGGCTCAACCCGCTCCCGACCGGGGCGGATGGGAAGCAAGTCGAGATCACGCCGTCCAACGCCGGCAAGCACCTCGACTGGATGAAGGTCGAGGTGGCGCGGTTCGACGCCTACGTCGCCCGGCAGATGGACGGGCTGCGGAAGCGCCGCGACGAACTCGCAGCCGCCGAGTCCGCGGCGTCGAACGCGCTGGTCGCTCGTGACCTTCAGAGCACCCGTGAGAAGGCGACGCTGGAGGCCGACCGCGCCGCCCTGGCCGCCGAGCGCGAGGGGCTGGCGCGCCGGGCCGAGGCGCTCGACCGCACGGAACGCTCGCTGCAACGCCGGCTGGCGGAAGTGGAAGAGCTGGAACAGATCCTCCGCGGCGAGTTGGAGGAGCGCGAGGCCGAGGTGGAGCGGCAGCGGCGGGCGGTGACCGAAGCGCTTGCCGAGCTCCGCACCCGCGCCCCGCTGACGACCACCACCGACCACATCCTCGACGCCGGCCACTGCGGCTAACGGCGCTTCCTGCTGGCGGACCGCGCGGGCGGCGGGGTATCATCTCCCCCACACGCCGCCCCGAGAACCCGCCATGAAACCGCTCCTCCCGTTCGCCCCACTCCTCGCCCTCGCCGCCACTCTCGCCCCCACGCCGAGCCCGCCCGCGATCGCCGCCGACCCCGTGACCCCCGCCGGGTTCACGACGCTGTTCAACGGCCGCGACCTCGCCGGCTGGCACGGGTGGGACATCCACAAGAAGGGCGCCGCCCCCGCCGACGTGGACAAGATGACCGCCGACGAGAAGGCGAAGGCGGTCGCCGCCTGGACCGCGGACGCGAAGAAGCACTGGACCGTCGAGACCGGCGAACTCGTGAACGACGGGCAGGGCGCGTACCTCGCCACCGACAAGGACTACGGCGACGTCGAACTCGTCCTCGACTACAAGACGGTGCCGAAGGCCGACAGCGGCATCTACCTGCGCGGCACCCCCCAGGTTCAAATCTGGGACTCGAACCAGGTCTTCGACCCGAAGAACCCGACGCGCCGCCCGCACCAGGGCTCGGGCGGGCTGTTCAACAACACCCCCGGCGCCGCCGGCCGCGACCCGCTCGTCCTCGCCGACAAGCCGTTCGGCGAGTGGAACCACTTCCGCATCGTCCAGGTCGGCGAGCGCACGTCGGTGTGGCTGAACGGCAAGCTCGTGGTCGATCACGCCCGCATGGAGAACTACTGGAAGCGCGCCGACCCGCTCCGCAAGCGCGGGCCGATCCTGCTCCAGACGCACGGCGGCGAGATCCGCTGGAAGAACCTCGCGGTGCGCGAGATCCCCGCGGCCGAGGCGAACGGCATCCTGGCGAAGCACGCGGCGGCGGGGTACGAGTCGGTGTTCAACGGCACCGACTTCACCGGCTGGGCCGGGCCGCTGGAGAACTACGAGGTGGTCGACCGGGCCATCGTGTGCCGGCCGAAGAAGGGCGGGAACATCTACACCACGGCCGAGTACGGCGACTTCGCCGCGCGGCTGGAGTACAAGGTGCCGCCGGGCGGGAACAACGGGCTGGCGGTGCGCTACCCCGGCGCCGGGAAGCACGCCGCGACCGAGGCGATGTGCGAGCTGCAAATCCTGGACGACGACCACCCGCGCTACGCCAAGCTCGACCCGCGCCAGTTCAACGGCTCGGCCTACGGCATGGTCGCCGCGCACCGCGGCTACCCGCGCCCGGCCGGCGAGTGGAACGTCCTGGAAGTGACAGCCGTCGGGCACCGTCTTCAGGTGGAGCTGAACGGCACGCGCGTCCTCGACGCCGACCTGAGCACGGTGACGACGTTCAAGGACAACCAGCCGCACCCCGGCAAGAACCGGCTGACGGGCCACTTCGGGTTCTGCGGCCACAACGACCCGGTGGCCTTCCGCGACATCCGCGTGAAGCGCCTGGGCGAGACGAAGTAACGCCGCGGATGTGGTTCCCCGGGGCGTTGCCCCGGGCTATCGGATCTCACCCCTTCAGGGTGAAACGCAACACCGACCGTCTTCAGGCCAACGGCCTGAGATTCGATAGCCCGGGGCAACGCCCCGGGGAACCATGCCCGCGGTGTTAGTGCCACGCCCGCCCCACGGAGCCCCCCGATGATCTGGGACGTTCACGCCCACCTGCACGGGGTCGAGGGCCGCACCCCCGAGGAGCGGATGGCGAACATCGTCCGCTTCATGGACCGCATGGGCATCGAGCGCGTCTGCATCTCAATGGGTTTTCCGCATGTTCAAGACCCCACGCCCGAACAGCTACGCGCGCAGAACGACTACGCCATGCGCGCCATCAGCCACCACCACGACCGGGCGTTCGGGTTCGCCTATTGCAGTGGGCACTACCCGACCGAGAGCGTCCGCGAGATCGAGCGGCTCGTGAAGAACGGGCCGATGGTCGGCGTCAAGCTGTGGCTCGCGCGACTCGCCAGCGACCGCCGGCTCGACGCGATCATCGCCGCGGCGACGGAGCTGAAGGCGCCGATCCTCCAGCACACGTGGTTCAAGGCGACCGGCAACCACCCCGGCGAATCGACCCCGCTCGACCTCGTCGAACTCGTCCGCCGACACCCGACGGCGAAGCTCATCTGCGGGCACTCGGGCGGCGACTGGGAGCGCGGCTTCGCCGCCATCCGCGGCACGCCGTCGCTCGTCGCCGAGGTCGGCGGATTCGACCCGTCGGCGGGGTGCGTCGAGATGGCCGTCCGCGAGCTCGGCGCCGACCGCGTGCTGTTCGGCAGCGACGTGGGCGGCCGCAGCTTCGGGTCGCAGCTGGCGAAGGTCCAGGGGGCGAACGTCCCCGACGACGCCAAGCGCAAGATCCTCGGCGACAACCTCCGCGCCCTGCTCCGCCCGATCCTCGCCGACAAGGGGATGAAGCCGTGATCACCGACGTGAACCTTGCGGTCGGGCAATACCCGTTCCGCCACCTGCCGCTCGCCGACCCGGCGGCGATGGCGAAGTTCCTCCGCGAGAAGGGCGTGACGAAGGCGTGGACCGGCAGCGCCGACGCGCTCTTGCACCGCGACATCCGCGGGGTGAACGACCGGCTCGCCGAGACGTGCCGCGCCCACGGCGCCGGCGTGCTCGTCCCGTTCGGCACGGTGAACCCGAAGTTCCCCGGCTGGGAGGACGACCTGAAGCGCTGCGCGGACGTGCACAAGATGGCCGGCATCCGCCTCCACCCGGACTTCCACGGCTACGCGCTGACCGACGAGGTGCTGCCGCGCCTGTTCGAGCTGGCGAACGAGAAGAAACTGGTGGTGGTCGTCGTCGGGCGGATGGAAGAGGAGCGGGTGCAGCACCCGCTGTTCCACTTCCCGCCGACGGCGTTCGCGCCGCTGCCGGCACTGGTGCGGCCGTTCCCGGAACTGAAGGTGGTGGTGGCGAACTGGCGGATGGACCCGATGTCGGAGGCGTTCTCGCCGTACACGCGGGTGCCGAACCTGTTCTTCGAGATCGCCATGATCGAGGGCGTCGGCCGCACGGCCCGGCTGGTGGAGCGGGTCGGAGCGGGTCGTGTGTTGTTCGGATCGCACGCGCCGGTGTTCGTGTGGGAGTCGGCGCAGCTCAAATTGCGCGAGGCCGCGCTCCGCGACGAGGACGCGGCGAAGGTGCGCCAGGCGAACGCGACCGCGCTGGTGCCGTAGCCGTTGACAGCCGGGCGGGCGTGGGTAGAGTGGCGGTGGCGACGATCCGCCGCCGAACCCCCACCGGCCGACCGCTCTCGGCCACCGCGGGGGGCAAAGGAGGGGAATCGCCCTTCCGGATCACTGGCGGAACACTCCAGACCGGGTCGACATTCCCGCGGGCGGGCGGGCCGTGTCGGCCCACGGTTTGGAGCCCACCCGTGACCGCCCAGCGCACCTTCAAGCAGACCGTCCGCGAGCGCATGACGAAGACCGGCGAGCGGTACACCGCCGCCCGCGCCGCCCTGCTCCAGTCGCACCCGCCCGCCCCCGTCCCCGGCGTATTCCCGACCTACCGACTCGCCGGCAGCGTCAGCGCCGACACCGGTGCGCTGCGGAACGTCCTCGCCGCCGCCGGCGTCGCCCTCGCGCACACCGGCAAGCCGCCGACCGAAGCGGTCGTGTCCGGGGTCTGCGGCGGGGTCGGGTTCCTGTACGCGGTGTTCGAGTACGACAGGACGCCGCCGCTGCTGACCGTCCTCACCCGCTACGACACGATGCCCGACTCCTACGTCGCCGGCGGGCTGGTGCGGCTCGGCGTGGCGGCGACCATGCGCGAGACCGGCAGCGTGGCGACGGCGAAGAAGCACCTCGACGCCGTGATCGAGTCGAAGACGCCCGCGCTGTGCGTGATCGACCGCGCCGGGCTGACCGAGGACGCCGACGCCCGGCTGAGCGGGTACGGTCCGGCGGTGGTGGCCCTCGCCGGTGCGGACGGTGACGACCTGCTCATCGACGACGGCACCCCGACGCCGCGACGGGTGGCACGCGACCGCTTCGCCCGCGCCCGGTCGGCGTACAAGAAGGCGAAACACCGCCTTGTCACCATCGACCCCGGTGCCGGCCGCGTGGATATGGCCAAGCCGGCTCGCGCTGCGGCCGCGGCGACGGCCGACCGCTACACGACCGCGCCGTACAAGGGGTTCGCCAGCAACTTCGGCTTCGCCGGGATGGAGAAGTGGCGGCGCCTCCTCACCGACCGCAAGGACGCGAAGGGCTGGCCGACGCTGTTCCCGCACGGCCGCCTGGCGTACCTCGCGCTGCGGCGCACGTTCGACGGGCTGGAGCACGAGTACACCGCCCCCGCCGCCGGCCGCCCGGAGTACGCCGAGTTCCTCGACGGCGCCGCGAAGGCTACCAGCGACGCCCGCTTCCGCGCCGCCGCGGACACCTTCCGTGCGGCCGGCGCCGCCTGGTCGGCGCTGACGCGCGCGATCGAGACGTGCGGCGACGCGACGGTGGAGGAAGGGTGTCGCCTCGGCGAGTCGTTCCGGGAGCTGGTGGACGAGTGCGGCTGCCCGGACGAGGGCGAGGCGGCCCGCGTCGCCCGGGAGCGGCAGGCGCTCGCCCACCAGTGCAAGCTCTCGGCGGCCGACGCGGCGGCGCTGTACGCCGCGCTCGCCGACCACCTCGGCTTGGTCATCGACCGCGAGCGTGCGGCCGTGACCGCGCTCAAGGCCGCGGTCGGGTGAGCTGGTGGTGCGTCGACCAATCCGTGTCGGTTCCGGCGAACGGCCGGCTCACGCGCGTGAGCCGGCTGGTGGTTGTCCCAGACACCCAGGACAACCACCAACCTTGGTTACCCCCAGTAGTTGCCGCACATCCTCGATGCTGCGGCACTCCCTGCCGAGGTGTAGGATCGCGTGGCAGTTCGGGCACACCGGTCGCAGGTCTTTGACCGGATCCACCTCGTATTCACCCCCCCACTTCGGATAGCGGATGCAGATGGTGAACGTGTATATACCCTTCGGCCACTTTGCCGTACACGGCCCCGAAGCTGAACCCGCAGATGCAACACGCCGTCCCGTGGTGCTCGATGCAGAGGCGACGAGCCTCGGGGTTCCGCTCGTAGGCATTCACAGCCACGATGCGGACCGCTCCTTCAAAGAGGCCGTCCGGATGGTGAATTTCCTCGGGTATGCACTGCAACGCTTCAGTGTATGGCTTCGCCAACTCGAAGTGTCCATGTTCCCGCGCCAACTCAATCAGCCGACCGAGAAACGGGGCACTGGAGATATTGCGGAACCCGAGGCTGAAGTTTCCGTTCTGCTTTCGGAACTCGTCGAATCCCGAGCCAGATAGGAGTGGTGGCGGATTCAGCACGTGGCCCGATCCGAAGGCGTCGAACTGGCCATCATCGGTATTCTTGACACGCTCGATCACGCACCATGACCAAAGGAGATATTGCTTCGACTTCCCGCCGTAGCCAACGATGAGGAATACGATGTCGCCTTTCGCATTCGAGACAATTCGTTTGCTCGTAGTGATGCCAGACAGGTCGTACACCGAGGTGTCGAGCGAGGATAAATTCTCCTCATCAGTTTCATACTCACCCGGCAAGTAACCGAGGTTGTCGTAGTTGTGGTACTGGAGCCAGAAGCTCATCACGTATCCTCCGCGCGCTCCGTGGCTTTTTTGCTTTGCTGGCGCGACTTCTACTTGCAGATCAGACCGCGCCCGGTGGCGCGGGTCAAGCGGCGTAGAGATGGCGTCCCGACTTGGTGGAGCCGGCAGGACGCCGGCCACCAAACCGACCGACCTACAAAGCCGCCTTCAGCTCGCGCAGAAACCGCTCCACGTCGTCCGCCGTGTTGTACCCGTGCATGGCCACGCGCAGCCGGCCGGCGTGGCTCATCACGTGGACGCCGGCCGCGTGCAGTTTCGCGTGAACCTCCGCCGCCCGCGGGTGGCGGAACGCCAGGATGCCGGCGACGTGTTCTGGCTCAACCGGCGTTAGCAGTTCGACCGGCAGCTTCCGCACCTCCTCCAGGCAGTGCAGCGTCAGCGGGCGGGCGTGGCGGTCGATCGCCGCCACGCCGACGCCGCGGAGGTAGTCGAGCGCGGCGCGGATCGCGTACACCGCCGGGTAGTTCGGCATCCCGACCGCGAAGCTCGCCGCGCCGGCCTTGCTCACGGCCGGGCCGAAGCGGTTCGGGCCGAACGGGTCGTCGAGGTTGAACCAGCCGCCGGCGGGCACGGTCCAGTCGGCGGCGCGCTCCTTCGGCACGCCGACCAGCCCGCCGCCGTGCGACGCCAGAATCCACTTGTGCGTGCTGCTGACGATCAGGTCGGCGCCGGTCAGGTCGAGCGGGACGCGGCCGAGCGCCTGCGTCACGTCCACGGCGAGGAGCGCCGGCGAGTGCTTCCGCACCGCGGCAACCACTTCGGGCAGCCGCAGCGTGAAGCCGTTGAAGAAGCTGACGAGCGACACGGTGACGAGCCGCGTCCGCGGGCCGAGTAGAGGCACCAGGTCTTCGACCCGCAGCGCCCCGCCGCGGTTCCGCCACACCCTCGCCTCGCCGGGGAAGGATTGCTGGAGCCACGGCGTCGCGCCGGCGGGGAAGTCGAGGTCGTTGACGATCACCTCGTCGCCTGGCTTCGCGCGGAGCGCGAGCGCCGCCAGGTTGTACGCCTCCGACGAGCACGAACAGATACCGATCTCGTCCGCCGTGAGGCCGTAGAAGTGCGCCGTGAGCTCGCGCACCGCCTGCCACTCCGCCGCGTGCGGCCCGCGGCCGTCCATGCCGAGTTCCTTGTCGCGGGCGTACTGCGCGAGCGCGTCGCCGACCTGCCGCGGCGGGATGCCCTCGGCGGCGGTGTTCAGGTAGGCGCGGCCGTCGAGCGAGGGGAAGTCGCGGCGGCGCGTGTCGGGCGTGAGCATGGCGGGCTCCGGGGTTTCCGGTTTTGTAGGTCGGGTCGAGTCTTCGAGACCTGACACGGCGGCGCGGGCGGCGAACGGAGGATGTCGGGTTTGCCAACCCCACGTGGTGTTTCGTCTTTCGCGCTAGGGTCACGCGGCCGCGCCGCCGCGTCGGGGTCTCGAAGATTCGATCCGACCTACAAAACCGGCGGCGATCGACGTCGGGTCTGGCGACCGGCCGTCCCGCCGGGCAGGCAACAACCGGTTCTAGCCTGTGGATAGGAGGGGATGGTTCGGGCACCCCGGGTCGCCGGAATGCGGATCGAGCCGGAGGAGCACGATGACTCGAACCCGAAATTGGCCCGTGGACCACAAAGTGTCGTGTTCCGGGACCAGTTTGGACAAAAAAGTGGGACCGAATCGGTAGCAGAAAGACCACTTTGGACCACGAAAAACGGGTCTTCAGAGTCAGTAACGTTTCCGCAACCCGTTCGTACGATGGGGTTTCCGGAATTGACGGTGGTGGAAAAGTGGATAAAAACCCCGGAAACGCACCACTTAGGACCAAATTTCAAAGACAGAAGAGATTGTTCGGGGCCCGACGCCGCGCGATCGACCGACCACTACGGGAGCCTCACGTCCGCGTCGATCGGCCGCCCGTCGATGACGTGGCCGACCAGTTGCGCGGCGAATACCGGCGCGTACAGGCTCCCCTTCGACCCGAGGCCGGTGAGGATCGCCAGCCCCGGCCAGCGCGGATGCACCCCGAGCATCGGCTTGGTCGTCAGCAGCACCGGGCGTACGCCGGCGCGGTGGTCGAGCACCTCGACCGGCAGCTTCAGGAATTCGCGCAGTCCGGCCTCGATCGCGGCGCGGCCGGCGGCGGTCGGCGTGGGCGTCAGGTCGGCGCGGTCGTACGTGCTGCCGGCGAGGAACGTGTCGCCGCCGAGCGGGGCCAGCCACACCCCGCGGTGGACCGGCCGCGTCTCGCCGAGCCCGGGGATGCGCACCGTCAGCACCTCGCCCTTCGCCGGGTTGTACGGTATCGTCGGGAACCACGGGTTCCCCACACCGCCAGCGCCCTGGCAGAAGAACACGCCGCGCACCGTCAGGCCGAGGCGCGGCAGCCGCACGCCGGCGGCCGTCGGCTCCACGTCGGTCGCCGGGTCGAAGTCCATGACGCGGTACGAGTGCTGGTCCGCGAACAGCGTGCGGTAGGTATCGAGGTAGCGCGTGGTGCCGAGGCGGGCCGCCGGTGTGAGGTCGAACCCGCCGTACGGCGCGGTGAACCAGTCATGGTTGATGGCGCGGTCGAAGCGGGTCTTGTCGATCTTCCCACGAGCCACATCGCGCTCGGCGGCGTCGGCGAACAGTCGCAGCGCCGGGGCGTGGTGAAAGAACTTCACCCCCGTCTCCGCCTCGGCCGCGCCGTAGACCGCGACGGCACCGCCGAAGCACTCGTCGAGCTTCCACGTCCGCGCGATCCGGCGACCGGTGTACGGGGTGATGAGCCCGGCGGCGACGCGCGAGGCGGCGTGCGGGTCGCTGCGGTCGATGACGAGAAACCGCCGCCGCCACTTACGCAGCTGCCACGCCACGGCAGTGCCGGCAAGCCCCTGCCCGACGACGACGTACTCGGGGTCGTGGTCCACCCAGTCAGGGTATAATCGCGGCATGGACCCGAAGCCCGAATACGACCCGGCGACCGCGTACCACGAGGCCGGGCACGCGGTCGTGGCGCTGGCGCTGGACCGGCCCGTCCACCGCGTCAGCGTGCTGCCGAACCGCGACCGCCTCGGCCAGTGCGAGTTCGGCAAGGGCGTGTTCCGCCCGTCCGAGGACTGGGTGGAGCGCGAGGTGATGATCTCGCTCGGCGGCCTCGCCGCGGAGGCGCGGCACACCGGCACTTACGGCTGGGCCGAGGCCGAGCGCGACCTGCGCTACGCCCGCCGGCTACTGTCCGAGACGAGCGAGCGCGCCGCCGCCCGGCTGGAGAAGCGGCTCTTGGCGAAGGTCGAGAACCTGCTTGCCGACGACGACCACTGGCGTGCCGTCGAGCTGATCGCGGCGGAGTTGCTGATCCACGGCGTCATCAGCGGCCGCGCCGCGCGCCACCTGTATGAGCGGGCCGTTCCACAGGAGTGACGGATGGGTTACTCGACGACGCTGTACGCCGTGGACATCAGCGAACTGAAGGCGGCGTTCGGGTCGAAGGAAGCGGCGCTGCTCGCGCGCGTCCGCGCGGCGGGCGAGGGCGCACCGCGGGTCGATCCGACGAAGGGCCCGCGCATCCGCGTCAACTGGAAGAGCGAAATCACCCTCAACGGCCAGCCCGTCACGCCCGACGAATTCCGGCACGCGCTGCTCGACGCGAAGTGGAAGGGCACGTTTCTGTACACGTGCCAGGACGGCCCGCCGCGGGGCGAGAAGCGGCAGGGGGTGTTTCAGGAGACCGGGTCGTTCGCCCGGTTCCTGCAATCCCTCGGGCCGTTCTTCCAGACGCACAGGCTCGTCTACGCGACTCACTTCGCCGGCATCAACGCCTGTACCTCGCCGCAGCAATTCGCGGACGCCGGCAGCGGCGAGGACGACATTACCGACGACCAGGCGCTCGAAGAGCTGATCGCCGGGAAGCTGACGCAGCCGGAGCACTCGCCCACCTACGGGTACGCGCTGGAACGGCTGTGCGCGGCGCTCGGCGAACGCCTGGGGCCGTCCGGCACGGACCAGCTCAAGTCGCTGAAGGTGAAGACGCCGCTGTCCAAGGTGCGGCTACCGGTGAGGATCCCGAAGGTGGACGACTTCCCGTACATCAGTTACCTCGACGCCGCGGAGGTGCGGGCCGAGGTCGAGCGGCTGCGGGCGATGGACCTGGCGTACCCGGCCGACCCGGGGGTCGAGGCGGAGCGGCGGCGGTTCCTCGACCTCCTTGCCCGGGCGGCGGACCAGGGCCGTGGCATCGTCGGGTTCTACTACTGACCGAGTGTGGTGCGGGGGCGAGATGGACGAGTGCCTGGACTACTTCCGCAAGGCGATCGCCGACCCACAGAGCGTGCCGCCGTGGTCCGAGTGGTGGGCGGCGAACGCCGACCTCGTCGAGCGGACGTTCCCGCTCGTCGATTACGTCCGGCTGAAGCACCGCAAGCTGCTCGGCGCGCGGCAGATCCTCCAGTACCGCGGCGAGTTCCCGGAAGACTACGAACCGCGAAGCGCATTCGTCACAGGCTCGTGCGGGCAGTGCGGGGAACGTGTGGAGATAGTTGGCGGAACGCACGTCATCTGCCCGGTCTGCGGCGGGACCGAGGAGCGCCACGTCGGTAAACCGGCCGGCGGGCCGGGGGCGTGAGGTCAATCCAGGCGCGTGCGCGTTGGGTACCGGGCGGTTCCGCCAACTACGGGTGAGGTATGCGGGCGATGCTTGTCGGTCTCACGGCGACGATCCTCGTTCCGGCGCTCAACGGCGGCGCAGGCGCGCAGGCCACGAAGATCGACGACAAACTGCTCGTCGGAAAGTGGACTACGGAGAAGAACCGGGCGGGACGGGATTTCTACATCGAGTTCAAGAGCGGCGACAAGTTGTGCTCTGTTGAAACCATCTACTGGTGAGCGGCGAGTAGCATGAGGTTGTGGGTGA
>VFQN01007715.1_pt1 | contig 11389 bp, 15 predicted proteins | sample 3512371 | NCBI WGS metagenome assembly VFQN01 (sample SAMN10412370, study PRJNA504923) | tailings metagenome | isolation source: Replicate 2 from Balatoc abandoned mine | place: Philippines: Itogon, Benguet | collected 2017-08-28
GGGAGGGGGGGGGGGGGGGGGGGGGGTGGGGGGGGGGGGGGGGGGGGGGGGGGGGTGGTGGAGGGCCGTGGATGGGAATGGGATGCACGGGTAGGTGTGGCGGTGTGGGGGTTATGGTGTGGTGGTCGCGTTTGGTGGTGCTGCAAGGAGGGGCGTAGCCACCAGGGCTGAGGAGGCATCGGGGTGTGGGTCTACAGAAGCGGATGGGTAGGTGGGAGGGGGTTCGGGCATAGTGGCAGAGTGTGGGGTGGGATGGAGTGGGCGCCTGGAAGTCACGACCCCAGGGGCCTGGTGGCGCCACCAGGGCCGAGGCAGCGGGGTGTGGGTCTACAGAAGCGGGTGTGAAGGTGAGGGGAGGGGGGAGGGGGGAGGTGCTGCAGCCGTGGAGGGTGTGGGGGTTGCCGAAGGAGGAACTCCCTTAACGTCCGCCAACGTAGGGGATTGGCTGGGGGGAAGCGCGTGCGGCAATGAGGCAGCGGGCGTGACTGTGCGCCTGGTTATGGGGGCAGGGTACTTGTGTTTCCACTTCGTGCATACCACCGTCAGCGTGCCCTTCTGAGCGTGACGGCACGTGTGGGTGCAGGCAGGGTGTCCGCCAATGCATGCGGCCTGTGGGCCACGTGCCTGCGTTTGGGCCAAACACTAGGGCCGTGGGTGGTCATGCCCAACACTACGGTATTGCTGCTGATGAGAGAGCATGCCTTCCACGTTTAGGCTAGCAACTGTGTCGCATTGCGCTTTCCCCTCTGGCCCCCACTTGTAACATGGACGCTGCAAACGATTTTTGCGTGCCGTGTTTGTCGCCCTCTTTCCCCCTGCAGCTACTGGACGCTGCAGTCCTATGTGCTGTACGAGGAGGAGGTCAAGAAGAGCAAGTGGGTGATTAGGGGGGAACGGTCGGGGGTGATAGTGGTTTACCGTTAAATGTAGCAGTATGGTACGTTTCAGCAAAGTGGTGAGAGCGCGAATGGGGCGAGAGCGAGCACTTGAGGAGTAGTTGGGTGTTCTTGGGAAATGGAAGCTGGGGGATGGGCATGCGCTGGCGTAGCGCTCAGCTGGTGTCTGTCTGCCACGTGCCCTGCGACACGCATGCCCGGCTGCCCGCCGTGCCACGTGTCCGCCCTTGTCCGCCACGTGTCCGCCTGCCACGTGCCGCAGGTTCATCGTGCACGCGTGACCGGTGCCCAGCGCGCTGTGTGCATGCCCTGCCGCGCATGCCGTTCTGTCACGTGCCTTGTGACACGCGTGTCCGTCTGCCACGTGCCGCAGGTTCATCGTGCACGCGTGGCCGGTGTCCAGCGCGGCTCAGGCCATGGAGCTCATCCGGGGGGCATCGGACCCGTCCGCATCCCACAACTGCTTTGCGTACCGGGTGAGAAAGGATCACGCATGTGGGGTCTGGGGTCAAGATCGAGGGCGGGAGAGGAGGAGCGGGATGGTCGTATGATTGTGCAGGGATGCGTAAGGAGCCGTCTCACCAGAAACCAGTGATGCGGCATTCGGCCCACATGAGAAAAGGGGGGGGGGGGGCGGGGGGCGGGTGTCCAGGTTGAAGAAGGGAAGACTGGATCGGCGTGTAAGGAGTGGGTTGGGGGTGGGGTTGGGACTTGGGATTGTCCACACGTGAAAGGAAGGGCAGCGCGACGAGCAGCAAGCGTACGTCCCAACCACGCACCAACCAGAGTTCCCAAGCCACCCACCCGTCCACGCTGCCAAGCCAGACGCTGTGTACCGTATGTTGTGTGCCTGAAATGCTTTCTTGTGTTCCTGTTCCTGCTCGTTCTCCAGTATGTAGCAGTGTGCTATTTTTATTTGCGCTCGTTTTATCTGCTGCTTTTTCCACATGTGGGCCAGGAGTTCCAAACTAGTGACGACGCGGTGCCTCGTGACGCTGCGGGCCCCCCACATGCCCTTTTGCGGCCTAACCAACACTCCTGCCCTAATCAACTGAATAATTGTTTGCATGTTATTTGTTCCTTTGGTTTTTTGCCAATAGGTGGGCCAGGAGTTTCGATCAAGCGATGATGGAGAGCCAAGCGGCACCGCCGGCCGTCCCATCCAGGCGGCCATTGATGGAGAAGGCTTGGACCGCGTGGCGGTGCTGGTGACACGGTGAGTCAGGGTGCGTATTAGCGGTTAATACACATGCGGCATGGGGTCAGGGCACGGGCACCGCAGGTCGTCCTATACAGGCGGCACAGCGGGTCGTCCCATCCAGACGGCCATTGACGGGAGAGGGGCTGGACCGCGTGGCGGTGCTGGTGACATGGTACGAGACGGTGTGTACTAGCTGTTAATACACGTACTGCATGGGGGTAGGGCACGGCACTGCGGGGCGTCCCGTCCAGGCAGCCATCAATGGGGAGGGGCTGGACCGCGTGGCGGTGCTGGTGACACGGTGAGTGACGGTGTGTACTAACTGTAAGCTGCTTATACACATGCTGCATCGGGGAGGGGTTACTGGTGTGCAGCCCATCCAGGCGGCCATCGATGGGGAGGGGCTGGACCGCGTGGCTGTGCTGGTGACACGGTGAGTGACGGTGTGTATTAGCTGTAAGCTGCTTATACACATGCTGCATGGGTTGTAGGATCTGCACGGGAAGGCGGCATAACACAACACCCATCGCAGCTTGCCACCTTGCCATTTGCTTCGCCCTCCACTAATACCTGCTGAACTGCTGAACCTACAACCCGTCGCACCTTTCTTGGCGGCGGCAGAGATCCGGGTGCGGGAGGGTCACTCCGCGCAGCTCCGCGCCACGCAGCACGCCCACCTACTTTGGCTCATTTAGGAGGGAACGGATGACACGCCGCCGGTACTACACGGTCACCTCGCCACAAGTTCTTTGGCGCCACCAACTTGGCCGCAGGCGGGCTGGCGCAAGCGTATGGTGTCCGCTCCCCCCCTCCCCCTAAAGCGTGTATTACTTCTCCTCTTCACAATTCTGATGCAGTGCAACATAGTACTGTAGCGTTCCATGGAGTTGCCCAGAGTTGCCGCTTTGGTCTTTGTGTACAGGTCCTTTGGCGGCACCAAGCTGGGCGCGGGCGGTGTCCATCTGCCCCCCGCTAATTCATGTACTATTTTTCCTCATCTTCATACAGTACACAGTATAATATAGTATTGTAAAGCTCCAATATCCGTTATACTATTTGTGTACAGGTTCTTTGGCGGCACCAAGCTGGGCGCGGGCGGGCTGGTACGGGCGTACGGCGGCGCCGCAAAGGAGTGCCTCAAACTAGCGCCGCGTGTGTTTGCAAAGGCGCAGGTGAGGCAGTGCCACGCATTACCGTACGCTGTGCATGCGTGAGCGTCTCAGGGAACGCCTGAAACGGGCGCCGCGGGTGTTTGCAAAGGCGCAGGTGAGGCGGGTTGTGTCCTTGTGTGCCATGCGAACAGCGTGTTTTGGGATGAGGGAGTACACAGGGCACCTGCCATTTTGGGGTGAGGGAGTGTCACCGAAGGTCCACAAACGTTGAAACACTGCCAGCGTGGCTAATGGAGTGCCTCAGACTGGCACCGCACGTGTTCGCAAAGAAAGGCGCAGGTGAGGCAGGGTGTCGGCACGCAACACCGTACGCTTTTGCATGATGGCGGTAGCTGGCGTACGGCTCAGGGACTTCCTCAGATAGGCTGGCGCCGCGCATGTTCGCAGAGGCGCAGGTGATGCGGGTTGCCGATCAGTACCAACCACGCACACCGTTTGCTTTGCGCGTTCGGGTGGTTGGCATACCGGTAATGGTACGGCAGGTGGCCTTGCTGCGGTTCAGTGACCCTGCTGCTCACCCCTGTACGGCGGCAGGTGCTGGTACGGCGTGCAGAGCGCGTGCGGGGGGCACCGTGACAGTGACAGTGACAACACCTCTCCACTCGTGGTATTGGTACGGCAGGTGGCCTCGCTGCGGTTCAGTGACCCTGCTGCTCACCCCTGTACGGTACTGCCCCAGGTGCTTGTGGAGGTGGAGGCGGCGTACGACGAGCTGGGTACGGTGTACGGCTGCATGGACATGTACGGCGCGGAGCGGCAGGCGGAGGAGTACGGCAGCAGCGGTACGGTGACGCTTCGAGCCCTGGTGGACGCCGACAGGTGGGTAGCTATGTGCTGGCCAGATGTGCCGATGTATGATATACGTACTGAGTATTATACGTTATATTTGGGATCCGTAAGAGGAGGGGGGTTAGGAGGCGGGGAGGGGGGTAAGGGTCACGCTTGGAGCTATGGTGGACGCAGACAGGTGCGGCCATGGGCCAACCATATGCTGGCAGGGTGAAACAAATTCAGGGAGGGGGGGGGGGGATTATATTGTCAGGTCCCGCAGACAATGTAGGGTGGAGGAGGAGACGGCAGCGGTGGTACGCTGCGAGCCCTGGTGGACGCCGACAGGTGGGGCTCTGTGCTGGCCAGATGCGCAGATCGTGCACACTTACTATATACAGTATGCATTCACAGTATACATGAAAGCGCAGCAACTATATATGGTGTTAGTAGGGGGTAGGGGCCGGGGATTGGGATATCGTCGCACGGCCAGCAAGGGCCAATACAGCTGTCTGTCATGGTGTGGGGGGAAGGGATAATATAATCAGGTTAATGTAACAATAATAAGGATAATATGATAAGGCAGGTCAGACATTCGCCTGCTGCAGGTGTGCGTTATCATCCCCCTATCCCCAATCCCAAACCTCGATTTCCCTTGCGTCAGGTTCGCCTCCCGTGAGGCCGCCGTTGCGGACGGCCGATACAGACGGGCGCACGCGGGCTGCCAGCCGTCGCTCTGCTGCCACGCTCCTAACCCACAACCCATGACCTTCCTATTGCGCTCCCCATCCCTGGCCTGGAACGAAACCCCACTGCGTGCAAGTTGCCCCGTGCTCCCCCCCTCCCTGTACACAACCGCCCCCTGCCCCTCCAACCCCTATCCTTGCCCAATACAGGTTTGCTTCCCTTCAGGCGGCAATTGCGGACGGCACGGGCGGGCGGCGGCGGGCGGTGCGGTTGGAGCTGGAGACAGAGATTGCGGCTGTTGAAGACGGTGCGTAGTATGGAGGCACGCAGGGCCAAGGGCAGCGGTTGCGGCTGCAGTGGGGCTTTGATAGGTACCGGACGGCGCTTAAGCAAAGGGAGGAAGTTCTATCGTACGTGCTGCAATCGAGTAGGGTGGACGTTGCGCGTGGAGGTCGGGCACGTACGTACATGACTGTCCCATGATGCGATGGAGGCGGGGTTTGGGCTGCGGCGGTTGCAGCTTGTGTGGTTCGAGGTGGTTGCAGCCGCCGCAGGGCAGCCGCCGCAGGGCAGCCGCCGTGATGGCAAGGCCAGACTTGCGATCGTGTTGTTGCGGCTTGCGTTGCTAGCTATGGCAGCCTGGTTTGCATGGGCGATGATGACGGCACAAGGCAAGGACTGGTGCAGCGGTGGAGGGGCGGTGGGTGGGCGGCTTCTGTTGTCTTGTGTACAGGAGTGCTGTTCTTGTGTGGAGCTGGGTAGAGACGGGTTCGTCCCGTCCACACCGTCCATGCCGTTACGTAAGGCTCCTATTTTCTTCTTTCATTTGTTCGAAAAGCATCCCGAGGTGGCTGGGCTCAGCTTACTATGGGAAGGGCGTTTGGGGACGGGAGATGCACCAGTCGATGCAGAAGTTCTGCATCGTCAGCAGAACAATGAGAGCAGCACATTGCACAAATTTACACCACCAATTAATTAAGGGCCTGGTCAAGGCCGTCAAAGTTGCTCTAAATGAAGAATATGAAGAATATGAGATTTTCCACAGGAAGATAGGAGCCTTGGGCAGCCCAGTCACCAGAGTAGTGTTGGTAGGACGTACCTACCCTACTCTGATATAGACAGATAGGCAAGATAATACCGTACGGTGTCTACAGTGTCTCCCTCAGTACAGCCCTACATCCGCCAGTAGGCTTAGAGCCTTACACTCGCAACAGTGGTTCAACGTCTGCCGACAGGGCTCAGGTTGTGGTCTCTGGCTAGGGCGCGTTCCATGTACTGTGCGAGTGCTGTGCGCGGCGCGTATGATTCAGAGTGGGGGCAGAGGCGGATGTGGTGAACTGGTGGTGGTGTGATGCCCTGGCCGTGACTAGGCCTTGGCAGCAGGGGAGCTCCCCTGCTTGGCAGTAGCGAGCTTTTGGGCTTTGGGAGGGCTGTCTCGTTGCCCTCTCGGGGTGGTGGGTGTGGTACGACCAGGTGGGTGTGGTACGACACCCCGACCGGAAGGGGTCCCCTGTACAAAACCAAACCAAACCAATCCAAAAGGCGTCGGTGGGAAGAGCGGGGAGCTGCAAATTCCGTCGAGGGGGCAGTCGACCCCTAGCATCAGCAGCAGGGAAGCGCCCCTGGGCCGAACCGCTGCAGCCCCACTATGCATACACGCGTGTACGCGTAACAGCCTTATGCAATACGCCCGAGTCGCCCAGGTTGTACCGGGATCGGCAGCGCGAGAGGGTGTTCAGCGGGAGGGTGTTGTGAACCCATACTGAACTCCTGGCTTGGTTTTGTCAGGCGCTGACCCGCCCAGTGATCCTTTCTGGTTGCGCCTGGTAGCGTAGGGTGCATGGGCAACCAGCAGAGGCGGGGATGGTCTGCCCCAAAGGTCTGAGGTGTGCGTGGACTAGATTCCGCATGCTTCACCCAGGCCCCTCTTGTAACATCTGTCCTTCAGCGGACCCCCTGGCTCGTGTCCCGTGGCCTGCCAGGCCTGCTCACGTGCCAGGCCAAACCGCAGACAGACAAGCGCGTGGCACGCATGTCCGGAAGCGCACAGCAAAGCCTTCAGTGCACGCAGAGGATACAGCGTAAACTATTTCTTGCCGCTTTCTCTGTTTGTTTTCAAGTTCAACAGCGTAAAGACCAATATGGCGGGAGGGCATGCAAACGGCGATGATGAGCCTCTGGTCGCGCCCGAGCTGTCGCGTGTCCAGCCAGACGAGGTGGCCGACATTCTGAAGGCGCAGTCGTCTACAGACAAGCCAGCGGCCCTGATCCTCGACGTGCGCGACCCAAAGGTTGGTCGGGCTGTTATTCCGCAAACTGCAAGCAACAGCAACTGCTATGAACATTAGGTTTCATTTCAATAACAAAAGGACTTGATTGCTTGGTTTCTTCTGAACGGTAGTGCCCTCCGCAACGACCCTGGCCTGAACCGCTCTCGTTGCTGCGCGTCATCCCTCCTGTGCCCCTCAGGAGGTTGAGGAGGGGCGAATCAAGGTGAGCAGCCAGACATTAGCAAGTGTGTTCACGAGCGTGTGCTGCTGGACAGTGGTGTACGGTCCTTGGTCCACACACTACACACGTGACGGCTATGGGCAGGGCAGTGACGAGGGGTGGCTGGTGTCGCGGTCAGCAACTGGGGCAGGACAGGGGTACGTCACAACACCGCCTGCATGGGGCTACCCTACTTCACAATGCATATGTACACATGCCAATCCACACCGGCCCACACCCCACACTCACGTCCGCAGCCAGCCCTGCAGCTTGCCCCGTTGTCTGCTCCATGCCGCGGGACATGCCCCTCGCTTCACCCTCCACTGCTACCTGCTTGACAGCATGCCATTATGCCCCCGCAACTGCATCTCGACACACGTCCACGCCCACTGCCCATGCATTCGCGGTCTAGTACGTACCCTCAGCTGTGATCTGATACGTGCGCTGTCATCCCCTTTGCCACATCTTGCTACACACGTCCACAGTGGATCGTACGCTAAGGCGGTATGCTCCCCCTAACGCTCCCCACAATGCCTGTCGCATGTGTACGGCACACGGCACGAGTCCATGTGCGATGGTCAGGGGAAGGACAGTAGTACGCCCTTTATCCCGCGCCCCTAGCGCACCAAGCACCACCAACCCACTCGCGCAACATACTAGCAACGATCAATGAACCCCCACCGCCCTCTACGCTCTTTCTACCCCCACAAGGTGCAACTGTGCATCCATGTCAGGGCTCACACCCTCCCCCAGGCACCATCTAACTAAAGCCCGACCGCTGTGTGCAACATACCGTGTTGCGTCAACCCTGCCCTTGCCTCCCTCTGTGAATGTTGACCCCAGGGCAGCCTCAACGTCCCCTCGGCGGTGTTCAAGTCCGAAGACAAGACGCAACTGGATGAGGTGCGTGCACGCAACCCTATACAACAGTATATACACAACATACAGATATACGTATGTGGGAGATAATAATCCAGTTGCGGGGATGTTGCCACGTTGAGGACAGGACGCAGCTGGAGGTGGTGAGTATCAGGGCCAGGGGGATGGGGCACACAGAGGATAGAGCAGGGAGAGGGGAGGAGGGGGGGCGAGGTGGAGGAATAACGTAGCACATGTACATGGACACGTACCCGGGGCTCTTTCCCAGCGGTTGTCACCCGCCGGCTGGGTACGTTGGACGGAAACGGCAGCGGGAGGGTGGGGGTGGGGGCGGGGCGGAGCGGAGCGGAGACGGGACAATGCAACACCAACCGGAGTGTACGGGCATGCGCATGCAAGTATGTGTGCACCCGGACTGCCACGACGCTGCTTGCGACAGCACAGTCGCGTGTAGCACCACCTTATCCGGCCCCAGGGTGGTTGCAGCGGGACAGGGTCCAGCAGGGCATCGTGCCCACAGCAGGGCAGCCCTGGCGCGTGGGTGTTGCGTTACGGTGGCCGTGGCCCCCACTCCTTCCCCGCCTTCGAAGCCTGCCGTCCCGCGCCGCTGCCTGCGCCCCCCTCTCTTGGCTTCCTACGTGCCGTACCACCGTTTAATACCCCCTCGCTCAACCCCACAAACCCTGCCCGCCCCTTCACAGGCACCACATGGCCCCCTGATGCCCCGGTACCCACGTGCACTGACATCGCAGTGATCGGGACTTGTCACACCTTGACCTCCCGTCCCCTTCGTTCTCACCCCTCTCATCCGTGCGCCCTCTGGGCTGCAGGTGATCCGCAGCCAGCTGGCCGGTAGTGGCGCCAATATATAGGTATATACAGATGTATAGATAGATAAATATTTATGGACCCCACCCTCCGCTTTCTTTGCAGGTGATCCGCAGCCAGCTTGCCACCAGCGGCGCCAAGGAGGTCATCGTGCACTGCCACTTCAGCAAGGTGGGGGAGGAGGGGCTTCTGTGCACCATATTATATATAATATAATATATTCGATGGGACTCCCGTGGTTGGACAATGCTACTTTGTTAAGGAGGTCATCGTGCACTGCCACTTCAGCAAGGTGGGGGCAGGAGGGGCTTTAGTAACCAATTCATCAGAGTGTGTATTACAGCTGCACTCACCTGAGCATCACTCCCAGGTCTGTACTGAAGTACTTTATTGTCAGGGAGGTCACCGTGCACTGCCACTCCAGTGAGGTGGGGGAGGGACGGCTCAAAACGTAGGCAAGTGCAACAAGCGTTTGGGTCCTGTTGTGTAACCTGTGCCTTGATATTGTGCACTGCCACATCAGCAAGGTGAGGCCAGCCGGTTTGATGCAAGTACATACCTACATGTTTTAACTGGGGGTCGGTCATTCAGGCGGTTACTGTGCACTGCCTCGACCTCGGCCTGTGATCGTGCTGGGCGATCCCATACGTGTGTGCAGGGAAACGGGATGGGGGAGGACGGAGGAGGGAGGGGGGTTGGGAGAGGGGGAGGGGAGCGGTGTATGCGTGGCGGAGGACACGGCCCTGTACCTGCCTGTGCCTTATGCCCCTGGCAAGGACGTGTCCAGCCAGTGCGCCAAGTGGCGACACAACCCTCCGCGTCACGTGAAGCATTTCAAGGCATGCCATTCACCTGCAACGCTTTGTCCCGTTCCTAATTGCCGTGCCCACTGCAGGTTCGCGGCCCCACCTGCGCCAAGGCCCTGCACTACGTACGCCCCCAGACTAATTTCATTGTCAAGTCTTCAGAATCCTTATCAAGTCTTCAGAATCCTTACAATCTGCAATTATAGCCCCGTTCCTAATCACCCACTGCACAGGTTCGCGGCCCCACCTGCGCCAAGGCCCTGCACTACGTACGCCCCCAGACTAATTTCATTGTCAAGTCTTCAGAATCCTTATCAAGTCTTCAGAATCCTTACAATCTGCAATTATAGCCCCGTTCCTAATCACCCACTGCACAGGTTCGCGGCCCCACCTGCGCCAAGGCCCTGCACTACGTACGCCCCCAGACTAATTTCATTGTCAAGTCTTCAGAATCCTTATCAAGTCTTCAGAATCCTTACAATCTGCAATTATAGCCCCGTTCCTAATCACCCACTGCACAGGTTCGCGGCCCCACCTGCGCCAAGGCCCTGCACTACGTACGCCCCCAGACTAATTTCATTGTCAAGTCTTCAGAATCCTTATTAAGTCTTCAGAATCCTTACAATCTGCAATTATTGTCCCGTTCCTAATCACCCACTGCAGGTTCGCGGCCCCACCTGCGCCAAGGCCCTGAACGACCGCATCAAGGAGCTGGGGCTGGAGGGGGCGCCCGAGGTGAGGCGGGGGAGGCCCCCAGGCAGGCAGGGGAGGTCCGCAGGGGCCCAGGGGAGGTCCCCGAGGCCCCAGGGGATTAGGGGAGGTCCCAGACATCCCAGGGGCCCAGGGGAAGGGCTCCGTGCAAGGACCGCACCAGGGGCCTCCGTGCAAGGACCGCACCAGGGGCCTAGGGCTGGAGGGGGCACCAGAGGTGTGGCAGGGGATGTCCCCAGGCAGGCAGGGGTTACTGCCTGGGTGCAGGGGAGCGAGCGTGCGCGTCTTGGAGGTGGGTGGGGGGTGGGGGGTACGCCGACAGTGGCAAGTCAGGATGTTCTTGGACGACAGGGGATGTCCCCAGAAGGACAGGGGACGTCCCCTGGGCGAGGGTCTTGTTGCACCACCGCATCAGGAAGCTCGGGCTAGAGGTGCACCCGGAGTTAGGCAAGGGAGGTCCCCAGGGGGAGGGGCCAGGCGAAAGCCATTGGGGAGGGGGCTTCCCGCATAGCTGCATTAATGTGTGGGGGCTGGTGTTAGCGCCAGAGGTGGGGCACGAGGGGGCGTACATGTGCTCAGGCATCTGCGTATTTACCCGCTACTCTTGCCCCTTTTTCACCTTCTCCAGGTCAAGGTGCTGGCGGGCGGTGTGGCGGGCTTCATCGAGACATCTGTGCACACCATCCTGCCCACCTGCTGCCCGTGTGTGTTAATACACATGCCTTACCATATGCTGGTGCCACCCCTCCCCCAGGTCAAGGTGCTGGCAGGCGGCGTGGCGGGTTTCATGGAAACATCTGTGTACACCATCCTGCCCACTTGTGGGCTAATACACATGCCTTACCAGATGTATGCTGGTGCCCCCCCCCCCCCCCCCCCCGGGGGAGGGGGGGGGGGGGGGGGGGGGGGGGTTCAACGAGACAAGGGGGGGGCGGGGAGGGGGGGGGGGAC
>VFQN01007717.1_pt1 | contig 11388 bp, 12 predicted proteins | sample 3512371 | NCBI WGS metagenome assembly VFQN01 (sample SAMN10412370, study PRJNA504923) | tailings metagenome | isolation source: Replicate 2 from Balatoc abandoned mine | place: Philippines: Itogon, Benguet | collected 2017-08-28
GGCACCTGTTTCGACGCGCCATCCGAAAGCCCCCACGGAAGATCGGAACACTGCCTCTATCCACCTGCACTCCGCCCTTTCCACCCACCTGCACTCCACCCTGCCCAGCACCACCTCCACCAGGCCGCCCTTGGCGCCGCCCACTGCTGCTCCACCACCTCGGCCCCCGCCCGTGCCCCAAGGGCTAAGGCCGCCGCCCTCGTGCACGTGTGCTTGCGTTTGCGTGAGTGTGGGCATCGAGGATGTCGCTGGCTGCAGGATGTGAGTTACGGCGACCAGCTCCCTGTCCGACAGCTTGAAGCACGTGGCGCCCGGGTGCACGCGGCGGGCTGCCTGGATGGCGGGCGGGGCGGTGTTGCACCAGTACCTACAGGGGAGGGGAGGGGAAGGGAGGGGAGCATGAGGGGAGAAAGCAAGTTATGGTGCGGGGCGCGTCCTCCGCGTGGTGGATGTGGCGTTCTCAAAAGGCCGGCAGGGAGTTGGCATTGGCACGAGGGTGTTGCCTGCTGGACACGTGGCAACAGAGCTGGTTCAGCAACATACTGCACTACACAGATTGCCGCAGCTGTCCTCCACAACTTGAATTACTCACCGCAGGGCGCGGTTGAAGTCTGTGCCGCTGATGAAGTAGTTGATGGCGTACGGGAGCATGGCCCGGCAGCACACCTGCCGTACAAGGAGACGTACGGGAAACATGTCAGCAAGTAGTCAGCCCTGCAACAAGTGCATGCGTACACCAAGCTGCTCAGTTAGCTGCCAGTGATAACCACTATCATGTCGCCAACCAAAGCGCAACGCTTTGCCTGTTGAACATCCATGTCGCGCTGCCCTTGACTGCCACCGGCATCGTTGAAGTATAGCATACCTGCATTACTGTAAGGTACACGGTGCTGCTGTGTCCAGCGCAGGCAGTCTGTGGGGCCCACCTTGATGTCCACCCGTCGCTGCCTGCCGCTGCCCTCCCCCCGCATCACGCCCAGCCACGTGGCGCTGTCGGGCAGCTGGGGGGCGGGCGGACGGGGGGCGGCCTCCAGGGGGCCGAAGTGGCTGCGAGCAGGAGGGGCGGGGGGGCAGGGGGGCGCAATCAGGAGCAGCGGGCACCGTGCCTCGGTGCTGGCATGTGAGCGTGTGTGTCGTACTCGTATGGGCGCGTGAGATTTGTAATGGGTCAGTACGGTACAGCCACATGAACAAGAGGGCGGCCCAACGAGTTGGGTTGGAATGTAATTGAGCGGCTCTGACCGGACTGGAGGAAGCTTACAATACCAACTCGGGACCGAAGCTCTTTCAACGTGCGGTCCCATCGCGCAAGTCCCCATACAGGCCCTGCCCTTTTGCTGTCATGGAACCGGCACCCTCCCTGGCACACACCTCTCGGCCATGTCCGCCGCCTCTGGCAGCGCCCGCCCCGCCGCCCTCAGCCGCCGCACGATGCCCAGCAGCAGGCGGGCGGGCGTGAGGGCGGGGTGCGGGTCGGCGGCGGGGCCGGGGGCGATGATGAAGTCCTGGGTGGGAGGGAGGGAGGGAGGGAGGGCGCCACCAGGAGGGCATCAGACCAGTGCGTGGGTATGTACTAGTCTAAGACCGGAGCCGTGACACCAGTACGTAGGTATGTGGATAGAGTTTGCGTGGTGCGAGGAGTTAGCTACGGGTCGGGCCCAAGCAGCCAGATGGATGAGTGTAGCGGAGTGTGGTGGTGGCAACGTGGTATGTTGATTCCATGGGTAGACCCTGCGTCCAATGCGCCACAGCGTTGTTTTCTCATGGAGATGCGCCACACCTCATGGGTGGTGTGCCGCATGTGAGCGCAGCAGCGCACAAAGTCCTTGCACGTCCTTGAGCGTTACGTGTCCACATCCGCGTGCACCCTGTCAGTTACCCGCTAACACCCACCATCCACCACAAACCCGTGCACGTGCACCCCTGCAGCGCATGGCGCCCATGTACGGCAACGCGTTACACGTATCCGTGCTTGCGCACGTCGCGTGCCCACCACACCCCCACCCACCACGTCCTTGCACGTGTCTGCGCCGCGGGCGTAGCTGCCGGTGGGCCGCACGTGCAGCCGGTCCGTCAGCTGTGCGGCGGGCAGCCCTGTGAGGGCCTGCGAAGGGTTGGGGGGGTCAACAACGCGCGTCATACTTCAACAATACTTGTACAGGTGTGTTGTGTCCAAAGGGATAAAGGTTGGATGTGCCTTTAGGGCGGGCATTAACTGCGTTGAGGGATCGGGGGCAGAAGCGGAGGGCCCGACGGATAGAGGCGCACAAGGGCAGAGTTCCGTAACAAGTGACCGTCCGTACCCGTGCCCTGCACACAGCGTGCGCATGCACGCACGCATGCGCGCAGAGAGTCACAGTACGTCGGGTCCGTACTCACGTGCAGCTCGTCCAGCGTGGCCTGCCGTACTGCCGCCGCCAGCTCCGTGACCTCGTCGCGGGGGATGCGGACCTGCTCAGAGCAAGGGGCAGGGCGTCAGGGGCAGGGGGGATCAGGGTGTGGGCAGCACAAAGCAAAGCGGGGCAGGTTGGCACGCACATGCCCAGGGTGCGGTTAGCAGGTACTACCGTTACGGGAACTGACTCTCCACATGCGCGGCGCTGCACCCGGCCTGTGTCGTCATCCTTGCCGGTGTCAGGTCGACGTTCAAAGTGCTGGTCAACGGGCAGGACTGGTATTGCTGCAAGTTAGGTCACACCTTGCCATCGCCATGCACTGTGCACCATGCACGCCCGACCCACAGCAACCGTTGCATTCCACAGATGCGCGTCAATCGCCGTACCGGACAAGACGGTACGTACCGCAAAGTCGTCAAAGTAGCGCAGCCCGATGCGCTGCTGGGCCGTCAGCTCGGAGCCCAACCGCTGCCGTACGTCGTCCAGCGTACGGCAGCCCGCCCGCCACCAGCGCTGGGCGGTGGCGTCGGCGCAGCCCCACACCTGGGGAGAAGGAGCAGGAACACTTAATACCGTAATACGCCCCGAGAAAACACCGGCAGAACAACAGGCTTTAGGGGCACAGGCCAGGCAACGTCCCAGAAGCGTTGCACGTCGACAGACCGCACACCGCTCTGCTGGTGTACCGTAATGTGTGGTGCCATGGGGTGCTGCCCCGCCACCGTCGGCGGCCCGCTGGCAGCATGGCAGCCATCCCACACTCCTGGAGCGTCACCTCACCGGAACCCACAGCGGTAAGCCACGTGCCACGTGCCCCCCTTACCCTCGTAAACAGCTGCATGGTCTGCCGCTGGGGGTTGGCCTCGAAGACCTCGTTGCGGGCAAAGTGCCCCGTGGCCAGGATCTCCTTGATCTGTGTGTGCACAAGTACAAACGGAATCGTTCCTTAGGCAACTATGTGATGCCCGCGAGCGTCACGCAACAGACCAATATGGCAGGCGGGGTCTCAAGTGCGCAAGACCTACTGACCTCCATGCTTGCAGCTGTCACCTACCCAGCTGCGTGTACCGTGCATCAGGCAAGGGTTATCATCAAGCACGCCCCTGCCCACCATTCTGCGTGGCCGTAACCCTCCTGGCACACGAACATCAGATTAGCTGCAGTGTCATTATGCTGCCTCCTCACCTTCTGCGTGGTCTTCTTGCCCAGCTTGAGTGCGTCCACGTTCCCGGGGGCGGCCAGGGGGCCCGGCAGCGCCGCCAGGGCGGTCATTGCGTTGTTGAGCGCCTTGATGCGGAACTGGTCCACCCGCCCCATGTAGTTCTGTAAAATAAATATAAGAAAAGGAGGGGAGGGTCAGCGGAAGGGTACAACAGGCGTTGGAGAGCACAATGTGGTGGTGTACGAGGTGGGGGGTGAAACCGGTTTAGGAGCAATGGGGAGCCGTGAAACGGTGTAGGAAGGGCTACGTGTTTTGAAAGCCTTCAAAACACAGACGTCGCCATGCAAACATTATCTGCGGGGAAAGGGGAGAAAGAAGAACAAGGATGTACCCACGAACTCCCTCGCAAGCCACGTTTCGCCCGCCCCGCTCACGTCTCGTGTACGGCGCAGCTCAGCAATGATGCAGAACGGCCGCGCGGCGCAGCACGGGTGGTCACAGACTGCCCCCCTGGGGACCGCTCCGCCGCCGCCGCCGCCGTTGTCACTGTCACTGTCATCCTCGTCCTTGTCCCGATCACCGTCACTGCTATCACCATCTGCACCAATCCCACCCGTGCCAGCTAGCTCCAGCGCCACTTCAGCTGCATCCTGCTGCCCCCGCCCCCCGCCAGCGCATGTAGCAGCCTGCACACCCCCCCCGCCGCCCCCGGCCCCGCCGCCGCCACCGCCCCCGGCCCCGCCGCCGCCACCGCCCCCGGCCCCGCCGCCGCCACCGCCGCCGCCACAGCCCCCGCCGCCACCGACACCAGCGTCACCACCCCCGCGGCTAGGTGGAGTGGCGAGCGCGGCTGCGGGAGCCGCTGCCCCCCCATGGCGCTGTGGTGTGGATGGCGTGACTGTCGGGCCGAGCAAAAGCTGTGCCCCTGGCCCTGTTGCCCCTGCTGGCCTTGCTAACCCACGGGCGCCCTGTCGGCATTCGCCCTGATCCTCATCGCTGTCAGTGGTATCCCGGCTCCCGCCACCACCGCCGCCGCTGCTGCTGCTCCTCCTCTTTCCACCTGGTGCTGCAGGGCCCGCCCCCGCCTTGGGCATTGCTGATCCTGCCCCCACTCCCGCAGCAGGGCAGGCCGCGCATCCGTTGCCTCTGTCGTCGCCCTCTAGCCGCTGCCTCCCCTTTTGCCTGCAGCAGGAAATACCGTAGACGAACAGGTTTGCAGTACCGGTATGCGCTTAGTCGCTGTGTCCGGCGAAGGGAACCATCGCAGCCGCGGGTACCAACCGCCCTAGCATCGACACAAGCGCTGCTCCATGTTGTCTCGCGTTTCGTGTACACGCTCACGCAATCGAGTCCCTTTTCCTACGTTCGCTTCAAACACGTCCCTGCGTCATTGCGTGCAACCATCCCGTCCTCACCGCGTCCAGTGCTGCAACAGCAGTTGGCATGTGCGCCGTGCGGCCGCGTCATCCCACGGCTCGATCCATCTGCGGGGGGCAACGTGTAGCGCCACGCACATGCTGTCAGGAAGCTCGCAGAAGAGGTTCACACGCACTTGCGTACTTTACACCCCATATACTCGAACCTGTTCCAGGAGCCCTTGACGCTACCAAACCCCGCACCAGCGCACCTGCCGTCCACACCCCAGGCCTCAGGGATGGGGCAGATGTCTTCTGGGCGCGGCGCATGCGTCACCCGCCGCCCGGCGGGAGCAGCCGAAACCGCCGGAGCAGCAGCAGGAACTGCAGCAGCGGCGGACAGCGCCGCAGCATCACCCGGAGGACCACCACCCTCAGCAGTGGTCCCGCCGCTATCCAGCCCTCCGCTTAGGCCTCGACGCCCGCCTCCACCTCCCTTATCCGTTCCTCCCTTGCCCTTTGCGTACCCCGCAGATGCCGCTGCCCGTTCGTCCACCCCTGGCCCCCTGCGGGACGCCAAGTTGCCACCTGCAGCAGCCGGACCAGCTGCCGTACAGCTACCGCCAGCATCCCGCAGCTCCGGACCTGCCACGGGCGAGGTGCTTGCACCTGCCTCCGCCTCGGGAACTGTCTGCGCGCGTGCTTGTTGGCATTGGGGCTGCGGCTGCTGCCGCGGCGGCGGCTGTGCGCCGGCAGGTTGCGACGCGTGCTGCGCCCCTTGCTGTGGCGGGTGCTTGTGCAGGGCGATAAGGTACGGCTCGGGCGGCAGGAGCGCTCCCTGGGCGTCAGGCAGACAGGCAGGTTGGTATGCCATAGGATAATTCCACATCGACTTTTCGTTGGGTCAAAACCTGTTAGTAAGGTGCGACACCCTGTAGCGATGGCCAACAGAAGCCTGCCTGCAGCGCGGCGTTTCCCCTACTTGTCCCCTATTGCCTAAAACATCAGATTCCGTTGCGTACCCTTGCTCGGCACTTACCGCCTGCAGGCAATCCCGCAGATAGCGCGGAATCACAAAGTGCATCCCGGGCGGTAGCACAAATGCTGCTCCGCTGCCGCCGCCGCAGCCGCCACCGTCGCCGCCGCCACCATCGCCGCCGCCGCCGTCGGGCCCCTCACCGTCCGCCGCGTCCGTACAGCTGTACTGCAGGGCCGACACGCGCAGGCGCTCCGAAGCCTCCTCGGCAGGCGTATCGTACCTGGCAGACGGTGCACCAGAGTTGAGGTGTGGGTACGCTCAGTAAACAAATTCGTGTGGCTTGTGGGAGCCAAAATATTAGGGGCATATGAGTTGGGCGGGAGCTGTGAACTTGTGCACATGCCCCGCATTAGGCTGTATCAAATACGGTATGTAATCATCTCTTCCCTTTGCCAGTTACCGGAATCATAATCAGTACTTCGGGTCGTACCCCACAGCACGACCCACCTGGCCACTACGTGTGTGGTGTGTGGCCCCACGCTGACGTCCTCGGCGCCGCCAGCAGCCTTCACCTGAAGGCCACCCGGCCGCAGGCATGGCATTAATGGCCATTGTGCAAGGGGCGTTCGTTGCGGTACGCGATGATAACCTGACCACAAGCCGATTGCTATTTGTACACGAAGGGTACATGGCAGCAGTGTAGCACATGTTAACAAGCGCTTGGCAATTTGTGGAAGAAACCAGCTGTGCGACCATGCATGCCGTTGGTTGGTAAGCCGCTGGCGTCCGCGCAGGCATGTACGGTGCGTTGGTGCCTTTCGCATAGGTGAGCCGAAGACAGATAAATGGCACACAGTGTCATTGAAACCCACCCCTTTCCAGGCCCATCTTCCTGCGCACGGCCATCCTCACCTTCACCAACACGTCTCGCACCGCCGCCCTCGCCCAGAACACGAAGCGGCACCCTGCAAACAGGCGCGCCCCTGCTGCTGCCCCTGGCCCCGCGCGCCCGGCCGTCGCCGTTGCACCCGGTTGGCCATGCGCCGCCGCCGGCGAAACCCCCGCCGGCGACCCCGCCGCCACGGGCCCCTGACCCATGGGTCCGCCGCCCACTGCTGCTCCCCCAGCAGCACTACTGGGCGCTGATGCGTGCCTGCCGCTAGTCGACTTCTCGACGCCCTCAGCGGGCGGTAGCGCGGGCGCTGAGGTAGGAGTTTTAGCCCGTGTTAGTTCAGCATGGCCTGCAGCTGATACGGCCGCCCCTGCACCTGCCTGCTTCTCCTGCTCATGAGGCTGTGCCGCGCCCGCGGCGAGAGCGGGAGCGGCCACGCCGTTGGCAGCAGCTGCACCAGTAACAGAGTGCTGCTTGGTGGTAAGGGCGTGTAGCGGTGTGGCAGAAGAGGGAGTTGCAGCTGTTATGGATTCACATCGGATGCGAAGCGGGCCTGCCTCCGTGCCGGCGGGCTCGGTTGCATTGGGGTCATGGCTGGGACCGGATGTTGTGGCGACTGCCGCGGCGGGGCCATGCGCGGGGGACGAGGCACCGGCAGTCAGTGGTGCTCCCATGGCAGATGGAGGCGGCGACACTGCTGCTGCTGCTGCTGCTGCGCCGGGCACATCACGGCTGTGTGCGCCAGGAGCTGTTGCGTGAACCTCGGCGGGGTTAATGGCAGCAGCACCAGCAGGGGCGCCCGGTGAGTGCGCAGGCGCTGCTGCTGCGCTGGCGACCGCAGCCGTGTGGCTATGCACAGCAGAGGCCGTGGCTTCAGGCGCACCAACAGTGCGTGATGCAGCGCCTGCCGCAACACCTTCCCCGCCATCAGGACATGACCTCGTTGAGCTGGTGGGCCGAGCTGCGGCGGATTGCTGGTGCTGCTGGTGCTCCTGCTGCTGGTGCGCCGGCTGCATAGCAGCTGCCCCTGCCGCTGCGGCCTGTTCACCGGAAGGGCCCTGCCTTGGTAGCGCCTGGCCAGCCGTGTGTGCTCCACCATTTTCAGCAACACGCAGCTGCACCCCCTTCAATTCTGGCGTCGCTTCCTCCTTCACCCGCACCACCCCTTGAATGCGCCCGCTCTCCTGCTGCTGCTGCTGCCTACCCAGTGCAAAGGGTGTCTCCTCCTGCTTGTACCCCCGCTGGCTTGCAGGAGCCGCAGCGCGCCGTTGTGGCAGGGGCAGGCCGGCGCCCAGCGGCGGCCCCGTCTCCTCTTCCCGCTTCACTGGGCTGATGCCCACCCGCACCTCAGCCTTTGCCTCCCGTCGGCCATCGTCAGCCACGCCCTGCCGTACCACGCCAGCCGGTGGACCCTGACCCACACCCGGCTCCGGCTTGACCGCCATCCAGCCCCCGCGACTGCCCCGCAGCATCCCAGTCCCCTCGCCCACCTCCACCTTCCCCGCTCCAACACCCGCTTCCTGCCGGACTAAGCCTGCAGCTCCAGCTTCCTCGCTTCCTGCTTGCTCCTCCTCCTTCACTGTCCCACCCGCTTGCTGCTGGGCTAAGCCCTCCACTCCATGGGGCAGCACTGGCCCTAGTACTAGCCCCAGGAGCCCCGGACTGAGCTCCACCTTTACCTGCACAGCCGGCGGCGGCTCAGCTGCCCCGTACCCAGGCCCCAACACCACCGCCACCGGCTGGCCCTCTACTCCTACCGCCTCCTTGCCAGCTGCCATACCGCGAACTGGTTTCCCATCCGCCCCCGCCCCTAATCCTCCCCCTGTCGCATATGGAGCTCTCGCAGGGCGGAGGCGGCCCTGTGGCCCCTCTCGGGGTGCCCAGCCATGACCAGGCTGCGGGCCATGCCCCGCCGAACGCAGCGGCGGGCCCGTAGCTCCCTTCCCGCCCTCAAGTGGCGGCACGTGGGGAGGAGGGCCGGGGGACAGTGCGGCTGCCCCAGCCTGCTGCCGTACACCCATGGCACCGGGAGGCCCTGGGCTTTCGCCGGCGGCCGCACTGTGTGCAGCTGCGGGGCTGCCCTGCCGCTGGCTGGGAGCAGCAGGAACGGACACGGGCGCTGGAAGTCCGGCCACCGTACTGCTTGATGGCCCCTGGGTGTCATGGGTGGGACCAGATGCGGGACCGTGCGCGCTGATGTCCTCACCAGCCTGGGCAGCAGCGCGAGGCACAGCCGCAGCAGCGGCGTTCGGAAGGGGTGCTGCTGCGGGCAAGGCTGCACGAGCTGCTGCCATCGTGGGTACTTCAGCAGCCGCTACAATGTCTCCTGCGGCTCCTGCCCCTCCTTGGGACCTCGGACGCACATCCGTCCCCATGGCCTGCCGCACCCCACCCGGGGGACTGTCGGCGCCAGCATCGCCTGCCTCTATGCACTGCCGTTTCGCAGCCCTGCCATCCTGCCTCACACCGCCGCCAAGTGACACAGGTGTCGACCGCCCTGGTGTAAAAGTCCTCCCGCCCCCACATGGCTGTGGGTCATCATGCACAGGATTGGGTGCAGCGCTGGCCCGCGGGACGGCTGGGCTGCTGGCCCTTACTTGCGGCTCCGCCACGCGCCCTCCCCCCTGTGGTGGCTGCCGCAACGAGGAAGCTGAAAGCTCTGGAGCTCCGCTAGCGCTTTGGGGGGCATGTCCGGAGCCCTGGTGACGGTGGCGCAGCACGAAGCCGCTGACGAGTTGGGCACCGCGGCGTTCCAGGTACACCGCATCTCCGACAGCCATCTGCGGTATCATGACATACATGCTCAACAGTAGTATGCCATGTGACAGGCCATGGAAGGACCTGACCGCTACACAGCCGAGTCAAAATGCGATACGCAGTCGTCGGTCCGCTGACCTCGTAGCTTTGTCCTGCCGATAGGAGAATCAAAGGCGACACATCGTCCTTGTTGTTTAAAAGGTTGCGTCTTGCGCGCACAACAGCTGCGCCCGCCCTGTGGAGGACGACGAGCCTCGCGCCATGGCCGCTGTGGTCTGCCAAAAGAGTACAGTGCTGCCTGCTAACTCCAGAGCTAGTAGTGCCTGTCAAAGTTCCTCTCCCAAGTAAAAGCGTTTGGCCGGCCTGCAGCGACAGGGCGATGGCCGGCCTGTCGACGCTCACAACCTCAAGCTCCTGCGCGGCCATACCCACTGCTCTCCATTTCTCATGAGCGTTTCCATTGAACAGGTCCATGTAGCTGTGCTGCGAAGTGACCAATGGGTCGCTCATGACGCTGCTGATCCCGTGCCGTGCATGAGACGTCCTGAAACCTGATATGTCGGTTTTGGATCCGCAAAGTCCACAAGTACCGGCAAGGCACCTTGAAGTGCGTCAACTGCATCACAGTACTCGTGACAGGCAGAGCATATTGCTCCGCACAACCGTCTCTGGGCCCGCTGCGCCCATGCTGCTGTGCATGAGAACGGCAAGCCGATAGCCCACCTCACTCTCCAAACCACAAGCAAGCGACAACCCGTGTCCTGCTGCCGCGCGCGTCCTGTCCACACCGTTCACAGCTTCACATCCGAGCACATGCTCCAGACCCGCCACGTGCCGGGTTACTAGCCACAGTCCAAACCCCCTTGCCCGCAGTACCAAACCGGGTGCGGGATGCAATAGTTTGTATGGGGGATGATGCCGCCGCCGCACCTCCCAGGCCAAAGCGGCGGCCCACCATCTACAGCGCTCCTTCGGGGTAGCCGCATGCAGAAACACCCCCCATTACCTAGTTATGCGCAGCATCCAGTTACTGATCTGCACGCGGTCCTCAAAGGGGTGCTGCGGAGACACGTAGAACGTGTCAGACAAGCGTCACTGAGCGGTGGCCTAAGTCAGTGCTGCAATCTAGTAGCGTCCCACCATGCTGCTGGCTGGGTGCCGGTCGCCCGGTCCAACCAGCCTGGTACCCCTTGACAACGCCCAACAACCCCGCTTGCTGCCGTGTACAGGTCAACTCACACGATAAAGCTTAACACACACCCAAGGCACGCCGTTGCCTTTCAAAGCCGTTGCTGCACGCTGCTGTACACGACGTACCGCCACTGTTAATTGCTAATCCCATTATTGCAATGAATTCATCGGATTGCTGCCGATGAGCCGTTGCGCTGGGGCACCCACACGAGCAGCTGTGGGCTCCGCATCCGTCCAGCTGTCCCCGCAAGCCGTGCCGTCTTGGCTTCCGGCTTCGCCTCTCCCAGGCCCGGCAGCTCTTGCCGCCGACGTCGCAGCTCGAGTATGCATGCCGTTCCCATCCTGGACGGCTGCTCATAGCCATGCTGCTGCGCGCCCCTGCAGACATCTGCCCGACCGGGGCCACCGTAACCCCCCTTTACCCGTTGATGTCTGCAGCGATTCCCCTAACCGAGCCCAACGTATGCCTTCAGCAGCCGCAAACTGCCTTCCCAAGCGGGGCTAGGCGCACTCCCGCAGCCCACGTGCAGTGGCAGCCCACGGGCGCCTTGATCAACCTGCGTGGCTCAACGCACAAGCGCACAGTCTCCCTGTCACCCTCGGTAGGGGCCCGTCACGTGGTTGCCACGGCTCGCAATCTCGCGGGAGCTAGCGCC
>VFQN01007718.1_pt1 | contig 11387 bp, 12 predicted proteins | sample 3512371 | NCBI WGS metagenome assembly VFQN01 (sample SAMN10412370, study PRJNA504923) | tailings metagenome | isolation source: Replicate 2 from Balatoc abandoned mine | place: Philippines: Itogon, Benguet | collected 2017-08-28
AGCTTCGCGTCGAGGCGGCTCGCCATCGGCACCCAGATGCCGAGCCGGTCGAGCAAAATGTAATGCTGACGGAACAGATGCGCGGGCGGTCCATCGGCGATGATCTCGCCGTGCGCACCGAGCACGGCCACGCGGTCGACCGACCCGATCAGCCCGTCGAGCCTGTGGTCGACGATGAGCACGCTCTCAGCGGTCGCTTCCTCGAGAAGCAGGTGATGCAGGCGGGACGCGGCGGCCGGCGACAGATGCGCGGTAGGCTCGTCGGCCACGAAGAGGGGGGCTTCCTGAACCAGGGTTGCTGCGAGCGCGACGAGTTGCTTCTCCCCGCCCGAGAGCGTGGCAGTTCGGCGGCGACGCCAGGAGTCCGGCAGGCCGACATGGCGCATGGCATCGGATACCTTGCGAGTGATATCCCGTTCGGGCAGAGCCCTGTTTTCCAAAGCAAAGGCGACCTCGTCTTCGACACGCATGCCGCAAAGGGTCTGGTCGGCATCCTGGAAGAAGCGGGCCACCGTGTCGGCCCAACGGTCCGGCCGGCATTCGCTCACCGCTTGGCCGAACAACCGGATGGAGCCTCCCACTGACGCCGGGATCGTCTGCGGGACGAGCCCGGTCAGCGTGTTGAGAAGCGTCGACTTGCCTGAGCCGGATCGGCCGAGAAGCAACAGCCTTTCGCCCGGCTTGACGTCGAGATCGACCGGCCCGACGGCATCGGTGCCGGCATATGGGTAGCGGACCGTGACTCCTTGCCAGGCGGCAGGGGTAAGGTCAGGCACGTGCTGTCCGCTTGGCATGATCGATTGGCAAGCCCGACAGCACGCCGGTGCGATAGAGCGCCTCGACGATGTAATGGCCGAGCACGCCACCCAGCAGGGCGCCGCTTATGCAGCGGAGGACGAACATGGTGACAAGCAGACCGGGCGCCAGTGCACCGTAGTCGAAGCGGATCCATGTGTAGATGAAGGAGAAGACCGATGCGCCCACGCCCGCGGCGATCAGCACGGGTAGCCTGTAGTCGCGCCAACGCGTCGCCGCGAAGACGGCTTCCGCGCCGGCGCCCTGTACGAGGCCGGTCAAGAGCAGGAGCAGGCCGGCGGGGCTGCCGAGCAGGATCTGGGTGGCCGCGGCGAGGAGTTCGGAGACGAGCGCCGCACCGGGCTTGCGGATGATGGCCGCTGCGATGATCGAGACGATGAACCAGAAGCCCATCACCACGTCCATCGTCACCGGGCCGAATATGGCCTGGGCGATGAGCCATACCTGCACCCAGGCCAGGTAAAGGACGCCGAAGACCGCCCCGAGTACGGCAACGATCAGGATTTCACGCAAGGTCCAGCTGTATTTGTCGTTCATGGTTCCATCTCCCACCATGTGCAGGGTCAAGGTGTTGGAACGCGCCCCGTGTCCGATCGGGCGGGTGGCGTTCGGGGCCGCTCAGACGGCCGTGGGGCTGTTCGCCGAGACCGTCAGGTCCAGCGCCACGTGGCCCTGCGGCGCGCCGAAGCGCAGGAAGGCTTCGGCCAGCGTGGCGAAGACGGGGCCGGCATCGCCGCGTAGCTTGGTGCAGAAATTCTTCGACCGGTCGAAGACGCCGGATGATTTCAGGAACTCGATGCAGCCGTAGATTTCGTCCATGTGGTGGCCGGCGCCGAGCGGATAGAGCGAGAACTGCGCCGCTACCGCCTGGCCGGTCGATCCCGCCGCGCGCACTGCGGCCGAGGCGGCTTCGACCCGTTCCGGCAAAGGCAGATCCGGCCGCGCCGATTCGAGTGGCGTGCAGATCGCGTCATCCGGCTCACCAGGGCAGCCGCGCGACACAGTCGCCGACAGGACACAATGCTTGCCGCTCACCGCGGCCGCAACGAACAGGTCCCGCATGGCCGGAAAGAGTTGCTCCGGCGGTCCGACGATGAGCGTCGAAACATCGTCCGTCTCGATCCTGAAGTTCGCCCGGTAAGGCTCGAGCGCCTCGATGGCCGTCAGGATGACGCCGACGAAATCGTCGGTCATCGGATAGAGGGAAATCTGTGCACCTGAAAACATAGGCCGCCTCGCTCCGCTGGCATTAACCAGATCAGCTAAAGGGTCCGGAGGCATGCCGCCCCGCATCTCAGCCCCGGCAATACGGAGCACCCCTGTCGAACGGCGCATGGTCTATGCCGCTTCCGATCGCGACGCAAGCCCATATCGAGCCCATCGATCATGTCTCCGGATCGATGGCCTCGGGGCATGGTGTAGCCCTTCGATTCAGGCTCTGCCGCCGCTGTCCTATCGCTCCTCGAGGCGCGGCAGCACCGCCAGCAGAGCGACCGAAGCGAGGGCCAGAACGGCGGCGCCGGCTGCGAGCGGCACGAGACCGGCCATGATGAAGGGAGCAACGGCCGCCGTGCCGATCGCGGTAGTGGCGAGAATCGCGACGACCACGAGTGCCGCGCCGCGCGCGTCGTCGCCATGCGCGGCGACGACGGCGCGGTGGAAGCCGGGCGGTCCGCGCAATCCCAGGCCGGCGTTGAACGGGATGAACAGAGCCGTGACCACCAGTGTGTCGCGGCCTCCTAGGAGCGCGTAGACGAGCATTGCAACCGCCCCTGCCGCCGACAGAAGCGTGCCGCTCCAGATCATGCGCTCCGCGCCGAAGCGATGGACCAGCCGGCCGGTCAGGTTGGCGGCCACGATGAAGGTGGCGATACCCGTCATCTGCATGATGATGAAGTCGCCGAGCGTGGCGCCCAGTGCTGCGACGAACACCGTCGGCGCGCCGAAGACGACGACGAGAAGGGCGCCCAACGTGAAAGCGTGGCTCACGGCGTAACGCAGGAACACAGGGTCAGTCAGCAGATGGCCATATCCGCCCGTTGTACGGCTGCTCACCACTGCCGGGATGTGGCGATGCCAGGCCGCAATCACGCCGGCCAGGAGCAAAGCGAGCAGCGCGATCACCTCGAAGGAAGCGTTCCAGCCGAAAAGATGCATCAGCCACAGGCCCGCGACCGGCGCCAGGGCGGGTGTGAGCGCCTCCACGCTGCCGAGGAAGCCGAGGGCACCCACGGCACGTTCGTCGCCGTAGAGCGCGCGGATGATCCCCGGCGCGAACACCGCGGCTGCCGAACCGGCAGCTCCCTGCAGGAAGCGCAGGCCGATCAGGATTTCGAGCGACGGGCTCAATGCGGCAATTCCGGAGATCAGCCCATAGGCGACGAGCGAGCCGACCAACAGCGCGCGCTGATCGTATCGCGCACCGAGCGAGCCGAAGACGAGCAGGCCGATCGCGGAGCCCGCGACGAAGGCGGCGAGCACCAACTGGGCGCGTTCCAGGGTCCCGCCGAGCACAGTCGGCAACTCAGGGACTGCGGGCAACACGAGGTCGGTGCCGGCGATCCCGAGTACGGTTCCGCAGACGATCATCACGAAGGCCGGCACGTGGCTGCCGCCGGTCTTTTGCATGGCACGCACTCCTTGGCCGCAGAATGGCGGGTCGCGCGCAATGCACGAAGGATGGTGCAAAGTCAACTTATGGATGTTGGGCCGGCGCGATGTGGGTTCGCCGACGAGGGCCGCCGACTAAGGCCAGTGGCGAAGCCCGGTCATGCCGGAGCTTTCATTTTTTCGAGCGCGGTGAAGCGCGCGACGAAGGCACTCTGGACCGCATTCGGCGGCCTGGGCGCGAGGTCGAAACGGTCGGCGGTGATCCCACGAGGGCGCCCGAAATATTGGGTCGCTTCGGCTACCGAAAAGCCCGCGAGTTCCGTCGCCTCGAAATAGGCCGCGATCTGGTCGGCTCGCTTGATCTCCTGCTTGAGCTTGTCGGGCAGTGCCGGAGGCAGCGAGAAGCGGATGTGGATGGCGCGCTGCAGCCGTTCCTCGCAGGATTTGTAGCCACCGCCGACCACCGACTTGAACGGCGAGATCATGTCGCCGATCACATATTCGGGCGCGTCGTGCAGCAGGGCGGCCAGCTGAGTTTCCGGCCGTACGTCCTTGGCGATTGCCGAATGGATTTCTTCGACCAAGAGCGAATGCTGCGCGACCGAAAAGGCGTGGTCGCCGCGTGTCTGGCCGTTCCAGCGGGAAACGCGCGCCAGACCGTGCGCGATGTCGGATATCTCGACATCGAGCGGCGAGGGATCCAGGAGATCGAGCCGGCGGCCCGACAGCATGCGTTGCCAGGCCCTGGCGGGCGCCCCCGGTCTGTCGGCCATCAGGCGCCCGCCGCAGGCGCGGCCTCGGCCGGAAAGGTGAACTTCGCCCAAGCCGGGATCGAGAGCTCGATTTCCAGGCCGTCGGCCGTGATCGCATCGCCCGCGGTCATCGCTTCCTTCACACGATCGATCCGTACGATGGCGAGGCCGGTGGTGCCCGCGACGGTACCGAGCGCGCCTAGTGGGCGGCCATTAGCGATGATCTCGGTGCCTGGTGCGGGAAGGGCGGAGGCACCAGTCGCGATCAGCACACGCCGCCGTGCCGTTCCGCGATGCTGCATGCGCGACACGACTTCCTGCCCGACATAACAACCCTTGGCCAGGCCGATCCCACCCGTCTGGTCGAGAAGCACGTCATGGGGAAAAGCGTCGCCGAGGTCATAGTCGGTGCTGCTCTCGGCAATCCCGTGGGCGGCGCGCAAGGCATCCCATTTCGTTCGATCCGACCCGCCGGCTCCCCTGCCGTAGATACGCAAGACCTTGACCGCCGCGAAGCGGGTGTCGCGCAACGTTGAATCACTTTCCGAAGAAGCTGAATCGAAATCGGAGAGTGATGAATCATCGTCCCACGAAGCCAAAACAAGTGCTTGATCCTGCTTGCTTATCTGGACTTTGGCGCGGAGCCGGTAAAGCGTCAGCCGCTTCACGAGATCATCTGCAAGGGCTGCCCGGCAGTCGAGACGGAAGCCTGCCGTTATACGCGAGACCAGGAAGTCGAACAGAATCTTGCCTTGCGGTGTCAGCAGGGCGCCGGCCTTAGCCTCGCCGTCCTTCAGCGAAGAGAGGTCCGTGGTAATGATGTTCTGGAGCAAAGTCTCCGCGTCGTCGCCGGTGACGAGGACGAGGGCGCGGTCGTCGAGTTGGACGGTCGGCATCGGTGGCGGGGCCTGATCTTGCAAATCGGATGGCCATTACGTAAGCCCTGCCGCGCGGAGCGGCAAGCACCGGCCCGACCGGCCAACGGCAAGGACCACAGTCATGGCGACAACATTCGACCTCATCCTGAAGGGCGGCACTGTCGTCAATCATGACGGTCGCGGCATGCGCGACATCGGCGTCGTCGGCGGGCGCATCGCGGCGCTCGGCGATCTGGGTCGCGCTTCCGCCGGAACCACTATCGACTGCACCGGCCTTCATGTCCTGCCGGGTGTCATCGACAGCCAGGTGCATTTCCGCGAGCCCGGCCTCGAGCACAAGGAAAACCTGCAGACCGGTTCGCTGGCCGCCGTGCTGGGCGGCGTAACCGCGGTGTTCGAGATGCCCAACACCAAGCCGCTGACGACGAGCGCCGAAGCGCTGGCCGACAAGGTGGCCCGGGCCCGGCACAGGATGCATTGCGATTTCGCCTTCTGGGTCGGCGGCACGCGCGACAATGCCGGCGATGTCGGCGAACTGGAGCGCCTGCCCGGCGCGGCCGGCATCAAGATATTCATGGGATCGTCGACCGGCGACCTGCTCGTCGAGGATGACGATGGCGTCTATTCCATCCTCAAGAACACGCGCCGACGCGCCGCCTTCCATTCCGAGGACGAGTTCCGCCTGCGCGAGCGGCTCGGCGAACGGGTCGAGGGCGACCCGTCCAGCCACCCGATCTGGCGGGACGAGATCGCGGCCCTGCAGTGCACGCAGCGCCTCGTCGCGGTAGCCCGCAAGGCAAGGGCGCGCATCCATGTGCTGCACATCTCGACGGCCGAGGAGATCGATTTCCTGGAGGCGCACAAGGATGTCGCAACCTGCGAGGCGACACCGCATCATCTGACCCTCAGCGCCGACGACTACGCTACGCTCGGAAACCTCATCCAGATGAATCCACCCGTACGGGCCGCACGCCACCGCGACGGCGTCTGGCGCGGCGTGACACAGGGCATCGTCGACGTGCTGGGCTCCGACCATGCGCCACATACGCTTGAAGAGAAGGCCAAGCCCTATCCGGCTTCGCCGTCGGGCATGACCGGCGTGCAGACGCTGGTGCCGATCATGCTCGACCACGTCAACGCCGGGAGGCTGTCGCTCGAGCGGTTCGTCGACCTATCGAGTCATGGTCCGCAGAGAATCTTCGGCATGGCGCGCAAGGGGCGGATCGCGGCGGGCTACGACGCCGATTTCACCGTCATCGATCTCAAACGCCGCGAGACGATCCTCAACGAACAGGCCGGCTCCAAGGCCGGCTGGACACCTTACCACGGCCGCCAGGTTACCGGTTGGCCGGTGGGCACGATCATCCGTGGCAAGCGGGTGATGTGGGAAGGCGAGCTCGTCGAGGCAGGACAGGGCGAACCTGTCGCGTTCTCCGAGTCGCTTTGAGTTCGTGTTTCCCGAAAGTGGCCGCCGCTTTCGGGAGACATGGTCCACGCGAGGCGAGGGCCGTGCCGGACGCGAATGGCGCCCGGCCTGCCGAACTCGATCTACTACAGGGGGAGGGGAGCTGCGGGCGGAAATCAGTCGCCCGCGACGAAGAACTCCCACTTGCCTTCCGGCGATATACCGACGCGATAGAAGATGTAGGTTCCGTAGGTCTTCATGTCTTCGAGGTCGCCCGCCGTCACGATCTTGAAGAGCTCGACCTTCTGGCGGGCGTTCAGCCGATCGAGCGGCACCGCCACGAAATACGGCCAGACGTAAAGCTCTCCCGGTTTGCCAGCATCGAGGTGAACGTAGCCGGCGTTGAATACCTCTTCGAGGATGGCGAGCAGCTCCTGGCCTTCCTCGTCGCCGGACAGGCCCTTCAGAAATTCAATCGGATCGCCGTCGATGCCGCCGAGCGCGAGCTGCGTGCTGTCCGGTCCGGTGCCGATAAGCGGGCGCAAGGTCTCGATATCACCGCTCTTGGCCGCTTCCACGATCAGCTCGCGCATGCGCTTCACCTGAGGCGGGAGGCGATCCAGATCGTAGATAATTTCGGGGAGCGGCGCGTTGGGATCGATGACCGGGCGACCGACCTGGCCGCCGCTCTCGTCGTCGTCGTCCGGTGCCGCGTCTTCCTCGGCTGGCTGGGAGGGCTCGTCGGCCTTCGGTGGCGTCGTCTGGACCGGGTCCGGATCGGGTACGGCATGGACCGGTGGCAACTGCTCCGTCTTGATCGAACCGTCAGCGGGCGGTGTCGCCTGCTCCTGCTTTATTTCGCTCAGCGCCGACGCCGGGGCGTTTGCCCAAACGAGCGTGCCGGACAGGAAAAACGCACCTGCGAATAGGCGCAGTACGGTGCGGCCTGTGCCGGTGTGTGATCTCTCGGGGGACTGACGTACCATGCTTCCTCAAACCTGTCCGACGGGCGATCGGTGCCTGCCTGCAGGATCATATACATGAAAAAACGGGAAACAGGTGTGTCAATGACGCCGCAGCAGCGGCTCGAATTCTCCGGAGATGACCTTTTCGCGCATGCGGTCCAAAAGCGCCAGCGCGGCGTTCTCGCCGCTGGAGCGCAGCAATTCGCCGAACGCCGTCGCGAGAGCCGCCTCGGCGATGATCTCGGGTTCGATGCCGGCTGAGAGCCCCTCGGCCCATGCTTCGTTGTGGCTCTCGACGGCGGTCAGCCGCTTTTCTTCGCGCACCAGAGCGTCGATGTCGCTGAAGCCTTGTTCCATCTTGCCTTCCACCCTTTCAAGCGGCGATCCGGACAAATCGGATCAACTTGAGTCGTCCCTATTAATGTCCCATTAAGGCTTTCTAACACACCGGATCGTGATTGTGCGCTGCCCATCGGGAAAAAAGTTAACAGGTTCCTAATTGCCGAATCGGGACGCGATGTCCCGGCTCAGCGCCTCACCCTCCTTCATGTAGCGGTTGATCGCTTCCGTCGCCGAGGCCGTGCAGTTCACATAGATGCCGTCGAACGAACGATAACCATGATTGAAGCTGGCGATGAAGCGCGCCCTTCTCGCCGGCTCCGGGTTCTCCGAGGCCAGCAGCTTCTCCATCTCGTCGCGCCACTGCGTACCCTGTTCGCCGCAGAGGTTGCGCAGATAGTGCAGTGAGCCCAGCACCTCCGCCAGCCGTATCAGCTGCGGCTCGAAGGGCGAAACAGCCGTGGACGCCTGCGCCGAGGCGCTCGGCACGCCGAGCATGACCAGGACGACTGCGGCGATTGCGATGCGGCTCATAAGTCCTTGTCGCCAATGATCTTGTCACCCGCAAGGCAATTAGCGCTATATGGTTTCGCTGTGCCCGGAAATCTCCCTCGCAGACCGCTCGCCTATCCGGCCGACAGGACTTCCTCGGCGACCTCGAAGACGAAGTCCGACAGGAGCATCCCGCGCATCGTGTCGAGATCATACCAGCCGGCTTCGTCGGCATCGTCGCCCGCGATGGCCTCGCCTTCCCGGTACAGGCCCGAAAAGACCATGAGGCGATAGCGCATGGCGCGGCCGTCCTTCATGCCGCCGACCAGATACTCGCGGACGGGAGCGAGTTCTCCAACGTTAAGGCCGGTCTCCTCCAGCAGTTCGCGACGTGCTGCCTGTTCGGCACTCTCGCCTGCTTCGACACGCCCGCCCGGAAAGGCGTAATAGCCGCGAGAAGGCTCGCGGCCGCGCTTCACGAGGAGCACGGCGGGGCCACGACGAACGGCGACCGACACGGCCGGAATCTCTTGTCCATTCATCGAACTGGCATAGCGCGAGCCGCTTTCCTGTGGAAGGACGCAGAAGCGGCGACCGGATGCAACGACAGGATGTTGCGGAGACGACGGGCGCGCGTCACCATGCCCTCGTCAGGCGCTTTCGCCGCCCGAATCCCAAGAATCCCTTCCGAGCAAGGACAGGCGCGAACCATGTGCGGACGCTTCGCTCTTACCGCGACACCCGACCAGACGGCCGCCTTCGCCGGCTTGGCCGATCTCGAGGAATTTCCTGCCCGTTACAACATCGCGCCGACGCAGCCGATCCTGACCGTGATCGCCGGTGAGCCGCGCGCGCCGGGTTCGAATTTTCCGGACCGTCGAGCCCTGCTGGTGCGCTGGGGCCTGATCCCTGCCTGGGTAAAGGATCCCAAGGAGTTTCCTCTGCTCATCAATGCGCGCTCGGAAAGCGCTGCCGAGAAAGCGTCTTTCAAGACCGCCATGCGCCACCGCCGCGTACTTATTCCGACATCGGGCTTCTATGAATGGAGGCGTAGCGCGCCGCGCCTGACGCAGGCCTATTGGATACGGCCCAAGGCGGGCGTCGTCGTTGCTTTCGCCGGCCTCATGGAGACTTGGAGCGAGCCGGGCGGCTCCGAAATCGACACTGGGGCGATACTGACGACGTCGGCCAACAGCGACCTCAAGCACATACACGACCGCATGCCCGTGGTCGTCAGGCCGGAGCATTTCTCGCGCTGGTTGGATTGCCGTACCCAGGAACCCCGCGACGTGGCCGATCTTCTCAGGCCGGTCGAGCCGGGTTTCTTCGAGGCGGTACCTGTCTCGGATCGCGTGAACAAGGTGGCCAATACCAGCCCCGATATTCAGGAGCGGGTCGATCCGGCTGCGCGCGAGAGCGAGATGCAGGCGAAACCGGCCAAGGCGCAGAAACCGGTGTCAGACGATCAGATGTCGCTGTTCTGATCGCGAATAGTGCGCGGCTACAGCAACGCCGGGTTTGCTTCAGGCTGCCTTGGTGGTCTTGCGCTTCTTTGTGTGCAGCAACGCGGCGACGATCGCGGCAGGGCCGATCGCGCGATAGTGCTTGGTGAGAGCTGCATATTGGCTGCGTGCGCGTTCTGCTTCGCTTTTGGTGCGAGTCATTGTCTCTTCCCTTGGGTAAGTTCGGCTCATACGATTGCAGATGGTGATTGATTTCGACCAAATCGTGACATGTGGACGATTTCTTCACCTTTTTCCCATTCCGTTTGTATAGACATGTTTAATAAAGTCTTAGTCGATGACATCCCACCACACAGGCGACGCGCAGGCCGCAAAATTGCGGCTTGACGTCCGGCCGGGCCGAGAGCGATAAAGCCAGCCATGAAAACGTCTTTTGCCATTCTCGGCATTTGCATTATTGGCTAGCGCTCGCGCTGGTCTGGACGTTTTCGCCCCTTTTTCCAAAAAGATAAGCAAACGCCCCGGCCAGCGGGCAGGAGTGCGCCGCGAAAGGTTGCCCTAAGAGGCATGCCTCGCGAGGCGCAGGGCTCCTGCGAACAAGGGCTTGGAGAACATATGTCGGAAGCACCCACAGGACTGCGGCTCTACAACACGCTGACGCGCGCGAAGGAGGATTTTGCCCCGATCGACGCCCGTAACGTCAGGCTCTATGCCTGCGGTCCGACGGTCTACGATTATGCCCATATCGGCAATGCCCGGCCGGTGATCGTCTTCGACGTGCTGTTTCGCCTGCTGAGGCAACTCTACGGCGCGGATCATGTCACCTATGTCCGCAACATCACCGACGTCGACGACAAGATCAACGCGCGCGCCGCCCGGGATTTCCCCGATCTGCCGCTTAACGAGGCGATCCGGCAGGTGACCGAGAAGACCGCGCGGCAGTTCCATGAGGACGTCGCGGCGCTCAATTGCCTTAAGCCGACCGACGAGCCGCGCGCCACGGAGTATATCGCGGAGATGCGGGCCATGATCGAGCGACTGGTCGCGCATGGCGTCGCCTATGTCGCCAAGGACCATGTGCTCTTCTCGCCTTCCGAGATGAACAGGCGTTCCGGTCCACGCTACGGCTCGCTCGCGCGGCGGTCGCTCGACGAGATGCTTGCCGGCGCTCGCGTCGACGTTGCCTCCTACAAGCGCGACGAGATGGATTTCGTGCTGTGGAAACCGTCCAAGCCGGGCGAGCCGGGCTGGCCGTCGCCTGCCGGAATCGCGGTCGAGGGACGACCGGGCTGGCATATCGAGTGCTCGGCCATGTCGATGGCCAAACTGCTCGCGCCTTTCGGCGGCGGTCTGCAATGCGACGATCCCCTGAAGAATACCTTCGATATCCACGCAGGTGGAATAGATCTCGTCTTTCCCCATCACGAGAACGAGATTGCGCAGTCCTGCTGCGCCTTCGGCTCAGAGCGCATGGCCAACGTCTGGATGCATAACGGCTTCCTGCAGGTCGAGGGCCAGAAGATGTCGAAGAGCCTCGGCAACTTCGTCACCATCCATGAGTTGCTGCGCACCGAAACGTTCGGCGGCCGTCGGTGGCCGGGCGAGGTGCTGCGGCTCGCCATGCTGATGACGCACTACCGGCAGCCCATCGACTTCACGGCCAGCGC
>VFQN01007719.1_pt1 | contig 11387 bp, 22 predicted proteins | sample 3512371 | NCBI WGS metagenome assembly VFQN01 (sample SAMN10412370, study PRJNA504923) | tailings metagenome | isolation source: Replicate 2 from Balatoc abandoned mine | place: Philippines: Itogon, Benguet | collected 2017-08-28
GGAAACCCCGTGTCCTTGATTGCCGGGACCAGCTCTGTTTCCCGAGCGGGACAGGGCTGGGCTCTGGAAGGGGACCAAAACTGTAAATCCATACATACAGGGTGGGCTAAGTGCCAAGTGGGTTCCGAACGTTGAGAGGACCGGATGGGGCAGCATGGGGCCCTTGGGGGCCACATGGGGATAGGGACAATAGGAAGGGCGGAGGGAGCAACCAGCAGAGGCGCACGATGCAGGCCGAGCGGGGCCTGGCAGAGCTTGGCAGGGCCTGGGGGCGGTCAGGGGCATGGCGCGTGGGAGATGCCGCCTGTGGGATGGGCAATTTCGGCTGCGCGTGACCCAGCGTGACACCATGGCCCTTGAGGTGGCTGCAAATGTGCCAAATAAGTTGTTTCCACGCTTCCATAATAGATTGTAAGGGAGGTGCGAAGCGCAGTCACCAGCCGCCAGCGGACCAGGAGGATGCTGAATCTGTACGGCGGGCTCAGGCATCATACTCAACCACGTCGAGGTTACAACGTGGCAGGCGCAGAGCCCAACGCCACCGCGAGGCCCGCTATGCGCCCAGCCATATATAAGGATTCCACTGGAAAATATCACTGGCTACACGCTGAAAGCCACAACATTGCCCGTTGCATCGTGTGACGAGTGGTTCCCACGGGCAGGGGAATCCCACGGTACCTTCAGTGCTGTAGTCGACAGGCAGAAGTACAGACATGCGAGGACAATACACCCTAAGGGAGTGAAAACTCAATTACTAGCATGCCAGGCGGGATGAAGGGCTGAAGGCAAGGAGTCAACCAGCAGTGGGCGTCCTGAGGTGAGCCCCGCCGGTGGGGCCCGACGCTCCGAGCGCCACTGTACATCCTCGCATACCCCTAGCGAGCACACTCGACATGGTGGTGATATTTATCTGTACAAGAATAAACGACTGTTCGATAAGTTGCTTGCGGTCTCACACGGTGCTCGCGGCCCAACGTGACACTGACGGTCGCTTTTCCACTAGCGACAGAGCGTGCAGGCGGCTAACCCACATCACCCCACCGTTGCCCATCTCTACCATCGCGGACGCACTGCTTAACAATAACAGTTCTTCCATGCCAGCACGCCATATACGATCATAAAATTGCCGGACGCCTGCATGTCCTTTACGTGCGTACTGCCCCACGCTGCTGAAGCAAATGGTGCTCACGCCGCGAAGCACAGAAAGCCCCGCTTGGGCTGCGCCGGCGGCTCCTCGCCCCGCGCAAGCGCCTTGTAGGTAGCCATGTTGTTGACAGCGTCCTTCTTGACAGCAGGGAACATGACCAGCTTCTGGATGAGGCCGGGGATGCCGACACGTGTCATCGCCTCCGCCTTGGCGGCCTTATCCTCCTGCGTTGGGTAGGATGGTAGGTGGAACAGTGGTCTAGCTAGCCCTGGGATCTCATATCAGCTATTGAAGCTCGCATTGTTCGCAACAGTAGGGCGCGGCTGGAGAAGATATGCAGATACGCTACAAGCAACGCATGTACAGGCGTGCGTGCGGCTGCCAGGGCGATGCTGACCCGTGGGTCATGTGAGCGACCAGCTGCCGAGCTACCTGCCCCAGCCCTCAGCGCATGCAACAAAAGCGTGATGCCGCACGCTTGTACGTCGCTGGGTGACCCGAGACTGCATAGCACCAATTGATTACCCATACAGGGTACCGATAGGCGGCACAGCGTGCCGTGGACTACCCAGGTATGTGTTTAGTGGTCCTCACCATGGGGCGCAGGAACCACGCCATGTCGCTGGGCTTGAGGTCCGCCACGATCTTCTTCTCGGGGACCATGGCCTCCTTGGCCGTGAAGTGCTTGCGCAGCATGGGCAGCCCCACCACCTCCTCCTCCTCCAGGTGCTGCCGCATCTGCGACCGCATGTCGGTGAAGGTGGACAGCAGCTCCGACAGCAGGGCCTGGGAGGGATGGGGGGCGAACGAGGGCGACAGGGCGCAGGGCAGCGTTAGGGCGCATAGGAGTCGGACATGTACGACAAGATTGTATTGACTCTAGTTGCTACTCGAGCTGCACGGATGTGCAGCAGTGTATGGCACCGGACGCGGGCACGTGCGAGTGATGAGGCGGCGTGTTGGAGCTGGTGACGGGCCCCACCTTGGCCGCCTCCTGCTCCATGCCGGCCTTCATCTGGCTGCAGCACAGCTCCCGCACGCGGTCCAGCGCCGCCATGAGGGTCTTGTGGTCGGAGGACATCTTGGGCGGCAGCTTGACGCGCGTCTCCATCCAGGGGAAGAAGATGACCTCCTCGTGCTCGTGGTGCAGGTGCACGTTGTGGTAGAAGTCCTTGGTCAGCAGCGCGAACGCGTCCACCTGCCACTTGCGCAGCGGCTGCCCGGCGTCCACCTGCAATACGGCGAACGAGCGAGATCAGGCGAGATGCACGGCGGGGGCGGCTGACGGCCTGCTGCGGCGCCAGAACGTGTGCGTGCCTGCACAGGTGCGTTTGTTATCTGACCTGTGCACGTGTTTAGGGAATCTGGGTCAACGGTGAACGGGGCAAACGCTAACGTTCCGGAGCGCATCTGCTGCATGCGTGCCTGCGTGCCCGCGCGGGTAACCTCGCTCTGACAGAGTGTTTGGCTCAGTTTGGCTTCATCACCGCTGATCTGGACATGTAGGGTGCAAGCAAGCAGCGGCTCAAAAATGCAGTACCGGTGTGCTACATACTCGTTCTGTCCTTTTTAGTGCCCAGTATGCGGCACGTGTAGATCTCTGGGTTTAGCTCACCGTCTCCTTTGTCTTGCTGATTGCTGCCAGGAAGTTGTCCATGTCGAGCCGAATGGCGTCGTGGCTTAGCTTCCATCCTGCGGGGGGCAAGGTACACAACGGGTGCAGGAATGCCTCAGATTGAGGTAAGGGCCGCCTGAGCAGCTCAAAACCAGGCCGACAAGTCGTGAGGCCCGGCGTACTACTAACAGTAGTTGGTACGGTACGGCGTTTCAAAATCACTTTTCTTGCACGTTAGGCACCCGTGCACACCCAGAGAGCGACCAACAGGGACGTGGCGGCTGGCAGGGGTTGCGTCATACCCTGTAACATGACGCGACTTGGGACATGACAGGCACCGATTTGGGACACATGAACGTGGCTAGGTTTGGGGCTAGAACGCCTGTTAGCTGCAGCGTTATGCAAATGCAAATGGGCGTTCTGGCGGTGGGGCACGACGAAGTTGGCGCATTAACCCGAGACAGCAGGGAAGCTCCCTTGGTATGTAGCGCCCGCTTGCCTCCCCGACACGCACCTTCCAAGTGGCCGGGCAGGGGCCAGCGGGCGCTTGGCGCCATAGCGCCCTCAACTTCCTCCCGTGTCATGCCCAGCTGCTGAAATACATTGTCCAGGTTGCTGTACTCCACCGTGAGGCCGCAAAAGACCGTTGGCGCGCCCTTGGCTCCGAGAGCACCGCCATGCACTGCTGTAGCCTCGGGCGTGACGGAGATAGAAGCTTCGGCCGCCATTTTACTTCTCTGTAGACCGTGCATTGGGCAAGAAGGGATTGTGGCTGAGGATACCTGTCAGCACAGGGACTTCATGCGCATGGCGAAGCGCTACCGGCAGCAGCGTGACAGCAGCTGGAAAGGCAGGGCGCTGAGAAGCGACTAGCATACAATTCACCTGAGGCAAGCTGTGCCCGCAATAGCCCTAGCACCCTTACCTCGCAACAGTTGTAACCTGGCGCACAAGGAAGCGAGAAAGGGACCTGACTTTCGCGCTGGACTATACTGTAGCGGGCGCGTTTTTTTACGACAGCAATAAATGTGCAGGGAATGTAACTTCCCGCCGGTTTGCAATTGAGTAACTGACTCATCAGTCATAACGAAGTCGCACTTTCGGTTGCTTCATTGCCTCGCCAAAGCCCTAAATCAGCAGCACAGGACACAAGAAGGCCGTGATTGAGCTTTTTACGCTTGCTGCTGCACTGTAGCCCAGCGCGGAGTCCACGATGTCGAAGACCACGCACTCTGACTGACACAACAGGGAACGACGCGCACCAGGGTCCAGGGTCCAGCCAAGCTTACATCCAACTCTATCCTGTAAGCTTCTCCTACTACCCCTTGCCAGTCCATTGCCGCACCAGAGCACCTACGGTACGCAGTCGCACAACATGCTCGACAGGGCCCATCCAGCCTGCGCCCTGCACCCTGCTCCACAGCCTGGTGCATGCATCACCTCAAAAGCCCGTCTCCAACAGCCTCGGCGCCCTCAGAACCCACAGCCCACTGGCTGAACCCTTGCCCCGACGCCAGCACACCGCACACCGCACACCGCACTGCCCCACAACCCGGACGCTCTTCTGCGCCTCACATTCTGCGCTTCGCACTTAGAGCGACCATTCAGTGCACCCAGGCCCACGGCGCCGCACAGCCCCCCGGCCGGGCTACTGCGCCACTCTGCCGGCCCGGCGGCAACAGGTACCCCTGCCCTTGGCAGCGGCACGCTGGACATGGTTTACGCCCATGCAGTGCACTTCACCATCCCAGCGGTCTCAGCGGGTCCAGCCGCACCTTACCCACCAAGCTGCCACGCAGCGCCAACTCCACACTGCTGAGCACGGGCATACAGCTTGGTAGGTCCCGGGGGCTTCAGCACGTTCGGCAGCACCCTTAGCTTCAGTGCAGCCCACTCCACGGCTGCCTGCACAGTCTACCGGTGGCCCCTGGCTGCCCACAGCCCCGTCCGGCCGCGCTACATCCCCGGCAGCCGTTTGCTGCTGCTGTAGCTGCACCCTGAGCCTCACCATACTGCCCCGGAGGCTTGCTTGCGACCGACAGGAGCCTCCCATTGCAGTCGCCTGCTGTTGCTAGTACAAGCAGCCGCCCCTCGGCATCGTGCAGTGTTTCCCTGCTGCTGCTGCTGCTGCCGCGCTGTTCCCCCGCCCTCAACGGCCCCAGCGGCTCTAGGGCGTCCAGCAGTGCCCTTGCAGCTGCTACTGTTGCTGCCGCCAGGGCTGCACCGCTGCCCCCAAAGCCCCGGCAGCTCTCGTGCGTTCGATAGCACTCTTGCTCAAGCAGCGGTCCGCTGCTGCAGTGCTCCCCCCCCGGATTCTTCGTGCCCCGGGCCCTCGCCGCTGCCCGGCCCTCACAGCCCCGGCAGCTTTAGCGCGTCCGGCAGTATCCTTCCTTGCGCAGTACTTGCTGCTGTTGCTGCTGCTGCCTCACAGCCCCGGCGGCTTGAGGGCGTCCGGCAGCACCCTGCCCAGCAGCCCCACGTCCAGCGGCGCCTGCACCAGGCTGCGGAACGGCTCCTTCATCTCAGCCCGCGTGTGCCACGCGCTCCACCAGGGCCCGCCGCCAACCTGGAGATGGGGGCAGTGGGGGGCGGGGTTGGGTGTCACCGTCTTGGGAGCCCAAGTAAGGCGCGCTCGTGGCGACCGAGTATCAAGAAGCCAGCGCTCGGCGCTTGCGCTTCAGCTCGAGGTTTGAAGAGTCTTGGGCGTATCACGCTCGAGCTTCACGGCTTTTTGTTGGTAGTGAGACCGTACGGGGCTAAGGGCACAGCGAAGCTCAACACCTCGCTGCCTCATCCTGCGCTGCCTCAATGCCAGCAACCCAACACGTCGACACCCTAACACCAGCAACACCGTCACGTCTCCTCACCTCCAGTGCCGCCGTGCAGCTGGTTGGCCCACCACTCTAGAACTACTCACTACCGGCAAGCGCAAGCAGCAGTACACCAGCAGGACGAGCTCCCACCTCCAACGCCGCTGTGGAGCTGGTTGGCCCACCACCCTAGAACAACCCACAACCGGTAAACGCGAGCAGCAGTACACACGCAGGACGAGCTCCCACCTCCAACGCCGCCGTGCAGCTGGTCGCGTCCACCAGCGGCACGCCCTGCTTGGTGCCGCCGCTGCGCCGCCACACGCGCAGGCGGCACTGGCCGAAGAACGTGTCCTTGCAGAAGGGGGCCAGGCCCATGCTGCTGGTGGGCGCCCTGCAGACACACATGCGGATACAGGCGTCAGCCGTTGCATACGTGCCTGTCTTGCGCAAACGCGCAAGGGAGGCAGGCCCATGCAGCAGCTGCTGGTGGGCACCCTGTCAATTCGGGGCGACACTCGGATTGCTGAAGGCGTCATGGACTGCTTGAGCCGACAAAGGGGGTTACGGACTGCCACGGCCTGAAACATATTGCCTTTCAATCACGTTCATGGACGAACAAAGTATAGCAAACCAGTTCCCAGCCCACCTGAGCACGGTGCCCGCCGTGTCCGCACACGTGGCCTCCACCAGTGCCTCGTAACGTTCGTTGACGGCACGGATGCGCCAGCGGCCCCACGGGTCAACGTCCCACTTCACCTCGCTGCGCGGATGGGGGTTCAGGCAGGATGATGAGGTCTAGGCGCTGGATCGGGGCCGGGCAGGCCGCAGCCGCCAGGCAGCTGTGCTGGCAAGTGCCCACAAGCCCAAACGTGTCATAGACGGTGTGTCGCTGGTTAAGGTACAGCTGCGCAAGGGCAGGCTCTCCATTCACGTGGGACCCAGATCGCCTTGCAGCTCAGTAGCTCTTGCGACCCGGTCTGCCACGCAGTGCACTTTGGAGCGCAACAACGCTTTGTGCCGCCTTCACTGCCTGCCCCGCCTGACTCGTACATCCCCCACACACGCCTGTTCCCGCTACCCCCACATGCCCCAGGAGCACCCCCATCCCGCGCCCTGTATCCCGCACCTCCCACCTGTTCTACGGCAGCACAGCGTTTGCTGGGACGTCCAGGTAAGTATCTGTCGTTTTGGCTTCTGTTCATCAACCCACTCTCCCTTCTCGTGCAGGCCCCAGCGTTTCCGTGCTTCCCTGACACCTTGCACGGGTTCCTCGCGCTTTACGCGTTCACCCACCTGTTCCACGGCACCATCTCCACGAAGTCGCCGCTCTCCAGGTGCACCCCGATGAGCCCCACGTCCTCCTCAACGCCCTGCACGCCCAGCACCAACCCGCGCCGCGCGCCCACAGCCGTCACGCTCAGGCCCGGGTACCTGAAGGACGGAGGGGCGAGGACGCACCGGCGGGTAAGTGTGATACACAGGTTGAGCAAGGCGGACAGTATGGATACGGACAACAGCCATAAACCGTACCGAACACGGCTATGGCACGCGGATTCCTGGCACCATTTGGGCGCCGGCCGAAGCGTGGCGGCCAGTGTGAAGCTAGTAACACACCCGCGTCCAGCTTAACCCACCCGTCGAAGCTGTTGCACTGGATCCAGTGCCACTTGGAGGGGAAGCCGCCGCCCCAGTTCTTCTCCGCGTAGGCGGGCGCGTTGCTGAACTCGTACCGCTGTCCGCCCCACTGCAGCCACCCCGAGGCCGTCCCGTGGGCCATCAGCACCTGGGGGCAGAGTGGCGGTAGGAAAGCAGACGCAGTCTGTAAGTCAACAATGGTCCGTGTGGCGAGGTACCAGTGCAAGATCATAACTTTATGGGGTTGGCACCAGCGCCCCCGGCAACCGGTAAAAGCAGCTTCGTGGCCGTTGACAAGTCGCGACGTGCGATCGTGGTCGTGCAATTGGTTTAGTTGTAGGCACACGAGATAGTGGTTTTGAGACAGCAGATACAGGTAAGGCACATGGGATGAGCGAGGCGTACGGGAAGCTGCCGCAACAGCGCGCTTGGCTCGTTTGCCCCAGCTGCCCCACCTGCCAGTGCGGCTCAAAGATGGGCAGCACGGACAGCCACCCCGCGGTGGCCTTCTGGGCGTCGGCCTTGGTTGGGCCCCAGCCAGCCTGCGTGGTGGGCAGGTATCGCGTCATGTGCGAAGGCACCATGCAACGTAGGAGGGGATGGAACGAGGACTGTCATGCAGTTTGTACATCCTTGTCATATGGGAAGTTGCAGGTGACACCACATGGTGCCGTGTTACACCAAAGGCACCTTGGCGCCTTGAGCAACCAAGGAGGGACCAGCCCCCAACGGGGATGCGCACACACAAGTAACGGTGGCCCTTGGCTGCTTTTGGGCCTCGATTCCACCAGCTGTACCCACGAATACCGTAGGCGCTATCCCCACACGTAGCTTCTGCTTGTAAGCACTTCCATGGGCTTTATACCCATCCAAACCTTGGCCGACCCACGTATACGGCATAGCACGTACGACGCACCTTCGGCTCGATGGTAAGGCTCCAGGAGGCACTGGGAACGGTGGACATGGGAGGCCCTGCAGTCAGAGAAACGCAGAGAGGGACACTCGGCTTGTTGCCGATGGGTTCGCAAGGAACCCCTGCCGGAATTGCGACGCAAAGGATGAAATGGGTAGGCTTTCGTGGCACCCAGGGCCGACAGGTAGCGTACTCAGCGCCACACCAGGGTACCCTTCATTGCCTTCCCGCTCCGCTACAATACCCACTCAGCGCCCGAGACACCATGCGTGTGCTGCCCGCAGCCCCAAGGCACCGGCGCGACTCTTGCTCCCGACTCCATACCATGTGCCCAGCCAGGCCCCCCCCGCCTCCGCTATCTTGCCCGCCCCCTCGCCCTGCAGCCCGCACTGCGCTGTCCGTGATCCCCACCTGCCGCCCCCGTCTCCAGCGCCACCATGCGGCCCGTCTGCATCGTGTCGCTGGCCTGGAAGCCGTGCTCCACCTGACGGAAGAAGTGGTCCTGCGTGGGACAAAACATACAGTTACTTTAGCAGTGCTCCTGCCCCAATACCTGGGTCCTGCGGGGCGCGAAGTGGCGGGCAGCTCAATCATCAAGGGGGGGGGCAGTTGGTTTTATGCGCATCGCTTCCCGGCCGGGAGGACCCGGCGAACCCGTACGCATGCTGGTGTTGCATAACGTGGGTACGAGTAAAACGCGAGGAAACCGTGGGTTTGCAGCTCATCTCAGGACGGGAGCATCCCGTGATTGGAGGGCGACGCATAGCCATATGTACGTGGCTGACTCGCTTATTGTGCTTCCTCTTCTGCCCTGGCCGCTTGGCAAAGCGAGCGAGGGGGCGTCGCCCACGCCGCCATGGCCAGGTAGCATTGCACGCAGTGATTTGGTCGTCGTCAAAGCTGTACCACGCCGGTACGGACACCATGCTACCGTACTCCTTCTCTTGCCCTTACTCAAATGCGCCGTTGTACGAAAGCTATCCATAATCCATTCCATTCATGCATCAAGCCACGTAAAACGAGCAGCCAACGCACCTCGCTGACCATGCCGGTGAGGGCCGGCCCCTGGCTCCCATTGCTCCCACTGCTGCCACTGCTGCTGGCCCGGAATGTTGCCCCCAGCGCCAGGGAGTTGCGCTCCGCCCAAAAGCCGGAGGTGGACTGGCTGAACTGGCAGATGTAGCCGTCATCGGGGCCCATCACCTGCACGTGGCGTGTGCAACAAGCAACCGGATCGCAATTACATACATGCATGGCAGTACGGGTGCAAAATAAGCAATGTGAAAGCGATGCACAGAAAGGCACGCCTTTAGGACAGCGAGCGGTGGGCTAAGGTTGCATGCTTGCCGCAGCTCGGGTGGTCCCAGCTCCTAGGGCGTCGGAGGCAGATAAGGAGCGCAGAACGATGTGGGTCGGAGGGATACCGCACCTGTAGCCCCACGCCCGCCTGGTTCGTGTTGCCAAGGGGATCCTCAATGGAGTATATGAGGGCAAAGCTTTGGCCCGTTTCAGGCATCACGACCTGAGGTCAGGACAGGCGTGGAGGGCACGGGTGGGGGCACGGGGTTGACGGTCAGCCGGTGCTTTGAAGGCGGGGCACGTACATGCTTAAAGATGCATGTGCATATAGTGCGCTTGCTGCAGCAGCCAGAGGCCCAGCTAACGCCCTTCGAGCAATTGCACCATCACAGCTGGTGCAAGGACGTGTGTCATGTGGCTTGAGAGCAGGCTGGCGTTATCCATCGGCCATACCCACAGCACGCAGCTGACCAATATATATGGCATAGTATACGTGAAAGAATATGGCAATACAGCCGCGGGTCGTCGGGCAGACAACATGAGTGCAGTTTTACGGCATGCGCACCTTCCAATACCAGCCCTCAAAGAAGCGCCGAGGTAAGCCATCGAAGTGGTAGCCACTGTGGGGTGTAAGCACTGCCGTTATCGGGCGTAGCCTTGTAGTCCGGACCTGCCGTGTCGCCCTGGCCAGGCATTGTCTTCGGCCTAGAAGCGTGTTCATAGCTCTCTCCCAGTACTGCTATCGAGGAACGTGCTCTCTAACAGGGAGCTTATCATGCAACAAAGCGGGCTGCCCGTTGTTGCGTGTTAGTTGTGTAGTGTGCGTGACACACAAGCCGGTGTCAGCGTCACCGTCTGCGTAGCGATACCATAACTCTTACACGACAGCCCGTTAAGGGAAAGAGGAGTTGATTGATCAAATGATTCCTAATGTCTCATGAACAAGAAGGCAGACGAGAGTACCGTGATGCCAAGGGATTGTGCCCATGTCATGCACCGTGATGTCAATGACCCGTGCTGCTCCCTTGAAACCGTGTCAATGTCACAACCATGTACGCCCCAATAACCAACGTGCTCTACAGTGTACAATAAACCAAGATATGCATGTGTGGTATCCGTCTACAAAGCCCTCACACGGGAGGGACCCATTGAAAACGTACCGCCAACACCACGAGGCGTCCAATCAGGTCTACCACGAACCTGGGTCCGTGTCCAACGGGCGAAACTTTGCAAGTCAAACAAGTCCGGTGTGCTGCAGCTTCTTCGCTCTTTGTGCCTACCACCTAGACCTACTTCTCGACCGGTCGTCATAGCGGCCGCCACCTCCCCCACCGCCGCCGCCCCCGCCGCGCCTGTGGTTGCACGAGGATGAGAACGCAGAGTGGTCATGGCAAAGGAAGTCATGCTACACAAGTTTAATACCACCGTCAGGTACAGCAAAACTCAAGGTACGGTAGCACGCTGTGTACCGTACACCCCAGTCAAGGCGCTGGCAGCCCCCTGATGTGGATGTGCACTAGTGCACATGTAACTGCGTTGGCTGCGTGAGCGCGGCGATCGTTCGCAAGGCTGAGTCAAGACGCACCAGTACCACTCTCACCTGTCTTGCCGGCCATCGTTGCCCCAGTCACTGCCGCTCCGCCCGCCTCCGCCTCCGCCATACCCCCCACCGCCGTACCCTCCTCCACCCCCGCCTCCGCCGCCTTTTCCGTAAGTGTAGCCTCCGCCTCCGCCTCCGCCGCCACCGTATCCCACCATCCCGCCTCCCATCCCGCCGCCAACCCCACCCCCGTAGCCACCAACCACACCGCCATAGCCGCCGGCCCCGCCAGCATAGCCCACGGTCCCGTACGCCACACCCACTGTCCCGTAGCCGCCGGTGGTTCCCACCATGTACCCTCCAGCCCCGTAGCCCCCCCCCCCCCCCCCCCCCCCCCCCCCCCCCCCCCCCCCCCCCGCCCCCCC
>VFQN01007720.1_pt1 | contig 11382 bp, 7 predicted proteins | sample 3512371 | NCBI WGS metagenome assembly VFQN01 (sample SAMN10412370, study PRJNA504923) | tailings metagenome | isolation source: Replicate 2 from Balatoc abandoned mine | place: Philippines: Itogon, Benguet | collected 2017-08-28
GTCATCCATCGGGTCAACCAACGTCAAAGCCGAGCGGTCAGCCTTCAGGTCGACCATCCAGTCATCCATCGGGTCAACCAACATCAAAGCCGAGCGGTCAGCCTTCAGCACAACCTACCCTTTCCCCTACCGCTCCTTCTTTTCGACCTACTCTCACCTCTACCCTTCTCCCAACTGCTGCTACTAGCGATGTCGTGCGCGTGAGTGGTCAATCTCGTGTTAGGTATGTTCGTGGCTTTGTTTTGAACGATAAGTCCATCTTAACACTGACTGCGGCTCTTCGTAACATATCTGGCTCTGCACAATCAACTACTATAATTTCCACAGTCTTAGTGAGTGTTGTCGGTAATAGTACCGTTAATGTGAGAAGAGCTTTGGCTGTCTCTGCATCTTCAACCTATGACATTAGCTTTGAGAATGTTTATGTGATGTCATTCCATTCAGGCTATGCCTCTTCTGATCTCGCAACAATGAAGTCAGCGGCCATCCAGCAAGCGATAGAAGGGGGCGAGTTTGAGAACCAGTTAAGAGGGTTAGCGAGAGCTGCCAATGCGACTCAATTGTTGAATGGTACATGCAGAGAGGTGACTTCACTGACAACTTCCATCGATCCTGTGTCGACGAATGAAGGATCAAGTAAAGACGATAATTCGTTGCCAACAGGGTCGGTGGTGGGTATAGTGGTGGGAGTGTTAGGGGGTTGTTTATTGTTGTTTATCGCATTATATTGGTTCTTCGTGAAGTTGGATGAAGAAAAGAAGAAGGATAGAGGTGAAGGTGTTGAAGAGGATGGCAATGGTAAGGAGAGAGCAAAGTTTGAAGGATCGAATTATGACTTTGGGATCTCTGAGAAAGTGGTCATCTCATTGTAAGATTTATCGCTATCTCCTTCCTTGAGGCGATTGAAGCTTAAGTTATCCTTCGATGATCTTCCAATTTCTCCCTTGACAATTATTCTTTTCTTTCCTCTTCTATTTGACAATTACTTTTCTATTCTCAAATTTTTTTCTTTTTCTTTGATAGTCCTGTTTCTTTTTGTTTAAATGTTGTTATTCTCGCCTTTTTCATCATTCTTTCATTCCATTCTTTCATTCATAAATGTTTTGAGGAAAACTTGTTTCCACGATTCTAGTTGGATAGTATTATAGCCTCAACACCTCTGATTCCACTTTTCTTTTTCAATATTTGATTCCTTCTTGTTGTATTAGCCTTTAGCATTCTTTTTCTTATTATTCTTTTAGTATTTGGAGATTTTATTATTTTTTTTTCACTTAGCATTTACACCTTTAAAAATATAGATATATGCATCTTAGCAAGAAACATCATTCTGAATAAAATTGGTGCCCTTTCATTCTCTCTGATTCTTTTGTTTTTACGTCATCAGTGTCAGTGAGAGTTTGGCTGGCTTGTATTCGTGTGCTTTTTATGCGTTTGTTGTGGTTTTTGATGGTTTCCCCTCCTTTCATCAGCCTTTTCCCACTCTCTTCTTCATTCTGATAGTGCATGGAGGAATGCTAAGAAGTAGCTTATGATTCAATAGTCTTAATTCCTTTTTCTTCTTTTGCATAACATGTAGTTGTATGATTAGCTTTTATTCTTCTTCTCCTCCTTCTTCTTATCAATATTATTATAATGATTATTCTTTTAATACTTTGATATTTGATTTGCTTTTTTTGTTTTGTTGTTTGCCTGTAGTAGAAGATTTCATTTCTATCTTCTGATTTTCATTATCATGCTAGATTCACTTTTATACATGCTCATGAGATTCATGCTTCATCGTTGCTCTTTTTACTTCTCATGATTCACTGCATTAGGTTTTCTCGTGCTGAATAAGCTTTGCATCACACCTTTCAAAAAGATAGGCAGATTAGATGGAAACCTCATCTTGCAGAATAGGTGCGCTTGACACAGCTGCTTTTTGCATGATTTAATAATTTTTAGTTGTATGATTAGCTTTTATTCTCCTTATATTATTATCGTTGCTTTTTCTAATACTTTGTAGAAATTTGATTTTGATTAATTTTGTTTTTGCTTAAAGAGTTCATTTCCATCTTCTGATTCTCGTTATGATTATTACTATGTTTTTTCTTAGCCTTGATTGATAGAGTGTCTCTATGCTCGTAAGATTCGTCGCATATGATGTCTTCTATAGATCACAGCCCCTTCAATTGAGTACAACATACAGCACAAAACTAGAAACGTTTGTTGTACATTTTTTGATTTATTTGATTTAGCATGCATTCATTCATACAATTGCTTGCGTTTTCAACATGGTCACTCATTGATTTATCACATGTTACATTACTCAACTTTTTCACTTCTCATGATTCACTCACTCCCTCATTATGAATCCCTTTCTAAACAGAATCTACGTTCAACAAACTATGCAGCAGTGATAAGCCTCATTCATCCATTCTTTTTAAGGTCACCAGTGTTAGTGGAACTTTGCTTCACTCATACATTAATATTCTTCTTTTGTTTGTTGTTCACTTGCTTTGGTTCTGTTAATTGATCATCACTGCACTATTGAACATCCGCTCTTTCTTCTGCGAGAGTTTGACTGACGTTTGTTGTGCTTTGAGATTTTTTCTTCCTCTCCTTTATCTGCCTTTTCCACTCTCTCCTTTCATTCTGATGGTGCTTGGAGGACTGATAAGTAGTAGCTCATGATTGTGCGGTATGATAGTATTCAATAGTCTTATTTCCTTTTTCTTCTTATTAGTTCTTGGCTTCAATATTTGCATAACATGTAGTTGTATGATTCGCTTTTATTCTTCTTCTCCTCCTTCTTCTTATCAATATTATTATAATGATTATTCTTTTAATACTTTGATATTTGATTTGCTTTTTTTGTTTTGTTGTTTGCCTGTAGTAGAAGATTTCATTTCTATCTTCTGATTTTCATTATCATGCTAGATTGACTACTACTCCTCTCTGTTTATTATCTATCTTGATAGCATATAGATTCTATCCTCACAACATTCATTGCATATGATTTCTTTTAATACAGCACATTAAACCACTAACAGTATCAAGTTTTGGAGTGTTTGGACTTTTCATTCAAACAAAGAAGGACATTCAAATGCTTAAAACTATCTCATGATTACATTCTTGCTCTTTTCGCTTATCATGAGTCACTGCCTTAGGTCTTACTATGTTTGATTACTTTGTCTTGATCACTTTCAAACTATCAATACATCTTAGCAAGAAACATCTCTTGAATGATATTTGGTGCGCGTTCATTGAACCGTTACAGCTGTTTTTTCGGTTTTGTGGTGGTTTTTGATTTTTGCTATTTTTTTTCTTTCTTCTGATAGTTGGTTGAGGAATACTTCGAAGTAGCTCGCCGATTTGATAGTCTTCAATAGATTCAATGCTGTGATTAGCTTTTATTTCTCATTCTCCTTCTTTTGCTAATTATACTTTTTTTTAATACTTGTGTATTTCATTTGCTCGTAAGAGAAGGTTTCATTTCTATCTTCTGATTCTCATTCTAAAATATAGAACAAAAACATCAACCTGTTTCTTTGATTCCCTTTCTTTTTCTTTTTTCTCGGTTCCAATGTCATTCATTAATATAAATCTTCTAAATTCAATTACACCGAGATTCTCTTCAACTCATTTCGAAACTCCTGGTGGTCGGCTTGGCATGTACATGTATAAGCACACAACCCACACTCTATATCTTAGATTGGTTTCATCCTTTTTTGGCCTTTGCCGCCCATTGATGATCGTAGGGATTTCTAGTAAGTTCATAAAGAAGATTTGCCGTAATGTATTATTTTAATCAAGGTGTTGGTAAAACATCTGTTTGTTACAACGATAGTCTAATGATTCATTCGCATCCTCACTTGGGGTTATGAAAGATATTTTACTAAATGCTATATTAACAAAACAGAACAAAAATAAAGAGAGAAAATCACAATTTTCCCATCTAAAATGATGTTGCAATACAAACAGGAATTTCGAAAGTGAACAATATCTTTAAGAAGATAAATAGTACGACATGTACATTTTCTTTTTCTTTAATTGTAGACTCGTTATCGACCGATTTTCTTCTTTCATATGCTGTGGTTTAGAGGAACAAAGATATTGAGGTATTGAAGGAAATACTTTGAGGTTTGCGACGATTTGCATTCGAGTGTATTGCATTCGAGTGTATTTGTTTGTTGCATTCGAGTGTATTTGTTTGTTGCATTTGATTGTATTTGTTATGTAATCATTTCCCTTATATTTGAACGAGTAATCTTACTAAATCCTAACAACCTCAAGAAGGAAGAAGAAATTCTTTCTTTTCAGTTGCTCTTTGTCTGATTTGATTTAAATTGAGATAAAAGATGAGTAACCAAGTTAATAGGAAATCAACCACCCCAATCAAGTATGATCTCGTGATGAATCTTCTCTTGATTGGCGATTCTGGTAAGTCAATAAATCGTAATGATTTGACGTCTTTTATTCTACTTTGAATCAAGGTGCTGGTAAATCTTGTTTGTTACAACGATATTCTAATGATTCGTTTGTATCATCATTTACTCCGACTATTGGGGTTGACTTTAGGACTAAAACGGTGCAATGTGAAGGGAAAGTCATTCAACTACATATATGGGACACAGCGGGTCAAGAACGTTACGCAGCCATTACAACCTCGTACTATCGTGGTGCGAGGGGAATATTGCTGGTTTATGACGTATCTGATGAAGTTAGCTTTATCCATGTTAGAAATTGGATGAAACAAATCCATCAAACTGCTGCACCAGATGTGAAAGTGATGTTAATAGGAAACAAATGTGATGTAGATCCTTCAGAGCGAGTAAGTTGATCATTTATTTTCCCGATATTACTCATGTTCATTTACTTCACTCGCTATTTGTTGTTTAGAAAATATCTTTTGAGAAAGGAAAGGAATTAGCTGATGAATATGATATAAAGTTTTTTGAGACTTCAGCGAAATTAAATATCAATGTGAATGAATGTTTTCTTGACATCACAAAGGATATCTTCATACGTTTAAAGGGGGATGAAGATCGTTCTCGAGAAGCTTTCTTTCTCGGGAGAAATCAAAATAGAAGACGAACATATTGTTGTTAAGGAATGGATTTCAACTACGATGATCTTGTCGTGAAATCTTCTCGGCTTCTTTCTGCTTTATGATCAGTAATTCATTCTTTTTCTTTGTTGTTGAACAAGGATTTTAATTCTTCTCCTATTACCTTCGACGGATAACTATTTCTTCTCTTTGTCGTTAAGAAGGCTTTTGTTTTCTTTAATGAAAAAGAAAGCTAATTAAAATCTGAGTTTTATTATGTACGTACTTGGTTTTCCTTTTAGAAATTCATTGAAATAAATGTGAATCAAAGAAGCATTTGCCCTATGAGAGTTCATGTTGCGAGTCGGCAACCATAAGCTATGTATGCCATTCATACTCTGCGTTTTCTTTCTCTACTTTCGCAGGCTAAAAGCTAGGGTTTGAAATATCCGCGATACCCGGTATCACTTGAATACCGCGAATAACGGGACACCAGAAAATCAGTTTCAATACCGCGGTATCGATATCGGGTATTCGGATACCGAATAGAAATCAATTTGAACGAAATACAAACATCTTTTCCTATCCGATGTCAAGAGATATCGGATATCTATCGGGTATTCACGGTATTCAGATACCCGATATCTGGATACCGTATTCAATACCGATACCGAATATCTCAGACGCAACCCTACTAAAAACACAAAAATCTAAATTGGAAAAAAAGCGATTTTCAAGCCTCATAAAAAAGCGCTTCTGTTAAGCTCAATCACATTTTCTTTAGGTTTTTGTGTGATAATAAGTGATCTAACTGAAAGCTTGCGAAAATCACAAACAATTGACTAGGAAACGTCGAAACAATCAGTATGAAAGGCATTATGACAAGTAGGCTTGTCAAATTATGGCTTTCTTTTCTTGTAGGACTTCTCTTTCAGAAAGTGGAAGGTGCACCTTGTAGTTCTTATGGGAATCGTTGTCCCATCACTTTGGGACAGGTCTTTGCTGATAACAATAAACCAGTAAAATTATTAAATAATAGTCAATATCATCTATCTTTTGATGTAAGAGATTCTTTTCCTTTTCTTTTTACATTCGTTATGCACTGTTTTGTGATTGTACAGATTCCGGCATTTGCTAGTAGCATTGACTTAAATCTCGCCTTGTACTATGGATTTGTCGAGTTATATGCAGCGAAAGATCGTCAACCATCAAGAGGTGACTATGATCGTAGTACTTTGAAGACTGGTGATTCCGATCACCTGTCAATCGTAAGTCTTCTTCTGATGATATCTTTAACGTTTTCTCACTTTAAACCTCATAGATTGATGACACTAACCCAGGATTAGCTGGAAAAATGAATGTTTTAATCCTTGCAGTGGGTGGTCCAGCTTCTTTCTCTGGTATAATCACTTCCCCAACATCGGTGAACAACCTGATCCCAGGACTGCCACAGCTTCTTCATGTGTCTCCGAATCGATTACATCAATTTACTGCACCAATCTCTAATAAAGATAATGCCAGTATTGTCATCACTCCTTTAAACTCTGCTATGCCTCGTTTACAACTTGCTTTGCCAAGTAATCCGAGTAATATCATGACAAGCTATGATGGCTTCTTACAATATCGTCCTGCTGCATCAGATGTCAAGAAAACCATGCAATTTCAAGTCTATCCAACCAATGCATCAGTTCTTTCGATTGTTGTTCATGAATCAATGAATTATGATGCAAAACCAATCTCCTTAATGAGTGGAATCCCACAAAGTGATGAAGTGAAAGGTCAAACAAGTCATTATTATTACTTTAATGTTCCACCTAATGTCAATACGGATATTAAAATCATGGTAACGTCATTAGAGGTAAGTCTCATAGATTGTTCTGCTTTGACTGCATTGTTTAACTTCTCGAATAGGGTGATGCTGATCTCTATGTCAATCCTCACTACCGTGGTTTCTTTCATCGTGAACATATGATGGGACCTAATGGTGACGACCCACCTATTTGGTCTTCTGCTCGTCCGAGTGGCGTGGATATGATCACGATTAACCCCACCGACCCTGAATACGTCTCATCAGGAGGATCCTATTACATCTCTGTCTACGGCTTCCAAACGAGTCGCTACTCAGTGAAAGCAATCTTAGGCACTACTGTTGTCACATTAGTTGATTCTGTTACCATCCAGGATACATTAACCCTCGGTCACTACCGATATTACCGATATTATGACTTCGATCCAACACAAGATATCTTTTTAGATCTTTCTCCTAGTATTGGTGATGCTGATTTGTTTATTTCCTGTTTTATTAAGACAACAGGTGATAATAATGGTTACCCATCATCTTTACAGGGGCATTATAACTTCTCTTCACGTAATTACATGGAAGATACTATTGATATTTCACCAAATTCACCACAAAGTTGTAAGAAACAACGTGGTAATTATGGTATACCAGTGTATTATATTGCTGTTTATGCATATTCTGATACCACTTATCAATTGACCGTAATGCATAGTGGTGGTAATACACCGTTATCATCAGGATTAGCGATTAATGGTATTGTCTACAAGCAATTAGCACGTCGTTTTAAGATAAGATCAGGTTATGAATCACAAGAATTAAAGATTCTCTTAACCTCCTTTTATGGTGATTGTGATTTATTTGTGAAAATGAATGAAGACGTTGAATTATATCATTATGATTATCGTTCGATTAATCCTGGACGTGCAACGGATATGATTGTTATTGAAGAAAAGGATATCTGTAATGATTGTTGGATTAATATTTTAGTCTATGGTTATGAGACTTCTTCATTTACTTTATTAGCAAGTTATTCGGATACAGTTATTACACTATTAAATGGTCAAGCAACTAGGGATAGTGTTGGTGAAGGTTCTTATCAGTATTATACCTTTACACCAACCGTGCAGAGTACTGTTTCAACCGTATTAACGATCTTTGCTGGTAGAATTCCTTCAATTTTCATGTCAACAGTGTCCCATTACCCGAATAGCTCGACACCTTCGACGATTTCACGATTAGCGAACTCTGTCGAGGGTAGTGTACCCGTTTTAACGATGTCTAATGTCCCAGCAGGAAGTACCATCTTTATCTCTGTCTTTGGAGATCAAGTGAATTCTTCTTTCACAATCCGTGCTTCACAAGATCCGACTGATCGTAGTCTACCACCGACAATCTTAACATTATATGAAGGACTTCCACAAACGGATATGATCTCCATTAGATCGATATCGGATCGTCTTTATTATGGTATTCGTGTACCAGCAGGACATGAAAGTATTAAAATACGTGCAGAGTTGTTTCAAGGTGATGTTGATTTATATGCATTACGTTGTAGCAGTAATTCAACCTCACAATGTGCTGGTACTAATAATGCTAACTTACCAAATGAAACACATTTCCAGTGGACATCACGTTATTTAGATAATGATATTATTACGATTGTTCGTAATGATGCTTTACCTGCTTTTTATATTATTTCTGCGATCTCTAACTCCTATTATTCTGCTTTCCAAATGAGTTATACATTACAAAATTCCATTTTAGAATTACAAGCAGGAGTCACAGTCACAGATCATGTCTTCAAAGGTGAAATTGATTATTTTGCATTTTATTTTACTGATGAGTATGAATTTGAGCAAATGAAGTTTATATTAACTCCGTACTCAGGTGATCCTGATATGTTTATCTCGACAAAGTATCATCATCCATCTGCAATTAATTCGACTTGGAAATCATTTCGTTTTGGATCAGATATTATTACTATCGATCCATCACAAGATGAAGTAAATGCATGTGTTGATTGTACCTATTATATCGGTGTTTTAGGTTCAACTGAGTCTACCTATACTTTACAAGTTGTTTTAGAATCAACGTTACCTGCTTTGCAAGATGGTGTTACAGTTTATGGTGATGTAACCGCATTCCATTGGAGTTATTACATCTTTTATGATAATTATAATGAACCACGTGATTTTACGATCACTTTAACTTCACGCAGTGGTAATGCTGATATGTTTATGACATTAGATACATCATTACCTGGTTTATTTCATTATGATTATTATTCAGAGAATATTAATGCCATTGATGAGATTAAGATCACTCGTAATGATGCAAGTTATAAAAGAAGTTGTATTCATGCGAATGCCAATGGCAAAGGATCAACGACTTCCTGTGCCTTCACGATTGGTGTTTATAGTGTCATTGGTGCAGACTATTTAATTAAAGTTGTTTCGAATCTGGCATCCACTAAATTACAATTTGGTGTCGCAACACGTGGTACTGTGGCTGAAAAAGAAGTCACTTTGTATAAGATTGTACCCAGTCAAGATCCTACCTTTAAGTACACATTACACCTCACAGTAACACCTATTAGTGGCCATGTATCACTTTATGTTAACTGTGGTAATCATCTTCCTCGAAGAAACTCTAGTGCATGGTCATTATCACCTGCAGTGTCAGGACAGTTATTAAAGATTGAAAGTTTAAGTTTATCAGATCATGGTTGCTTACAAACCAATCCTTTATATGCTGCTGTCTATGGCGATAGTTCAGCTGTCTTTGATATTCAAGTCTCTACTGCGAATGACTCTTCTATTGCTAGAATTACTCCTGATACTCGTTACAATGATTATGTTGGTTACCAGGACATTAACTACTATTACCTCGTTCCTGGTGCTTCCTATCAAGATATTAAACTTTACCTGATGATCTTTGAAGGAGATGCTGATCTTTATGTCTCCAAAAGTTGGGAAAAGAGACCAGTGATTAAGAATGGTGTTGTCTCATCTTATGACTTTGCTGGTGACATGTCGGGTGATGATCATGTACTCATCCCTCACAATAAGATTCAAGACATCTGTGAGAAGGATCACACGGATACTTGTTACTTAATCGTTGCTGTCGTTGGAGCTTATCAAGGTACTTCTAGTATCAACGATGATGATTACGATGATTATAGCGAATATGGATCGACTTATTACTCTCTCTTACAAAGATTACAAGATTCCACTCAAGTGTTAGATGCGGGCACTCCCACAAAGGGATGGGTAGATAAAGGACGTTATGAATATTACAAATTCTCTTTATTGCAGACAGGATATGACGTTGTTGTATCTGTTTCAGCGTTTTATGGAGATCCTGATGTTTATATTGGTTTACCACCTGTCTATCATCCTAATCAACGTAATTACACTTGGTCACAAGCTTCTTTAGGTGCTGATACCATTACTCTACAGTATGCTGATATTGTCAAGAAGTGCATCCCTGATCCAGTCAGATTAAAGTCTTGTGATTTCTATATCGCAGTGTTTGGATGGAAGAATAGTTCTTATTCCATTACAGCGAAAGTCAATGATGGATTCAAGTCACCTACCTGGTTATTAGACCAAACACCACAGTCAGGGTATGTTGATATTAGCCAATATCAATATTATCAATATATTATTCAAGCGAATGACTCTACTTATGGTTATTTACCTCTCTCTGTCAAGTTCATACTAACTCCAACAGGTATGTTTAGTCAGTTTCCCTTCTCTCATTGCTATGTTAATCTTCTGCTTCTTTTTATTAGATGGTGGTGATTTAGATCTTTACTTAACCTTTGCGAATATGTCAGGTGGAGTTCAGAAAGAGCCAGGGAAAACAAACTTTGACTATAAATCATCTTCTTGGTCGAGTGTTGCAGAGACAATTGTGTTGAACTACAATACACCAAAGTTCTGTACGTCATGTTTGGTTTACTTGGCAGTTTATGGCTTCACCAAAGGATCTTATACGATTCAAGCTTCTTCAAATGGTATTTTACGATTGGCTGGGGATAAGAGCATTGGTGATAATGTTGTGCAGAATCATTACACCTATTATTCGTACTATAATCGTGATCAATTTGCGGAAATGTCTATTTCATTGACTGCGGTAAGTAAACGACATTAATGTATTGTTACCGATCTTACATTACTATCTAGATATCTGGTGATGCTGATTTATATGTCATTGCTCGACCAAAGGATGCAAAGACCATTGATCTACCTGGAAAGAATCACTACACCTGGCGATCAATCTCTGTTGGAAGTGATTCCCTTGCCATCAATTATGATGATCGTAATTTCTGTTTTGATTGCGAGTATATCATTAGTGTCTTTGGTTATCGTAACTGCACATACACGCTTTTGGTCTCTGAACACAAAGCATCCATCGTAAAGTTAGTTCCTAATCGTCCGCAGACATATACCTTAAATACTGGTCATTTACAATACTTTAGCACCATGATTCCTTCTTCGCCTGCTCATATTATTCTCCCGTTCACCTCTTTGAATACAGGATCATCTAATCT
>VFQN01007721.1_pt1 | contig 11382 bp, 9 predicted proteins | sample 3512371 | NCBI WGS metagenome assembly VFQN01 (sample SAMN10412370, study PRJNA504923) | tailings metagenome | isolation source: Replicate 2 from Balatoc abandoned mine | place: Philippines: Itogon, Benguet | collected 2017-08-28
GGGCCCGCGGCCTGCCGGTCAAGCTGCATGCCGAGCAGCTGTCCGACCAGGGCGGGGCGGCGCTGGCGGCGGCGATGGGCGCGCTCTCGGCCGACCATCTGGAACACCTGGACGAGGACGGCGTCACCGCCATGGCCCGTGCCGGCACGGTCGCGGTGCTGCTGCCCGGCGCCTACTACTTCATCCGCGAGACGCACAAGCCGCCGGTCGATCTGTTTCGCAAGCACGGCACCAAGATCGCCATCGCGACCGACAGCAATCCGGGCTCGTCGCCGCTGACGTCGCTGCTGCTGACGATGAACATGGCGGCGACGCTGTTCCGCATGTCCGTCGACGAGATCATCGCTGCCGTCACGCGGGAGGCGGCGCGCGCGCTCGGCCGTCTCGATGATGTCGGGACGATCGAGGTCGGCAAGTCCTGCGATCTCGCGATCTGGAATGTCGAGCGCCTCGCCGAGCTGCCGTATCGGATGGGCTTCAATCCGCTCCACGCGCGCGTTTGGAGGGGCCGTTGATCGATCTCGTCCTGACGCCGGGAAGCGTTGCGCTGGAGACGTGGCGAAGCATCGCCAATGGCGCCGCCGCGCGACTCAATCCAGCGTCCTCCGCGGCGATCAAGGCCAGCGTGGATGCCGTCGAAGCGATCGTCGCCAAGGGTGACCCCGTCTACGGGATCAACACCGGCTTCGGCAAGCTCGCGAGCGTGCGCATCGAGAAGCAGGATCTCGCGCAGCTCCAGACCAACATCGTGCTTTCGCATGCGGCAGGTGTCGGACCGCCGTCCCCGCGCGAGGTCGTGCGCCTGATGATGGCGCTCAAGCTTGCGAGCCTCGCGCGCGGCGCATCCGGCGTGCGTCCGGCGACGCTCGCGTTGCTGGAGGCGATGCTCGCGCGCGATCTCGTGCCGGAGGTGCCGAGCCAGGGTTCGGTCGGCGCTTCAGGCGATCTCGCGCCGCTTGCGCATATGGCAGCGGCGATGATCGGGGTCGGCCGGATCGAGACGCCATACGGGCTTGTCAGCGCCGAGGAGGCGCTGCGCACCCATGCTCTCGCACCGCTGCAACTCGGCCCCAAGGAGGGCTTGGCGCTGCTCAACGGCACGCAGTTTTCGACCGCGTGCGCCCTCGTGGCGCTGTTCCGCGTCGAGGACCTCTACCGCGCGGCGCTGATCACCGGTGCGCTCGCGACTGACGCGGCCAAGGGCTCGGATGCACCGTTCGATCCACGCATTCACGCGCTGCGCGGACATCCCGGCCAGATCGCCAGCGCGGACGCCCTGCGCGCGCTGATGACCGGCAGTGCCATCCGCGCCTCGCATCTCGTCGGCGATGATCGCGTGCAGGACCCGTATTGCCTACGCTGCCAGCCGCAGGTCATGGGCGCGGCGCTCGACACGCTTGCTCACGTCGCGCGCACGCTCGCGATCGAGGCCAACGGCGTCTCCGACAATCCGCTGATCTTCGCCGAGGATCGGGTTGCATTGTCGGGCGGTAACTTCCACGCCGAACCGGTCGCGTTCGCCGCTGACATGATGGCGCTGGCGCTGTGCGAGATCGGATCGCTCGCCGAGCGGCGCATCGCGATGCTGGTCGATCCGGCGCTGTCGCGGCTGCCGGCGTTCCTGACCCCGAAACCCGGCATCAACTCCGGTTTCATGCTGCCGCAGGTGACGGCGGCGGCACTTGTTTCCGAAAACAAGCAGCGCGCCGCGCCGGCGAGCATCGATTCGATCCCGACTTCCGCCAATCAGGAGGACCATGTCTCGATGGCCGCGCACGCGGGGATGCGCCTGCTGCCGATGGCGGAGAACCTGACGCAGATCCTCGGCATCGAGCTGCTGGCGGCTGCCCAGGGCTGCGATTTTCATCTTCCGCTGACATCGAGTCCGCCGCTCGAGCGCGTACGGGCGCTGTTGCGCGCCGAGGTGCCGACGCTCGTCGACGACCGCTATCTTGCCGCCGACATGGCGAAGGCCGCCGCGCTCGTGCGCTCGGATGCGCTCGTAGGGGCCGCGGGGATAGCGCTGCCGCATGCCTCATCACTGCAGAAGGACGGTTGAGACGCCATGAGCCGCATCGACAATGCCCGCATCATCCGCGCGCCTCGCGGGACCGACATCACCGCCAAGAGCTGGCTGACGGAAGCGCCGCTGCGGATGCTCATGAACAATCTCGATCCCGAAGTCGCGGAACGTCCGGGTGAGCTGGTCGTCTATGGCGGCATCGGCCGGGCGGCACGCGACTGGGAAAGCTTCGATCGCATCACGGCCGCGATCCGCAAGCTCGAAGCGGACGAGACGCTGCTCGTGCAGTCCGGGAAGCCCGTCGGCGTTTTCCGTACCCACGCCGACGCACCGCGCGTGCTGATCGCCAACTCTAATATCGTGCCGCACTGGGCGACGCTCGAGTATTTCAACGAGCTCGATCGCAAGGGCCTGATGATGTACGGCCAGATGACGGCCGGCTCGTGGATCTACATCGGCAGCCAGGGCATCGTGCAGGGAACCTACGAGACCTTCGTCGAGATCGGCCGGCGGCACTACGGCGGCAGCCTCGCGGGGAAGTGGATTCTCACCGCCGGCCTCGGCGGCATGGGGGGCGCGCAGCCGCTCGCGGCGGTGATGGCGGGCGCATCGATGCTCGCGGTGGAATGCCAGCCGAGCCGCATCGAGATGCGCCTGCGCACGGGGTATCTCGACGAGCAGGCGACGTCTCTCGACGAAGCGTTGAAGATGATCGAGCGAGCATGCGCGGCCAACAAGCCGACGTCGGTGGGCCTGCTCGGCAATGCGGCGGAGATCTTCCCCGAGTTGGTGCGCCGCGGCGTCAAGCCTGACGTGGTGACGGATCAGACATCGGCGCATGACCCGATCAACGGTTATCTGCCCAAGGGCTGGACGCTCGCGCAGTGGGAGGCGCGTCGCACATCCGATCCGGACAGCGTCAAGCAGGCGTCGAAGAAGTCGATGGCCGAGCACGTGCGCGCCATGCTCGACTTCCACCGCATGGGCATCCCGACCGTCGACTACGGCAACAACATTCGCCAGATGGCGCTCGACGAGGGCGTCGCCGACGCGTTCGCGTTCCCGGGCTTCGTGCCGGCCTACATCCGGCCGCTGTTCTGTCGTGGCATCGGGCCGTTCCGATGGGCGGCACTGTCAGGTGATCCCGAGGACATCTGGCGCACCGACGCCAAGGTGAAGGAGCTGCTGCCCGACAACAAGCACCTGCACAACTGGCTCGACATGGCGCGCGAGCGCATCAAGTTCCAGGGACTGCCGGCGCGCATCTGCTGGGTCGGGCTCGGCGATCGCCATCGCCTCGGACTGGCCTTCAACGAGATGGTGGCGAAAGGCGAGCTGAAGGCGCCGATCGTGATCGGTCGCGATCATCTGGACTCCGGATCGGTCGCTAGTCCGAACCGCGAGACGGAAGCGATGCGTGACGGTTCCGACGCGGTGTCGGACTGGCCGCTGCTCAATGCGTTGCTGAACTGCGCGTCGGGTGCGACGTGGGTATCGATCCATCACGGCGGTGGCGTCGGCATCGGTTACTCGCAGCACGCTGGCATGGTCATCGTGTGCGATGGCACCGCGGACGCGTCGCGACGGCTCGAACGCGTGCTGTGGAACGATCCGGCAACCGGAGTCATGCGTCACGCGGACGCCGGATACGACGAAGCAATCGCCTGCGCCAAGGATCAGGGATTGAACCTGCCGATGCTTGCTGATCGACCTTAAACCAGGGCGTCGAACTGCACGAGTTTTAGCCAGCCATGGCCAAGATGCAGGCGATGGCCTGTGTGGACGGCCCGACCGATTGGCAATACCGTACGCGGCAGATCACCTGCATTTGGGAGACTTTCATGCGTGCTCTTGTGAAGGCCACGGCACTTGCGGCCCTCATCGGTTTGTCCAGCGCGGCCTCGGCCCAGGAAACGAAGGTCGCGATCGGCATCTCCGGATGGACCGGGTTCGCGCCGCTGACGCTCGCCAAGGAGGCCGGCATCTTCAAGAAGAACGGCCTCGACGTCACCATCAAGAAGATCCCGCAGAAGGACCGCCATCTCGCGATCGCCTCGGGCGACATCCAATGCGCGGCGACGACGGTCGAAACGTGGATCGTGTGGAACGCCAACGGCGTCGCGACGAAGCAGATCTTCCAGCTCGACAAGTCGTACGGCGCCGATGGCATGGCCGTGCGCAACGACATCAAGTCGATCTCGGAGCTCAAGGGCAAGACGGTGGCAGCCTCGGCGCCCGGCACGGCGCCCTACTTCGCGCTCGCCTGGTTCCTCAAGAAGAATGGCCTGACGCTCAAGGACGTTACGATCGTCAACCTCGAACCCGCCGCTGCGGCAACGGCGTTCGTCGCCGGCCAGAACGATGCCGCGATGACCTACGAGCCGTACCTGTCGGTGGTGCGCGGCGCGCCCGACAAGGGCAAGATCATCGCCACCACGCTCGACTATCCGATGGTCATGGACACGTTCGGCTGCACGCCGAAGTTCCTATCGGAGAGCCCGAAGGCCGCGAAAGCGCTCTCCGACAGCTACTTCGAGGCGATCGAATTCATCGCCAAGGATCAGGCCAAGGCCTATGAGATCATGGGCGCCGACGTGAAGCAGACGGGCGAGAAGTTCGGCGCCTCGGCGAGCTTCCTGCGCTGGCAGGATAAAGCGGCGAACAAGAAATTCTTCGCCGGTGAGATCCAGGCGTTCTCTAAGGAAGCTGCGGACCTGCTCCTCGAAGTCGGGATCATCAAGAGCATCCCGAAGATCGAGGACATTATAGACACGAGCTTCATCCAATAGGATTCGACGTTTCGCTCGTACCCGCTCCGGACGAAACCGGAGGTATTCCCCGCGGTCACGTCCTGTGGCCGCGGGTGGCCCATAGCCTCACATGACCGCCAGGGAACATGTTCCGCCCGCTCGAGCCGATCTCCTCACCGTCGCGCATCGTACTTGGCGTGCTGTTCTTCGTGCTGTTCGTCGCCGGCTGGGCGTGGGCGACATTCGGTGGCTACGTCACGCCAACCTTCCTCGCCAATCCGATCACGATGGTGAAGGAAGGCTGGTCGTTGCTCACGGAGTTCGGCTTCCTATACGACATCGGCATTACGATCTGGCGGGTGGTCGGTGGATTCGTTCTCGCCGCCGTCCTCGCGATCCCGCTAGGTATCGCGATGGGGACCTACAAGCCGGTGGAGGCCTTTTTCGAGCCGTTCGTCTCGTTCGCGCGCTACCTGCCGGCATCGGCGTTCATTCCGCTGCTGATCCTGTGGGCGGGCATCGGCGAGCTGCAGAAGCTGCTGGTGATCTTCATCGGTTCTTTCTTCCAGCTCGTGCTGATGGTCGCCGTTGTCGTCGGCAACACGCGGCGTGACCTCGTCGAGGCCGCCTATACGCTCGGCTCCAACGACTGGGGCATCATCAGACGGGTGCTGATCCCCGCGAGCGCGCCCGAGATCGCGGAGATCTTGCGGCTCGTTCTCGGGTGGGCGTGGACCTACGTCATCGTCGCCGAGCTGATCGGTTCGTCGGCCGGTATCGGCCACATGATCGTCGACAGCCAGGCGCTGCTCAACACCGGGCAGATCATCTTCGGCATCATCGTGATCGGCCTCATCGGACTGATCTCGGACTTCCTGTTCAAGGCGGCGAACCGCTGGCTGTTCCCATGGAGGCTTGCGTGAGCAAGCTGCGCATCGAGGGCGTTTCGCGCACGTTTCCGCCGGCCCGCAAGGGCGCGCAGCCGACGCTCGCCCTGCAGCCCGTCGATCTCGACGTCGCCGAAAACGACTTCATCACCATCCTCGGGCCGTCCGGCTGCGGCAAGTCGACGTTGCTGCGCGTCGTTGCGGGCCTCGATCGCGCGACTACCGGCCGCGTGCTGCTCGATGGCACGGCAGTGGCAGGGCCGGGCGCGGATCGCGGTGTCGTATTCCAGTCCTACACGCTGTTTCCGTGGCTGACGGTCGAGGACAACATCGCGTTCGGTCTGCGCGAGCGCGGCGTATCCGAGGCCGAGCGCCGGAAGACCGCCCGCGAGTGGTGCCAGAAGGTTGACCTCACCGGGTTCGAGCACCACTACCCCAAACAACTCTCCGGCGGGATGCAGCAGCGCACGGCGATCGCCCGCGTGCTCGCCAACGATCCCAAGATCATGCTGCTGGACGAGCCGTTCGGGGCGCTCGACAACCAGACGCGCTCACTGATGCAGGAGACGCTGCTCGACATCTGGCAGCGCAACACCAAGACCGTGATGTTCGTCACGCACGACATCGAGGAGTCGATCTTCCTCGCCTCGCGCGTGATCGTGATGTCGGCGCGGCCCGGTCGGATCAAGGTCGACCTGCCGATCGACCTTCCCTACCCCCGGCATTACACGATCAAGACCAGCCCGGAGTTCTCCGCCATCAAGGCGCGCCTCACGGAGGAGATCCGCGCCGAGGCCGTCCGCACCGCCGCGAGCGAGGCGGAATAGGCCGGGCGGTCCTGCGGTCGTGCGGGTACCGGCCGATGGAACGGGCGGCTATTGTCTCGTCACCAACAAGCCAAACCGAACGGAGGAGCACCGCCCATGAAGGTCATAAAGCTGAAGGACATTCCGATCGAGCCGGCGCCGGGTGCGGCCGAGCCGACCGCGGGCTGGACGGGGCCGGTCTTCAGGACCCGGCAGACCATCATCGAGGCCGGCGAGTCGAAGAATTACAACTGCTCTATCGTCAATTTCAGCCAGGGCTGCAACACCGGCTGGCATGTTCACGACTGCGACCAGATCCTGATCGTCACATCCGGCTCCGGCATCGTCGCGACCGAGAACGAGGAGCGCGAGATCAACGTCGGCGATGTCGCTCACATCAAGGCCGGCGAACGGCACTGGCACGGTGCGAAGGCGGACTCGACGATGGGCCACATCACGATCACGCTCGTCGGCAGTAATTCGGTCTGGGGGTAGGGCGACACCCCGGCGGTCCGGCACCGACCGTCGTTTTGCCGGCTGCGGTGGAACGATGGTCCCCGTATGATGCGTTCCTCAGGTCTCAGTTCATATTGAGGAGGTCTGGATGGAATGCTGCACTTGCGGAGCGGTGGCCAAGGACCTGGTGCCCGGCAACTCCGACGGTATCGTGGTCGAGTGTGCCCATTGCGGCACCTATCAGGTCGGCCCTGACGTGCTCAATAGCCTGCTCCGGCTCACCATCCCGGAGCGGGCGCAGGCACTCGAGAAGGCGAAGCAACTCGCGCGCAAAGGGCAGCGTCCAGCGATCACGGCGCAATGTCTGTAGGCCGCGCGCCGGCGCGTCTGCACACTATTTGTGCTTGAAATGCCGGCGCGATTGCTCTGACCTTCGTTCCCTGGATGCGGCCTGCGTGTGGCCGCGTCAGCCCGAGGTCGGAGCGACGCCATGGCTGCCACCTTCTCGGAGAGCGAGCAGACGTTTCTCGACAAGGACCGGCCGTTGCAGGAGGACATCCGCCTGCTCGGCCAGATCCTCGGCGACACCGTCCGTGAAAATGACGGCGAGGCGGCCTTCGAGGTCGTCGAGGCGATCCGGCGACTGTCGGTGGCCTACCAGCGCAAGTCCGATGAGGCGGCAGGGCGCAACCTCGATACGCTGCTGAGCCGGCTCAGTCCCGCCGAGACCGTGTCGGTGATCCGCGCTTTCAGCTACTTCTCGCACCTCGCCAACCTCGCCGAGGATCGCCACCACGTCCGCCGTCGCCAGGTCCACGAGGTGGAGGACGAGCCGCAGGACGGAAGCCTCGAGCGGAGCTTCGAGCGGCTCAAGAAGGCCGGCATCGGGATCGACCGCATCGAGCGCGCACTGGCCCTCAGCTACGTCTCGCCGGTGCTGACGGCCCATCCGACCGAGGTCCAACGCAAGAGCACGCTCGACGCCGAGCGCGACATCGCCGAGCTTCTCGCGGAGCGGGACAACCTGCGTACGCCGCGGGAGCGCGCCGGCAACGAGGCGCGGCTGCGCGCCCGCATCGCCCAGCTCTGGCAGACGCGAATGCTGCGCACCGAGAAGCTTACCGTGCGCGACGAGATCGAGAATGCGCTCAGCTACTACACCTCGACGTTCCTGACCGAGATTCCGAGCCTCTATGCCGAGCTCGAGGAGCTGCTCGGGCGGCCCTCGCCGTCGTTCTTCCGCATGGGCAACTGGATCGGTGGTGATCGCGACGGCAATCCGAACGTCAACGCGGGCACGCTCGACTGGGCTGTCAAACGCTATGCCGAGACGGTGCTGCGCCACTATCTCATCGAGACCCACAAGCTCGGCGCCGAGCTCTCGATGTCGAGCGTGCTGACGCCGTCGACACCGGCGCTGCTGGAACTCGCGGCGCGTTCGGGCGACAACAGCCAGCGGCGGACGGATGAGCCCTACCGGCGCGCGCTGACCGGCGTCTACAGCCGGCTCTCGGCGACGATCAAGAAGCTGACCGGGGCGGAGGCGCTGCGCCACGCGGTGGCGCCGAGCGATCCCTATCCGGATGCGGCGGCATTTCTCGCCGATCTCATCGTCATCCGCGATTCGCTGCTCGCGCACCATGGCCGTGCGCTTATCCGCTTTCGCCTCGCACCGCTGATTCGCGCGGTGCAGGTGTTCGGCTTCTACCTCGCGACGACGGACCTGCGGCAAAACTCCGACCGCCAAGAGGCCGTTGTCGCCGAGCTGCTCGCCGCCGCGCGCGCCGAGCCCGACTACTCAGGCCTGCCGGAAGCGCGCAAGCAGGAGGTGCTGCTCGCGCAGCTCCAGGATCCGCGCTCGCTGCGCGTGCGTGGCGTCACATACAGCGCCGGCGCCGAAAGCGAGCTTGCGATCTTCGAGCGCGCCCGCGAGCTGCGGCAGGCATTCGGCAACGAGGCGATCCGCCACTACATCATCAGTCATACCGAGAGCGTCAGCGATCTGCTGGAGGTGTTGCTGTTGCAAAAGGAGTGCGGGCTGCTGCACGGCTCGCTCGCGCCGGGAGACATATCGCGCACGACGGTCGATCTGATCGTCGTGCCGCTGTTCGAGACGATCGAGGATCTGCGTGCCGCCGAGCCGATCATGCGCGAGTTCTACGATCTTCCTGGGATCGAGACGCTGATCCGCAACTCGGGCGCCGTGCAGGACATCATGCTCGGCTACTCCGACAGCAACAAGGACGGCGGCTATTTCACCGCCAACTGGGAGCTCTATCGCGCCTCGACGGCGATCGCGAAGTTCTTCGACGAGAAGCCGGGACTGGCGCTGCGCTTGTTCCATGGTCGCGGTGGCACGGTCGGTCGCGGCGGCGGACCGAGCTATCAGGCGATCCTCGCGCAGCCGCCCGGCACCGTGAAAGGCCAGATCCGCGTCACCGAGCAGGGCGAGGTGATCAACGCCAAGTACGCGAACCCGGAGATCGGGCGGCGCAACCTCGAAACCTTCATGGCGGCAACGCTGGAGGCGACGCTGCTGACGGTGAAGCAATCGCCGCCGCAGGAGTTCCTCGACGCGGCGGCACGGCTGTCGGTCAGCAGCATGGCCGCCTACCGCAAGCTCGTGTACGGCACCGAAGGTTTCACCGATTATTTCTTCGCTGCGACGCCGATCGCGGAGATCGCCGAGCTCAACATCGGCTCGCGGCCGGCATCGCGCAAGGCGAACCGGCGGATCGAGGATCTGCGTGCGATCCCGTGGGGCTTTTCGTGGGGGCAGAGCCGCGTGACGCTGCCGGGCTGGTTCGGCTTCGGCTCCGCGGTCGGCGATTTCGTCGCGGCGGGCGGCGAGGCGCAGGCGCTGCTCAAGCGCATGAACGAGGAGTGGCCGTTCTTCCGCACGATCCTGTCCAATCTCGACATGGTGCTCGCCAAGGCGGACCTTGGCGTCGCGCGGCGCTACGCGGATCTCGTGCCAGACAAGCAGCTCGCCAAGTCGATCTTCGCGGAGATCGAGGCGGAATGGACGAAGACCGTCAGCGCGCTCGAGGCGATCACAGGATCGTCGCGACGGCTCGCCGATAACCCCTCGCTGGCGCGCTCGATCGCCCACCGCTTCGCCTATATCGCGCCGCTCAATCACCTGCAGGTCGAGCTGCTGAGGCGCTGGCGGGCCGGCCAGATCGACGAGAAGGCGCAGCGCGGAATCCTGATCTCCATCAACGGCATCGCGGCCGGCCTGCGGAACACGGGCTGAATATACCGCGGAGTCAGCGAGCTATGGGCCCAGGCTCGCTTCGCGGGCACACCTGCTGCAAAGATCCATTTGACACATTTTAGGCGATATGACACGGATGTTTCATTCGCTGTCGTCATGGATGCCGCCCGTGAGTCGTTCGCTGGCCGAGTTCACAGCCGAGCTGAAGTCGTCCTTCGATGCGTTGCCCGCGCAGATCAAGGCGGCCGCGCGCTGGGTCATCGACAACCCGACCGACGTGGCGCTGCTGACCATGCGCGAGCAGGCGCGGCGCTCCGGCATGGCACCGGCGACGCTGACGCGGCTCGCGCAACGCTTCGGTATGAAAGGCTACGACGACGTCCGCCGCCTGTTCGCCGAGGCATTGCGTGAGCGCCCCGAGACCTTCCACGGCCGCGCCGAGGAACTGCTGACGCGGCACGGCAGCGAAGGCGATGCGGCGCTGGTGCAGGACATGCTCTCATCGATGACGCGTCATCTGCAGGCGCTGTCGTCGCCGGACGCGATCGCGCGGGTGACTACCGCCGCCGAAATGCTGGGCGAGGCCGAGCACGTTTACTGCTTCGGTCAGCGGTCGAGCTTCTCGGTCGCGTTTATCTTCCACTACATCCACGCCATGTTCGGCTCGCGCTCGATCCTCGTCGACGGACCCGGCGCAATCGGTCGCGACGCGCTGCGTGCGATCGGGAAGCGAGACGTGCTGCTTGCCGTCTCGGTCAATCCCTACATGCTCGAGGTGATCGAGGCGGCGCAGTTCGCCCGTTCGTGCGGCGCCCGCGTAATCGCGATGACGGACAGCGAGCTGTCGCCGCTCGCCGAGGCTGCCGATCACGCGGTGTTCATCGGCACGGAGACGCCGTCTTTCTTCCACACCATGGCGCCGGCCTTCGCGGTCGCGGAGTGCCTCGCCGCCCTGATCGCGGCGCGACGCGGCGCCGCGACGCTCACAGCTTTAGCCGAGCGCGAGCGCCGGCTCTCCTCCCAGAAAATCACCTTCATCACGAAGCGGAAAGGCTCACGATCATGACACATATCCTGCATCGCCAGCTCATGCAGGACTATCCCGCCGCCGTTATCGCGCGCGGCCTCACGATCGAGGATGCCACCGGCAAGGTCTATATCGATGCGTCGGGCGGCGCGGCGGTGTCGCGCCTCGGCCATTCCCACCCGGATGTGATTGCCGCCATGCACGCCCAGATCGACC
>VFQN01007722.1_pt1 | contig 11381 bp, 10 predicted proteins | sample 3512371 | NCBI WGS metagenome assembly VFQN01 (sample SAMN10412370, study PRJNA504923) | tailings metagenome | isolation source: Replicate 2 from Balatoc abandoned mine | place: Philippines: Itogon, Benguet | collected 2017-08-28
CTCTACCTGCTCCTGTGGTGGGGCGCAGCGCGCCGAATCTGTGCTGCCTTGCAGACGGCGCAGGGGCTGGACACCCTCCTGCTCCGCGGCCTCTTGGGCTGTCTTGTCGCCATGGCGGGCATCCTCGTCTTCGAGCCGCGCGCCGACGGCGTTTTTCAAAGCGCGCAGATATTCTTCCTAATGGCCCTCGGCCTCTGCTCGGCCCGCCATGTTCGCGCGCCGGCCATTCCTCGACCTTCACATAGATGGACCCGGATATAATCAATGAGAATCGCCATTCTGCTCGATGATGCTTATGGGGGACGGGGTGGGATAGCCCAGTTCAATCGCGACTTCATCGAGGCTTGCTGTACCGACCGGGCAAGGCACGAGGTCGTGCTTTTCCAGCGGATCGGAGCCCAGGAGTCTCCGGCTCCCCTGCCTGCCGGCGCACGCTATGGCTTCCATCCGCCCAAGACCTTCCGCTATGGGCGGAATGTGAGCATCCGTTATGTGCTCTTGAGCGTCTTCAGTGTCCTGCGCGAGGGCCGCTTCGACCTGATCGTCTGCGGACATTTGTACCTGCTGCCATTGGCAGCCCCCCTGGCCGCGGCAACCGGAGCGAAACTTGCTACGGTCATGCACGGGGTGGAGGCCTGGGGTCCGAGCCGGCACCGCTTGGCGGACATGATCGCCCGTCGTGTCCGCAACATCATCAGCGTGAGCGGCCATACCTATGCCTGGTTCCTCGGGTGGTCCGGCAACCGAAACAGTCGCCCGTTCTTCATTCCGAACACGGTGGACGTCGACCGTTTTCGAGCGCCACTCGACACGGCTGCGCTCAGGTCACGGCTGGGCCTTGAAGGTCGGCGCATCATCCTCACCCTCGGCAGGCTCTCCAGCCAGGAGCGCTACAAGGGCTACGACGAGATCCTGGAGGTGCTGCCGCGCGTGCGCCAGGCCCACCCGAGCGTTGTCTACGTGGTGGGCGGCGACGGCCGCACAACTCGGGGTATCGGACCTGGTCCTTTTTCCGGGCTATCTGCCCGAGGCAGACAAGCCTCTCTACTACCAGATGGCCGACCTTTTCCTCCTTGCCGGACGCGGTGAAGGCTTCGGGATCGTGCTCCTGGAGGCGCTCGCCAGCGGCTGCCCCGTCATTGCCAGCAATCTCGATGCCTCAGCCGAAGCGGTGCTCCATGGCGAACTCGGTACGGTCGTCGATCCGGGTAATCCACAGGAGCTGGCCCAGGCAATTGTCAACGCCCTGAAGGACGGCCGCAAGAATGTGCCGGAGGGTCTGGACTATTATCGGCGCGAGCGCTTTGCCCAGCGGGTGCAGGACATGCTGCGCTGCCTGGCCCTGCCGCAGAACCCCACGAGCTCGCCGCCGCTCGCAGCGGGGCATGGGATCAGCACGGAAGTCGACCGATGAACAGCGACCGGGCCATGCCCGTGGACGAAAACAGCCGGCTCCGCCTCTGCCTCGTCTCAAACTTCAACACCTTCTACCGCAACGGAGTGTTCGAGCACATCGCCCGCAGGCTCAAGACCCAGTTCCTGTTCTACTCGAACGGCTCGGAGAGCTACTGGCTGCCCGAACACGGTGTTTGGCGCGGTGATATCCAGCATACCTACCTGAAGGGATTCGACGTCGCCGGTACGCGGATCACGCCGAGCCTGCCGTGGCACCTGCTGAAAGCTCCCTACGACGTCTACCTCAAATGCATCAACGGCCGATTTGCCCTGCCTGTGACTTATCTAATGGCGCGGCTGCGCGGCCGCCCCTTTGTGCTGTGGACGGAGGTCTGGATGCGCTACCGGACTCGCGCGCATCGGGCGGTCTACCCGCTGACCCGTCACATCTATCGGCGTGCCGATGCGGTGGTCGCCTGCGGCGAGCATGTGGCGGCGTTCCTGCGTGAGGAAGGCGTGGACCCTGAGCGGATCTTCGTGGCCCGCCATGCCGTCGACAACGCGATCTATGCCCGGCCGGTCGACGAGCTGGAGGTGGCCGCGCTCCGGAACCGGCTCGACATCGCGCCCAAGCAGAAGGTCGTCCTCTATATGGGGCGCCTGACCGAGGTGAAGGGGTTGCCCTACCTGCTCCGGGCCTTCAGCGCGGCCGGACGTGACGACGCGGTTCTGGTGCTGGCAGGCTCAGGCTCCGAGGAGGTCGCACTTCGCGCTGAGGCGGCTGCTTTGGGCATCGCCGACCGCGTGCGCTTCGCGGGCTATGTTTCGGCGGAGCTAACTGTCACCTATTATGCGCTCGCTTGGATGATGGTGTTGCCATCGATCGAACTCCATCACATCAAGGAGACCTGGGGCCTCGTGGTCAATGAGGCATTCAACCAGGGCGTACCAGTGATCGCTTCTGATGCCGTCGGCGCGGCGGCTGGCGGTCTGGTCGATAACGGCGTGACCGGCTACGTGATCCCGGAGCGGGATGCCGGCGCGCTGGCCCGCGCTATGATGATCCTGCTGGATGATCCGGACCTGCGCCAGCGGATGAGTGCCACCTGCCGCGCGGTGATCGCCCGGTGGACGCAGCAAGGAATGGCTGAAAGTTTCGTTGCGGCCGTCGACTACGCCCAACAGCGTTGCAGCAAGACTGCGCCGTTTGGTCTGAGGTTGCCACGTGTTCTTCGGGGGAAACACCTCTGAGCCCGAAGATCCGTCCAGTCTATACGCCGACCTTCCGGAGGGAGATGGTGGATCTGGTCCATGCGGGGGCCGAGCCTATCCAGCTAGCCCAACAGTTTGGGCCATCGGCGGAAACAATCAGGAATTGGGTCAGGCAGGCCGAGCGCGATGAACGGCGCCAGCCGGCCCTTCCGACCGCAACCCTGCACGACGAACTCGTGAAGCTCCGTCTGGAGAACCGGCGGCTGCGCGAGGAACGAGACATCCTCGCGAAAGCCGTCGCCCTATTCGCCCGCCAAACGAGCCCCACTTCCGATAGCTGAGTGCGCTAGCCGTGCCAGTCAGCGTGCTGCCGGCGCCCTTCTAACAGCGTCTGTTAAGGCCTTCTTGTCAGCCCTGCCACGCGCCAATATGACCGCCGTCCGTCGCTGCGCCGAGGCAGGTCGAGCCCGAAGCGAGTGACATGTCGCCGATGGTCGTGCTGGCAAAGCGCGGATCTACGCCTTGGTTGCCATAAGCCTTGCTCGCCGATGCCGCCTGGAAGTTGGCAATGGTATCATAGAGTCGTTCCCAGGTCAGGAAATTCCTGCGCTCTGGACCTAGGCAATTAACGTAATATTTATTTCCTTTGCCTTTTCCAGACAAATTGGCGCCCCCACCAACTACGTAGAGCTGCTGATTAGGGCTGCCGTAGAAGATATTGTTCCGGACGACGTTGTTGTCGAACGCGGTGACGCTCTGTCCGCCGATCTCGGCTGCCCACCATCCACCGCGGACCGTGTTGTGCTCGATCGTGTTCCGAGCAGCTCCACGGCCCTCATTCCCTTGAACGGACAGGCCGCCCGTGTAGAGTGCCTTCCCACATGAATCGATGCTGTTGGAATGGACAATGCAATCGTCACTTTTTTCGATGAAGATGCCGCGGGACTGGCAGCTGGCAATACGATTGGCGCGCACCACCTGCGCTGCGCGAGGGGCAAAGACCTCGTCGATCCAGATGCCGCACCCTAGGTTGTGCGGCTCTTGGTTTTGGGGTGCCCAGGCGTAGGGCTGGCAGTCGGCCACCGAGTTCCCCTCGATCAGCAGCCCACCCTGTATGCCGGTTGCTCCCCAGCCCCAGATCTTGATGCCGGCGGTCCAGCGGTGGCCGGGATCGGCGCCAACCATCTCATTATGGATCCGGCCGCAGCCAATCACTTGGTTGCCGCGGATGACCCAGCCATTCATCCGTCCACCGCCGTTGATGCCGGTCTGCCCGTGCTCACTAACGAGGTTTGCCTCAATCAGGCCATTGTCGTGCGTATAGTCTGTTCCAAACTCAATGCCGTTTTGAAAAGCCTCGGCAATCTCGCAGTTGCGAATCACTGGCGCTTCCGCGGCACCCAGAACGACACAGTGCCGCCGGGCACGCTCCAACCGCAGCCCCTCAATCTGAATGCCTGGAAACCCGTTGGTGTCGAGGACGACATCGCGAACACTCGCCTCGACTGAGGGCCGGATGCCACTGTCCTTGCCGCGGACAGTGAGGGTGCCGCTGGACCAGCACCAGTCTCTATAGGTGGTACAGGCAGCAACGGAGCCCATGCGTCGGCCACGGCCATTGTCGATGAATACCTGGGTCGGGCCGGTCGCGAGGCCGACGCGCCAGATCTGCGTGGTGCCCGTCTTCGCCAGGGCGTCATCCAATCTATTAGATCCGGTCAGGACCGGTAAGGTCCCGGAACCATAAGACCCCAGGCGCAAGGCTCCCGTCCGTGCGAGAAAGCTCTCCTGCCAAGTCCCGCCACGCTTAAAAAGGATGGTATCACCATAGGCGCTGGCTTGGATGGCCGCCTGGACCGTGCGTAGCGGTCTGGCAGTTCCCAGCCCGTCGTTAGTGTCCAGGCCCTGAGGCGACACGTAGAGCGTACGCGCGGTTCCGATATGTATCAGGCTTCTCATCGGATTTTTCGGAAAAAATCCGAAAACCGCACCAAATCTTGCCAATGATCGTCGATTCACCGGAAATGACATCTTATATCCATATATCATCAGGAATATTAGGGTTCGTTTGCTGCCAATGTCATGACAAAACTTGCACTCGTCGAGAGGCCGGCTGCTACCGCATATCCCACGAAGAGGTTCGCTCTTGACCTCGGAATCGAACGCGGAGCGATGATTGGGAGAAGGGAGGTGGGTATGTAAGAGTGAGGCGATGTGCCCGCTGCCAGCCGGGCCAGGACGAGGCAGTTGCACACCTGACCGAGACGCCGCGCAAGCTGATCGAGAACGGCCTGAGCCATGGCGCCGGCGTCGTCCATGTGAAAGTGGTGAGCGAACAGAGACAGGCGCTCGTAACCGTACACGACGAGGGTGCAGGGCTTCCGCCTGAGCTTGGCGAGGCAGTGTTCGAGCGGCTTCGTAAGGCAGATCCCACCTCTCCTGGAACTGGCCTGAGTCTCGCCATCGTCCGCCGCATCGTTGGTCGTCGCCTTGTCCCATTGAGCTTGTTTCCGGGCTTGATAGCTAAATCAGGATTGATCTGCCGATGAAAGGCCAGTCAACCACTCAAGGTGAGAACCCGTAGATGGCTCAGCCTGTGTTGATTCAATCAGGTATCGGCCTGAGTGCTGGCCACGAAGTATAACGGGATGGAGGTCGCGGCTTGTATCCACGGGCTTTATCCAGCCATGCGCTGTGTGTTTTGCCTGATGAAACCTGCGTCTATCCCGTGGTGTCCAACCACGTAAGCCACAACGTCCTTCATGAGCGCTGGCCGGGGAACTTTTTTGACAAGACGTCCTGCAGCACGGCCTTTTCCAGGCTGAGCTCGGCCACCAGGCGCTTCAGCCGGGCGTTCTCGTCTGAGATCTGCTTGAACTCCCGGACCTGGTCCGAATCCAGGCCTGCGTACTGCTTCTTCCACCGGTAGAAGGTCTGTTCCGAGATCCCGACCTGCCGGATCAGGTCAGCCACCGGCAGGCCGAGATCCGCCTGCTTTAGCACCGCCACGATCTGCTCCACCAAATACCGCTTTCGCTTCATGGCTCGTTCTCCTCCTGAGGAAAATCCGCCAAAAGCTAACGTTCGGCATGGACCATTTTCGCCGGGGCACCTCAGTTCTGCGCGGAAAGTGCGTTCCCGCAGCAGGTTGTCGAGATGAACCTGGGCGTGGACATGTTTGTGTCCGGGCAGATCCACCTCAAGCTAGAATATGCCGGTGAACTCGGCGACGACTACCAGTCGCATAGCGGCGCGCTGCGGTCACCTGTTTGTCCGAGTGAAGCACGGTGGCCGGCGGAGTTTATGCCCGCCGGCGCCGGATGGGAGCGGCTAGCCGGTCAGGCCGGCATGGGAGCCGCCTCCGGCAGCACGCCGGTGCTCTTCAGTTCCTGCCAGAACGCCGCCGGGATCGGCTGCTTCATCAATTCGGCGTTCTGGCGGACCCGCTCCGCGTTCTTGGTCCCGGGGATGACCGCGGCCACTACCGGATGCGCGGCACAGAACTGCAGGGCCGCCGCGCGCAGGTCGACGCCATGTTGTTCCGCGATCTTCCGCAGCCGGTCGCGTGCGGCGACCTTGTCCGGCGGCGCCTCCTCATATTCGAAGGTGGTGCCGCCGGCGATCAGGCCGGAATTGTAGGGGCCGCCCACCACCACGTGGACGCCACGCTCGGCGCAGCGCGGGAAGAACTCGTCCAGCGCCGGCTGGTTCAACAGGCTGTAGCGCCCGGCCAGGAGAAACACGTCGGGATCGGACTGCTCCAGCGCCAGGATGCAGGGCTCGACCAGGTTCACCCCTAAGCCCCAGGCGCGGATCACGCCCTCCTCGCGCAGGCGGGTCAGCGCCACCGCGGCCCCTTCCATCGCGGTCCGGAACGCTTCCTTCCAGTGCGCGCCGTGATGGTCTTCCGCGCAGTCGTGGATGTAGACGACGTCGATGCGCGCCATGCCGAGGCGCTGCATGCTGTCCTCGAGCGAGCGCCGCACGCCGTCGGCGGTGTAGTCGTACTCGCTGCGGAACGGCATGCAGTTGACGAACGGGCCCTGCGGGCCGGCCTTGCTCTCGTCCGGGCGCAGCAGGCGGCCGACCTTAGACGACAGCACGAACTGGTCGCGCGGGTAGCGGCGCAGCGCATGGCCGAAGCGGTGCTCGGACACGCCCGAGCCGTAATGGGGTGCCGTGTCGAAGTGGCGGATGCCGGCGTCCCAGGCAGCGGCCAGGGTGGCGTCGGCATCCTCGTCGGAGATCTCGGCGAACATGTTGCCCAGGGGCGCGCCACCGAATCCGAGCGGACCTGGCGGTCTGAAGTGCTTGCCGTTCGACATGGCTGATCTCCCGTTGGGCTGCCGTGATCCTGGCTTTCGGGGCGCGGCCCGCCCCGGCGGCCGTTAGATTGCGCGGCCGGGCAGCAGCGGCAAGGTGAACCACCCACAGACTGGATCGATGGCGGCTGTTCAGGTTGCATCATCCGATGATTCACCTAGGCTCGCGCGGCGCATGGCGGCACGGTCATGACCCAAAGAACGGTGCGAAACCGGCGGCAGGCAACGGCACCGTTGCGCCAGATCAGGGACGAGGGCGAATGAGATCGATCATCAGGCAGACGGCCATCGCGGCGGGCATGGCGGCGTCCGTCTTGAGCATGGGCGCGCTTGGACAGGCGCAGGCCCAGGAGCCGATCAAGGTCACGATCGGCTGGGCGCCGCCGGACATCACCGGCGTGTTCAAAACCGCCACAGACTTCTTCGAGAAGTCGGCGCAGGACGCCAAGGCGCACGGCTTCGACGTCGAGGTCATCACCCGGGCACCCACCAGCCACCTAGCGTTCGCCGACCAGGTCGCCATCATCGAGGACTTCATCCAGCGCCGGGTCGACGTGATCGCGGTCTCGCCCTCGGAAGTGCAGACGGTGCGCTCCGCCCTGGCCGCGGCCGGCGAGGCCGGGATCCCAGTGATCGTGGTGAACCTGCTGGAGCCGATCGAGGGCCTGGACATCGCCTCCTATATCGGGTTCGACAACACCCAGGGCGGCATGGTCAGCGCCCATTCGGTGGTCGACTACTTTGGCGGCCCGGGCGTGCTCGGCACCGGCGAGAAGGTCGAGGTGAAGCCCGGCGACTACCTCGACCTGAACTTCTGGCAGAAGACCTATGGGAACCTTCCGGAGGCGGAGCGGGCCAAGATCAAGGCCAAGGGCGTGATCATCGAGGGCGTGGCCGGCGGCTTCTATTCCACCGCACGGCTGAACGGCTTCCACGAGGTCATGAAGCAGTTCCCAAACGTGGAGATCGTGGGCAACCCGTGCGCCGCCGACTGGAACCGCGAAAAGGCCACGCGCTGCACGGAAGACTTCATGCAGAGCGCTGGGCAGGACCTAGACTTCATCTGGGCCGCGTCCAACGAGATGGGGCTGGGCGCCATGCTGGCGCTGGGCAACGCCAGCCGCCTGCAGCTGGCCGACCAGCCGCATGAATCGGGCTCGGGCAAGGTCGCGGTGTTCACCAACGATGTGACGCCGGAGTCGGTCGACCAGATCGCCAACAACCGGCTGATCGCCGAGACCACCCACGGCTTTGCCGACTGGGGCTGGTTCGGCACCAAGTTCGCCGTGCAGCTCGCCTGCCAGGAAGAAGCGCCGGCGAAGTTCGACATCCGCCCGCGGACCGTCTACGTCGCCAATGCGCAGGAGTTCTATCCGAACCCGCAGCTCCCCGACATCGACTGGGACAAGATCCGGGCCGAGTGCAAGAAGTCCGGCTGACCGGCGCTGCCGCTCGCATGGGCTCCGCGGAAAAGCGGAGCCCTTCCCGACGCACGGTTTCCCCTGGAACACGGCTAGTGATGGCGACCGCCTCCAACCCGTCCGCCGCGACCCATCCCGGCGCACAGGTCCTCCTCCGGCTCGAAGCGATCGAAAAACAGTTCGTGGGCGTGCGCGCGCTGAAGGGCGTCTCGCTGGAGCTTCAGGCTGGCGAGGTCCAGATGCTGCTCGGCGAGAACGGTGCCGGTAAGTCGACGCTCATGAAGATCCTGGCTGGCGAATACACGCCGACCTCCGGGCGGATCGTGGTGCGCGGCCACGAAGTATCGGGCCTGACGCCGGACACCGCGAAGTCGCTGGGAATCGGCTTGATCCACCAGGAGCTGAGCCTGGTTCCCGCCCTGACGGTGGCCGAGAACATCTTCCTGGGCCGCATGCCGACCACGCGGTTCGGGCAGATCGACTGGAACCAGGCATACGCGCTGGCCGCCGAGGCGGTCAGACGGCTGGGTGTCGCGATCAATCCAAGGGCGCCAGTCGGGCGCCTACAGATCGCCGAGCAGCAATTGGTCGAGATAGCCCGGGTCCTGGAAAGCAACCCGGAGATCCTGCTGCTGGACGAGCCGACCTCGGCCTTGTCCGATTCCGAGCGCGAGCGCCTGTTCGACGTGATCCGCCGCCTGAAGGACCGCGGCGTCGGCATGATCTACATCTCGCACCATCTGGCCGAGATCCCGATGATCGCAGACCGGGTCACGGTCCTGCGCGACGGCAGCGTGGTGGGCACGATCCTGCCAAGCGAGGCCGACGAGGACACCTGCATCTCCATGATGGTCGGCCGGTCGCTGAAGGACCAGTTCCCCAAGCCAGTCGTGACGAAAGGCGAGCCCGCCCTGGAGGTGGCAGGCCTTCAGGCCGGGCGCACGCTGCGGGACCTGTCCTTCACCCTGGGTAAGGGTGAGATCCTCGGCATCTTCGGCCTGATGGGAGCAGGGCAGGAAGAGGTGGCGGGTGCCCTGTTCGGCCTGCAGAAGAGCCAGGGCCGCATCCGGATCAACGGCAAGGACAAGGCGATCCGGAAGCCTGCCGACGCGATCGCCGAGGGGGTGGGCCTGCTCACCCGCGACCGACGGCAAAGCCTCGTGCCGATGCTCACCGTGGGCCCGAACCTGTCGCTGCCCTGGCTCAGCAACCGATCGTTCTGGTCCGCACTCCAGCACAAGCGGGAAGGCCAGGAGGTCGAGCGTTACATTGCCGACCTGAAGATCCGGCCAGGCACCACCATCAACCCGGTCCGCTTCTACAGCGGCGGCAACCAGCAGAAGGTCATCCTGGCGCGCTGGATGTCGAGCGGGGCCAGCATCCTCGTGTTCGACGAACCTACCCGCGGCATCGATGTCGGGGCGAAGGCGGATGTGTTTACCCTGATGGGCGAGCTGGTGAAGCGCGGCATGTCCGTCCTGATGATCTCCTCCGAGCTCAATGAGCTGATCGGCATGGCCGACCGCGTCCTGGTGATGCGCGGCGGCAGCGTTTCCGCCGAACTCGCGCGCCACGAGCTGAGCCAGGAAGCCCTCCTGCGCCACGCCAGCTGAAAGAAAGACGACATGGCTTCCCAGCAGCGCACCGGTCCGCAGCCGACCATGCTCGGCGGCACGGGCCACCGCTACCGCGACCTCCTGCTCCGCGGTGGCCCGTTCATCGCGCTCCTGATCCTCTGCGTCTTCCTGTCGATGGCCACGCCGCACTTCGCGACCCTCGACAACATGTTCAACATCACCCGCCAGTCGGCCTTTACGGCAATCCTGGCGGTGGGGCAGACCTTCGTCATCCTGACCGGCGGCATCGACCTGTCGGTGGCCGCGGTGGCGGCCCTGTCCGCCTGTGTCACCACCGTGCTCCTGACGAGCCCGCTGGTGTTGTTCGGCCATGACTTCGGCATTCTGCCGGCACCGCTCTCGATCGCGATCGGCCTGGGCGTCGGCTGCGCCTGCGGGGCGCTGAACGGCTGGATCATCGCCCGCTTCAAGATCCCGGACTTCATCGCCACGCTCGGCACGATGACGGTGGTGCGCGGGGTGGCGCTGATTGTCACCGACGGCCTGCCTGTCCCGTCCTTCCAGGCCACGGCCAGCGGCGCCGCCTTGCCGGCGGCCCTGATCCAGGCCGGCAGCGGCTCGGTGTTTGGCATGCCGATCAGCGCCATCATCGCGCTGATCGTGGCGCTGGCCGGCTTCTACATCCTGCGCTACCGGGCACTCGGCCGCGCGATATTCGCCGTTGGCGGCAACCGGGAAGCCGCGCGGGTGTCCGGCATTCATACCGGCCGTACCAAGATCATGGCCTACATGATCTCCGGGCTCACCGCTGCGATCGCCGGCCTCATCATGGTGGGCCGGCTGAACTCGGCCAACGCGCTGATGGCGGACGGCGAGGAGCTGCGTTCGATCGCGGCGGTGGTGATCGGCGGCACCAACCTGTTCGGCGGCGAGGGGGGCGTGATCGGCTCGCTGGTGGGGGCGGTGATCATCGGCGTCCTCAATAATGGCCTGAACCTCCTGAACGTCAGCCCCTTCTGGCAGCGGATCGTCCAGGGCCTCGTGATCGTCCTGGTGGTCATCTTCGACCAGTGGCGGCGCCGGAAAAGCGCCAGCAGCTGATGGCTCCGGGTGCAGCTTTGTTTTTGTTAAATCATTGTAAATGAGACATTTTTTGGCCTTCTTGGGTTCGTTCGTGCAAAACGTCGTTTTCGCTTGTTCGGGTGCGAAGCGGCGCTGCATGAGCGGACCAGCATAGCACGATCCGGCACTTGCACGAGAGGATGCGTTGCCCGCTGGCGGCGGCACTTTGCCAAGGGGGTGCGACACTGTGACTCGACAAACGAGAGGCCAAGGGTTCTATTCGGCGTGAAATAACACGCCGGGAGGCGGGATCGTGAAACGGTCCGAGATCAATGGGATCATGCGGGACGCCGACGCGTTTTTCCAACGGCAGAATTTCTACCTGCCGCCGT
>VFQN01007723.1_pt1 | contig 11380 bp, 17 predicted proteins | sample 3512371 | NCBI WGS metagenome assembly VFQN01 (sample SAMN10412370, study PRJNA504923) | tailings metagenome | isolation source: Replicate 2 from Balatoc abandoned mine | place: Philippines: Itogon, Benguet | collected 2017-08-28
CGCCACTGTCGCTTCGCGGACCTACGCGCCGGCCAGCTTGCCGGCGCATGCTGTGGGGAGCTGGAGCAGAAGGCGGACCGCAACTACAGTGGGTCGACGTTCTCCTTACCGTACTGCTTTTACTACTACACTACTACTACCACCACCTCGCGTTACTAGTACTTTGTTCCCCCCCAGGGCTTGGGGCCTGCGGTGCGCACCGTTGGGGTCGCTGTGCGGACGTTTACATCACTTCCCTCCGCCCCCGTCGCCCCCCCCCCCTTCAGGGTATGGAGCCCGTGGCGCGCACCTACAACACGCTGATGATCGCCTGCAACAGCAGCAACCAGTGGGCCGAGGCGCTGGGCGTGTACAGCCAGATGGCGGCGGCGGGCCACGCGCCCAACACCACCACCTACAACGCGCTCATCACGGCCTACAGCAAGGCGGGGCGGCTGGAGAAGGTCATGGAGACGCTGAGGGAGATGGTGCGTGTGGGTTAACGCGGTTGTGGGCTTACGGGAATGTGGGTCAACGCGGATGTGGATTAACTCGGTTTGCTCGGTTTTGGTGTCCACCGGCTGGATGTGGTCATGGAGCCGCTGGGAAAGGGAGATGGTGGGTGCGAGGTAACGCTGAGGGAGATGGTGGGCGTGCCGTGTGGGTGAGCGCCGGAAGAGACGGCGGGTGTGGGTCAGTGCTGAGGCAGATGGTGGGTGTGGGTGAGCGCTGAGGCAGATGGTGGGTGCGGGTGAGCGCTGAGGCAGATGGTGGTTGTGGGTTAGCGCTGAGGCAAATGGTGGGTGTGGATTAACGCGACTGGCGACTCGGCACCAGCGTGAGATGCCAGCACTGGCATTGCTGCCACTGCGGTAGCAAGCCCCACTGGCGCCCTCCTGGGGATGTGCTACGGCTGGCAATGGCTGCCTTAGGACAAGGTTGACCCTGCCTGTGAGGCGCACGCTTTGCTGACTTGATGCCTTCTCCCTCTCCAACCGCGCGCACATGCTCCACGCGTACTCTGCCCGACCGCCCCTCCTAACCTCCCTGCAACCCCTGCCCCCGACTCCAGTTTCAAGTCGGTTCCTTCTTCCTGTTGCCGCTCACCTCACTCTACGCAGGCCGACTGGTTTCCGTTTTGCACTTCGCCGCTCCGCGGTTACCCCCCAACTCGGCCGCGAAGAATGCGTCTGTGCCGCGACTAAGATACGGCCGTTTTACACGGAGGCCTCACCACAAACCTACCCTTTCCCCCCGCAGGAGGCTGCCGGCTGCGAGCGCACCGTCATCACCTTCTCGGCGCTCATCGCCGCCTGCGAGCGCGACGGCGCGTGGGAGCTGGCGCTGCAGCTGTTCGCTCAGATGCTGCGCGAGGGCTGCGCGCCCAACGTCATCACCTACAACTCCCTCATCACGGCGCTGGCGGCGGGCGGGCAGTGGGAGCGCGCCGCCGACGCGTTCGGGCAGCTGCAGCGTTCGGGCTGCGAGCCGGACGTGGTCACCTACACGGCGCTCATCAACGCCTACGAGAAGGGAGGCCAGTGGCGCCGCGCGGTGCAGGTGATGGCGCTCAGGGCTTAGGAGGGTTGATCTATGTAAGGGGACATGCGGGCTGTTTGGAGCGCTCATTGCACGGCGCTTATCAACGCGTACGAAGAGGGCAAATAGTGCCGCCGCACGGTGCAGGGGCAGGGTGGCGGGGAGGGAGGGTGGGAGGGTGCACTAGGGCAGAGGGGAAAGAAGTTGAGAGAACAGAACTTAACATGCGTGTTCGATGCAGCAAGCTAGTGGCTTGGAGGGTTCAGAGGGACCTGAGAGGGGGCCGAGAGCTGGACTAGGAACGCATGTGGGTTAGCTACTGCATCAACCTGGCCTGCGTTGAATGGTCCCCCTCAACACCGCCCTTTCCTGCCTGACCGTCGGCAACTCCTCGTACGTTCCGTCCCCAGGCCTTCAGGCGCATGCTGCAGCAGGGCTGCCACACCGACCACGTGGTGTTCACCGCCGTGGTGGACGCCATGTGGGACAGCGGGGTCACCGCCGCGCAGCTGCGGGCAGCTGCCATACACCGCGCGGCGCTGCGGGCCGGCCTGGTCAAGCCGGTGGCATCCGGAGCCGCCGTAGCCGCCGCCACCGCCGCCGCCTCGCACCTGGCCGCGGTGACGGCGGCAGCGGCTGGGACAGCTGGTGGCGGCGGGGAGGTCCCTGGCGGCCCCGGCGGCGGCGGCGCTATGGAGCTGCCCCTGGGCGCGCTGGCCACCGGCTCGGCGGTGGTGTCCTTCCTGGCGTTCCTGGCCGACCAGAGGTGCGTTGGTCTGGCAGTGCGCCCAGAGGTGCAGTGGCCTGGCAGTTCGCCCATCTGGCTGACACCTGCGGGTGTGCTTTGCGCTCTGCCCGTTGCACATGTTGAGCTCGGCGCTCTGCGCTGGTGTCCCTCCCGGCCTTTCTGGCTGAGCAGAGGTGCGGCTGCGCGCCTGGCTGGGGATGCCGACACGCCTCGCCCCAAGGGACTTGCAAACGACGGCGTCAGACCCGCCGTATGGGCGCTCACACCGCATCTGGTGATGTCCGTGTAGCCACTGCGCTGCTAAGCAAGGACCGCTTCGCCGCGTTTGCCAGCAACCCCGGCCCGCGCTCCCCCGTGCCTATCTTCCGCTCCCTCGCGTCACAGGGATCGCGTCATCCGGTCCGGCCCCGGCGCCCTGCCGCCCCGCCTGGCGCTGCGCTTCGCCCGCCCGCGCGCCGCCCACCGCGACGCCGCCGCCGCGCACCTGGCCATGCAGCTAGCGGCGGCGGGCGGCGGCGCCAGTGGCAGCGCCGCCGCCGCCGCCGCCGCCGCCGGCGGCGGGGGGCACACGCACCACTACAGCGGCCCCTTCCTGTCGCTGCGTGACGCGCTGTCGGCGTGGCTGGCGGCACACGGCGCGCCCTTCCGCCAGGTGAGTGGCTACAAGTCAGACTGCACAGGTGGCCGCGCCTGGCCAGGTTCGTCCTCACATACCGGCATGCGGTCGGGCTGGGTTGCGTTTTGCATAGCGCGCCCGGGGTTACGCTGCGCATCTGAGGGTCAGCGAATCGTTGGTAAACGTGGTGCATCGCCTTCCCAATGCGACGCGCGCAGGTGCAGGACTCTGCCGCAGCCCTGGCCCCGCGGCTGGAGGTGTCCGGTCCGGACCTGGCGGACTGGCTGCTGCGGGACGAGGCGAGCCTGGCGCTGCTGCCCTACGGAGCCGCCGCGGGCCTCCTGCCCGGCAGCCGCGGGGCGGGCGGCAGCGGCAGCACTGCTGCCAGCGGGGCCGATGGAGGTACGGCAGCAGGCGGTGGTACGACAGGCGGCGGCGGCGGCGGCGCCCTGGCGGCGGTGCTTGCGGCGCTGGCAGGGTCGGATGAGGAGTGCGCCAAGGACGCGTCGGACGAGGTGAGGGGCAGCGGCGGTGGTGGGTGCGGCAAGGATCGAAAAGGCACCCTCGAAAAGCGATGCGTATAAGCCATGTACCACGTCAAAAGCCGGAAAGCGGTCGGCATGCGCGTACAGGCCTCCGATGCGCCCTCTCGTCGCCCTCCCCGCCCCTGCCTTTCCCCACTGCCAGGCCGTGTGCATGGAGGCGTTCCAGCAGGTGCGCCACTTCGAGGCCACGCACTGCCTGGCTGTCTCCGCCATGAGCGCCACATACCTGGCCGGCCGCCGCGAGCTGGCGGTCAGCATGCTGAGCGTAGCCACCGCGCTGCGCCTGCCGTACGAGGCGGCGCACGACGCCGTACTGCTTCTGGACAGGTGAGCGGCTGACGGGCAGGTGCTTGCACGAGGCGCAGCTACATCACTTTAGTTCACAGGCATCTCGCCGCCGCATGCCTGCTGCCCGTGCTGGGGGCCTTGCTGCTGGCCGACAGGCGCATGCGTTGGCTGCAGCTGCAATGCCCGGTACTTCTAGTAGCCCAATGTTACACGGGCGTGACCTTGCGTGTGGTTGATGGGGCAGGGCGTTTGTGTTTCGACTTCATGCCTACCACCGTAACACGTCCAGGAGGACATGCCACTTCGACGTGACTGTGTGGGGCGCGTTGCGCCTGAGAGCCCCGCTCGAAGCTGCTCTCTTTGTAGCCCTTTTGAATAAAACTTCTAGAGTTTGTTCTTACAGTGCTCCCCGCGTTCCCTTGTTCATGCGCCAGCTCGCAGTGCGTGCTGTTGACACAACGGAATGTTCACTTCACGCGATACCTCCCTCCTCTCAGGCTCATGTCGGTGGCCTCCCAGCTGCGGGAGGACCTGCTGGTCATGGCCGCCATGACCGCACTGCGCATAGCGGCATCGGCGGCGGAGGCGGCGCTGGCACCCAGCGGTGGCGGCGGCGGCGGAGACGGCCCTGCTGCCCAGGCGGAGGCGGAGCTGGACGCGCGGCTGGCTCAGGTGCGTGTGATACCGGTAGTCCCCTGAGACCCCAGCACCTGCACGAGTAGGGCGTGCGCCTTACGGCATGCGTCCCGCGCGAGTATCAAAGAGGCCGCCCTGGCATCTGGCCTTGCTCACGCGTGCCATCTGGGCAACACACCACCCCTGCGTGCACAGAACTAGTTCAAGGTGAACTAGTTGCGCACGCAGCGGGCGTGTCTGTGCGGCTTGGCCCTCCACCACAACCACTGGGCCTGCCTGCCATAATGGTCAAGTCTCACCATGTCAAGTATAGGACTAGAATAAATTAGCAGTTACTTTTTCTCAGGTAATTATGTAGTTAGCTGAACACCATTCGCCATCTCCCCGCCCTGCAGGTCACGGGCCTGCCCACGCTGGGCTTCCGCTCCATGGAGCTCAACGTGTCCACGGCGCTGGGGGGCGACACGGCCGCCATCTCGGCGCTTCGCTGCCTGCGCCTCTACCTGCGCCGACTGGGGCCCGACCCGTTCACGGGGCGCCAGGTGCAGGTGGGTGAACTGCCTCTTGCCCATTGCCGTACGCCGTAACGGCGGTGAGGAAGGCCCGCTCAGGCACAGGGCCTCTAGCTGCGCCGCCCGGGGCCGGACCCGCTCATGAGGCGCCAGGTGTGGGTGGGGCCGCGTCGTGCCGGCGCAGCAATGTACCCGGAGGTCACCTACTGCTACCTTTCCCTTTCCCATCTCTTGCGGTTCCGTCAACTGGGCACGATTCCAGTCCCTACAATGTGGATACCCTTTCAGGGAGTTCCTGAGCGCAATCCCGTCCCGCATGCTTGTGCCACCCCACGATCCCGACGCATCGCTGTCCGCGCTGCTGGACGCGGCGCTTCTGGACCAAACCCACCTACAGCCATCACCACGTACACGCTGTTCAGCCCCAACACTTCACTCAGCTTGCCATTCATCCCCTTCCACCCCCCAGGAGCCCGACGCCTCCCTGTCCTCGCTGCTGGACGCTGCGCTGCTGGACCCCGAGTTCCTCAACTACCGCCCCTCCGCCACCGCCGCCGCCGCGCTGTACACGCACCGCCTGCGCCGTGGCGACACGCCCCCGTGGCCGGCCGCGCTGGCGCTGCTGACGGGCTGGGCGGGCGGCGTGGAGCAGGACGCGGAGCTAGCGGCGGCGGTGGGCGGCATGCAGAGGTGAGGGGAAGGGAGCATGGGGGTAGGCAGGCGAGGGGCAGGGGCTACGCGTGAAGCGCGGGGCAGGGTCTGGGGGCCGCGTGCCAGGGCCGGTGTCCTCACTGGCGCGGCGCATGTGGTGGCAGCGGCGGCGAGCGGCGGGCAGGGCTTGGTCGCGGGGACGGCGGAGCGGTATTGGCGTGTTGCAGTCGTGTGTGTGCATGCCGTGGCTCCAGGCGGGTGCCCCACCCTCGGGGGAAGGGAAGCACGCTCGATAAGGTTCGATGCAGTGCCGATGTGTGCGGGTGTTGGCCTACCCTTGGCCCCCAGGTTGCTGGTGCAGTGCAAATGCCCGGCCCTCGGTGGAGACCTTTTCTATGTCGTTTAACCCGGATCAGTAAATCCGTTAGTGTCCTGTGAGCTTACAGTAGCCAACAGTAAGCCCCCAGGTTGCTGCTGGAGGTGTCCACCTCGCCTGCCCTCGGTAGAAACCATCTCATGTCGTATAACCAGGATGAAATTCAAGATGATATTTATGTCTGTGAGCTTACCGTGGCCTGCGTTGCGCCCCCAGGTTGCTGCTGGAGGTGTCCAACTCGCGCGCAGTGGCGGCAGCAGCAGCGGCAGCTGGAGGCGGAGGCGGCGGCTCGGGAGGTGCAGGCGGACCCAGTGGCGGCTCCGGCGGCAGCACGAGTGCGACCGCTGCCGCTGCTGCCACAGCGTCGGCGGCCCAGCTGGCGGCGCTGCTGGGAGGCGGCGGCGCGTGAGGGGGAGGCGCAGGCAGCGCGCCTCCTGCAAGCCCAGCCCCTGCGGTTGCGGGTGCGCCGCACGTGCGGGCTCGCACGTGCGGTTCTTCCTTCCTGCGGGGCGACATGTGCGCAGGAGCGGCTCGTCCATCCCTGCACATACCTCGGGGGAGGTGAGCACGTGGCTGGTCGGACGGATGGGGCATCACGAGCTGCGGGGGGACAGCGGGCAGGCGCGGAAGGCTGCGGACGGGCAATGGCTGGATGCGGGCAGGCAGTGGCTGGCTGCCGGTTGCACGGGGGTGGGAACAGCAACAGGGCTGGCACAACATGTGGTGGAACGCTTCACGTGATCCTTTCGGGCGCACAATGGCTGCATATCGGCAACCCGCACCGGTGGCCGCGGTGGGCTTGTCCGGCACACGGGGCACCATACATGGAGGTTATGTCGGGATGCGTGTGTCCCAGGTGGCCGGAGGGAGGCAGGAACTGCCTGTGTGGGGGGCCGCGGGGTGCTGCAGCAGGGGGGTGTCAGGGAGGTGTTCGGGCTGCGGGCGCCAGTCGGCCGCGGCAGATGCACACGGCGCGGTGTGGGTGCGCTGGGGGCAATAAACGGGGTGTGGGTGTGGTGGGGGCAATAAACGGGGTGTGGGTGTGGTGGGGGCAATAAAAAGGGTGTGGGTTTGGGGGCCGCTCTGTGCGGTTTGCGTGGGGTCGGGGCGCTCTGCACGGCGTCTGCGGGAGGTGTGGGTGTGGGGCCAGGCACGGGTGCACACGCGCTTGTGTGCATGCCGCTTGCGACGGTGCAGTGAGCAGAGCGGGGGCCCGGTGAACCCTGACTGTGAACGTCGGGGGGCTGCTGCTTGTGGACGAGGTAGTAAGGCGTGTGGCCTATCGCTCATGTCCCGACGTCAGCTTTATGGGCATGGCTTGGCATGGGCATGGGCATCCACACGCATGGGTATCGGCATCGCACGATCTGCATGCGGTCTCATCTCGACGGCAAGAGCATGCGATGCATGTTTTGGGGCCGGGGGGGGTGTGTGCCTACCTTGTGTGTGAGGGCACGTGTCTGTACGTGTGTCGTGGTGCCGACACTGCCGCCATAGGCGTGTCTGGCGCTGGTCAGGGCCGGGGGCTGCACCCTGCTGTCCATTGAGCACGGAGCCCTGTCGTGCGCCCGGACGTGTTCGCTACTGGCTTCTTGCAGTTGCGGGGGAGGGGGGGGGGTGTTTGCAGCTGTGGCTGTTGAGGTGGGAGGATGTAAAGGCAGCGGATTGGGGGGGCGGGGGAAAGGGTTTTGCAACATCCCCTTTGCTGTGGGTGTACCGAAGTTTGGGGGTGGTGTGTGTCCTGTGGTGTCGTGTGGAGGGCCGTAGGCGCGGCGGGCCTTGCAGGCTAGCGGGCGCCTGGAACGGCACTGCCAGGGGGGCTCAGGCATTCTGTTGCATGCGCCCGGCGAAAGCCGGCCTCGAGCTCAAAGAATTGCTATTTGCCATCATCTGCTGTTCACGTCGTTTAGCATCGTCGGCGGTACAATTGGTGGACAGAATGTGGAGGAGCTTGCGCAGCATGGCGGCGGGGCGGCTGCTGGCACGTGTACAGCCCAGCTCCGCGCGCCGCCCGCCTGCGTCGCCTGCTGTGCATGCCACGCCTTCAAGATGCACGCATGGTGCTGCACGCCGTGCGTTGCGGTGTGGTGCCAGGCACGTGGTCTCGTTGTTCAGTCTCCGGGTTGGTTGGGAGTGGGAGTTTCAGAGGAAGGCTGTTGGCGACGCGGCACGGACGCGGGTGCGCCGCTAGGCGTCCGCGGGGGGCTGCTTGCGGTTGGACGGGAGGCTTTGGGTGGGAGGAGGGAGGTGGCAGGACGAGGAGAGGCGCGCGGGCCTCCGCCGACCCGGGTGCCGGTCGGAGTGCTGTTGAATGGAGGGAGGGCTGCGCCGTCGCCGCACCGGTACATGACTTGGGGCGGGGTCTGGCGGTGCAGGGGCTCGCGCGTCAGTGGCAGGGGGCGGGGGAAGGGACCCAACGAACGTGCTGCGACGGGGCACACGGGGCAGCGGGTTGCGGCTGCCTGCTGGTGCGGCGCTGCTGCGAAGTGTAGGGTCGTGCGCGTGTGCTGGATGGAATGGCAGGAGGGTCGAGGAGGAGGGATGTTGGGTCTGGAAGGGTGGTCATGCGGTCGAGCGGATGAGGACGTTTCGGGGCAGTGAATGAGGGGTGGGGCGGGGCTTTGCCTCCCCTACCGTCAAACGGACGCCAATTTTTGTGGGGGGCTCGCATGTCATAGCGCATGTCAACGGTTGCCAAACCATGCTTTGGCCATGCATCTGCATTTGCACTGCTGGCCAAACGCCAACGCACGCCAACTTTGTGGATTGGTAGTCGTTTATTTCAGTATATGCCTTGGCACTCGGTTTTCTCCTAGTTGTCGCCGGCTGTTCGGCGGCCCGACGGATGTCATGGTACCAGTAGCCACTTCATCCTAGAGCAGTCCAGAATTGCTGCATGGGTTGCAGCGAGGTGCGCTGGGCGCTGTTGTGCATGCTGCGGCGGCGGCGGCGGCGTGCTGCTCGGGCCCTTGTCGGACGGCAGCTGGCGGTGGGCGGGTGCCAGGGGTGCTGGTTGGGCGCTGCCGCTGATGCTGCGTTTTGTTTGACGCAGTGTAAATAACGGACACAGGGATTTATGTCAGGTAGGTTCTGGTAGTAGAGCTGGACAGCGGAGTAGGCAGATGCTGTATGCATATATGGGGCCGCAGTAAGTGGATGTTAGCATTACGGGCAGGAGGTGGAGGTTGGGCCTGCGTGGTGTCCTGGTGGCTGGGTGCCCGTGCCCTGCGGACGGGTCGGCGGGTGGATTTCGCTCGCGGCATAAGGCATGGGTGCAGCGCGCAGCTCCCCTTGCTGCCTGCTTTCGTCCTTTGCGGTTCCCCAACGGATGCTTTTGCCATGAGGGTCCCTGCCTGCAGGGACCCGCCCAACGCTTGCCCGATTGAGCAATAAGAACGCATGCGCTACGACGGCGCGTTTGTACGGTATACCATAAAGGGCATATCTCCGCATCTGCACGCTATGGTACACGTGCGAGCAGCTGCCTCCCGCACGTGTGGTGGGAGACGCTGAACGCGGCCTTGCATGAACCGCATCATGAACGCACCGTGATTGTTGGCTGGTTAGGGAACCCTTGGTCGGTATGGCGCGAACCAGATGTGCGCCAGATGGTATGAGACGTGGTGTGGCGGTGTGATTTGCTGTGGTGTGTTGGCCGCGGTGGCTGTGTGTGTGGCCGCCACGGCGGGGGTGGCGGCGGCGGCTGCAGGCGGGGCGTTCCCAGGCGGGTGCTGGCTAGGTGCCGCCCGCCCAGAGGCACCGCCGCGGCCGCACTGCCGCCCTCCTGCCAGGCGGCTGCGCGCGTCATGGTTTTGGCGGTGTGTGGACGTGCATGGTGTTTAGGGCATAGCTTTGTTGTAGCGTTGGACGCGGAGCCGGGGGATGGACAGGCCGTGCATGCAGCTTGCCTGCCTCCGTGGTGGGAGTGTTGTGAGAAGCGCGGCAGGGCCTGGATGAAATCGACCTTGTGTAACAGTGCGGCTTTGGGCACATCGATCTCTAGCCGTGGTATGAAGCAGTTCGAGCACAGCTGCTGCCGCACGTGTGCCGGTGATCCTCCATCTGGCCGTCTGTCACGTACGTACTCAAGTTCGACGCCACCGTGCCACGTGGGGCTCAGCCCCTTGACCTGCAGCGGGGGTCCGTATACGCAGCTTAGGTAGCGGTCACACCACGTTACGTTACCGTCACGTTTAAAATTCGGGTGGTCACAACTTCACCGAAACGCCCATACGTGTGGTCCATACCAGGTAACGTGGACCAGGTAACGTAACGCCGGGCCCCTCTCCCGACGTTACGTTACTGGGCCACGTTACCAGCCTCCGCCTTGAGGTAACGTGACGTAACGTAACGTCGTGTGACCGCACCCTTACTCAGCTTATTCATTAGCCCAAACATGGCAGCCCTTCCTGAATCATTCAGCTGGGTCCGGCAAGACTCAAAGGGGGCTGCAGGGCCGTACACAACAATATAAGGCCCAGGTCCCTTGCAAAAGGCACCATAGGGATAGGCAGGGGAGAGGGCCACAGCGAGTTGGACACCGCCATGCGCTCACGGCTCAGCTCCATAGGGCTCCATGCCCCATGCCGTGGGGTAGGGGATGATGCCTGTGATGGCAACGCCCTTAGCCGACCTCAGCTGCTACACATGTACATGTGGTTGGCCCGGGTACAGAAGGCACTGCGGACGCATGCAATAAGCGGACACCTGGCTGTTGGATGGCATGAGTCGGTGCTGAAATCCATGTTTTGCGTGCTCTGCCTCCTGGGTCCCTGGAGCGCCCTGCGCTGTCCCTGCCTTCTGGTCCCTGCTGCCCTCACACCCTGCTCCCCAATGCTCCCTTCTCATCCCCAAACCGTGTATGCGGTTTCAACGCGGTGTTTGGCCGCACCATACTGCAATCCACACAGGCTCTGCTAGCTGGCGCCACGGACCAGCAGGAGGCAGGCAGGGTGGGGTCGTCCGGGGTTCCACCACACTCGGTGGTCCAGGGTGGTGGGGGCACCATGGTGCACTGTATGTGAGGCGCGAACCGCGGAGCAGCGTACCAGTGTGTAGCAGGATGCGGTGAGGGGATATACAACGCATGTATCAGAGCAAGGTTAAGAGGACTAGACCGCGATGGCATGTGCGGTTACTATGCAGGTAAGCGACCGAGGACGGAAGCTGTAGGCCAAGCCGCAGCGTACCAGTGTGCCAGGAGGAGGCGGCGCTGATCAAAACCTACCAAACGTGGCGCGATGCTTACAACGCAAGTACTTCGGTCGAACAATATGGGGCTGCACACTGCTTAGCGACAGAAGATCGCCCAGCAGAGTTTGAAGCAGGGTTTGCATCCCTGCCCCTGCGTGCACGCCCTAGGGCGTGTTCACGTGTTCACACGATTGGCGCCGGATTCGCCCCGACTACCGGGATTGGCTCGTTGGCCTGTTTCTGGCGCCTTTTCGCAACAAACCAATGGATACGGAGGCAATCTCCAAGCTTGATCAA